>Ga0210399_10000785_pt1 | contig 24921 bp, 14 predicted proteins | sample IncBWC14MmetaG_FD_150865 | JGI IMG/M metagenome (GOLD analysis project Ga0210399, IMG submission 150865) | Forest soil microbial communities from Barre Woods Harvard Forest LTER site, Petersham, Massachusetts, United States - Inc-BW-C-14-M | ecosystem: Environmental > Terrestrial > Soil >... | reverse complement strand
TCACGGTATCAGCTCAGCGCTGGTCGCCAACCGCATTTACTCCGAGACGATGTCGCAGATTAAGCGCGGCGTAGACCTCGGGTCGATGCTGCGCCATTTAAATCACTTTGCGGTTCAAAACCTCGCCAGCTCGAGTTTCTATTTCACCTTGGCGGCAGTGCGGTTCCATCAATCTCGCGGTTGCTTGCAGTTCGCCGGCGCGGGGCATCCGCCGGCAATCGTTATTCGGCGGGGACAATCGCCGTCACTTCTGGAATCGACGTGCATGATTCTTGGGTTGTTCGAAAACGCAGTGGGCGCCGAATCTGGTGTCGAGACCAACCTTCAGACCGGCGACCGCGTTGTGATCTACACCGATGGATTGACTGAAAGTTTCAACTTCGAGCAGGAAATGCTCGGTGTGGATGGCCTGCGAGAGATCGTCGCGGAGGCCTCAAATTTACCCTTGGCAGAAATGAAAGACCAAATCCTCGATCGAGTCGCGGCTTGGCGTCACGGTCATGCACAGGATGACGTTTCTCTGGTACTGCTAGAAATCTCATAAGCTCTCTCGCATCAAACCCCGCGTCATCTCCAAGGAACAACAAACGCAGGACTTTCAGATGTCAGGATCGTGACACTGTTCTCGAGTGGTCACGCATTGGCTCCGAATACTCCCGCGTTTGGCGCAGGTATCACGGCTTTTCGCCACAATGAATTGCATGGCAGTGGAATTGCAAAAACCAGTCGAGAGAAATGCGCCCACCATCCAATCGTCGGCCTTCGGCATTCCGCGGCGTTTTGTCCAGTGGGGCAGCTCTGGTTCCTCTTGCTGTTCTCACAGCCGCCGTGTGCTCGGTTACGGGATGCGGCGGTCCGAAAGCGGCGCCCGCCATTCCCAGCCCGGAAGTTGAAGTCGCCAGCGTTGTTCAGAAAGACGTGCCCATCGTCAGTGAGTGGGTAGCGACGCTCGACGGCTACGTCAACGCGCAGATTCAGCCTCAGGTCGCGGGCTACGTTATCCGGCAAACGTATAAAGAAGGTTCGTTTGTGCCAGGGACAGATACTTTTTCAAATCGATCCGCGCCCGCTTCAGGCTTTGCTCGACCAAGCCCAGGCACAACTCGCACAAGCCCAAGCACAACTCGGCAAAACGGAAATGGATGTGAACCGCGACTCTCCGCTGGCCAAAGAGCGGGCGATTGCACAAAGCCAGTTGGACAATGACACGCAAGCACGGGAAGCGGCAAAGGCGGCAGTCAAGACGGCCGAAGCGCAAGTCGAGCAGGCTCGTCTGAACCTGGAATTCACGGGCCGACCGGATCGCAATACACCCGGCGCATCTTGGCGGCGTCCACTGCGGCGCCCTGCACCCATGCGTCGCGGTACCAATTGCCGAAGATCATGCGCAACCGCGACAAGCTGGCCGACTGCACTCCGGTCGTGGCGTTGAATTTTTCGAGCAGCTCACGGTAGAGCCGCATTTCTGTCGGGTGATCGTATCCCTCGAGCGCCGGAAAGACCCACCCCTGCACAACCTTTTCGCGCTCGAATCCCATATCCACGGCATAGAACTGCTGCAGGGCGCGGAGCAAAAGCCCGGCGCCGATCAGCAACGAGAGCGACAAGGCAACCTGGGAAATCATGAGCGATTTCGTGAGCTTGTCATGCGTGGCGCGAGCTGCCGAGTGCCCGCCCGCTCCCTTCAAAACCGGATTCAACCCGACACGAGTGCAGGCAAGAGCCGGAGCGAGTCCGAACAGAACGCCTGCGAACAGCGAGACGCCAGCGGTGAAGGTTAGAACTCTTGGGTCAGGGCTGAGCTGAAATGGAATTGTGGGGCTGCTGCCCGAGAGAACTGCAAGAAGAAAGCTGGCACACCAGTTGGCGAGCAGGAGTCCCAAAGCTCCGCCGAGGCCGGCCAGCAAGACGCTTTCGGTGAGCAATTGGCGAATCAAACGGGCTCGCCCGGCTCCCAGGGCAAGGCGCACAGCGATCTCTTTTTGCCGCACCGAAGCGCGCGCCAGCAGCAGACTCGCCACGTTCACGCAGGCGATGAGCAACGCGATGCCAACCACTCCCGCGAGGATGCGCATCTCGGTCGCAAAATTTTCGGTTGGTTGTGATTCTCCGCGGAAGCCGGGGCTCAAGGCGATTTTTTGGGCGCGAATCTCCTGCTGCATCCGCGGGGAGATCAGCGAACCCGCTTCACGAGTGAGGAACTGCTGAAAACCGACATCCAGGTCGGCACACGCCTGTTCAGCAGTAATGCCCGGTTTGAGGCGAGCCATAATTTCGAAGGTATCGTGGTCCTTTAGCCCGAGCTGAGGATGAAACGCCATCGGCAGAACAACGTCCGCGGACCTTCCGGCCACATTTCTGCCAAAAAAACGGGGCGAAGTCACGCCAACCACCGTAAACGGAATGCGTCCCAGGTAGAGCGTCTTGCCCACGGCCGCCGGGTCTCGAGCATAGTGGCGCTGCCAAAGGTCGTAGCTGATTACCGCGACCGGATTTTTCCCCGGCTGATCATCATCCGCATTGAAACTCCGGCCGAGAAGCGCTGCTACGCCCAAGACATCCCAGTAGTTGCCGGAAACGAAATCGGCGTCGATAAGCTCCGCCTGGCCGTTAAGGACCGCGCTGACGCGCGAACCGTCCCACGCGAACATCCCGGAGAAGGAGTTGTTGTGGCCGCGCAGGGCCTCGAACGTTGCATAAGAGAAATCGACGCGAGTGCCGCCCTTCGGCCGAGTGGTATGGATGAAGACGAGTTGCTGCGGATCTTTCACGGGCAGCACCCGCAGCAGGAACGTATCGACCAGGCTGAAGATGGCGGTGTTAGCGCCGATCCCGAGAGCGAGCGTTAGAACAGCGACGGCGGTGAAACTTGGACTCTTCCGCAGCATGCGCAGGCCGTAGCGGATGTCCTGCCAGAACGTCTCGACAAAGGATTCCCAGCCGGCAGAACGGACGACTTCCTTCGTAACTTCAGGACTTCCTTGTTCCAAGCGCACGGCGCGAAGCGCATCCTTGCGGCTCATCCCCTGCTTCATCTTCTCGTCAGCGGCCATTTCCAGATAAGCGCCGAGTTCCTCATTCAACTCCTGATCGACCTGTTCCTTTCGGAGCAATGATCGGAGGCCGCTTGTGATTTTTCGCAACATGGACATGCGTAGCCTCCTACTCGTAACGCAAGGCAACCAGCGGATCGACGCTGAGGGCACGGAGCGCAGGCAGGAGACTCGCCATCAATGCGATGACTGCAAGCCCGCCCACCGTTGCGAGCAACACTACAGGATCGGTTGGTTTGAGCCCGAAGAGCATCGCTCTAGCCGTCTGAGCGAGGGCCACACTTAGGACGGCGCCCACAACCAATCCTGATGCCAGTAACAAGGCGGCGTTGCGGAGAACCAGGAAGAGCACGTCCCGCCGCTGTGCTCCGAGCGCCATGCGGATCCCGATTTCATTCGTGCGTCGCGCCACAAGATAGGACATCACACCGTAAAGGCCAAGGGCCGCCATCAGCGTGGCGAGGAGGCCAAAGAAGCCGGAAAGCCTGGCCATCAGACGCTCGCGCATCAGGCTTTCCAGGACAGTGGTTTCAAAAGGATGAAAGCCAATAGTGATCAGCGGGCTGACCTGCGCGACAAGGCTTCTGACATCGGAGACGGTTTCGCTCATCGGAGCGGTCGAACGAATTACGACTTCAGCCGAGGGATCAGGCTGAGCGTCTTGAGCCGCACAGAGGAACGCAATTGGGCTAAATTCCTCGCGCAAGGTGGAATATTTGGTATCCGCAACCACACCCACGATCTCGAATGATTGTTCCGGCTCGGTGGGAGTGGCCTCGCGACGAAATGTCCTACCCACAGGGTTCGACCCGAGCCCGAGGTTGCGGACGAAAGATCGATTCACAATGGCGGCCTTTCGGGACGAGACCGTATCTGCATCATTGAAATCCCTGCCGGCAAGCAGAGCAATGCCCATCGCTTTGAAGTAACCGCCGCTGATCGAATTAAACCGCGACTCCAACCAGCTCGTGCGATTGCTTCCTTCGATCCAAACGGCATTGCTTGTGCTGCCGCCGCTGAGGGGAAGAATCTCGACTTCACCCGCCGAGACGACGCCGGGAAGCGCGCGGACCCTTTCCAGTAGATCGCGCTTGAAGGCAGCGCGCCCCGCATAGGGAACATTCAGACGGCGAAAGAGATCGAGATCGGTGACGAGAACTCCCTGTTGCAGGAACCCTGTGTCAATCGTGAGAAGGTTCCGCAGACTGCCGGCGAAGAGCAGAGCTCCGAACACCAGGACGAATGACAGAGCAACTTGAGATACGACCAGTAGCTGGCGCAGTCCAAATTGTCTGCGATCTGAGGCGACCGTGCGGCTGTTCGTGCGGAACGCCTCGGAAGGAGAAATGCGGGACGCCCGGAGTCCAGGCGCCAAGCCAAACAGGAGGCAAGTAAGAGTTGCAAGTCCAAGGGTAAAGGCAAGAACGCGCCACTCAGGCCTTAGGTCAAGAAAGAGTGGGTCGCCCTCTGTACCGAGCGAAGCCACCAGGAATTGGCTCAGGTTTCTGGCAAGGAACATTCCCAGAGAGCCGCCTAACAATGCGAGCAGAACGCTTTCCGTCATTAATTGCCGTATGAGGCGGCTGCGCGGCGCGCCGAGGGCGAGCCGCACGGAAAATTCCTGCGTGCGCGCAGTAGCACGCGCGAGCATCAGATTTGCCAGATTCGCGCAGGCGATCAACAGAACCAGACCAGCGGTGCCCAACAAAAGCGAAAGGGAATCGGAATACTCATTGCGCAGCCAAGAGACACCGCTGCCGGCGGGAACAGTCGTCAGCTTAAATTTCAGGTAGTCCTTTACGTTCACAGCGGGATAGTTCGACGGAAGCGTCGCTTGGAAGATCTGCGGCGAAATCACCGCCAACTGCGAGTTTGCCTGTTCCCGAGTCGCACCCGGCTTCAAGCGCCCCACAACGTTCAGCCACCAAACCGAGCCTTCATCGAGCCAAGTACCTTCGCTCCAGAGAATCGCCTGTGAGCAAATGGGCACGGCAACGTCGTAGGAAGATCCGACTTCCACGCCGAAAAAACCAGGAGGCGTGACGCCGATGATCTCCGTTGGATGGTCGTTGAGCGTGAGCTTCCGGCCGATCGGTGCAGGGTCGCCGCCAAGCTCGCGCTGCCAGAACGCGTAGCTGATTACGGCGCCCGGCAGGCCACAACCGCGGCGGTCGTCGGCAGCGGTGAAAACGCGGCCCATTAAAGGCTGGACACCAAGCACGCGAAAGAAATCGCCGCTGACAAACAGCCCCTGGGCGAGCCGCACTTCGCCGCCGGGAGTAAGGCCGAAATTATTGCTGTCCCAAGCGGCCACGCCGGAGAAAATATCCTGGTTGTCGCGGAGTTTCTCCCAGATAGCGTTCGTTAGGACGGAATACCCCGTTGTCTGATGTCCCCTGATGCCCGCTTTGTCAGCGAGCTGTACCGTGACGAGTTGCGAGGGTTCTTTCACGGGAAGACTGCGTAGGCGCACCGCATCGATCAATTGAAAGATCGCTGTGTTAGCTCCAATCCCCAGCGCCAGAGACAGAATCGCGACGCTCGTGAATATGGGACTTCGGCGGAGCAGCCGCACAGTGTGGTACAAATCCTTCCACAGTGTCTCGACAAAAAATTCCCAGCCCACGGTGCGAACGACTTCCTTCGTGACTTCGAGATTGCCGCGCTCCAGGCGCACGGCGCGAAGCGCATCCTTGCGGCTCATGCCTTCCTTCATCTTTTCCTCGGTGGCCATCTCCAGGAAGTCGTTAAGTTCTTCGTCCAGTTCCTCGGTGACCTGTTCCTTTCGAAACAGCGACCGCAATCCGTGAGATAGATTTCGAAGCAGTGACATGGGCCTTTACTCGTAACGCAAGGCCACCAAGGGATCGACACGGGTGGCGCGACGAGCGGGCAAGTAACTGGCAATTAGCGCAACAACCAGCAAAATGAAAGACACTGCAGCAAACGTGACGGCGTCGGTGGGGCGCACGCCATAGAGCAACGACGAGAGCAAGCGCGTGGCGGCCAATGCGGCGGCGAGGCCGACAGCCAGGCCGATGCCGGCAAGGCGCACTCCAAAGCCGAGAACGTCCCAAACAATCTGCGCTTGCGATGCGCCGAGGGCCATACGAAGACCAATGTCGCGAGTGCGCTGCGCCACCATGTACGACAGGACTCCGTAAATTCCGACTGAGGAAAGCAGAAGCGCAGTGCTGGCAAATATGGCCAGTAGGAAGGTGTCAAAGTGCGAGCGTTCGAGGGTGCTGGAGATTTTCTGCTGCATGGTTGAGAGCCGGTAAATCGGCACGGCGGGGGCGACGGAGGCTACCGTGCTTTGCAACTCGCGAATGGGGACCGCACCACCGCGGGTCCGCACTACCAAGTCCATTGTGCGCCCGATCCAATCCCAGGCGCTGGCCGGCATTTGCGCAAGGGGAATATAAAACTCCGGTTGAACCTGGCGGTCGAGTCCCCAGGCGCGAACATCTGCAACCACGCCGACGACCTCGTGCCACACGGGGTCCATGCGGCCCTTCGGTCCGGCTTCACAACAAGCAAAGCGCTTCCCGATTGGCTTTTCGCCGGGCCACATGGTGCGAGCAAGAGTTTCGTTGACGATAGTGACGAGAGTGCGGTCGCGCGTATCTTGGAGAGTGAAGTCGCGGCCGGCTCTCAGAGGCACGCGCGCCGTCGAGAGATAGCTGGGCGAGATGATTTGCAATTGCGAATTGACGAGATTCGCCATGTCGAGCGGCTTTCCTTCCCGGAGCAAGCCATTGCTGCTGCCCCCGCCAGCAAGCGGAGCACGCGAAACCACGGCAACCGAGTTCACACCAGGCAAAGCGGCAGTGGCTGTGATCATCCGTTCGAACGTTTGCCGCGCAAGGGCGGGATCGTGATAGCCAGGATCGGGGAGACCGACGCGCCCGACAACGACGTTGGAAGTATCAAAGCCCGGATTCAAATGCGCTACCAGCAGAGCGCTGCGGATCAACAGGCCGGCGCCAGCCATCAGAATCAAAGCGAGGGAAACTTCTCCGACTACGAGGAGACTACGGATGTGGTCGCGGCTGCCACCGGAAATGCCTGAGCTCGACTGGAATACTTCACTGAGACGAGTCGAAGCGGAGCGGAAAGCGGGAGCCAGTCCAAACAGAAAGCTGGAGAGAAGAGCAAGGGCGCAAGCGAAAACGAGCGTCCTGGCGTCGATGCGCGATTGGTCCAGCCGGGGCATTTCAGCCGGACCGTGAGCGATGATCCACGCCACGGTCCAATACGCAAGCAAAACGCCCACAACGGCGCCGGCAAGCCCAAGCACAACATTTTCCGCGAGAAGTTGGCGCACGATACGATTCGGCGAAGCTCCGAGTGCTGCCCGCATGGCAATCTCTTTTTGGCGCGTGCGAGAGCGCGCCAACTGCAAATTCGCAATATTCGCGCACGCAATCAGCAAAAGGAAACCGACCGCAGCGAGCATCATACGCAAGCCTACGCGCTGGTCTCCCAAGAGGGCCGTTGTAAGCGGCTGGAGGCGAAAGCCACGGTTCTCATCGTCGATTGGGTATTGCCGCTGCTGCACTCGGGCAATCACATTGAGTTCCGACTGGGCTTGCGCATGCGACGTGCCCGACTTGAGCCGAGCTATCACATTCAGATAGTGGTTATCGTGATCGGCGAGCTTTTCCGCGGTATACGCCGCTGGAACCCAAAGGTCACTTCTGCTGAGTAATGGATCGAAGCTCCTGGGCATAATTCCGACCACAGTAGTGGGCAGGCCGTTGATTCGCATCGGCTGGCCTATTATTGAGGGATCGGCGTGAAGTTTCGTGCGCCAAAGGCGTTCGCTGATGACCACCACCTTCGGCTGGCCAGGCTTGTCCTCTTCGGTGGTGAAGACACGCCCAGCGATGGGTTGCACGCCGAACGTCGTGAAATAATTCGCTGTGGCGATTTCGCCGTCCACGCGCTCAGGGAGTTCCCGAGCCTCAAGATTGAAGCTGGCGTCATTCGAAGCGCAAAGGTCCGCAAAAGAGGTGCTCTGCCTTTTGAGATCGGCGAAGTTGCCGACAGACAGACCGGGGAAAATATCCCGCCACGTCTCCTGCACAAACACGACATGCGATGGGTCTTCCATGGCCAAGGGCCGCAGCAAAACGGCATTGACGATGCTGAATATCGCGGTCGTGGCGCCGATGCCGAGTGCCAGTGTGAGCACAGCGACAGACGCGAAACCAGGACTCTTGCGCAGGACACGCTGTCCGTGGCGCAGATCCTGCCACAACGTCTCCACAACAGATTCCCAGCCGGCGGAGCGGACGACTTCCTTTGTAACTTCGGGACTTCCTCGCTCTAAGCGAACGGCGCGAAGCGCATCCGCGCGACTCATCCCCTGGTTAATCTTTTCCTCGGCTGCCATCTCCAGGAAACCGTTTAGTTCTCCGTCCAGATCCTGGCTGACCCGTTCCTTTCGGAACAGTGATCGGAGCCCGTCGGCGATGTTTCGCAGCAATGACATGGAACCTCCCTACGATGCTTCCAAGATTCTGGCGATCGCCGCCACTTGCCTTCCCCATTCTCGTTTTTCGCTGGTGAGCCTCTTCCGTCCCGGCTCTGTTAGGACGTAGTACTTTGCCCGCCTGCTATTCTCGGTGGCCTTCCATTCGCTTCTGATCAGGCCCGCTCGTTGCAGCCGCTGAAGAGCAACGAACAGCGAACCCGCATTGACCCGGAAAACGCCCTTGCTCATCTGTTCGATGCGGAGCGCAATCCCGTATCCGTGCATGGGTTCCAGAGCTACCGTCCTGAGGATGAGCATGTCCAGCGTGCCTTGGACGAGATCACTCGACTTGTCTGCCATAAACCCACTCCTCCTGACGATCAAAGGGGAAGACTAGCCCTCCTCCTCCTGATTGTCAAGATGAGGAGGGCTAAGCCAACAGAGGTCTAGAAGTTGGAGCGAAGTCACTTTCTTCGCTTGCTTCCTAACTCTCGCCGACCGTTTCTTCGCCGCCTTCGCAATAGCGGCCCTTCCCCCCGCAGACAGCACGCGCTTCTTGACGCTACGAAAGGGAGACTGTCAGAAACTTGTCTCGCCGCAAAAGCAAAGTAACGCAACGCCTCGCGACGGAATCGAATAATAGGAAGGTTATTTCGATGGTTGAAAATCTTATCAGCGGATTATACCTTGTCGGCGATGTTGCCCTGCTTGGTTTGCTCGTTTACAAGAGCCACAAACCGCACAATAAGATCAAGGAAGGATCGAGCAGCGAACCAATCAAGGGCTTGCGACAACGACTTCACGGCTTAGAAGGACCTCAAGGGAAGAGGTAAGGACCTGTCGGCTGGCGGAAGTGTCTTAAGAGACGGCCCTCTTCGCTTGCTTCCTAACCTTCGCCCAACGCTTCTTCGCCGCCTTCGCTATCGCCGCTCTGTCAGCAGCTCACAAAACGCGCTTCTTCGCGCCGACGACTTCGCGCTCCGAAGAACTGCCCAATGCTTAGGCGGCCGCTCGTACGCCGCTTAGTTGGTGCTGTAGTTTGCCTAACTGCTTTTCGAGCTTTCTCTCTTCGCGCTTGATCGCTGCAAGAATGTCCATGAAGCCTCCGGCTGATATCTATCTCAACCGAGGCAAGGCACCAGATGTACTGCCGAAGGTAAATAACTTGACGGCTGCCTGAGGATCAAGCCCCGCGCATGTTGATATGCTGGGCGAGTGATGAATTCAGACTTGTACACTCAAATTCCGCTCGACCATCGCCATTTTGTACTCACGCACATGAAGGACACTGCGGCTGAAGTGCTCGCTAAACTCGAAAAGCGAGCGGATCAGTCCGGTGAGACGCTGGGCAAGCTACTTGCGGTTTGGCAATCGTTCAAAGATGCGTTGGGGCGTATCAAAAGGCAACCGACCGAACAGCGCCATCTGACTGATTCTTCGACCCTACTTCGAAGAAAAAACAGTCGTATCAAAAGATCTGTTTTGATACGGCGTTTTCAATCGTGACATCCGGCCTCCTACCGGTGCGAGGATGCAGAAATCGAAAGGTTGCCGCGAAGAACGGTCACTGAAGCCTTCGGGAGCACAAAGGATGTTTGATCATTGGCGGTAATTGTAGATCGGGAAGCGGGTCCGTCGGGATCCGCGGTACCGCCCTTCAGATCGGGAAGGCCACTCTTGAGGTTGGCGATGCTGGAATGCCACCGGTACTGTTCGCTGCCGAAGGTAACCATGTTCACAGAACCTGCAAAGAAGGCTTCTTTCCCGCCTTTTTGATCTTGAAAGGCGATGTGAACCGCGTGCGAATTTTCCTGATCTTTGTTCACAAGCATCAACGACCATTCGCCATCAGGGCGTAGCACGGCGTAGGAGGTAACCAGCACGTGCCCCACCGCGTCAACGATGTCACTGCTGCTCGGAAAAATACGATGCTCGCCACTGCCTGGCTGTACCCACTCGAGATTGATCATCTGGCCTGCAAAGAATTGCGAGTTAGGCTGCTGAATCTGATAGTTGGCATCCATTGTGAACATGCCGAACGTGCCAGGCGACGTTCCGTGGCACCCGAGTGACTCACCTAACGGAATGTAATGGAAATAGTAGACAGCCTTTCCACCCGCTTCCAGAAACGCTCCGACATAATCGGTCCACCAAAGCGCGGCAAAAATGTCGTTGAAGGATTCGTCAGAACCCGCCGCGATGTTTGATTCTGTGATGAACATGGGCACCCCCGGGGGCAGCCCGTCATCGCGCCAAACCTGGAGAATATTGCGGACGAGATTGGCCTCATCGTAGAGATCGCTCCACTGCAGCTTGCAAGGTTCAAATGGATAGTGCTCAAAGGAAACGAAAGACAGATCCTGGAGCTGGTTATGAGCCTTTAAATAGTCAAAGAAGCGGCCCATCCAGGAAGTCCTGCCCTGTGCGTCTGGCCAGACTTCGATATCGCGGTTGACGCCCTCGAAGATCGGCCCACCCAGCCTCAGCTTTGGATCGACTTGGTGCAGCGCTTTCGCCCACTGCAGATAGAGCGCTCCATAGTCTTCTGGCAGGGTGTGCTTTCCGTCCGGCTCCTCGCCCATTTCTACATACGAGATCGGATATCCACGTTTCTCAATATAAGCGATTTGAGCGGCCGCATTCTCTGGGGTGTCATAGAGCATGGCAACCGGAATCATCGCAGGAAGGCCGCGGGTAATGCCGCTGGTGTAGAACAGATCGAAGCCCACCTGATCGCCCCGTTCGTTGACCAGCGAAGCTTGATGCCAGGGGTCCACGGAAGAACAAATTGTGTTCGTTTGAGCGCGATCAGCAGTATGACGAATCACGTCGTGGAATTTGCCGTCCGCCGTTAGGTTTCCCAGGTAAAGTTCTCGTATGGCATAGCCGAGGCAGTTGCGTGGGTCGGAAGAGCCGTGTGTGTCGCAGGTATTGGACGACTCCGTCATCAAGACACGAACGAATTGCACGGGAAGCGGCGCGCGAGCAAGTTGCAGGATCGCATCGCCCCCCGCACCGTTGCTGACCGCGCCTCCAGGAAAAGTGACCCAAGCTCCATTCGTCGGCAATCGAATCGGATCCACCCCGGTCCAATACTGAACGAGGTAGTGGGTCGCAAATGGTGCAGCCCACGCGATGCGAATGGCATTTATTTGTTGCGGCGCGGCCAGATCCGCAACAACCCATTGCGGATGCAGACTATCGTCCTCGTGCGTGAAGGTTTTGCTCAGATAAGGATTGCTCTTCCAATATGTGCTGGTATCGCCGTCGGTCAGCCGCGAATAGCTACTACCATCGGGTCCCGAAAATCCCGCATGGGGCAGCGGGTATCCCAAAGAATGCCGGATAAATTCTGTCGGCGTCGAATTGCCCACAAAGTAGCCTTTGTCCCCGGGCTCGCTCCAGCTTCCCTCCGGATTCCAATGCCAGGCTTCCACGAAGAGTTCGGTATTCTGACGATAGGTGACCGTCTGCCAACCCGCGGAAAGAATCTGCTTGATCATCGGTTCCGTGAAAACCTTATCGGTGGCTACTCGCGGTATTCGATCCACTCCCGCTCCGAGCGCTTCAGTGGGGCGAAACGTGTTTGTTGCGTGGTCGCCGGTAATGTCCACCCGGATCGTTTGTGCACCTGCGTCCCGAACCAGTCCCGCGAAAATCAAGAGAAGTAACAAATGAAGCAGCCCACGAACCGGGTTTGATGCGATCAAGTTGTGAATACCCCCTGTTTTCAGGCCGAGTTATCGCAAGCAAGTTCCACATTGTGGAAACCGCGTTGGACAGACCGCAATCATAGTGCTGCCCGGCTATTTCACCTAAGTGGCCAAATTTCTTGTTAGAAGTACAGCTTCAGGGCCAACTGCATTTCTCGAGGTTTGTTAACCGTCGACGTGATAACCCCGAAATTGCTGTCTCCGACCAGCGTGTCCGGTCCCTGAAACTGTGGATGGTTAAAAAGATTGAAGGCTTCGGCGCGAAACTCGAGATGCATTCCTTCGCGCAGCCGCGACAAGAGGAACTCCTTGAAGAGTGACATGTCAACGTTTCCAGCCCCTGGCTGGCGAACGCTGGTGATGGTGCGTGGAGCGCTGCCGAATGTAAATGGTGCGACCGTTGCCGTGTCCTGCAGGACCCCGACATTGTCGCCGACTGAGGAGCTATAACTGGCGTTCGAGAAGTAGCTCGTCCCGGAATCGGTGAAATTTTCCGGTGCGCCAGAGGCGCGCTGGAGCGTGCCGGTCAATATAGGTCGTTGCCCAAAGGTCGGGATGGCATTGGTGTTCAAGAGCAGGGGGATAATTGGCCTGCCGCTGTTGACCCGCACGATGCCGTTGACTTGCCAGCCGCCAATGATGGCATCCGCAACCGGGTGCAATTCGCGTCCGAACGCGCGACCACGGCCCACAGGCAGCTCGTACACGAAGCTGGCTTGAAAGATGTTTGGGATGTCGAACACCGACACGGCCCGCTCAGCGCGGAGGTCATACGGATTTTGGACGCCCAGCGTAGATCCATCGATGGTGCCACCGCCCAGGAACACGAAGCTATCGTCGCTGGCCGACGCATTATCGATGGACTTGGACCACGTGTAGGTCACCAGGAACTGTAACCCGTTCGAAAATTCGCGTTCGGCGCGAATCTGGAGAGCGTGGTAGATGGAGTTGGCGATGGGCGGCGAGTCTCCCTGGAAGCCGTTATATTGCGGGAAGGGAACCAGCAGCTGCGACGCCTGCACGGTGGGTCCCGCAAGCCCGCTGGTTGGATCGCAGATGTAATGTGTGCGATCGCATGGTCCCGGATTGGGATTGAAAAATGGGTTCGCAACTTGATTGGTCAGATTGCCGATCTGCGCGGGCGGCAGTAAGTTCCCGCTCCCGTCCGTCACCGCCGAAAGCGGCAGGAGATTATTTTCGCGGAAACCACCGAGGTACAAGTGGGTACCCTTCTTACCGACATAACTTGCGTCGAATAGGATCTTTCCCGGCAATTCCTTTTGGAATCCTAAGCTCCACGCTTGTTCGTAGGGTGTGTTTTGACTCACCTGCTTGATTGGTCCCACGGCGGCGAATCCGATGTCGTTGAACGCCCCCAAAGAGTTGCCAGGAGGCGGTGCCACGCCGCAAGTATAGGGCGGAGTGAATTGGCAGGACGTATTGCTCAGGGTGTTCCACGGCGTTGCATGATCGTTGTTAAACGTCGTGAGCCAGGGAGGTTGTACGTCGAACCCTTGGAAGCCCCAGGGGCCAGTTCCAGAAGCGCTGCTTCGTGGACTGGAGAAATAGATGCCGTAACCGCCGCGGATTACAAACTTATGCGGCAATTGATAAGCGAGTCCGAATCTTGGCTGTACGTTTTTGTAGTCGGTGAAGTAGTTGGAGCGATCGTTCGGACTGGCGAAGACCTCGGTCCCATGGAGAGCGCTAAGTGTTTGAAGGGCCTGCGGCGAAAGGCCGTCGGATTGAGCCACGGAAATTTGTGCCGCCGTCAGTTGCAGCGGCGACACCGCATTGGGGTCCAGCGAGTTCATGCGGTTGTAGCGCTCGGTTCGTGGGGTGTTCAGCTCGTAGCGCAGGCCCAGATTGAGCGTGAGCTTAGGAGTCAAACGGTAGTTATCCTGCACGAAGGCCCCATATTGAAAGCTTTCGGTGCTGACAAAATTCACGAATCCGACTTGGCACGGAGTGCAGCCTCCGCCGCCGCTGCCTGGGGGCCCTATCCCCATGAGGAAGCTAGCCAGACTGTCGCCTCCCGAAGCCGGATCGCTGGACACCTGTGAACTGCCGCTAAAGTCGAAGTTGAAAGCGCCAGATGGCCAGCCTGGCTGGGTGAAGTTTATTTGATGCAGGCGCCATTCCCCGCCAAATTTCAGTTCGTGCTTTTTATGGACCCAACTCAGTGTGCCGTCCACGTGATGAACGACCTGACCCTCTCTCAGAATGCTAAACGTCTGCGTCCCGATATTGCTCGTCGGACCGGCTCCGCCGTATCCGTTGATTGTGATGGCGGGAAGGGTTCCGAAACCGTGGTTCAGGTACGAAGGAAAGCCCAGCTGGGCTAGGCCTTGTTGGGCATTCGGGTTATTGCCACTGATGCCCTGCTGGTTGTCGAATCCACGCTGGAAGCCGTAGGTAGCCGTGAGTATTAAATTGGGGCTGAAGGTATGCGTCTCGCTCAACGCAAAAATATATCGGTGCAACACAACGGGTCCACCCGTGCAGGGGTCGGCTACGTTGTTGAAACAATCGAAACTATTGCCGCTGCCGTTTTGCTGCGAGTATTTGCCACTCAACAGATCGTTCTGGCTGAACCGTTGGTCAATCTTGATATCGAACTGGCCGTTCGACGTGGGATTGACGCCCGAGCCAAACCAATTGCTGTTCTGAAGAGTACCCAAATCCGTGGCAGGATTCGTCGGCAGAGGAAAAAGCTGAATGAGCTTGGCAGCGACCGGGTCGATCAAGTTACCTGGGCGGGGCGCGGGCTGAAACGGCGTCCCCGCCAGAAGAGGATTTCCCGCGCTCTGGTAGGTCGCCAGGTTATTAAAAGGAATAAAGGTTTGGCGAAGCGCCCCGGGACCAATGTTTGGGTTGCTTGCTTCGGGCTGTGAGTTAAAACTTCCACTGTACGGGTCCCAGAGTTGCCCCGCCGGAGCCGAGCAAAGGCCCGTCGCGTCGAAGGTACCGCCATTGGCGCTGCACAAAACGCCGAAATCACCGGTCCTTTCAGCGGCGGTCGGCACGCCGGCGGTGGCGTTCGTGGCGTCCCTTTCCCTCAGGGCCTCATAGTCAAAAAAGAAAAACGTCTTGTCTTTCCGGATGGGCCCGCCGATCGATCCGCCGAAATCGTTGCGCTTCAAAGCAGCAATGGGCTGGCCATTCTTATTGTTGAACCAATTGTTGGCGTCCATCACCGAGTTTCGGAAAAATTCATAGACGCTGCCGTGGAACTGGTTGGTTCCTGAGCGCGTTACGACGTTGATCAGCGCTCCGGCGGAAAACCCGTACTCGGCTGTGAAGTTTGCCTGCTGAACCTTAAACTCCTCGACCGAGTCCACTGAAGGCGTGTAGAGCACGTTGTTGAGCCCGCTGTTTTGATCGAAATTCGATGCCGTCGCGCCATCGATTAAGACATCCGCGGTGGCATTGCGGCTCCCGTTGGAGTTGAAGTTGATCCCCCCTTGGGAGTTTTTGGTGCCCGGGGCATTGGTCTCGGTGACGCCCGGAGCCAGATAGGCAAGATTGGTGAAATTCCGATCGACCAGCGGCAAATCATTCACGAACTTGCGGTTCACTACTTGGCCGGTAACGGCGTCTTCGGTCTGGAGTTGCACCGTGTCCGCTTTCACTTCGACGGTATCGATGGTGGTGCCGACCTTCAACGCAAAGTCGATCGAGACGTTCTGGCTGACGTCGACGTTGACGCCATCCTTGCTCTCTCGTCCAAAATTCGACGCCTCCGCAGTGATCTTATAACTGCCCGGTGGGACCGAGCGCACGAGATAGCGGCCCGTAGCGTCGGTGGTGGTGGTGAACGAGTAGCCTTTATTGACGTCGACCAGGGTGATCTTGGCCGAAGGAATGCTCCCGCCCGAGGGATCGGTGACAACACCGGTCACGGAGCCCGTGTATAACTGCGGTTTCAGAACCGGCGCGACCAAGAACCCCGCAAGGCACGCCACTAGGCAGACCCGTTGGAGCCAGGCGTTAACGCCACACAAGGTTATTTGGTGCTCTAGCCGACGGTGCCGGTTAAACACAAACGTGCTTTCATATCCCATTGTTTCATCTCCGAGGCTAGCGATAATCAGCCAGCCATAAATCTTGCGGCGGAATCCCGCCACCCCATTTCGTCTTATTTGAATCGTTTTAACTCCGGTGTCAAGGAAAAAATTGTCGAGAATTTGTCAACGAAGCGGCTGGGACCACGCGTAATTGAAGTCTCATTTAGCTCAGGAAGAGTCTCGCAGTTACAAACTCCGGTTACCCAGGAGGTCACAGTTCCAAGCCTTTTCACATAATTCTTTGTGATGGATGTGACAAGGGATCGAAGGAGGCGCCAGGCGGTGATGCGGAATTGAAGTAGTTGCGAACCTGTCCGTACAGACCTTGTAAGTGCCCGATTAGTTGTTCCTCAGAAGATCGACGCAACACTTGCTTGCAGTTTACTCGCAGGAGTCTCGAATCCCAGGGTCTTTCTCGGTCGTTGATTCAAGCGCAGCGCGACCTGGTCGAGTCGACAATTGCCAAATTCCGGGTTGCGCCCCACTGAGAGCTACGCTAGCCTGCTTTTACCCGTTCGGTGCGAAAGAGGGTACTTACCTAAAGCTGTCCACGAAATAGTTTTGTGTAAACCAGTCGCGGGCCTCCCGTAACTTGGACTTTGAAGCCTCCGGCGAATTTTACGGCGTGTGGGACCGGCTCAAGCCGGTGGTGCCCAAGATGCGAGAGATGTTCCACATGAGGCTCTTTCTAGCCAACATGGAGAAGGCGGCTGAGAAATTTGAAAAACACATGGAGACAACGTCACCGGGAGCGTTGCAAGCGATGCTCCAGTTCACGCAGCAGATGCGTTCGGCCAAGGCACAGAAGGCTGGCGCCTAACAGAGACCTACCACACGATCAGAGATAGCTCTACAGAGTTCTCTGATCTCAGTAAAAATTGTCTAGGCTAGAAGGGGCGAGCTTTGATTCCCAAAGTTCGAGGGCTTGCCCCCTTTTTGTTTTGTTTATCTTTCCCGCTTCCCGGTCCCAATTCATTTCCACAACGCACTTTCCCGACTAGCATCCTCGCCTAAGCCGCCCCAGGGCGACCCAGACCGTTTCTAGCGGTATGTTCCTCGGTGCTACCCCAACCCGTGAAGCTGATCGAACTCATCCGCTGACTCCGACACGATCGGACTCAGCAAGGAAATTCCGGAAAGCCCAGAACGTGCCGCTTTGTCGTGATAATGTGTTTTGACGCCTGAATATATGCTTCTACATGCTCTCGTCTTACGAGGCCGCGACGGACTCGGTCTTCCCACCATTTGACTTCGTCGAGTTCCCGCTTTAGTTCGGCTGTGGCGCGTACTTGAAACATCCTTACGATATCGTTTGTGTCGAGGTTGATGTTCATCGCGGCGTCCTGAAGGTTAAAGTGGCTGGGTTGGTGCTCCCCTTGGATTCTACTACCCTGCATATACAATCGGCGACACGAATTTCGGGACCCTATCAACGTCGGGGACGCCCGGTACCCTTGAGCGCACCGAAAATTACATCAACTTTCGTATAGAATGACGTTCAAGGATTGTCCCAAGGAGATTAAGAATGGTGATCTGCGACCGGCTGCGAGAATTGCGCGAGAGCAAGAATCTTTCTCAAGGAGACATCGAAAAGAGAACGGGACTCTTCCGCTGCTATATATCCCGCGTTGAGAATGGCCACACCGTCCCAGCCATTGAGACTTTGGAGAAGTTCGCTCGGGCTTTGGAAGTGCCGCTCTACCAACTCTTCTACGATGGCGAAAAGCCTCCTCAAGTCCCGAATCTACTGAATAGAAAGACCTCAGCCGAGATTGTTTGGGGCGGCAAAGGCAAGGACGCGATGTACCTTCACAAGCTGCGAAAATGCCTCGGCAAAGCGGGAGACAAAGACCGTAAGATTCTATTCTCGTTCGCTCAAAAATTGGCGTCGGGTCGGGCTCGCGTCGCGCACGCTTAGCTTGCGATCTGCTTTTACAGGCATCGCAATCTGGTTTCTTGTGCCGACGGTAAGGACATCGGGCGCCACGTACTCACCGGCGACGTCCCAACCCCGGCGCGCGCAATACTCCCGAAGTTCGCGAGTCTGCATGGTGGGATCCTGGCCCTTGTGTACTCACCCGGGCGTAGATTGCGACCTTCATAGGTTATGCCTCCCATTGACATCGCGTTCTCTGGTGTTCTATTTCGGTGACATTTGCTATTCCGATGCTATTCCGATTTTTCCCGCAAGCGAGGTCTTTTCAGTGATCTAGGATTTGGTCTAAAGCGTGCTTGCATCGCACCGCGGGCCGTCCTAGAAGAAGAGAGAACTCGGCTGGGACATCCCGCCCGGGAAGTCCTCGAACGGGATGGAGAGTCGTGAAACGAACACTTCTACTGGCCTCCAAATTCACCGAAATGGCTCTTTCTCGTGCGGCCCGGCTGCAACGATGTCTTTCAATTGGGGACAAGCTCTCAAATTGGGGACAAGAAAAGTTAAAAAACCTGCTATCTATAAGGATTTGGTAGGGGCGGTGGAGATCGAACCCAACGCCTTTATGTGATTCTGGTATCGATGTACTCAGATCCGATGATAGGCGGTCAACAACCTGTACTTTCCGGACCAGCCTTCAAAACGTCGGCGTCAGTCCAGAAGAATCAACGGCTTGTGAACGCTGAGGAATGAGGCCTTTTGGACCAGCGGCTGTCTGAGATCGACAACAGCTGCTCAGACAGGTTATATGAGTGCCTTATTTGCCAATCTGTGCCAGGCTCGGCCGCTCTTCGACGTCTTTGGATTACTTCCGGTTTGGCCGTGACCCGACCAGAATCGGTCACCAGCGTCACTGAAGTTTGCAACTTCGCATAGGGACTTCTGGCTCGCTTGCACTCCGGCATTTCGAACGGTAGGCCGTTTGGGTTCAGCGTGCCGCAGCCTTCTCCGGTGGATTCTTGCTAGCCTGCTCTCCAAAATCTCACAAACTCCTTATCGCAATGACTGGATCCACTTTCGTTGCACTCCGCGCTGGAATATAGCAAGCCGTCAGGGCCACAGCGGCAAGCAGCAATGTAATGAAAAGAAATGTCAACGGATCTGTTGCGCTCACACCATAGAGCATACTTGCCACCACGCCCGACAATCCGATCGCACAGACTAATCCGAAGACCATCCCTATAACAGTGATTATCACTCCCTGCTTCAACACCATCTTCCACACGTCGCTGGCCCGCGCCCCAAGCGCCATCCGGATGCCGATCTCGTGCGTGCGCTGGCTCACGGAATAGGCCATCACTCCATAAATTCCGATGGCCGCAAGAATCATGGCGAGCAACGCGAAGCTCCCGGCCACCACCGCTCCCGCGTGTAATGGGAATAGCGCAAGCCGCATGTGTTCCTTCAGCGTCTTTGCGTCATAGATCGGCAATTGGGGATCGAGTGTTTGTACTTCGCCCCTCACACTGGATATTTCAGCTCCTGGATCGACGCTTGTCCGTATCACCAGGGCCGCTGACGTCGCGTAGTTCTGCGTGAGCGGATAGTAGACGACCAGCGCCGGAATTTCTCCCAGGCTTTGGTACTTGCCGTTCTTTGCGACTCCTACCACCTCAAGCACGTCTGTGTTCCCGGAGTGCAGACGCTTGCCGATCGCATTCTGGCTCGGCCAAAATCGCTTCGCGAGCGTTTCGTTGACGATGACCACTCCTGGCGATTTCGTGGTATCGCTCGCGGCAAAATCCCGTCCATCAACAATCGGAATTCCCATCGTCGCAAAGTAGTCCGGGCTAACGCTCTCATAGATAGCAGACGGCATCTCTTCAGCGCGCGGTTCCGCTTGTCCCTCGGGATATACACCCGTCGTGCTCACATCCAGCGCCAGCGGCAATCTTGCTATCCACCCAGCCGACTTCACTCCAGGCAATGCTCGAACGTGGTCGGCCAACTGCTGATAGAAATTCTCTCCTCTCTTCTCGTCGTATCCTTGAAGCCCCAGGTCCACCGACAGGGTCACGGCATTGTTCGGATCGAACCCCGGGCCAAGGACCTCCGTGTGTTCCAGGCTTCGCACCGTTAATCCCGCCGTGATCAGCAAAACGAACGACAGTGCAACCTGCATCACCACCAGCACGCCCCGCAACCACGCTCGCCGTCGCCCGCCCGACGTGTCCTCTTTCAGCGCGTAGACAACATCGGAACGGCTCGCCTGCAGCGCCGGCACGAGTCCGAAGCCGATTCCCGTGACCACCGCTAGAGCCACAACGAAACTTACGACCCGCCAATCCATCCGGAGGTCCAGTGTCAGCGCAAAATCCGTCCGAGGAAGCGACGCCCGTGCCACTAGGATCAGCGCCTGGCCGATCGCAAGTCCGAACGCCGCCCCAGTCACGGAAAGCATCACGCTCTCTGTCAACAACTGCAATGCAAGCCGCGCGCGCGTCGCTCCGATGGCCATCCGCACCGCAATCTCTTTCCGCCGCTGCGTGGCGCGCGCCAAAAGCAAGCTTGCGAGATTTGTGCACGCAATCAGCAGCACAAGCAGCACCGTTAACATCAGCGCGCTGCTAAACGCGATCACCGCGCTCCGCAGATTCGGATCAACCAATCCTGGCGGAGTTAGCCGGAGCGTCATTCCCTCGTCCGTTTTTGGGTACTCCTGCCCCAATTGCCGGGCCACGGTGTTCAATTGCGCCTGCGCCTGCTCCGCATTTGTGCCGCGCTTCAGCCGACCGAACGGAAGCCACTGGCCGTCGCCGCGGCCTTCCAGCCCGCTCCCTGTTTCGATCCACTCCTGCATCATGCTAGGCACCCAGAACTCGGGTGTGAATATGCTCTCCGTCCCCGTAAATGCGGGCGGTACCACGCCAATCGCTATAAAGCTGTGACCATTAATCTGAATAGGGCTGCCCACAATTCCTGGCTCGCCGCCAAAGCGCCGCTGCCAGCAGCCATAACTCAGCACCGCCACCGGATGCGAATTTGGAGTGCGATCTTCGTCGGCCGTAAACGTTCGCCCCAAAAACGCCTGCACGCCCAGCACGTCAAAGTAATTCCCGGAGACGAGGTAGCCCCAAACACGCTCGTTGCTCCCGTTGTGGCTCAAGCTCATGGGATCGAATCGATACACTGCCATTCCAGACAAAACTGCATTCCGATCCCTAATGTCTTTGTAATTGGGGTAGGACATCGACTGCGAGTACGAAGCATCTTTTTCTTTCCCCTGGTGAATCGCGAAAACCTGTTCCGGATGGCTAATCGGCAACGGTCGCAGGAGAATCGTGCTGATCAAACTGAAAATGAGCGCGTTGCCTCCAATCCCCAGTCCCAGCGAGAGCAGCGCGACAAATGTGAATCCAGGGCTTCTACGCAACTGCCGAATTCCGAATCGCACGTCGTGCCAGAGAGTTTCCATGATTCCTCCGCCCCGGACGTCCCAGCTCACATCCTTGATATATCCCGCATTTCCAAAATGTTGCTCCGCGCTTCGCCGCGCGTCCTCCGGCGTCATTCCGCGCCGGATGTTCTCTTCGGTCCGCAAATCAATGTGAAATTGCCACTCTTCCGCGATCTCGCCATGCACTTCCTCGCCATGCCGTAGAGCGCGCAATCGCATCCTGACTTTCGCAAGCCATCCCATGATCTTGTCCTTCAGATTGTCCGCAGCACCTTGCCCACGGCCATCGACAGGTGCGACCATTTGACCTCTTCCACTCCGAGTTGCTTACGACCCGCGCGTGTCAGTTTGTAATAGCGCGCTCGCCGGTTGTTCTCCGATACTCCCCACTCGCTTTTGATCCACCCGCGTTGCTCAATGCGGTAGAGCGCCGGGTACAGCGTGCCCTCTTCCACCTTGAGCATGTCTTCGGCAAGCTGCCCGATGCGTTGTCCAACTCCGTACCCGTGCATCTGCCCCAAAGAGAGTGCCTTCAGCACCAACATGTCGAGCGTCCCCTGCGGCAGTTCCGACTTTTGCTTACCCATATCAACCCTCTCCTATTTGCTTCTAGTGGAGCGAGCATGCGCCACTCTCCCTAGAAGGTCAAGGGGAATGTTTCCCTGGCCTGGGAGCGATCGTTCCACGCATTCCGGAAATGTTTGCCATTTTCGTGTCAGCGAAAAAGCACGGTCCACCGCGTGGGATTTGCCTTAGAGAATCGTCGAAGGGGTTCAGGTCAGGCTGTTGGGCGGGGACTAGGAGCGGATCGACCAACAAGTTGTATCTGGAACGAACTACTATCGTCAGCGAATCATTGGGCGGATGGTCGGCAACCCTTACCTAATCGCGTTACGTCAGAGTTGCTCGTCACTCGTCCCAAACTTACGAAAGCAGATTCTCGGGCGATAGATGAGTGGCTGAAATGATCGGAAAGGACACCGAGCGTCCGCGTGCTGCGAACGAACAAACTACTCGACTCGTAATGCGTCCGTCGGGTTTATTCCCGAGGCGCGATGCGCGGGAATGAGAGCGGAGCTCAACGCCACCGAACAGAGAACCAGGATAGTGATCGCGATTACAACAGGGTCGGAGGGTTTTACGTCATAGAGCTGCGATTTCACCAGCCGGCCGAGAGCCCAGACAAGGGGCAACCCGATGCCGATTCCTGAAACGACCATCGTCAGGGCATCGCGAAGCACGAGCCAAATCGCAGACCAGCGCTTGGCGCCAAGCGCCAACCTGATCCCGATCTCGCGCGTACGTTGCGTCACTACATAAGACATTACGCCGTACAGGCCCACCAACGAAAGTAACAGCGCAAGCGTGCTGAAGCCTCCGGACAGCGTCGCCAGCATGTGTTCGGTATTCAACGAGCGATCGACCTGCTCATCTAACGTGCGGAGATCGCTGATCGGCAGTGTCGGATCGACGCTGCGGACTATCGCACGAAGCGATTCGAAGGAGGATTTCGGTGTTCCGCGAATTCTTACATAAAAGGTGCCACTATCCTCGAAGAACGGAAAATACGCTTGCTCGGACTCCTCGCGAATCCCGCGATAACTAAAGTTAGACATGACGCCGACAACTTCGATGTTGGGCTTGGCGTCCGGTCCGGAGCCCTCACAGATTCGCACTCCCAAAGGATTCCGCCCTCTTAGGTAGCGCTTTACGAATGCTTCGTTCACAATCGTCGAGCGCCAGCCTTGCTCGCCCGCTGCGCGGATGTCACGTTCATCGAAGTTTCGCCCCTCAATGATTTTTATACCCATGGTTTGGAAAAATCCCGGCGTGACACTATTTAAATTGACATCGCGGTCAGTCGAGATTCTTTTGTCTGCGAGGATCGTCATTGGATCGTTCCAGCTTCCGCCTGTCAGCAATGGGAACCGGGCTACTGCAGACGCTCGACTGATTGGGGAGTTACGGATTGCTTCATCGATGCGGCGAATCAGGCGGTTTCCTTCCGATGGAGAGTACCCGTTTCGCAGAGAGTCGACGCCGAATGAGACAAGGCTCGATGTTACGAAACCTGGCCCTTGAGCCATCAAGGCATCCAGAGTTCGAAGAAACAATCCCGCACCTACGACGAGCGTCAAAGTCAAGGCAATCTGCGCGGTCACAATAACCTTTCGAAGTCGTACGCCACCGAATGCTGTGCCGCCTCGCTCCCGGAGCGATGATACAAGCGAGCGCCTCCCCACCTGCCAGGCCGGAGCGAGCCCGCTCAAAACTCCCGCCGCTACACTTGCGGCGAACGCGAAGAGCAAGAGACGCGAGTCGATGCCCGCGTTTAAAGCGGTGGGGGCCGTTTCCCGCGGAAGGAATGCGATAAGAGTTCGCACAACGATTGGAGCCGCTGCTGTCCCAAGCAATCCGCCTGCGAGCGCGATGAGCAGGCTATCGGCAAGAAGCTGCCGCCCCAGCCGCCCGCGTGAAGCGCCTAAAGCCAGCCTTGTACCAATCTCACGATCACGCGCCGACCCGCGTGCCAGGAACAAACCGGAAACATTCAAACAGGCCAGACCCAACAATACTGTCGTCACAGCGAATAGCACCCACAACGGTTCCACTAGCCGTCGCCTCAGTCCGGAATGACCTTGTGGCGCCGCAGTAAGCACGATCGACGAATCGAGAAATCTTTGCCGGCGTTCGGCTGTGATTACGGGGAACCCTGCGCGGCGCGTATCCTCCTGGAGCATCGCTTTGAACCAAGGTTGCAGGCCTGCCTGTGCTTCTTTCAACGTCACACTTTGATTCAAGCGGCCTAACACCTGCATCCAGCGCGTGCGACGATCTAGAAGGCGGTTGAAACCTGGAATGGCTTGCGCTGAGATCGACGCAGGAATCCAGATTGATGGAACCTGGCCAACGTCAATGCCCTTGAACGCAGAAGCAGCTACTCCGACGATGGTCAACGGATAACGATTAACCAACACCTTGCGGCCAACCACATCGGGAGCGCCTCCGAGTTGTGTCTGCCAGAAGTCATACGAAAGGACAGCCACCGGATTGGCGTCTGGCGCACCGTCATCGTCGTTCGCCAACACTCGCCCCAACGCTGGCCCGACTCCGAGCACCGGGAAATAGTTACCGGAGACAATCTCTACCACCGCAGGCCGGTAATCGCCGCCCGTTGAGAGATTGACAGTAGTGAGTGCGCGGCAGAATACACCCTCGAAGAACAGCGTCTGCTTATCGAGATTGCGACAGATCGGGTAAGACATCAGATTCCAGCTG
>Ga0210399_10000784_pt1 | contig 24925 bp, 20 predicted proteins | sample IncBWC14MmetaG_FD_150865 | JGI IMG/M metagenome (GOLD analysis project Ga0210399, IMG submission 150865) | Forest soil microbial communities from Barre Woods Harvard Forest LTER site, Petersham, Massachusetts, United States - Inc-BW-C-14-M | ecosystem: Environmental > Terrestrial > Soil >... | reverse complement strand
CCGCCCGATCCGTCCGGCTATTGGCTCGTCGCGTCAGTTCCATAAGCTCCGAATTCGACAACGTGATGGCGTCTCTCATGGACGCAATTATAGTCTACAAATGGTTGTTACAGTCAACTAGAACATAACGATTTCCAAATACGCGACGAGAAAGGAAAACATGCTGGAATACATCGACATCAAAGGCACAACTCTCACGAGCTCTCGAATCGCGCTCGGCACGTGGGCCATCGGCGGCTGGATGTGGGGCGGAAGCGAGGAGAAGGAGTCCCTTCGCACCATTCATGCGGCGCTCGATCAAGGCATCAATTTGATCGATACTGCTCCCATCTACGGTCAGGGGCGCTCGGAAGAAATCGTGGGCGAAGCCTTGCACCAACACGGTGGCCGCGAAGCTGTCATTCTGGCCACGAAAGTGGGCATCGACTGGACCACCGGGAGAATCGAGCGGAACTCAACGCGCCAGCGTATTCTCCAAGAACTCGAGGACTCGCTCCGCCGTCTCCAAACGGACTATATCGACATATATCAGGTGCACTGGCCTGATCCCCTCGTCTCTATTGAGGAGACAGCCGCCACGCTTCGCGAACTCTACGAGCAGGGCAAGATTCGTGCCATCGGCGTGAGCAATCATTCGCCGGAACAGATGGCGCGTTTCGAAACCGCCGCGCCACTTCACACCGTTCAGCCGCCCTACAACCTCTTCGAACGTGAAATAGAACGCGATGTTCTGCCGTACGCCCTCGGCCACGACATCACAACACTCACATACGGAGCCCTATGCCGCGGATTGCTAAGCGGCACCATGCATGCCGACCGTCGGTTTTCGAGCGACGACATGCGCAGGACCAGCGACCCCAAGTTTCAGCAGCCACATTTCGCCGAGTACTTGAACGCGGCGAGCAAACTGGATGCCTATGCACGCGAACACTTTGGCAAGCGCGCGATTCATCTGGCAGTTCGCTGGCTACTCGACCAACCAGGCGTTGGCATCGCGCTGTGGGGCGCGCGTCGTCCGGAACAGCTCGCGCCCATCAACGAGGTAAGCGGCTGGTCGCTGACAAAAGATGATTTCGCCGCGATCGACGCTATTCTTCGCGAGAGTGTTCGCAATCCAGTCGGGCCGGAGTTCATGGCTCCCCCGGCTCGAGAAACTGCTAAACCCTTGACGGTCAGCGTGGGATAAACCTAAAGGAAACTATTGGAGGTCATTGATGAACAAGAAAGAACTTTCTGCAAGTGCGGCTGGAAATGTTTTGCTTGGCGGAGAAATCTCCGTGCATCGTCTCGGCTTCGGGGCTATGCGCCTTACCGGTGAAGGTATCTGGGGGCCGCCAAAGGATCGCCAAGGGGCGTTAGCGGTTCTTCGCCGAGCCGTCGAGCTTGGTATTAATTTCATCGATACCGCGGATTCCTACGGGCCCTACATAAGCGAGGAACTGATTGCCGAAGCGTTGTTTCCTTACCCGACTGGCCAAGTGATTGCGACCAAGGGAGGCTGGAACCGACCCGGCCCGAATCAGTGGACCCACGATGCAACTCCCTCCCACCTTCAGAAGGCGGTTGAGGGAAGTCTCAAAAGACTGCGCTTGGATCGCATCGAGGTTTATCAACTGCATATTCCGGACCCAGTCGTCTCGTTTGAAGCCTCAGTGGAAACCCTGGCTCAACTGCGAAACGAAGGCAAGATTCGCCTGGTCGCGTTGTCCAACGTCACACAAGAGCACATCGAGCGAGCGCGCAGAATTGTCCCGATCGTCTCCGTGCAGAACCGCTATAGCTTTGCGGACCGCGAATGGGATTACGTGGTGGACTATTGTGAGCGCAATGCCATTGCCTTTATTCCGTGGTTTCCCCTGGGAGCAGGCAAAGTTGCTGGCGACGTGCTGAACCAAATTGCCCAGGCACACCGTGCCAGCCCCACACAGGTAGCGCTGGCCTGGCTCCTGCGGCGATCCCCCATCATGCTGCCCATCCCAGGGACTTCCTCGATCGCGCATCTTGAGGAGAATGTTGCTGCGGTCTCAGTGCGCTTAAGTGACGAAGAGTACCAAATGCTTTCTCGGGTTCCCGAGTTAGTTGCCTCGCGGTGAAAACGTTTGTCACTTCTTGAGATCTGGCGAAACGGCTGGGGTCACATGTCAACAGCGTTGTGCCTCCGCACGACTGGTTGCGTAGAAACCGCGCAGGAATCCAGTATTCAAGGCTCCGCGCAACCTCCGGCGCCCTTGGAAAACGCGTGCTTTTACGGCGGTGCTTGATGCGCCTAGAATCTGAGCCGTTTCTTTGACAGTGCGTTCTTCGATGTCGCGAAGCAATATCGCTGTTCGAATCGTCGGACCCAAGCGGTTGATTGCCGCGGTTAAGAGTTCCGTGCGCTCGCGTCGCCAGCAGGACTCTTCGGGATTGGGGCTCTGGTCAACGAACGACTCCGAGCTGGACTTCGCGCCATCGTCAGTGCTCTCGGGCAGAACTTCGAAAACTCCGCGCTTTCGACGGAGCAACATGAACGCTTCATTCATGGCGATGCGCGTCAGCCAGGTAGAGAACCGCGACTTTTCTTGAAAGGCGTCGAGATGAAGGAAGGCCTTGTGAAAGCTCTCCTGCGCCACATCTTCGGCATCCTCCCGGTTATTGGTTATCCGTTTCGCCACCGCCAGAACTCTGTGCTTGTGACGAAGAACCAATTCGTCGAAAGCCTGCGAATCTCCTCCCTTGGTGGCAGCCACCAGCGCGCTGTCGGAGTCTTTGTTTATACTGGTTGTACAGTACGTTTTCATGAATCCATCCTTCACCGCCGTTGCGGCACGAAGTAAGAAAACTAACTAGCGCGCCAGCCACAGCGCATATCGAACGGACTGGAACATGGTCCACTGGTGATGCGCGCGCAGAACGCGATACCAGTCGAGAATGGATAGAGGTTTCATGGTTGCACTCCTAATCTGCGTCCCGTCTCCTGGCCTGGGGTCGCTGTCACGTTGACGCTTGTTCGCTGCGAACTCCATTTCACCCAGGAAAATACCAACCGCCAATAGAAAGCAATCTGCGTACCAGGAGACTATGGGCGACGAATATAGCTTGGAAGTTGCTGGTGGACTGGGAGATACGCCGATTCGTGAGGGCCTTGGGAGATCGGAACTGAAGTGCGAACTGTCAAAGTCTTGGCATTCCGTCCATCAGATTGGATGCGCTGAGGGTAGCTGCCTCTCCTACGAGGGAAGGCTGATATGCGCCAGCTGACCTACTTGGCCCGAGCAGGACACCTTCTGATGCTAAGATTTTGATCGCAGGGAGCAACACCTTGCTTCGCCGGAGCCGAAGTATGTTCAGGTCCAATCCTCTTATGTGGCCCAAGCCGCCCGTGATTTGGAGCTACGGGATTGCCGTTGTATCGGTTGCCGGAGCCCTGATGATTTCGCGGTTGCCTGCGGTTCATTTGCAAGATGCTCCGGTGTCACTTTTTCTTTGTGCTGTCATATTGAGTGCGTGGTTCGGTGGAGTCGGGCCTGGATTGCTCGCTACGGCGCTCTCCGCTCTGGCCTTCAACTATTACTTCCTGTCTCCGATCTATTCGTTGGGTCCAAAGCCCGAAGAAATACCGCGCCTTGTCATCTTTATGGTGTCAGCCCTGTTTGTCGGATCGCTGACCGCTGCACAAAGGAGCGCCACGGAATCGCTCAGGAGTGCGCGCGATGACCTGAGAAAAACAGTTCAAGAGCTCCAGAGAAGCAACGAGGCGTTACAGGCAGAGAGTGTTGAACGCCAGCAGGCCGAAGAAGCGCGGCGCGAGGCGCAGGCGGAGCTCGCACGCGTCAGCCGGGTGACTACCATGGGAGAGCTGACCGCTTCCCTGGCGCACGAAGTGAATCAACCAATTGCCGCTGCCGTTACCAACGCCAATACCTGCCTGCGCTGGCTTACGCGCGATCATCCCGATGTGGAAGAAGCGCGCGCGGCTGCCATGAGAATCGTGAAAGATGGAACGCGTGCGGCAGAAATCGTCAAACGAATCCGCCAGCTCTTCAAGAAGAGTAGTCCGCAACGGGAGCTGGTGGACGTAAACGAAGCCATTCGAGAGATGATCGTCCTCTTGCGCAGCGAGGCAACCCGATACAACATTACAGTCCGGGTGGATCTCGCCGCAGATCTTCTCCGGGTCATGGGAGACCGCGTGCAATTGCAACAGGTGCTGATGAATCTCATCATGAACAGCATCGATGCGATGAAGGAAGTGGACGGAACGCGTGAGCTGGCCGTCAAGTCCGAGAGAACGGAGAAAGAGGAAATTCTGGTGTCCGTCAGCGATACCGGCGTAGGGCTTCCGCCGCAGCAAGCGGACCAGATCTTCAACGCGTTTTTTACAACCAAGCCTCAAGGCACCGGCATGGGGCTGCGCATCAGCCGCTCCATCGTTGAATCGCATGGCGGCCGCTTATGGGCTGCCGACAACTCTCCGCGCGGCTCCAGTTTTCATTTCGCCCTAACCACCAAAGTCGAGGCCAAGGAATGAACCCCGCAGACACTCGCTGGTGCTGGGCGACGGTTAATTCTTAATTGCCGCGCGGCACGACGTTCCGCGCGGCGACCGGATGGAGTCACATGGCTGCCCTCAACTTGATTGGCTCCTACAACTACCCACTCGTGGCGCTTTCGGTGTTGATCGCCATGTTTGCGTCCTACACTGCTCTGGATCTTGCAGGTCGCGTAACGGCCGCGGGCGGTTGGACTCGTGCGGTTTGGCTGCTGGGCGGGGCTGGTGCGATGGGGACTGGCATTTGGTCCATGCACTACATTGGGATGCTGGCGTTCGTCCTGCCGATTCCCGTGGCCTACCATTGGCCGACCGTTCTGCTATCACTGTTTGCGGCCATTCTCGCTTCCGTCGTTGCGCTAGACGTGGTGAGCCGGCAGAAAATGGGTTGGTTCCGAGCGCTCGCCGGGAGCGTCCTGATGGGTGCGGGTATTGCCAGCATGCATTATATCGGCATGGCCGCCATGCGTTTACCTGCCCTATGCCAGTTTAATTCCTTTCTCGTCGTCCTGTCTGTCGTGTTCGCGGTTCTGATTTCTCTCGCTGCGCTGTGGATTACCTTTCACTTGCGAGATGAGAAAACGGGGATCGGCTGGGAAAAGTTGGCCGGAGCCGTCGTCATGGGTGGCGCGATCCCCGTCATGCATTACACCGGCATGGCCGCCGCCAGTTTTACGGCGTTCGACATGCCGACGGACCTGTCTCATGCGGTAAGCGTCTCTACACTTGGCACCGGCGGAATTGCCGCCGTCACGTTTATCGCCCTCGGGCTGGCTCTGGTGACGTCTTGGGTTGATCGGCGATTCGCTATCCAGACCTTGGAAGTACAGGAAGAGAAGCTGCAGCAAAGCGAGGCGTATTTATCGGAAGCCCAGCGATTAAGCCACACGGGCAGTTTTGGCTGCAAGGTTTCCACAGGCGACGTCATATGGTCAGAAGAATCCTTTCGAATTTTCCAATACGACCGAACGACGAAACCCACCTTGGAACTCATTCTCCAACGGGTTCACCCGGAAGACACAGCCCTCGTGCGACAGACCATCGAGCGCGCGGCGCAGGACGGGAAGGATTTTGATTTAGAGCATCGCTTGCTGATGCCAGATAGTTCCGTCAAACATGTCCACATTGTGGCTCATGCCAAAAAAGATGCGTCGGGTGAACTCGAGTTTGTTGGAGCGGTGATGGACGTTACCTCAGCAAAGCAGGCGGAAGAAGCACTGCGCCGGAGCGAGAGTTACCTGGCGGAAGCACAGAAGCTCACTCATACGGGCAGTTGGGCCTGGCGGGTGGAAGGAAGAGACGCCGTGCATCTCTCCGAGGAATGGTATCGCATAAATGGCTTCGACCCGGAAAAAGGCATTTTGGCTTGGGAAGAGCGGCTGCAACGATTGTATCCGGGGGATCGAGCCAAGTGGCAAGAGGCAACCGAGCGAGCAATCGCTGAGAAGTCGGATTACGAAGTGGAAGTCCGAATCCTTCTTCCGGATGGCACTGTCAAAGACATCCGCACCGTCGGCCATCCGGTCTTGAACGCATCCGGAGAGTTGGTGCAATTCGTAGGTAGCTCGACGGACATCACCGAGCGAAAACGGACCGGGGTGTTGCTGGCCGGGGAGAAACGGCTTCTGGAGATGATCGCCAGGGGCGATTCTCGCACTGTCATCCTCGATGCTTTATGCCGACTCGTTGAAGAACTGGCCAGCGGTTCTCTGTCTTCCATCCTTTTGTTGGATCCGATCGCCAACTGTCTTCGGCACGGAGCAGCACCCAGCCTGCCACGGTCCTACACTGAAGCGATCGATGGCGCGGTCATCGGTCCGTCCGCGGGTTCGTGTGGAACCGCCGCTTACCGCGCAGAGCCGGTGATCGTCTCCGACATCGCCACGGATCCGTTGTGGGCCGACTACCGCGATCTGGCCCTGACACACGGGCTACGAGCGTGCTGGTCCACGCCAATACTCTCCTCAGCGCGGAAGGTGTTGGGGACTTTTGCGATCTATTATCGTGAGCCCCGCAGCCCTACTGCGGAAGACCATAGTGTCATAAAGCAAATCATCCATCTTGGGAGTATCGCCATTGAGCGCCAGCAGGCGGAAGACGCCCTGCGGCGGAGCGAGGGTTACTTAGCTGAAGCACAGAGGTTGGCCCGTATCGGCAGTTGGGCGTGGAACGTGGCCACTCGACGAAGTGTCTATTGGTCGCGGGAAAATTACCGGTTGTTTGGTTTCGACCCCGAAGGGGGCATACCGCAAGACGAGGTGTTTTACCAGCGCGTTCATCCGGAGGATCGCGATCGGGTGCGCGGAGAAGTTTTTCTTGAAAGGCCGGAGGAAGGCTCCGACTTTGACGTGGTTTTCCGAATCGTTCTTCCCGAGGGCGCGATTAAGTACATTCGCTCGACGGGTCATCCCGTTCACAACCTGTCCGGCGATCTCGTTGAGTATGTCGGTACGTCGATAGACGTCACCGAACGCATGCGCGTGGATGAAGAGCGCGAGAGATTACGTCAGGCGCAGTTGGAGCTCGCACACGTTAACCGGGTGACCATCATGGGAGAGCTGACCGCTTCGCTGGCGCACGAAGTGAATCAACCGATTGCCGCCGCCGTCACCAACGCCAACACCTGTTTGCGCTGGCTTACGCGCGATCATCCCGATGTGGAAGAGGCGCGCGCGGCTGCCATGAGAATCATGAAAGACGGAACGCGGGCGGCCGAAATTATAGGCCGGATCCGCCAGCTCTTCAAGAAAGGTACTTCGCAACGGGAGCTGGTGGATGTAAACGAGATTATTCAAGAGATGATGGTTCTGCTGCGCGGCGAGATTACGCGATACCACATCTTACTCAGGACGGACCTTGCGGCAGATCTTCCCCAGGTCATGGCCGACCGCGTGCAATTGCAGCAGGTGCTGATGAACCTCATGATTAATGGCATCGAAGCAATGAAGGACACCGCCGGGACGCGCGAGCTAGCCATCAGGTCGCAGCGAACGGAAAACGAGGAAGTTGTGGTATTCGTCGCTGACTGCGGCGTGGGGCTGCCCCCACTGCAGAAGGAACTGATCTTCAATGCCTTTTTTACTACCAAGCCGCACGGAACCGGCATGGGACTTCGCATCAGCCGCTCCATCATCGAATCACATGGTGGGCGCTTGTGGGCCGCCGACAACTCCCCGCGCGGGGCAAGTTTTTGTTTCAGTCTACCCACCAAGGCGGAGGCGCCTGAATGACGCCCGGAGACGTTCCCACGGTGTTCGTCGTTGATGACGATGCCGGGGTGCGTGCGTCCATCCAAGGACTGTTGAAATCGGCGAGGTTACAGTGCGCATCCTTTGGGACCGCGGAGGAATTTCTGCGCATCAAGCCACCGGACGGGCCAAGCTGCCTGGTCCTAGACGTGAGCCTTCCTGGCGTCAATGGCCTGGACTTGCAGCGCGAGTTGGTTAACGCCGGTATCCAAATTCCCATCATTTTCATCACCGGTCACGGAGATATCCCGATGACGGTGAAGGCCATGAAATCCGGCGCTGTGGAGTTCCTGACCAAGCCTTTCCAGGATCAGGACCTGCTGGAGGCGATCCGCCAGGCTTTGGATCGCGACCGCGCGACGCGCCAACAGCAGAGTAATCTTGCCGAGTTGCGAAAACGCTACGAGGCGCTGACGGCGCGCGAGCGCGAAGTGATGGGCCTGGTCGTATCAGGGATGCTCAACAAGCAAATAGCCTTTGATCTCGGGACCAGCGAAATCACGGTGAAGATCCATCGCGGCCACGTGATGCGGAAGATGCGGGCTGAGTCGCTGGCAGAATTGGTTAGAATGGCGACGAAACTGGAACTTCTACCCGGCAAGAAGTAGCGCAATGTCAACATGCTGCTGTCAGGCAAGGCGGCTGGCTAGTTCCGAGTCCTCTGGTAACCGCGTTTTATCGAGCATTCAAAGAATGCCTGTGCCTCTCTGATCAGGGCGATATTCGGGCTCTCATACCAAAGTATAATTGCGCTGCTTTTGGCGATGCTGCTAGATTCCTGCTATGGCCACTCTGGAGAAGACCAAAATGGTTGCGATTGTCGATGATGACGATTTGATGCGCAGCGCGCTGCAGGGCCTGCTGAAAGCGGTTGGCTTACCTGCGCAAGCGTTTGCGTCGGCGGAAGAATTCCTGAAGTCCGGCCAACAGCGCCAGGCTGGATGTCTAATCGCTGATATCCGTATGCCAGGAATGTCCGGTCTCGAACTACAGGCAAAGCTGAACGCAGAAGCTTGTAGGATTCCGATCATCTTTATCACCGCGCATGGCGACGAAAAAATGCGGATGCAAGCGTTGCGGGCAGGCGCCGTGGAGTTCATGGCAAAACCGTTCGACGACGAGGCATTGCTCGAGAGTGTGCGGGCAGCTTTGGAAAGCTAACCCCGCAGGTGGAAGTGCGCAGCAGGTCGCGCAAGGAGGTCTTCCGTGGCAGCTGTTGCAAGATTCGGATCAGCCGACCGGGACGGCAATCCGCGCAGATTCGAGCAGATCATAGGCCAGAGTTCCGCTCTAGAATCGGTGCTTGAACAAGTTGAGCAAGTCGCGCCTACGGATTCCAGCGTTCTCGTCCAGGGAGAAACAGGCACCGGCAAGGAGCTGATCGCGCGTGCGATTCACAATCTCAGCTCGCGGTGCGGACGCCCTTTCATAAAGCTGAATTGCGCTGCCATTCCATTCGATCTCCTGGAAAGCGAGCTTTTTGGCCACGAGAAAGGCGCTTTTACAGGCGCTATCGCACAAAAGATTGGCCGCTTCGAATTGGCTGACAAAGGAACGCTGTTCCTGGACGAGGTGGGGGATATTCCGCTGCCGCTGCAGCCCAAACTTCTGCGTGTCTTGCAGGAACAGGAATTCGAACGCTTGGGCAGCGGTCGGACTCACCAAGTGGACGTTCGCCTCGTAGCTGCGACCCATCGAAATTTGGTGGACATGGTCAAGCGGAACGAGTTTCGCAGCGATCTCTACTATCGTCTGAATGTGTTTCCGATCCCGCTGCCGCCGTTGCGTGCGCGCCATGAAGACATTCCGGCCCTGGTGGAACATTTTGTCGAAATTTATGCCCGCCGGATGGGTAAGCAAATCGAACGCATTGCTCCTGAAACGATGTCTGCCCTCCTCTCGTATCAGTGGCCGGGCAACATTCGCGAGCTCCAGAATTTCATCGAGCGGAGCGTTATCCTCACTTCGGGCAACGTCTTGCACCCTCCGCTCGCGAGTTTGAATAGTGCAGCCGAAGCCGAATCCCTTGGGCCAATTACCCTGGAAGATGCGGAGCGAGACCACATTCGCAAGACTCTCGAGCAGACCCGCTGGGTTGTCGCCGGCCCCAACGGGGCGGCGGCACGCTTGGGAATCAAGAGGTCCACCCTTTACTTCCGGATGCAAAAGCTTGGCATCTCACGTTCCAAACGAGATCTCCTCGCCACGTAGCACGGTTGAAATGACGCGCGGGCTGACCTCCAACCGATTGACAACGTCGCCGCATTGGTTATCTCGGACGCACTAGCGCTCACTTCTCGGGCGAAGCTGAATCTGAAGCTCTTCGACGTTTAAATGAAATAAATAACCTCACTTAGCCTGTCGGCATGCGGACGCGGTGTGTAACGGGCTGGCATCGCACACTGCGCTATTGCCTGCCTCGGCCTCTACTTTCAGTGACTTACACAATGATTTCTTTGGCAACCGCTTTGCCTCTTTCAGTCGTGTTGCTCGATGCACCGAAAGTAGTGCAAGAGGCTTTGTCTCGGAGTCTCAAAAAAAGGAGGAACTATGAAGTTTCTATCAAAAATTGCAGCACCCGTCGGACTAACGCTGATTTTGGCGACTGTTTCATTCGCTCAACAGGTTAAAACCGACTACGACCACAACACAAACTTCGGCCAATATAAGACCTACTCTTGGGAAAAGGTCCAAACGAAAGACCCGCTCCTCGTCGATCGTATCAAGAGCGCGGTGAACAGCGCTCTCGCGGCAAAAGGTTGGACGGAAGTTCCCTCGGGCGGTCAGGCCGAAGTCTTTGCCATTGAGACCACTCAAAATCAACAAACCCTGGACACCTTCTATAACGGCTTCGGCGGCGGGCGTCGCTGGGGATTCGGCGGATTTAGCGACGCGACCACGACCGTCGAAACCTACAAAGTGGGGACCTTAGTGATCGATCTCTTCGACGCAAAAACAGAGAAATTGATCTGGCGAAGCTCCTCGAGCGATACGCTCTCCGATAACGCGGACAAGAACACCAAGAACCTCGACAAAGGCGTGAGCAAAATGTTCCAGCATTTTCCTCCCGCGCCGTCGACGAAACACTAAGGTGAGCGAGATGAATCGCTATCTGACCTTTTCATTCGCTATCTCAATAACCATGAGTACCCTGGCCATTCCTCTGCGCGCGGCAAACAAGCCGCGCGCTGGGAAGCTGGAAAAAACCGCGGTGCTATGGACCAACGAAGACCTTGAGAAACTTAGACCGCTGGATAGCATCTCAATTGTCGGTCAATCAAACGACGTAGAAGACCAAGCCGCCGCTGCTGTGCCTCTGTCTTACCAGAAGACGCAGGATCCTCGGTGGTATGCGGAGCAGGCAACGAAGCTGCGCGATGAACTTGAACGCCGAGGGGCCCAGCTCAATGAATATCTGCAGGCGCTTGAAGATACCCGAAGTCTAAGAGAAACAACTGGCGGTATAAGTCTCGACGAAGGCGATTTCGCCATCACTCCGGAATCCGGAATTGAAATCCTTCAGCAGGGCGTAAACGAAGCGCAAGCGGAGCTCGACGCACTGGAAGACTTAGCCCGCCGCAATGATATCCAGCCAGGCGCGCTCCGTGGCCAGTGAGGTTCCCTGGCGCGGCTGATGAGGGTCCATGAAATTGTTTCAACACGGATTTTACCTCAAGGGGATGATCCCAATTTTGTACTGGAGAATATGCCATGAAGTTGTCCAAGCAGATTTTAATCCTACTTCTTTGTTGTTCGCTTGCGCGATTCACTGCACAAGCCGAATCTTTCGGTCCTGCGGGCCAAGCCAAAGAGCAGCAGCCGGCGCCGCCCGTGCAACATTCCCCTCAAGAGCTGCAGCAACTGGTCGCCCCGATCGCTTTGTACCCGGACGCCCTCGTCGCTCAGATTCTCGCCGCTTCCACCTATCCCACCGAGATTGTCGAGGCGGACCGGTGGATCGTGAGCCATTCCAAGCTCAAGGGTGAAGAGCTGGCAAAGGAAGTCGACAAACAGTCCTGGGACCCGAGCGTGAAGGCCCTCACACAATTCCCCACGGTTCTTGAAAATATGGACAAGAATCTCTCTTGGACTTCATCTCTTGGCGACGCATACGCCAACCAGCAGCAGGATGTGACCGATGCCGTCCAGACGATGCGTCAGCAGGCCCACCAGGCCGGCCGCCTGAATAGCAATGAACAGGAGAAGGTAACGACGCAAGGCCACACGATTATCATCGAACCGGTCAATCCTGAAGTGGTCTACGTGCCTGCCTACGATCCCTGGCTCGTGTACGGTGCGCCTATCGTCGCGTACCCAGGCTGGTATCCCGTGCCCGGAATCTTTTTTGCCGGCCCGGCAATTTCGTTCGGGATTGGATTTGGAGTCGGCTTCTTCGGAGGATTTGGGTGGGGCTGGCATCACTGGGGATACGACTGGCACGGCAGGACAGTGATCTACAACCACAACACCTACATTTCTCACAGCCGAACGATCATCAATCGCAACAACTTCAACCACACTACTTTCAATCACGGCAACTTCAACCATGGCAATGCGTTCCACGGAAGCAGAGCTGGCGGCGGAGGTCCCGGGTCCCACGGGTCTTTGCCGCCTCACTTTCAGCCGGGAACGCGCTCCGGGGCGTTCAGTGGGTTTGATCACGGCGGAAACGTCCGAGGCTTTTCCTCTCGCGGGCGGTCGAGCTTTGGAGGTGGATCCCATGGAGGTGGTTTCCATGGTGGCGGTGGCGGACGCCATAGGTGATGGCGTGTACCTGCGGTAAAGCTCATCGAGAAATCAAAAATGGAGAAGAACACTATGCTGCACAGGGTTTCGTCTTTTGTTCAACTTGAAGGCAAGAACTTTGTTCGATTTGCCGTATCCGTTCTGCTGGCACTTTCCCTTGCGTGTTCGTCGACACCTATCTTCGCCCAGGAGCCGGGACAGCGGACCTTCCCTTCCGCCGAAGATGCTAGTCGTGCTCTGTTTGGTGCCATGGAAGCACAGGACGAACAAGCTGCATTGAGCATCCTCGGACCAGCCGGAAAGGATGTCCTCTCGTCCGGCGACTTACAGGAAGACTTGGATGCCCGGTTTAGCTTCGTCGTCAAATACCAGGAGATGCATCGGTTCGTCACCGAGACGAACGGAACAGTAACCCTGGTACTCGGAGCCGAAAACTGGCCCCTTCCGATTCCCTTGGTGAAGCGTAACGGTTCGTGGTACTTCGACACGGCTGCGGGCAAAGACGAGATCGTATTCCGACGCATCGGCAAAAATGAACTTGCCGCTATGGACGCGTGCCGCAATTTGGTCGACGCGCAAAAACAGTATTTTGCGCGCCCGCCAGCTGACGTCCCTAAACAATTCGCCCAGAGACTGGTCAGCGATGAAGGCCGGCACAATGGTCTTTACTGGCACGGCGCTGCTGATGAGTTCGATAGCCCGATCAACCCTCTCATCGCTTACGCACGCCAAAATCTTCCAACCGACCAAGTTGGCGAGCATGTTCCGTTCAATGGTTATATGTTCCGGATCCTCACTAGCCAAGGACGACATGCACCGGGCGGAGCCAAGAACTACATCGTCGATGGCAAGATGAGCGTAGGATTCGCCTTCATCGCATACCCGGTGGAGTACCGCTCCTCGGGTGTGATGACTTTTATTGTCGACGAATCCGGAACCATTTACGAAAAGGATCTTGGTCCCGACACAACCGAGCTCGCCCGAGCGATGACCGCCTACGACCCGGATCCCACCTGGCACCAGGCCGATTGAACGTTGGCGGGAGGAAGGACGAGACTATGGGTAATCGAACTCTCGCTGCGTTGCTATTCGGTCTTGTCACATTCGGCGCGCTCCTGAGCTCTGTGGCCGGTCAACCGCGGGTCGGTGCGCCCATTTCCCGCGAAGCAAAGTTTCCAAGCACCGTCGGCGGTCAGATGCCTTCCTCGTTCGATCAGGATGTGGCGAGGGTCGTTGCCGAAGTTGATCGGATTGAGGCCAACACTCTCAGCCAGATGAACCGCACCACTCTGGATCGTCGGGGACAGGTCCACACCCTAGGGAAGTTACTGCTCTTCGACAAGCGCCTCTCGGTCAATCAGAACGAAGCGTGCAGTTTCTGCCATACGCCGGAGACGGGATTCACTGGGCCGATCGAATCTTTGAATGAGACGACCGTGTCGTATCCAGGATCAGTGAGAACGCGTTTCAGCAATCGAAAGCCGCAGAGTTACATGTACGCGCCCTTCGCGCCGGTGCTCCACTACAACGCACTTCAGGGTGACTTTGTTGGCGGCAATTTCTGGGATATGCGCGCGAGCGGCTACCGACTGCAGAATCCCAGCGCCGAACAAGCGCAGGGACCACCGACGAATCCCGTAGAGATGGGTTTGCCGGATTCCGCTTGTGTCGCATACCGCCTTTCCGAGGCTCCCTATCGCAACCTCTTTGAGACGGTATGGGGGACGGATTCGTTCAACATTCATTGGCCCCCCGATGTGGCAAAGGTATGTGCGACTCCCGGGCCGCCACCCGCGAATGATCAATACCCAGTCCACTTGAGTCCTCGAGACCGAGCTCGCGCCGAGCAGGTCTACGACGGATTCGGGCTGGCCATTTCCGCATACGAGTTCTCGCCAGAGGTGAGTCCTTTCACGTCAAAGTATGATTACGTGCAGGCAGGGAAGGACCAATTCACGCCGGAGGAAAAACTGGGCTACGACCTATTCCGCGGCAAGGCACGATGCAACGAGTGCCATCGTGATGGCGGGCCCGGCGAAGAACCCCTGTTTACGGACTTTACTGCCAGTAATCTTGGAGTCCCCAGAAATTCGGGATTACAAATCTACTACGAGGGCCGGCCCGACCAACGCGGTTACACCCCCAACCTCGCCGGAGCGGCGTACCTCGATATGGGAGTCGGATCTTTCCTGCGCACGCTGCAAAGCGATAGCGGTCAAATGAATCCTGATTCGGAGTGGATCGGACTCGGGCCGAAGTTCGAAGCGAAATTCCAGGTCCCCACTTTGCGCAATGTCGATATGCGTCCCACGCCAAGCTTTCTGAAAGCCTACATGCACAATGGCTATTTCAAAAGCCTGAAAGAAGTGGTGCATTTTTATAACACGCGCGACGTCTTAGCCAAGTGCCGGCCAGCCGATTCAGGCGAAAAGGTCACCTGCTGGCCAGCGCCCGAGGACTCCACCAACCTCAATAAGAGGCAACTCGGCAACCTTAGACTGACGGACCAGGAAGAAGAGGCCCTCGTGGCGTTCCTTAAGACCCTCACCGACGGCTACAAGGTGTCGAGCCCACGAACGGCGAACTAGGCTTAATTACCGATCTCTCGATTCGACAACAGTTGCACCAGTATTTTTGACACGGATCCGAAATGAGTACCACTACTCAATCTTTATTGCCGGCTAAGTTGCGCGATTTTCGTGGAAGGGTTCCGTTGCGGTTTCTTCTGCGGAAGGATGTAGCTCTAAATGGGCCGGCGTGGCTGCCCTTGGCATTGGTTTTGGGAGCCTTTAGCGCGGTCGCGTATCCCGACCACCTCGTTGTTTCGATCTCGCTCGTCTATCTATACATCCTCCCGATTGCCCTCGGTGCTATTTTTCTACGCAGGAAGGTCAGCTACAGCCTCATCGCCGTTTGTGTCTTGTTTCATGACTATTACTCTCCGAGGGGTATAAATCCGGGACTTCGGATCTTCCACAATCTGTCCGCGATGTTGTGCTTCGCCTTTGTTGTTTATGTCATCCAGCGGTATATGGGACAGAGGGAAGCGCTTGCCAAGACCATTCAGCAGCAACGTGATGACCTCCTCAAGGACCTCGAGCTGGCCGCGCAAGTCCAACGCTTGTTTCTCCCCTCGGACAAACCAGCCATTGCTGGACTCGAAATCGCCGGGATGATGCACCCCGCCCAGGGCGTAGGTGGTGATTACTATGACTACTTCCCCATCGACGCGCACAACACTCAGATCATCATTGCCGACGTAGCCGGAAAAGGGGTTCCCGCCGCCCTGTTAATGTCTGCGACGGCGGCAGCCCTGCGACTTGAGGCCAGCCACGATCAAAACATGCTCGAGCAAGTGGAACGATTGAATACGGGAATCCACTCCGTGTCGGACTCCGACCGCTACGTGACGCTGCTCGTTGCCGAGATCGACGCTCAGAAACGGACGCTTCGCTATGTCAACTGTGGCCACAATCCCGCCCTTTTGTTTCGAGCAAGGACAGGCACCCTCACGCTCATGAACTCTTCTTGTCCACCCATCGGATTATCTCCGCAGGAAACTTGTGAACAGGCTGCGGAAGACCTCACGACCGGCGATGTGTTGGTTTTCTATACGGATGGCGTCACTGAGGCAGAGAACCGGCTGGGTGAAGAATTCGGCCTGGAGCAGCTTTCTGCGACAGTGCGCAGTGGTTCTTCGCTGTCCGCCGAAGATCTCATGACCAATATCTATAACGCCGCAGCAGATTTTTGCAACGATGACTTCCACGATGATGTAACCATTCTCGTGGTTAAATGCAATTTCGACGGCTCTTCGACCACGAGTTCGCAAAACATTCCGCAATAGGCGAGTCCTAATACCCGCGTGAGCCAGGCGGCAGGCTGGGTTGAGGCCTCGCATCCACATTCGTTTCTGCTCTTTCAAAACTCGCTTTCCTTCCTGAAAGACACGTTGTCAGCGTGTTGACAATCATCCAATGCCCTGGACCTGTCGGGCCGGTGTCTCTCCGCCTAATTTCGGACTCATCTTCTTTAGTTACTTTGTTTTCAGTCACTTCCGGGAACTCCCGCTCACTTTTAGGAATGGCATCCAGGCTGCATTGTCTAGTGGCTGACGGAAGAAAGAGCCAATCGAGGGAAATCACGTGCGAAAGTTAGTGACCTGTCTGAGCTGCATTCTAATTACCGTTGGACCACTCTTCGCTGAGGTGGCGAGTGCAGCGGACCAAACCAAAGATGACGATCGGCTAAGAAATTGTGGAACGGTCTTGAAGGAAATTCTCGACGTTCCTGACAATATTCCGCAGGACTTGCTCGACAAAGCAGATTGCGTCGTGGTCTTTCCATCCGTCCTAAAGGCGGCATTCATCGTCGGTGGAAGCTACGGTCGAGGCTCCATGTCGTGCCGCATGGGTGAAGACTTCAGGGGGCCTTGGGGCGCTCCCACGATGATGGTTCTTGAAGGCGGCAGCTTTGGCTTTCAGCTCGGTGGAGAAGCTACGGATTTGGTGTTGCTGGTGATGAACGGACGCGGCGCGAGGGCCATTCTCGCCAGCAAGGTCAAGCTGGGAGCGGACGCTTCGGTAGCCGCTGGCCCGCTCGGCCGGGATGCTTCAGCCGACACGGATGCGACACTGCGAGCCGAAATCTTGAGCTACTCAAGAGCGCGTGGCCTGTTTGCCGGAGTCTCGCTCGAAGGTTCCACGATACGCCCAGACAATGGCGACAACCGGCGTCTGTACGGTAGGAAGCTCCCTGCGAGCGATATTGTTCTGTCCCGAAGGGTCGCGGTGCCTCCAGCAGCTGCCCAGTGGGTGTCGACCTTGGATGCCAAGACTCCGAAACACAGGCCTTAAGTCGATTTGAGGGAAGCAGTCCGGCCAAGCCGGAGGGGTGAGTCATGTGGATTGTCAGACTAGCACTGAGCCGGCCCTATACCTTTGTGGTTGTGTCGATACTCATCCTGATTCTGGGCTCGCTCGCGATTGTCCGCACACCAACGGACATTTTTCCAAACATCAACATTCCTGTTGTCAGCATCATCTGGAACTACAACGGCCTGGTACCTGAAGACATCAGCGATCGCATCGTTAGCGTCACAGAGAGAGCGCTAACCACCACGGTTGATAACATCGAGCACATTGAATCGCAGTCACTCTATGGAATTGCCGTTGTCAAAGTGTTTCTGCAGCCGACTGCGAACATTCAACAGGGCATTGCACAGATTACGGCGGTTTCTCAGACCCAACTCAAGCAGTTGCCTGCGGGATCGACGCCGCCTCTCATTCTTGCTTACAGCGCGTCGAGTGTGCCGGTGCTCCAATTAGCCCTCTCAGGGCAAAACCTGTCAGAGCAAGAACTCAACGACTACGGCTTGAACTACATTCGGACCCAGCTCATCACTGTTCCTGGCGCCTCTGTGCCTTATCCCTATGGCGGAAAACAACGCCAAGTGCAGGTCGATTTGAATACTACCGCATTGCAGTCGAAGGGTCTCTCTGCCTTGGACGTCGTCAATGCGATCAGCGTTCAAAATCTGATTCTTCCGACAGGAACTTCCAAGATCGGCTCCCGGGAATACGACGTTTCCATTCCCAACGCGGCACCACAGACAATCGAGGACCTAAACCGGATCCCCATTAAGACCATTGGCGGTACCACCATCTACATCAAAGATGTGGCCTGGGTTCGCGACGGCTTTCCGCCGCAGACGAATATCGTGCGCGTCGATGGCCAGCGCTCTGTATTGCTGACGATACAAAAGGCAGGCAATGCGTCAACGCTGGACGTAATCGCCGGCATCAAGGCTCTTCTGCCGCAAATCCAAACTACGGTTCCGCCCCAACTGCGGATATCACCGTTAGCTGATCAGTCCATCTTTGTTCGTAGCGCAATCAGCGGAGTTGTCAGAGAGACGCTCATTGCCGCGTGTCTAACCGCCTTCATGATCCTTACTTTTCTCGGCAGTTGGCGAAGCACCGTCATCATCGCGACCTCCATCCCTCTGGCGATCCTCACCTCGATCATTGTCCTGAGCGTGATCGGAGAGACGATCAATATCATGACCCTCGGTGGACTCGCTCTGGCGGTCGGCATCCTGGTGGACGACGCGACCGTTGAGGTCGAGAACATCAATCGCAACCGCGAAGCGGAGCCAGAGAAGGACATGGACACCGTTGTCCTGGAAAGCGCCTCGCAGATAGCCACACCTGCCTTCGTGTCCACACTTTCAATCTGCATTGTGTTCGCTCCGATGTTTCTGCTCTCCGGCGTTGCGCGGTACCTGTTTGTGCCGCTCGCGGAGGCAGTCGTTTTCGCTATGTTGGCTTCGTATTTCCTTTCGCGGACGATCGTTCCAACGATGGCAAAGTACCTGTTGCGGGGAGAGAAAAAGGAAGGACATGCCTCTAGCCGGAACCCCTTGGTGCGGCTCCAAAAGGGTTTTGAAGCGGCCTTCGAGAGGTTTCGTGGCGCGTATCGCAGCCTGCTGGAAACTTGTCTCCAGCACCGGCGGCTTTTTCTGCTTGCCTTTTTCGCCGCCTGTCTTGGCTCTCTGGCAATCCTCATCCCGTGGCTAGGCCGGGACTTTTTCCCCAGCGTTGACAGCGGCACATTCAAACTTCATCTTCGCGCTCCCACCGGAATGCGCATTGAAGAAACCGCCAACCTTTGTGATCAGGTCGAGCGGTCGATTCGACAGCAGATTCCGGCGAGCGAAGTTCACAACGTGATTGACAACATAGGCTTGCCCTACAGCGGCATCAATCTTTCTTACAGCAATTCGGCTCCGGTCGGCACATCGGATGCTGACATCCTTGTGACTCTTTCCGCTAACCACCATCCCACCGATGAATACATTCACCAGCTTCGCCTGACACTCCCAAAACGGTTTCCAGGGGTGAGCTTCGCATTCTTGCCCGCCGACATGGTTAGCCAGATCCTTAATTTTGGCCTGCCGGCTCCAATCGATGTGCAAGTTGTGGGAAACGACTTGGAGGGAAACCAGCGCTACGCAAATGCGCTCTTCAGCAAACTGAAATACGTTACAGGAACGGCAGATCTGCGGATCCAGCAGCCCTTTGATGAGCCCTATCTGCGCATGAGGGTCGAACGTACGAAAGCTGAAGAGCTTGGATTTTCGGCTCACGATATTGCGCAGAATCTTCTGGTATCACTGAGCGGCAGCTTCCAGACCTCTCCCACTTTCTGGGTGGACCCAAAGAATCGTGTCAGCTACCAGATCGCTACCCAGACCCCGCAATATCGCACGAACACATTAGAGGATGTGGAGAACATTCCGGTCACAGGCACAGATCCAACCGCTCCTCCGTCGCTAATGGCCAGTCTGGTATCCGTCGAACGCGGTGCGGGCATGGCCGTGGTTTCTCATTACAACGTGGCGCCAGTGATTGACATCTTTGGCGCTGTTACTGGACGCGACCTAGGTGGCGTGGCCGGAGACATTAACAAAATTATTGACGCCACACGCCAGCAATTGCCACGCGGTTCTCGTGTCGTTATCCGCGGGCAGGTTCAGACGATGCAAGCCTCCTACATTGGCCTTCTAAGCGGACTGGCGTTCTCAATCGTGCTCGTGTACCTGCTGATTGTTGTCAACTTCCAGTCTTGGCTAGATCCTTTTATCATGATTTCCGCGCTGCCCGCAGCACTAGCGGGAATTGCCTGGTTCTTGTTCATAACGCACACGACTCTCAGCGTCCCCGCACTCATGGGCGCCATCATGTGCATGGGGGTCGCAACTTCAAACAGCATTCTGGTGGTGAGCTTTGCTACGGAAAAAATGCAGGAAGGAAGTGATTCCATCAGCGCCGCATTGGAGGCGGGCTTCACGCGCTTTCGGCCCGTCCTGATGACCGCTTTGGCCATGATCATCGGCATGGTGCCAATGGCCCTCGGCTTGGGTGATGGCGGGGAACAAAATGCTCCCCTTGGCCGGGCTGTTATAGGTGGACTGCTTTTCGCGACAGTTTCGACTCTCTTCTTTGTACCGGCATTTTTCAGCGTTCTGCAGGGTTCTCGCCGGCAACTCGCACAAGCGGGAAATCAGAATTAGACGCAAACACTATTTGGAGTCTCTATGTTCTCTCAAACTGAAGATCGGAAACAACTCAGCGGACAAACGCTCCCCGGCAATGACGTGGGAACAAGAAAAGGTGCTCGCAAATCATGGCTCGTCCTGGTCGTCGCATTGGTCGTGATTGCCGCTCTATTAGTTTCGGGAATCTGGTCCCGTGTGAGGGCTCGCACAACGTTGAAGGCGGAAACGGCGCAAGTGGCGCTCACCGCTGTATCGGTTGTTTCGCCGAAGCAAACTGCGTCTGCCCAGGAGATCATCCTCCCCGGGAATGTGCAACCGTTCATCACTTCGCCGATCTATGCGCGCACCAACGGATATTTGAGGAAGTGGTATGTCGACATTGGAGCGTATGTCAAGCAAGGTGAGTTGCTGGCGGTTATCGATACTCCGGAAGTCGACCAGCAACTCCAGCAAGCTCGCAGCAACCTGCTCACGGCACAAGCAAATCTCGAGCTTGCTTCAATAACCAAAAGCCGATATCAGGGACTTCTCAAAAGTAACGCCGTATCTCAGCAGGACGTCGACAATGCCGTCGGTACTTACAATGCGAACAAAGCAATTGTCGAGGCCGACCAGGCAGCCGTAGACCAGTACACCGCACTGGTGTCTTTTGAAAAGATTTACGCTCCGTTCGACGGCGTTGTCACCGCACGGAACACTGACATTGGGGACCTGATCAACTCCGGCAGCGGTAGCGCGGTTAAAACCGATCTTTTCCATATCGCTCAACCCGGAAAATTGCGCGTCTACGTAAACGTCCCGGAGGAATATTCGCAAGGGATCAAAGTCGGCATGACCGCGGATCTCAGTCTCGCGGAGTTTCCAGGCCGCACGTTTCGCGGAAAGCTGGTGCGCACAGCTAATTCCATCAACGTGACAACCCGCACCTTGCTGATCGAAATAGACGTGGACAATCCTACCGGCACGCTGCTCACCGGCTCTTATGCAGAGGTCCACTTGAAGGTTCCCGAGCATAAGTCGACCGTCATCCTTCCCGTCAACACCCTGATATTCCGCTCGGAGGGTTTACGTGTTGGCGTTGTGAAGGACGGGAAAGTCGTGCTGACTGCCGTGACTCCTGGACACGATTTCGGCGATCGAATTGAAATCGTCTCCGGGGTCACCCCAGACGATCAAGTCATCGTTAACCCGCCTGATTCCATTGTTTCGGGACAGGCAGTCCAAATTGTTCAGGCAATGTTGCCGGGGGATAGCAAATGAAATGCCCTCGAAAAATGGTTTCAGCCGAGAGCACGCGTCGATGGTGCTGGCTGAAGGTTCTGCTGGCAATAGCAGTGCTGCAGTTGAGCGGGTGCACGGTTGGGCCGAAATATAAGCGCCCGGCTGCAGAGGTTCCGCCAGCTTATAAAGAGGTGGGCAACTGGAAACCAGCTCAGCCCAATGACCAGAATCTCGGCGGCAGCTGGTGGGAAGTTTTTCACGATCCTCAACTCAATGCCCTCGAAGCACAGGTCGACGTCTCCAACCAAAACTTGAAGGCGGCCGCGGCCCAATATACCCAGGCTCGCGCTGTGCTCCGCTACTATCGTGCGGACTACTTTCCAACCGTCACTGCGGATCCCGTGGCCACCCGCTCCAAGCTGTCCGGCAACCGTCAGCCTCATAGCCCATCGTTCAATGGTATTACCTACAATGATTTCCAAATTCCTTTCGAATTGTCTTACCAAATCGACGTTTGGGGCCGCGTACGGCGCACCGTTGAGTCTTATCGCGCTCAGGCGCAAGCCAGCGCAGCCGATCTGGCAGCCGTGAATCTGTCGATGCATTCGCAGTTGGCTTTGTACTACTTCCAGGCTCGCCTCCTTGATGCCGAGGAGCAGCTTCTGAATTCCACCGTAACGCAGTATGAGCAAGCCTTGCAGTTAATCGAAAGCCGGTTTGGCGGAGGTATTGCTTCCGATGTGGAGGTGCAGCAAGCCGAGACCCAGCTTGAATCGACCCGCGCGCAGGCCATTGATGTTGGAGTTGCCCGGTCACAGTACGAGCACGCAGTGGCAGTCTTGATTGGCAAGCCCCCGGCCTCCTTCCATCTTGCTCCTCTCCCTCTCACCATGCCTCCGCCTCCGATTCCCGTGGGTCTGCCTTCAGAATTGCTCGAGCGGCGACCCGACATCGCAGCCGCCGAACGCCTAATGGCCTCTGCGAACGCGCAAATTGGGGTGGCCAAGTCTGCTTATTATCCTCTCGTCAACCTGGCGGCCGCAGGAGGCTTTGAGAGTGGTTCTCCCACGACATTACTCTCCGGCCCCAGCATATTGTGGTCGGCCGGGCCAGCCGCTCTGTTTACTATCCTGGATGTAGGGAGGCGGCGGGCTGCCTCAGACCAGGCCGTCGCCGCGTACGATCAGGCCGTCGCCAATTATCGCCAAACCGTGCTGACGGGCTTCCAGCAGGTCGAAGACAACATAGCTGCATTGCGGATCCTCGAGCACGAAGCTCAGGTTCAGGACAAAGCAGTCGTGGCAGCTCAGAAATACCTGGAACTCGCCGTCACACGTTACAAGGGCGGCGTCACTAGTTACCTCGAAGTAACTACGGCTCAAAGTGCCGCTCTCACTGATGAACTCACTGCTGTCAATATTCTCGGCCGTCGCATGGTGGACGCGGTGCTGCTTGTAGAGGCCTTAGGTGGTGGGTGGAGTAGCTCCTCCTTGCCCGAACACCCTGAATGCTGCGGCAAGCTGACGAGCACTTCAAAGTAGTAGCCCCGTTTTTCGCATTTTAAGAGCTGCCTTTAAGTCGCAGAAAAGATTGGTCGGGGCGCCGAGATTTGAACTCGGGACCTCCTGCGCCCAAGGCAGCCGTACTATCTCTTGGAAGTCCTTCCTTTTCATCTCGTTTTTGAAAACAAATGAGTTAGAAAGATATTTGGCAGTGGCACGCTGTACGCAAATGTGGTTCCACCTGCGTGGAGTCTCCCGAATTTTCCCCGTAGCGAAGAAGAAGCGAAGAGTTCAAAACGAGCTCGCCGGTGTGAAAAATTACCCCCTTGGGTACCAGCTCTGCCGCGATTTTGCTGGGGTCCGCATCTGCGGCAAATTCGTTGTATCGGTGGCTGGAGTAAGGATACGATGCATAAGTTCAAGGTCGAAATTGCAAATTCTGGTTCAGGAGTCCCGCTATGCCCCGCGCCAGGCCGAAAGTCGTTCGCGCGTCGCTCTCCAAAGCCCCGACAGGAATCCAAGGACTAGATGAAGTCACAGGGGGAGGCCTACCGAAGGGGCGCGTGACCCTGGTATGTGGCAGCGCAGGATGTGGCAAGAGCTTACTCGCGATGGAATTCCTAGTGCACGGCGCTGTTCGATTCGGCGAGCCTGGCGTATGCATGGACTTCGAAGAAACCCAGGAGAAGCTGAGGGCCAACGTCGCATCGCTGGGTTTTGATTTGCGTGCGCTTGCCAAAGGCAAGAAGCTGTTGGTTGACTTTGTTTCCGTTGAGCGGAACCAGATCGCCGAGAGTGGAGAATACAACCTCGAGGCCCTGAAGTTCAGAAAGCTTGGCTTCATCAAATACCATGGCACTCTCGACGCGACCGGCGGTCAACGCCTCACGTTTAGCCAAGGCCTTCTGCAAATAGCTTTCACCCCCGGGCGTCGCTACCCGCGCGGAAAAGAGCATTGAGAGGTTCAATGACTGGGAACTTTCAGAACAGAGACTTGGTGTACAACCGCAACACGAAAGAAGACGGCGCTATCAGGCGGGCGTACGAGTCGAACGGTGCCGCAATGTATGAAGTGGCCGTGCCACAGCGGGGCGATTCCTGGGCGGGCGGATACTATATATCGGATTGGGCCGAAGATGTCTTACAGCTCTCCAATAATGAGCGCTTGAAGTCCTCAACGTTGAAAGACGCCACATGCTTCTAACTTGACGGTGAAGTCCATCTGCAGTCCGGATGCACGTGAGTTTGAACCCGTAGTTAGCGAACTTCTACGATAACGAGGGACACGTCGTCGGCGAGGGGACCGTGCCGCCATGTAGCTACGCCGTCAAGGATTGCCCTCTGCATTTCCGCGAGTGTCAGCGTCGCCGATTCGTGAACCAAGTCTTTCAGACCCTCCACGCCGAGCATGTCATCGAAACTGTTAAAAACCTCGACGAGTCCATCCGTGTAGAGAACTAGGCGGTCGCCAGGCTCAAGATCAAATTCTTCCGGCAGCTCGGACGGCGCAGTTTCGGATAGGCAACCAAGGATACCGTTTCGCGATTCAAGCAAACGGAGAGTTCCATTTGAGACGAGTATTGCAGGCGGCTGGCCTGCGGCAGAGAAACTTACTCGC
>Ga0210399_10000782_pt1 | contig 24950 bp, 24 predicted proteins | sample IncBWC14MmetaG_FD_150865 | JGI IMG/M metagenome (GOLD analysis project Ga0210399, IMG submission 150865) | Forest soil microbial communities from Barre Woods Harvard Forest LTER site, Petersham, Massachusetts, United States - Inc-BW-C-14-M | ecosystem: Environmental > Terrestrial > Soil >... | reverse complement strand
AAGCGCTGGCCCGCGCCTAGGCTTCCCGCGCAACCGGCGAACCCGGGCGCCCGCTCTGCGCTCCGGACGGAAGGGGCGTGCCGCCCCGGTTCAGGGCGGCGGCGAGGCGGGTTCGGCGCGGGCTTCCACCTCGGCGGCGAGCCAGAGAGCGTCCTCGGCCGTGCGTACCTCGTGCGGCTTGACCCTCAAGGCGAGGCGGCGGCCCTCGATCGTCACCGACGGCTCCACCCGGACGGGAAGCCGGAATGCCCGAAGCAACCTCTGGGGGATTCTCACCTCAAAGCCCCGCCGCATGACCGCCTCCAGCTTCTCCAGAATGGTCGCGGTGTTCACGAACTTGAGGGCGAGCCCGCACTTGGAGAACGCCTTCTGCTCGTCGAGAGCGTCCCGGACCTCCTTCCAGGTCTCGGGCGGCAGGCCCACCCGGAGGCGGACCCTGGCGTCCGGGAAGTCAGGGCGGGCCAGGACGGCGTTGTCTTCGACGGCGAGGACGAGGGCCCCCGAGAGGGCGTAGGTCTCGGGAATTGCGATCCCCCGCAATACTCGCGTCAGCTCGAAGTCGTGGCACGCGAGCCCCGCCAACCCGCGGGCACTCCATTCGAAGTGAATGGTGGCGGAGCCCTCGCCGTTGATGAGCGTGACGGGCATCTCGAGCGCGATCCGGTCGGCTGCGGGCAGCCGGAGCACGGGCTTTCCCGCACGGAGGACGGCCCGCACCCGGGGGATCTCGACGTGCACTCTCCAGGCCCCGGCCGTGAATTCGCCCAGCAGCTTACTGTCCAGCCTCGCCTCGCCCTCGGCATCGACCTTTGCATTCAAGCGCAGGTCGAGATTGACGCGATCGAGGTAGGTTTGGGCGACGTCCTCGATCGCCCGCTGGAGAAACGAGGCCCGGAGGGCCAGGAGGACCTGCCCTTCATCCGCCTGGACCTGCCTCACCATGGGATCCTGGGTTGCCACCTCCGGGAAGCGCCTTCCGAGCCTCTCCTGGCGGGCACGCTTCCGGGCTAGGCGCTCCTTGGCCGCGCGCCCCGGCCCCTGGTCGCATCCCAAGGCCACGAAGAGGGGCAGGAGGGCGAGGACCGTACCGATTCCCGCTCTCATCGCGTCCCCGGAGGGCCCGTGGGCGAAGCTCGGATCGTCACCCATAGCCGGCGCTGGAAGGAGAGGACCTCGACCACGGAGAGGTTCAAGGGTAGGTGGGCGGCCGCGATCGACACCCCGCTCTCCGTGCCGATGGCAGGAAGCGTGACGGCGCGCTCCAGCCGGACGGGGATCTCGACCGAGGAGAGCAGGAGGGAGAAGCTCTCCAGCTTCTCCCGGCCGATTTCCTCCGCCAGCCTCTCCGTCGGAGTGGGCAGGCCGAGCAGGCCCCCTCTCTTAGCCTCGACCGCGAAGACGTGGACCCCTGCCCGGAGCACCCCCGACTGCGGGTCCAAGTCCACCACGTCCAGCCCGCCGTAAACCGTGAGCTCCGCGCCCACCTCTTCTCCCCCGGCCAGGCTGGCCCGCCCCTCCAACTGGACCAAGGCGAGCCCGTCTTCCAAGTGCACGGTGCAGTGGGCCACGCGGACGCGGAAGCGATTGCCGATCGTCCGCTCGAAGGGCACCGCGCCGTCGAGCACTTGCTGGACGAGGCCCTGCCCCACCACGATCAGGATGTCTTCGGGCGCGAGGAGGCGGCCGCTATTCTTGCGGGCGCCCTCGGTCAGGGCTTCCAGGCCCTCGCTCCGCCGGTCCAGGATGGTCTCCTCCACGGTCCGCGCCTCCGGCCGGGCGCGGCAGCCCGGGGGCAGAAGGGTGGCCAGGCAGACAAGGAGACCGGCGGGCGTCATCCGTCTCCCCGCCCTCATGTGGGAAATGGCCGGGGGGGCTCGACCGGAGGGCCGGGGTCAGGGCGCAGGGGCTGGAGACGCGGGGGCGGTGATCCCGAGACCGGTCATGAGCCCATCCAGCCGGGCCTTGACGGTCCTGGCCTTCGCCACCGCCTCCGGCACGTCGCCTTTTTGGAAGGAAGCGGTGGTCTCGGTCCATGTCTGGGTGATGGCGTCCAAATCGCTCTTGGCTTGGGTGAGCTTGGCCTTGTCCAGGCCGGCGGGGAGCCTCCGCTTGGTCGAGAGCTCGGCGAGCCGGGTGGTGGCCGTGGCCAACGTCGCGGGCAGGTTGGCCTGGAGATCGGCCCAGGCCCGGGCCAGTTCTCCCTTCTTAGCCTGGGCGGCGGCCAAGGCGGCCTTGACCCGGGCGGGGAGGGCCTCGGCCTCGGTGAGGGCGCCTTTGTAGTCTCCCTGGTTGAATCGGTCGTGGGCGGCCCGCGAGGAATCGGCCAGGGACTTGAACTCCTGGGGAGCGAATCTCTCGACCTCGGGGCGGGCGGCCTCGATGGCCGCGTCGGCCGCCTTGAGGGCGACTTGGGCGGGGGCCTTCCCGCAGGCCAGGGCCAGGGAGCCGGCGACGAGGGCCGCCACCCACGTGAGCTCTCTACGCATGATCACAACCTCCTTGCGCGCTTCGTCGGCCCGAGACTGGACAACTCAGAGTCGGCGTCCGCGACGAGACCTTGCCGACTTCCGCCCCCTCTGCCAAGACCTCGACGAGGCCTCGAGGCTCTCTGTTCTCTCGCGTCCGGCGCCCGCCGGGCCGTAGAGCTTGTCATGCCCGTGAATCAGGGTGCCCCACGCTACCACGAACGGAGGCCGGTCGGGTCCACGGCCCCTGGGCGGGCTTCGCTTCCGGGCGACCGGCGAGGCGGACCTTGTTCAAGCTGCTCTCGGTTACCGAAGCCGCTCTTTCGTGCCTCACCAGCTGTCGCTAGATCCCCCGCCACCACCGTCCCCTCCCCCGCCCGAGAAGTCCGAGCTCGATGAGCTCGAGGAGTCCGAGGAGTCCGAGGAGTCCGAGGAGGACGAGGAGGCGGAGGACGAGGACGAGGACGAGTCCGAGGACGAAGATGAAGCCGACGACGGGTCGGACGGGGACGAAGTTCTCCCCTCCCCGGAGGCCTGCTTCACGGCCCAGATGATGAGGGCAACGACCAGGATGATGAAGACTCCCGCCACCAGGAACACCACCAGCGCGAAGGAGTATCCGCCCGACGCCCTCCCTCGGAGGCCCTCGGCCGCGGTGCGTCCCGTTCCCTGGAAGCCCTCGCCCCGGACGGCGGCGAAGACGGCCTCCACGCCAGCTTCAATCCCACCCGCCGTGTCGCCCCTCTTCAGGAAGGGTTTGATGACATCGGACGTAATCTGACGGGCGCGGGCGTCGGGCAGAACGCCTTCGAGGCCGTAGCCCACTTCCAACCGCAGGGCGCGATCGTCGGTGAAGACGAAGATGATGACGCCGTTGGACTTGCCTTTCTGGCCGACCCCCCACTGCCGGATGGCCGTGGCCCCCATTTCTTCCAGGCTCGTGCCCGGTGGGAGGGACCGGTCCACGTAGACCAGGACCTGATTCGAGGTCACACGCTCGAAGTCGGCGAGTCTTGCGTTGAGGGCGGCGAGCCGGGCGGGTGGGAACACCTGGGCGCGATCGGTAGCGTACTGGGCCGGCCGGGGGGGCAGGGGAACCTGGGCGGCGTGGGCCCGCGGAGCTTGGCTGGCGGCCAGGAAGGCAAGGGCCAGCCAAGCGGGGAAACGGCGGCCGCAGGCGCTCAATGAGATCCCCTTTCGCAGGTGCCGGGAAGGCTTGGTGGGGCAAGCCTACCACCGCTGGCCTCCCCGCGGGTCCCCGCCTCGCGCCCGCGCACGAGCCCGGCGTAAAATGGGGTATGGCCGGCGAAGAGCGACGCACCGACGGGGAGGTGCAGGAGAAGACCCGACCCAAGATCAAGCGGCCGCAGCTCTACAAAGTGATCCTTCACAACGACGACTACACCACCATGCAGTTCGTGGTCGAGGTCCTGGAGTCCGTCTTCCACAAGTCCCCCGCCGAAGCCCATCGCATCATGATGCAGGTCCACACCCGGGGCTTCGGGGTCTGCGGGGCCTACCCCCACGAGGTGGCCGAGACCAAGGTGGCGCTGGTTCACGACCTTGCCCGCGAGCACGGGTATCCCCTGCGGGCGAGCCTAGAAGAGGAGTGAGAAGCCCCGCATGTTCAGCATGACCCTGGAGATGGTCCTCAACGTTGCCGAGCGGGAGGCCCTGGCCCGGCACCACGCCCACCTGACCCTGGAGCACCTGCTCTACGCGGTGGCCCACGACCCCTTGGGGGAGGAGATCCTGAAGGCCTGCGGGGCAAACCTGGACCGCCTGCGCGAGGACCTGCGCCGCCACCTGGAGGACGAGATCGAGCGCCTCCCGAAGGGGCTGGAGCAAGAGCCCATCCAGAGCTTGGCCTTCCGGCGGGTGCTGCAGGCGGCCGTCCTGCACGTCCAGAGCGCGGGGCGCGACGAGGCCAACGTGGGCGACGTTCTGGCCGCCCTCCTTCAGCAGCCGAAGTCCCAGGCCGCCAAGCTGCTCGCGGGCCAGGACGTGACCCGCCTCGATGTGCTGAACTACATCTCGCACGGCATCACCAAGGTCCCCCGGGGCGAGCCCGAGCCCACGGTGCCCGCAGGCGAAGCTGAGGAGGCACCCCTCCCTCCCCGCGATCCCCTCTCCGCCTATGCCGTCAACCTGACCGAGCGTGCCCGCCTGGGCCAGCTCGATCCCCTGATCGGCCGCCACCCGGAGATCCAGCGCGCGCTCGAGGTTCTCTGCCGGCGACGCAAGAACAACCCCGTCTTCGTGGGCGAGGCGGGGGTGGGCAAGACCGCGCTCGTGGAGGGGCTGGCCCAGCGTCTCCTGGCCGACGACGTCCCCGAGATCCTGAAGGGCGCCGAGATCTTCGGCCTGGATAGCGGGTCCCTCCTGGCGGGGACGCGCTTCCGGGGCGATTTCGAGGAGCGCTTCAAGGCGCTCATGGGGGCCCTCGGTAAACGGCCGAAGGCGATCCTTTTCATCGACGAGCTCCACACCATGGTGGGGGCGGGGGCGACCACGGGCGGGACCATGGACCTGGCCAACCTCGTGAAGCCCATTCTGACCGAGGGACGGATCCGCCTCATCGGCTCGACCACCTTCGAGGAGTTCAAGCACATCGAGCGTGACCGCGCCCTCTTCCGTCGGCTGCAGAAGATCGCGGTGGAAGAGCCGTCCTTCGAGGATACGGCGAAGATCCTGAAGGGCTTGAAGACGCGCTACGAGGCCCACCACGGGGTCGTCTACACGGAGGCCGCGCTGGAGGCGGCGGTGCGCCTGGCCGCGCGCCACCTACGCGAGCACAAGCTTCCCGACAGCGCGGTGGACGTGATCGACGAGGCGGGGGCCGCCCTGCGGCTCCACTCCGCGGAGCCCGGCAAGCGGGTGGACACTCCGGAGATCGAACGCGTGATTGCGCGGATGGCGCGGATCCCCGAGAAGCAGGCCACGCTCTCCGAGAAGGAGCGGCTGCGCACGCTGGAGGAGTCTCTGGGCCGGGTGGTGTTCGGCCAGGAGGAGGCGGTGCGCACGGTGGCGCGGGCCATCAAGCGCTCGCGGGCGGGGCTCGGCCATCCCGACCACCCGGCGGGCTGCTTCCTCTTTACCGGCCCTACCGGGGTCGGCAAGACCGAGCTCGCCAAGCAGCTCGCCCGCCACCTGGGCAACGAGTTCCATCGCTTCGACATGAGCGAGTACATGGAGAAGCACGCGGTGGCGCGGCTCATTGGGGCCCCCCCCGGCTACGTGGGCTTTGAGCAGGGGGGGGTGCTGGTGGATGCTGTGCGCGCCCATCCCTACAGCGTGGTCCTCCTGGACGAGATCGAGAAGGCTCACTTCGATCTCTTCAACATCCTCCTTCAGGTGATGGACCACGCTACCCTGACCGACAACACGGGCCGCAAGGCCGACTTCCGCCAGGTGGTCCTAATCATGACCTCCAACGCGGGCTCGCGCGAAATGACGGCGGGCAGCATCGGCTTCGCGGGCGACCAGGCCCGGGACGCGCGGAACCGGGGCAAGCGCGCCCTGGAACGCCTCTTCAGCCCCGAGTTCCGAAACCGACTGGACGCCACCGTGAGCTTCAACCCGCTCTCTCCCGAGGTAATGGAGACCATCGTGGAGAAGTTCATCCTGGAGCTGGAGGCCCAGCTCGCGGAGCGGCGCGTGGCCATCACCCTCGCCCCGGAAGCGCGGGCCTACCTGGCGCGCAAGGGCTACGACACGAGATACGGCGCGCGGCATCTGTCCCGGCTGGTCCAGACCGAGGTACGCGATCCCCTGACGGAAGAGATCCTGTTCGGGAGACTGGAGAACGGGGGGACGGTCACCCTGGGCCTCGGGGAGGACAAGCTGACCTTCGAGGTCGAGGGCCCCCGGGAGACGGTCTCCCCGGGAGCATCCTGAGCGCACGATCTCACTCCTGGCGCGCCTTCCTGAGGATGTCGGGGGCCGCCTCCCCGAAGTACTTGACCACGAGCCGGCTCCAGGTGGGCGTCCGCCGCAGGTTGTCGATGTAGTCGCTCAGGGCCTGGCGAAGCTCGGTGTCCTCCTTTCGCACGCCGTAGGCGAGAGAGCGGGGCGGGCCGAGGAAGAGGCCAAGCTGGAGGTCGGGATCCTGGCGCTGAGCGTCGATCGCGTTCTCGACCCCGAGGACGACGGCGGTGACCCTTCCCGCCTTGAGGGCGGCGGGGAGAGTGCCGGTGGGGATCGTCTCATCGACGTTTCCCCCGGGGATCCCCGCCGCCTGTACCGCCTCCGCCATGCTCGTACCCTTTACCGTCCCGACTTTCTCCGCCCGAAGCTCCTCCAGGGTCGTCACCACGCGGTGGGGCTTGCGGGTCAGGACGACGTTGCGGGTGGGAAAGACCTCGCTGGTGAAGGCGATGAGCTTGCGGCGGCCCTCCGTCACCGTGAAACGGCCGGCGATGAGGTCCGCCTTCCCCGCCAGGAGGGCGGGGACAAGGGCGTCCCAGCTGGACTGGGCGACGGTTTCGAGGTTGACCCGCACGAGGGTCGCGAAGCCCTCCAGCAGCTCCCGGTCGAAGCCCTTGCCGGGTTGGGCGGAGAAAAAGTCGCTCTGCTGGTTGGTGAGCACGGTGAGCACGCGGAGGTGGCCCCGCTCCCGGATGGCGGGCAGGTCCGCGGCGTGCGCGGCCGGGAGGAGGGCGAGTAAAAGGGATAGCGCGAGCGGAGGTCTGAAGTCCACGTTCACCTCGAGGTGCACGCTGGGGGATTTGCCCCCCGCCGTCGAACGTACAATAAGGGAGGGGATCTCCGGTGCCTGTCTTCCGTCTCGACCGGCGGCTGCTGTTCCCATCGGTGGAGTACTCCGAGGACGACGGCCTTCTGGCCGCGGGGGGCGACCTCCGCCCCGAGCGCCTCATCCTCGCCTACTCCTCCGGCATCTTCCCTTGGTACTCGAACGGACAGCCGATCCTGTGGCACTCCCCGGATCCACGAACGGTGCTCCGGGTCCCAAAGCTCCGCGTCTCGCGGAGCCTGCGCAAGACTCTGCGCAAGGGGCTCTATCGGTTCACCCTGGACACCGCCTTCCCGGCCGTGATCGAGGCTTGCGCGAGCGCGCCGCGTCCCGACCAGCCCGGCACCTGGATCACCGGCGCCATGATCGAGGCCTACACCGAGCTGCACCGGCGGGGGTTCGCCCACTCGGTCGAGGCGTGGCGCGACGGGACCTTGGCCGGGGGCGTCTACGGGGTGTCGCTGGGGGCGGCCTTCTTCGGGGAATCGATGTTCGCGCGCGCCCCGGACGCATCCAAGGCGGCCTTCGTCACCCTCGTGGAGCAACTGGCCCGCTGGGGCATCGAGCTCATCGACTGCCAGGTTTACACCTCGCATTTGGCCCGTTTCGGAGCCGAGGAGTGGCCGCGCGCCCGCTACTTGGCCGCCCTGCAGCAGGCCCTCACCCACCCCAGCCGGACGGGCTCCTGGCGGTTCGACGGGAACATTGCGGGGGTCGCCCCCGGACGCTGAGGCAAGGCTCCCGGCCGGTTCTGTCCACCGCGCGGTGGTCCATCGTGGGCCGCGACTACGCCCGCCGTCTCCCCCATCGGGTGGTCCAGGTTGGGGCCGCGACGCGTGGAGCCTTTTCTTCCGGGCCTCGACCAGGAGCCCTCCGGCCGAGGGGGACCTGCGGAAGGTCACTTACAGGTCTTCGGCCGGGACGGGCCGGGCCAGGTGGAATCCCTGGCCGTGCGTGAAACCGACGCTGGCGCAAACCTCGTACTCGGCCGCGGTCTCGATGCCCTCCGCCACCGTCCTGACCAAGAGCTCACGGGCTACCGTCACCAGGGAGGTGAGGACCCTCCGTCGCGAGGCCGGCGCTTGATCTATGCCGGTCACGAAGCGCCGGTCGAACTTCAGGTAGTGGGGGGGGGCCTCCGCTAGCTCGAGGAGGCGCGCCTGGCCGGCGCCGAAGTCGTCGTAGGCCAGGCCCACGTTCATCTCCGCCAGTCGCTCCCGCAGCGCGCCGATGACGGCGGGTGCGGCGAGGGCGCTCTCGTGGATCTCCAGGGCGAGGTCCAGATGGGGGGCCACACCCCGAAGCTCCTCCAGCGACTCCACCAGGCCGGGCTGCCGCAACTCGGTGGGATGAGTGTTGAGGAAGAGGGTGGGCAGATGCGGGCGATCCCGAACCAGCTCCACCGCCCGGCGGCGAAAGAGCCGGCTCAGCTCCGCCTCCGCCCCCAGGCTCTCCGCGATGCGAAACAGCTCGCTCGGGCTCTCGGGGAGGCGCGGATGGCGCCCGCGGCCGAGGGCCTCGTAGGCGGCGACCGCGCCGCTCGGGATCTCGACGATGGCCTGGAAGGCGATGGTAACGGCCCCGTCCCGGATCAGCTCCGTGAGCTCGCGAGTCCCCTCCGCGAACTGCCGGGAGAGGTCCCCTCGGTGCATCGTGATCGTGGTATCCGAATCCGAGCGCACGGGGGCGGCCTTTCCTCCCCCCTCCTGTCGACCCAAGCGGAACTCGAAATCCGCGAAGTGGAGGATGTCGCCGTCGCTGACCGGCCGGTCGGTGATCAACTCGTGGTTGAGGAACGTGCCGTTGGTGCTGCCCAGGTCCCGCAAGCGGAGGAGGTCGCCCGCCGCGTAAATCTCCGCGTGGGTTTTGGACACGGCCAGGGAGGGGAGGGTAAGGTCGAGACCCGGGCGGCGTCCGATGCGGAAGGGCAGGGGGTGGATGGGCACCCGCCGCAACTGACTTCCGGTCTCGGCCCGACTCTCGAGGACCCAGCGCGGCGGCGGGGGGCCGGGACCCGTCCGTCCTTCCGTGGAGGCCACGGGTCCGGGAACGCAAGGCCATTCGATGGCGGGCGTTTTTTCCGCTCCTGCGGCGGTCGCGCTGATGGGCGCGGTGCGGTCGGATTCGCTCGTCAGCGGATCACCTTCGTCACAATGGCCAGGCGGCTCGGACCCTGCTCGTTTTCGCGAAGGCATTGCATCCTAAGGTGGATGCAAGTTTCACACCCGGTAGCGACTGCAGTGTGCTTCCCAGGAAGTCCTGTGTTTCCAGTCCTTAGCGGCCGCTCACTGTCTCATTTCCGGACCCGTCACGAACCCAGCGTCCGGTCGGATCCAGTATCTCACAGGGACGGTAGGCAGCCTTGTAGCTCATCCGTCCGCACTCCCTCACGTAGTACCCGAGGTAGAGGTGAGGCAGCCCCCGCCGCCGGCATTCCTCGATCATGCGGAGCACATTGAAGACACCTAGGGAGCGCGATTCGGCGTCGGGCTCGAAGTAGCAATAGACCGCGCTCATGGCCTGGGGCTCAAGGTCGGCGAGTCCCACGCCCAGGACGCGGCCCCGGCACAGGTAGGCGATCTCGACCGTCCGAACGCTGGAGGTGTAGAGGAACAAACGGAACTCGGCGGGCGAGCCGTCCATCTGCCCGTCATGCCGATGATCCAGGTAGCGCTTATACAGGCGGCGCTTGGCCTCGGTGGGTACGGGGCGGCCGACCTCAACCGTCAGGTCGGCATTGCGGGCCCAGCATCGCCGCTGGCTCCGGGAGGGCCGGAACGCGCTCACGGGCACGCGTATCATCCGGCATTCCCCGCAGCCCTCGCAGTCGGGGCGATAAAAGACAAGGCCGAGCCGCCGAAAGTTCAGATCCATGAGGGAGTGGTACACCCCCGCGGCGAGGGGGGTGGGCAGAAGAGTGACTTGGCGGGCCATCCGGCCGGGCAGGTAGGGGCAAGGGAAGGGCTCCCCGGGTGCGGGGCCCTCCCGCGCGATGGCCTGCGCGAGCCGGCGCGTCCTGCCTTCGTGGGTCATTTCCCCGTTCATGAGTCGAGGCTTGTGGTCAGGGTCGGCCCCGGGCTCAATCGAGGATCGGGGCCGGCCGCGGATAGATTTCGTCGAGCACGTCGTGCCCGCGGAGGCCGAGGGCCTCTCTTTGAACCTCTAGATACCAGCGGTAGAGCCGAGCCTGCTCCCCTAGCGCGCGGTATGCTCTGGCCTGGGCGGCGCGCTCGGGGCCCGAGAGCCGGTCCAGGAGGGCGCGGAGGGCGCCGAGCCCCGAAAGCAACTCCTCGAGCGTCTCCGCAATGCGTTTGAGAGCGGCGGCCCGCTCCCGGAGAAGCTCCTCTTCGACCTGCGCGAATGCGTCCGTGGCCGGCCCCTTCACCGCTCCTCCTCCTCTCCCCGCCCCGCATGGTACGACACTCCGCGCCTTCCGGCGGGTCAGCGCGCATCGTGAAAAATAATGCCCAGCGCGTACCGTCGCCCGCTGCGCACGCGGCTCAGTCCGTGGCGGACATTCACCCGGTGATAGCCGCGGGCCCCTCGGGCCGGCCGGTGGGCGGTGGTAAAGATCAGCAGCTCGCCCTGGCCGGGGAGCAGGGCCTCCCCCCTCGACTGTGCGCGGGGACGCTGCTCCACGAGCAGGAACTCCCCCCCCGTGTAGTCCAGCCCGGGCCGGCTCAGGAAGGCGGTGATCTGCAGGGGGAACTGGAGGGTGCCGTAGAGGTCCTGGTGCAGGCAGTTGTAGCCGCCCGCCTCGTAGCGCAGCAGAAGTGGGGTGGGCCGGGTCTGGCCGTGCTCGGCGCAGAGCCGCAGGAGTGCTTTGTGGCGCGGCGGGTACCGCGCGGGGGAACCAAGGGCCTCCATCCAGCGATTTGCGATACGCGCGAGGTGAGGATAGGCGTAAGTGCGCAGCCCCTCGACGAGGGAAGGCAGCGGCCTCGCGAAGTACTTGTACTCACCGAAGCCAAAGCGGTGGCGGGCCATGTCGATGCGGCTGCGGAAGAGCGCATCGGCCGGGTAGAGGGCGGCCAGGTGGCGGCACTCCTCCGCGGTCAGCAGAGCGTGGGTCCGGGCGTAGCCGCGCTCCCAGAGCACGGCCTCGATCTCCGTCCAGGGCAGCTGGGCCAGGCGGGCCGAGATGGTGGGCCCGTCCGCCTTGCTCATGGCTTCTTGCCTCCGGTTCCAGGATAGAGCGGCGGGAGGGCCGCACAAAGCCCAATTCTTGCGGTCAAACCGACCCCCCGGCGAGGGACCCTGCTAGCATGGCGGTAATGAGGGTTAGGGGAACTGCAGGGGCATCGCGCGCGCGGGCCGCCCGGAGCCACGGCGTGAAGCACCCTCGGCGGCGCCTCTTGCTCGACGCCCCCCCCGCTTCCTCCGGTTGCTCGCCGCGAGAGCGAGGTCGGGCTTGAGAAGGTTGGTCGAGTGCGTGCCTAACTTCTCTGAAGGGCGTGACCGCGCCATCATCGACGCCATCGCCGAGAGCATCCGCCAGACCCCGGGCTGCACCTTGCTGGACGTGGATCCCGGACAGTCCACCAATCGTACGGTGTACACGTTTGTGGGCTACCCGGAAGCGGTGGTAGAGGGCGCCTTGAACTCCGCCCGTGCGGCCAAGGAACGGATCGACATGCGGCGCCACCAGGGAGCCCACCCGCGGATGGGGGCCCTGGATGTCTGCCCTTTCGTGCCCGTCTCGGGGGTGAGCCTGGCCGACTGCGTGGCCTGCGCGAAGTCGTTCGGGCAGCGCGTGGCCGAGGAGTTGGGCATCCCCATCTACCTCTACGAGGCGGCCGCCACCGAAGCCCACCGAAAGAGCCTCAAGCAGATCCGGGCCGGAGAGTACGAGGGCCTGGCGGAAAAGATCGTGCGGCCGGAATGGCGGCCCGATTTTGGCCCCTCCGCTTTCCTCCCCGCTTGGGGGGCCACCGCCGCGGGGGCGCGCTTCTTCCTGATCGCCTACAACGTGAACATCCTCGGTACCAAGGAGCAAGCCCATCGCATCGCCTTGAGCGTGCGCGAGCAGGGCCGCGGCCCGGACGCGCCCGGGAAGCTCAAGGCGGTGAAGGGAATTGGGTGGTACGTGGAGGAATACGGCATGGCCCAGGTATCCATGAACCTCGACGACTACACCGTCACTCCCCCCCACGTCGCCTTCGAGGCCTGCGTGGAGGAGGCGCGGAAGCTCAAGGTGGCGGTGGCGGGGTCGGAATTGGTGGGGCTGATCCCCCTCCAGGCCCTGCTGGCCGCGGCCGACTACTACATTTCCCGGGAGGACCTCTTCATACTGGACGAGAGCCAGAAGATTCGCCTAGCCGTAGAGCGCCTGGGGTTGAGCTCGGTCTCGCCTTTCCGGGCGGAGAAGCGCATCATCGAGCACATGATCGCGGACAAGGCCGAGGAGCCGCTCGCCGGCGGGTCGGTCCGAACCTTCGTGGAGCTTCTGGGCTCCCGGGCCCCCGCCCCCGGGGGCGGCTCGGCCGCGGCCCTGAGCGCGGCCATGGGCGCCGCCCTCGGCGCCATGGTGGGTTGGACGACTTACGGAAAGAGGAAGTTCGAGAACGAAGACGCCGTGATGCGACGGATCATCCCTACCCTTCATCAAGCCATGACCGATCTCATCCCCATGATCGACGCCGACACCGCGGCCTTCAACGAGTACATGGCCGCCTTGGGGCTGCCGAAGGATACGCCGGAGCAGGCGGCCCGGCGTCACCAGCGCCTGCAGGAAGGGCTGAGGAAGACGGTGGAGGTCCCGTTGCGGACCATGCGCGTCGCCGACGCCTGCTGGGAGGCCATGGTGGAGATGGCCGCGCACGGCAACCTGGCCTCGCGGTCCGACCTCGAGGTGGGCGCCAAGTCCTTGGAAGCCGGCGTCTGGGGGGCGGCGAGGAACGTGAGCACGAACCTGCCCGGCCTCGAGGACGAGGCCTTCCGGAAGGCGACGGCGGCCGAGGTCGAGTCCCTCCTCGAGCGGGCGAAGACCCGTCGCGACGAGGTGCTCGCCATCCTGGCCCGTCGCTGAGCCCGCCCGGGCGAGGGCGGGTGGGGTCGGGGCCTCAGCGGTCGTAGGATTCGTGCCGCGCGGCCTCCGAGAGGGGAATCAGGTACTTGAGGGGGTCGGGCGTGACCTGGGCCCGCACCTCGGCCAACTCCTCCGCGCCCCCGTAGCTCACCGCCGAGCGGAGGTGACCACGGATCCGGCGCAGGATATCCACCACCGTCCCCTTGTAGGGGATCTGGATCTCCTGCCCTTCGGCCGGTACGTCCAGGGCAGCCGTCACCGCCTCCGCGCTCTCGTCGTCGTAGAGAGCCTCGAAGACGGCTTGGGGCGAGGTCATGCCCCGGTAGATCTTGCGCTTCTCCCCCGTGCCAGGGTCTTCGATCATGTGGCCGGGGGCCTCGTCGGTGCCGGAGATCATGCTCCCGAGCATCACCGAGGACGCCCCGCAAGCCAGGGCCAGGAAGATGTCCTTGTCCTCCTTGATCCCGCCGTCCGCGATGATGGGGACCGACTCCCCCACCGCACACCAGGCCTCGCGGATGGCCTGGAGCTGGGGGACGCCGGCCGCGGTCTCGAGGCGGGTCCGGCATCCCCGGCCGGGCCCGATCCCGACCTTGATGCCGTCCACCCCCAGGTTCTTGAGGAACTCGGCCCCGGCCGCGGTCCCTACGTTTCCGCACACGAGCTCGACGTCCGGGAACCGGGCCCGGAAGCGCTCCACTGCCTGCCGCATGACCTCCGAGTGGGCGTGGGCGATGTCGATGACGAGGACGTCTGCGCCCGCCTTGACCAGCTCCGCCGCCCGCTCCAAGAAGTCCCCCCGCGCCCCGATGGCCGCCCCCACCCGGAGCCGTCCCTTGCCGTCCTTGGTGGAGTAGGGCCGCTGGCGGGCGAGGATGATGTCCCTCTTCGTGATGAGACCCCGGATCTGGCCGTGGTCGTCGAGGAGGGGCAGCTTCTCGATGCGGCGCTCGAACATCCGCCGCTCCGCATCCTCCACCCCGATCTCCGGGGGCCCGGTCACGAGCTTGGCGAGCGGGGTCATGAACTCGTCCACCCGCCGGCCCTCGTTGATCGGCCCCCACGGCATGTCCCGGTTGGAGAGGAGACCCGCCAGGAGGTTGCTGCCCCGCGTCTCCTCGATGAGGATGCCGGTGATGTTGTGCTTCTGGGTGAAATCCCGAGCCTCCCGGATGCTGGCCTCGCGGGGAAGGCAGAGCGGCCGCTCCACCAAGTGGCCGTAGCTGCGCTTCACGCGGGCCACGCTCTGGGCCTGGGCGGCCACGGGCATGGCGCGGTGGATGAAGCCGAGGCCGCCCTCCAGGGCCATGGTCTTGGCCATGCCGGCCTCGGTCACGCTGTCCATGTTGGCGGAGCAGACGGGCAGCTCAACGGAGAGGCCGCGGGAGAGACGGCTGGTCAGGCGGATCTCCCGCCGCGAGGCGGCGCGTCCGGCCTGGGGCCGGAAGAGGAAATCATCGTAGGTCCGGCCTACGAACTCGGGTTCCAGTGTCCGACCCATGACGGGCCCACGTTACGCCGGGCCCGGGGGGCCGTCAAACACGGTCGCGGAAGGCTCGCTCCTCACGGCGGCGAGGAGAAGGCCCTCAGGGATCCCCGTGTCCCCGAAGCCGACCTGCGATCCAGGCCGTCCGATAGATGGCGGTGCCAAAGGTGGCGACGGCTATGAAAGCCAGCACCCAGACCACGATCGTTCCCTCAGGTTGCGCACGCCAGAGGGTGAGGGTGGGGTCGACGAGGCAGGCCAAGCAGATGAGTAACAGGCGCTCCCCGCGCTGCATGAGGCCGCCCGCGCCCGTCACTCCCACGGTCTCGCCCCGGGACTGGGCGTAGCTCACGAGCAGGGATCCGGCGAGGGCAGCCGTCGCCATGAACGATCCCCAGGGCCGGTGGCGGAGGTAGGCCGCGAAGCCCAGGAAGGTGAAGGCCTCCACGAAGCGGTCGAGGGTGCTGTCCATGAACTTCCCGTAAGCGGAAGTGAGGCTGCGGGCTCGTGCGATCCGACCATCCAGCACGTCGCAGACCCCGGAGAGCACGATGGCCCACCCCCCCAACTCCAGGCCCCCGAAACCGATGAAAAGACCGCCCAGAATCCCGAGGCCGAGGCCCGTCGCGTTCAGGCCACTCGGGGTGAGGCCGAGGCGGAGGGCGGCCCTCTCGGCGGGGCCGATCGCCCACAGGAACCAGTGCAGGAGAAAATCGCCGAGCCCGAGCAGGAACCGGGAGCCCCTGCGGTCGGCATCGGCGTCCCTCCGAGGCAAGAGCCCGTATACCGCGATGGAGAGGAGAGCGGCGGCCAGGACCACGGCGAAGACCGGGAAGGCCGCGGTCACGGCGGCCCTCCGCGGCCCCGGCGGCGGAGGTATCGGAAGAACCGGGGCCAGAGGAAGAGCAGGGGCCAGCGGCGCTCGCGGGGGCTGAGGACGATCTCCTCCCCCACGTGCCGGCGCGCCTTGCGCAGGATGTAATCGAGCCAGCCCTCGAAGGTGAAGACGTGCTTGCCCCAGCGGGCGGTAGCGCGGAGGAGGGACCAAGCGAAGTAGGCCTGGATACCCAGTCGCTCCGCCGCGGAGACCGGCCGGACCAGCTGGTAAGTGCCGGGTGCCTCCCCCGAGGGTCGGAGCTCGCCCCCGGCCGCCAGCGTCTCCAGAAGCAGGGCGTAGACGGGGCCCTGCTCGCGGCGTTGGACCTCCCAGAGGGCGTCCGCCCGACCGGGAGGCTCGGGTCGGATCTCCCGTGCCATCGAGACCCGCAGCAATGTGCGCCCGTAGGCCTCGGCGTCGAACTGTGCCGGCAGCCAGGGGCGCACCCACCGGTAGGTCTCCTCATGCGCGCTCACCAGTCCGTCCAGGATACGCTCGGCGGTGGCTTCGTCGGCCGCGTGCACGATCTCGCTAGGCTGGAAGAGCCGCCCGATGCAGAAGTGGTCGTGCCGCCGCCTCGACGTCTCCCGGAGGAAGGCGGTGAAGGAGAGCACGGAGCACTTGGCATGCAGGGGGGCGTCGGGGGTGCCGAGCCAGAGCGAGACCTGGCTCGGGGGCAGGAGGGCGTTGAGGAGGGCGAGGACGGCCGGGCTCCGCTTCACCTTCCCTGCCTTCCGGAGGGCGGAGTAGAAGCCCCGATAGGCGCGGGTGAGAACGAAGAAATCGTAGGCGCTCCAGGGGTCGGCCCCGGCCTCGGTGCGGCGCGAGCCGAAGAAGACGACACCCCGTAGCTCGGCCCCCGCGGCCTGGGCCAGCACCTGCGCGGCCGCCGCCGCCGCCGCCCGCGCCACCGCGGGCCGGGTCCGGGCCCGAATGGCCTCGCGGAGGGCGACGGGGGGCGAGCTCACGGCCGGGGGACGAGGATCGGCAGGGCCCGAGAAACAGTATCCACGCGGAGGTCCGTCCCCTTGGCGCGGTTCCATTCCCCGTCCGTCTCGTAGGTGGGCGGGCGGTCGAACCGGAGGCGGAAGCTCCGGGCGCGGGTCGCGGTGACCCTCCCCGACCCCTCGTGCGTGCCTCGGAGCAGCCGGGCCATGATGCCGAGGCGCGCGAAGAGTCCCATATTGCGGAAGGCCATGGCGTCGAGCTGCCCGTCCTCGAGCTCGGCCCGGGGGGCTATCTGGAATCCCCCCCCGAAGACGCGGGCGTTGGCCAGGATCAGCATGAGCAGGTCCTGTCGGCCCAGAGCAGCACCGTCCGCTTCGAGGTCGACCGGGAATCCCTCGAAGGACCCGATCTGGCGCAGCGCGCAGTAGAGATAGAGGGGCTCTCCCTCGAGATACCCGACGCTCCAGGAGTCCTCGATGACGGCCACGTCGTAGCCGAAGCCGGCGATGTTGAGGAAGTAGCGGTCCTCGATGCGACCCACGTCGATGGCCCGGGTGTGGCCGCCGAGGATGATGCGCGCGCAGGCGGGGACGTCGCGGCCGGGAATGCCGAGCGACTTGGCGAGGTCACATCCCGTGCCCCCGGGCACCAGGCCCAGGCTGGCCGGGAGGCCGGAGCGGAGGATGGCGTTGCCCACATTGCTCCAGGTGCCGTCCCCCCCCACGGCCACGATCTTCCGGAAGCCACGGGCCAAGGCCAACTCCGTGAGCCGGGCTTCGTCCCCCGGGGCGGTGGTCAGGGCGTGCTCGAGGGCGGGGGCGGGGGCGAGCGCGGCCAGGACGGGCTCCACGAACCGCGCTCCCCGCCCTTTGCCCGAGTGGGGGTTGAAGACCACGAAGATGGCGTCGTTTGCGCTCAGGCGGTCTGGAGCTGGATCAGGGGCTCGAAGGTCTGGCCGCCGTCGCGCATCCAGAGCTCGCGGAAGGGGTTCTCGTAGATCTCGGAGATGGCCAGATCCTTGTTGAACGGGTGCTCGTGGAGCTTGAGGCGCCCCGTCTCCTCCTCGTGCTCGCTCTGGCTCCCCTCCATGGTGATGTTGGCCAGGTACGCCCCCTCGTCGTCTTTCATGAAGGACTGATAGAGGTGGGAGACCTTTTGCCAGGAGTAGTCGGTAATGGTCAGCTCGGCCACCGGGGCTCCGTCTGCCGCCACGCGGGCCGTGATGGTGCGACCCTGGGGCTGGAAGACCACCCCCACGTCCTCCATCCAGTGCGGCAGGTGCCAGCGCTCGATGGCGTGGTCGCGCGCGGCCTTGGTGGTGGTGGCGACCAGGTAGGGGTAGAACGCGGACTTGGGCAGCTTCTCCCCCGGCTTGATGAGGGGCGCCACGATCACCGACATGACCACTTCCCCGTACGCTCCCACCTCGCTCTCCGTGAAGTCGAAGGCGGTCAAGGAGAAGATGCTGCTGCCATGGTGCAGTTCCGCCGGCTCCAGGTGGCGAGGGAGGATCCGGCGGGCGTTCTCGGTTGGGAACTCGAAAAACCCGCTGATGGCGTTGCGGTACCCGTAACGGGTCAGGGTCATGCCCCCTCGGCCCGGATGATGCCTGCCTCCCGCAGCACGCCCGCGATGACCTGGACCGCCGTCTCCAGCTCCTGCTCGCTGTGGGCGGCGGAGACGGAGATGCGGAGGCGAGACTTGTGCTTGGGCACGGCGGGGTACGTCACGGGGTTCAGGAAGAGGCCGCGCTCCTGGACTCTCTCCGCGATGGCGAAGACCTTGGCGTCGTTGTTGACCATCACGGGCATGACCTGGGAGGTGGACTTGCCGATGTCGATCCCCTCCTCCGCGAAGCGCCGACGCAGGAAGGCCACGTTGCTCCAGAGCCGGGCCCGGAGCTGGGGCTCCCGCTCCACGATGTGCAGCCCGGCCAGCAGGCCGGCCGCGATGTTGGGAGCCAGGTTGCAGGAGAAGAACCGCGAGCGACCGAAGGCGTTGACGTAGTCGATGAGGGCGCGGGTCCCGCACACGAAGCCGCCCTGCCCGCCCAGGCTCTTGGAGAACGTGCCCAGGTGGAAGTCCACCTCCTTGTCCAGGCCGAAGTGCTCGGCCACCCCGCGGCCGTTGGCCCCGAAGAGGAACGTGGAGTGGGCCTCATCGATGAGGATACGGGCCCCATGGCGCTTCGCGACCTCCACGATTTCGGGGAGAAGGCACACGTCCCCGTCCATGGAGTAGACACCCTCCACCACGACCAGCTTCTTGCCCTTCACCCCCGTGAGCTTGCGCTCGAGGTCCAGTGGATTGTTGTGGCGGAAGAAGACGGTCTTGGACTTGGCCAGGATGGCCCCGTCCACGATGGAGGCGTGGGAGTACTGGTCGAGGAGGATGGTGTCGCCCGCCCGCATGACGCTGGAGATGAAGCCCACGTTGGCGCTGTAGCCGGTCGGGAACAAGATGGCCGCTTCCTTGTCCTTGAACGCGGCCACCTCCGCGGCCAACTCGTTGTGGATTTCGAAGGTGCCGGAGAGGATGGGCGAACCCGAAGCCCCCAGACCGTACTTGCGGGTTGCTTCGATGGCTGCCTCCTTCACTTCCTCGCGGTAGGAGATACCGAGGTAGTTGTAGGAAGCCATGTTGATGAGTTCGTGGATCTCGCCGGTCTTCCGGCTGCGCACGGTGACGCGGGTGGAGGGCGCGGTGGACAAGGGCTCCGAGTACAGGTAGTAGCCGTTGGGGAGGGCTTCCTGGTACCAGTCGTTGAAGGGGGCGAGCAGGTTCAGGGGGTCGTCGCCGGCCCCGTAGTAGAAATTGCTGTAGTCGTAGTCCGTGAACGCCGTCTTGCCGGCTTCCTTCTTCGGGGCCGCCTCCATAAATGATCCTCTCTCGTCTGAAGTGCGCTCTTGACCCCCGAGCGCCGGTCGGTCTCACGAAGTGACCCGACATTCTACCAGCGGAACCGGCCCCAGGGAAGCCCCCCGGTTAAGAAAGCCGTGCCCTCAAGAGGAGCCACCGGAGCGCGGCCGGTAGAGCTGGGCCGCGACCCCGCGCACGATCGACCTCGGCACCAAGCGTTGCACACCGGCCATCAAGCGGTTGGTGAGGCCGGCCACGACCCGCAGGCGTCCCCGCTCCAGACCGCGCAGCGAGCAGGCCACCACGTCCTGAGCGGACATGGCCGGCATTCGGTTGATGAGCAGGCCGGGCCCCGTTTCCGCCACTTCCAGGAACTCGGTGGCGGTGAGGCCCGGGCAGAGGGCCTGCACCCTGACCCCTGTTCCCTCGAGTTCGGAGGCCAGGCCCTCGGTGAAGGAGAGCACGAAGGCCTTGGTGGCGGCATAAACGGTGAGGAAAGGCACGGGTTGGAAGGCGGCGTTCGAAGCCACATTGATGATCCGCCCTCGCCCGCGCTCGATCATGCCGGGCAGGAACGCGTGGGTAAGGGCGACCAATGCACGCACGTTCAGGTCAATCATGCCGAGGACGGTCTCCCGGGGCTCCTCGTGGAAACGCGCGGTGTGGCCCGCTCCCGCGTTGTTGACCAAGAGGTCGACCACGAACCCGCTGGCCCGGATCTCCTCCGCCAGCCGATCGATCGCCCCCGGCTCGGTGAGGTCCGCGGCCAGGACGGCGGCGGTGTCTTCTCCCCCGAGCTCGCGGGAGAGCTCTTGAAGCCGATCACGACGTCGGGCCACGAGAACGAGCTTCTCGCCCTTTGCCCGCAGGGCGCGCGCGAAGGCCACGCCGATCCCGCTGGAGGCCCCCGTAACGAGGGCGCGGAAACCGGCCTCGGGGCCGTCCGGCCTGCTCAACCGGCGAGGGCTCCGTCCCCGGGCGTGGCCGCGGGTGCGGGGGTGGCGGCGGGTGGCACGACAGGCAGGGCCACTTCCCGCTGCCGCGACCGCCATCGGTCCAGGAAGGCCACCTGCTGCACGCAATTCACGGTGCAATAGGGGGCGCAAGGCTTGCGGGTGTTGAACTCGAGGCGGAGGCGGTCGCGGGTGTAGGCCTCGAGAGGGATGCCCGGGGTGCCCCTCTGTTGCGAGCAGTACGAAACGGTGCCCGCCTCGTCGACATACAGGTAGCGCGATCCCGCCCGGCAGCTCCAGTCGTTGGGAAGCCCCCGCGCCAGCTTGTCCTGGAACGAGGCGTTGAAGCGGACGGGGCTCCAACGCGAGGCCATCTTGCGGAGCTGGCGGTACACGTCCATCTCGCGCTCCCCCAGCGGCCGGAGCTGGCCCGCGCCGTCGTGCACGATGCCGAGGGAGTTGGCGAAGCCCAGCTCCTGGGCGCGCCGCGCCACGACCAGGGCATCTTCGGGATTGCGGATGCTGCTTCCGATCACGGAGTTGATCGCCACCGTGAACCGGGCGTGGGCGGCCAGCCATTGGAGCTTCGGCTCCAGGAGCCGCAGGCTCTTCTTCGACACCTCATCCGGCTCCACGTTGTCGACGCTGATCTGCAGGTGGTCGAGGCCCGCGCGATTCAGCCGCTCGATGCGCTCCCGGGAGAGGTAATAACCGTTGGTGATCAGGGTCGCGATCATGCCCCGCTTGCGGATGTGGGCGACGATGGCCTCGAGTTCGGGGTGCATGAGCGGCTCCCCGCCGCTGACGGTGATGGTGCCTGTGCCCAGGTCGGCCAGAAGGTCGATCCTTCGGAGCATGACCTCGATCGGCACCGGGGAGGACACGGCGTCGTACTCGTTGCAGTAGGAGCAGGACAGATTGCAACGCCGCATGGGGATGATGTGGACGAGGAGCGGACGATCACGATCGATGAGACCCAGGAAGAGCTTGGCGACTATGCGGGCGGTCTGGTGGAGTCGCGTTCTCAGTCGCATGTCGGGGCTGCCTCGCGCTTTTGGGCGCGGGGATGATACCAGAAGTTGCAAGAGCCGTGACCCGCTCTCCTCGAACGGCATGGCTCGGCCGACCGCCGGGGCACGCCCCAGGCCGATGGCCGCCTTGGCTGGCTTGTTAAGTACGTTAAAGGACGGGGACGCCGATTCTTGACCTCGGATCGGGGCGCGGTTATCGTTCGTGGTTCCAAGACTCTTCAGCCATGGCGAATCTTCCGGCCGCGAACGTGATGCACCGCAAGACCCGGACCGCGGTGTCGGTGCTGGCCGTGGCCATGGAAGTGGCGATGGTCATGCTCCTGGTGGGCATGGCCAACGGAACCCTGAGCGACATCGTCGACCGCCTGCAGAACGTCGGTGCGGATGTGCTCTTCCAGCCTCCCGACGCTTCGCTCATCCTGGGAGCCACCAGTGCCGTCATGCCCCTGAAGTACATGGAAATCATGAAACAGGTGCCGGGCGTAAAAGAGGTGACGCCCGTCCTCAACTGGCTCGTCTCGCAGATCGGGGGTGAATCGCGAGCCGTGAACCTGTGGGCGATCGACTACCCCACTTACGCGGCGATCTCAGGGGGCTTCGACATGGTGGAAGGCCGCCCGCTCGCCGAGCCCAACGAGCTAGTCATGGACACGGTGCTGGCCCGGGCGACGGGCATGAAGACCGGAGACATGCTGCACATGCTGAACCGCGACTTCCACATCGCGGGGATCTGTCGCGCCGGCGCGGGCGGGCGGCTGTACGCGAGGATCGAGGACGTGCAGGAGGCGATCGGCACGCCCGGCAAGGCCTCCTTCTTTCTGGTCAAGGCCGCCTCCAAAGAGAAGGGCGAGGACCTCGCCCGGGCCCTGGAGGAGAAGTTCAAGGGGTACAAGATCACGCCCATCGGGCAGGTTTCGAAGGCCATGCAGGACAACGCGGTCGGCCTCAAGCAGTTCAAGGAGGCCCTGACGGGCATGGCCGTGATCATCTCCTTCCTCGTCGTGCTGCTGGCCATGTACACGACGATCATCGAGCGCACGCGCGAGATCGGGATTCTGCGCGCCATTGGGGCGAGCCAGCGGACAGTGGTGCGCCTGGTGGTGGCGGAGAGCGCTCTGATCTGCGTGGCGGGCGTGGTCGTGGGGATGCTCCTCGCCGTGGGCGGCCGCTGGTTCCTGCCCCACGTCTTCCCAACGCTGTCGGTAACGCTGACGCGCGACTGGGCTCTGATCGCGGCGTGCCTCGGACTCACGGGAGGTCTGCTCGGCTCGATCTATCCCGCCCTCAAGGCCGCTCGGATGGACCCCATCCAGGCCTTGTCGTTCGAGTAGCTCCTGTTATTTATTGATACTAAAGAACTTATTGAGCGGGCGGTCTCAGGAGCCTTCTCGCTTGAGGTCCTCGATGATGGCCAGGAGGACGCGGACGATCTCGTCCCGCGCCACTTGCGCTTTCCTAAATTGGAGGGCCAAGCTAAAGGTCTTCTCTGGGGGCTGATATCGATAGACGAAGGGCTTCGCTCGCCCCTTCCCTGTTCCCGGCTTGACTTCGCGCGTGATGCGCCGCGCCTCTTGTCGAGTCGAACCCTCTTTCTGCAGTCGCTCAACGAGCGCAATCATTCTCGCCGGATCAGATTGCCTAACTACCTGTAGAAGCACTGACTTAGAGGCAATGTCGGCCAGCCGACAAGCCTCCCGCACCTGCTCTGGCATTGCGGTCAGGGACAGGCTCTCCGTAATCGACGTGCGGCTCTTCCCCAGCTTCGCAGCCATCCTCTCGTGGGTGTAGTCGTACATCTCGGCCAGAGCCTTCAGTCCCTCCGCCTCTTCAAAGGCCGTCAGGTCCTTCCGCTGGAGGTTCTCGACGAGCGCCAGTTCCATCGTCTCGGCGTCCGTGCTGTCCCGCACGATGCAAGGCATCTCCGCCAGCCCGGCCTCCAAGGCAGCCCGGTAGCGCCGCTCCCCGGCGATGATCTGATAGCGCGCTCCGTTTTGCCGGACGAGGATCGGCTCAAGGACGCCTTTCTCGCGGATCGAGGCCGTGAGCTCGGAAAGATCCCCTAGGTTCTGCCGGGGTTGTCGCGGATTGGGCTCGATATCCTCGATTGGGATGAGGCGCCCAATGGCCACGCCTCCCGGCCTTCCCAGCTGGTCTACGAAGTGAGGGTCATGGCGCATGCGGAGCGACTCGGGCAGTCCAACACGCCGCGGGCTAGACACGTTCGATAACCTCCTCGCAGAGGCGGTAGTACTCGTAGGCGCCACTCGACTGTGGTGCGAAACTGAAGATCGACTCCTTGTGGGCGGGGCTCTCCTCCAAGCGGATGCTCTTGGTGATCGTGGTGTCGAAGACCCTCCCGCCGAAGGCTTGGGTCACGGCCTTCTGAACGTCGCGGGAGAGCGTGGTCCGGCGATCGTGGAGTGTGATCACGGCTCCCAGCAGCTTGAGCGCCGGATTGGGCCGCGAGCGGATCTTCTCCACCGTCTCCAGCAGGTCGTCGGTCCCCTCAAGAGCGAAGTAACTCGACTGAACGGGAATCAAGAGATGGGTGGCGGCTACCAGAGCGTTGACCGTTATGAAGCCGAGTGCGGGAGGCGTATCGATGATGACGAACTCGTAGACTTCGCGCACCGTCTCCAGTCGATCCTTCAGGCGGAAGTGCGCGTCGAGCTCACCCACGAGCTGCGCTTCGAGCTTGGCGAGGGCTATCCGCGAAGGAGCGATGTCGAGGTTCGGCACCGGCGAGGGGACGATCACTTCCGCCAGCGTGCTGACGTTGGCGAGCACCTCGTACATCGACCGTTCAAGCGTTCGCACGTCCAGGTACGTGATCGAAGAGTTGGCTTGGGGATCGAGATCGACAAGAAGCGTGCGCCGACCCCGCATGGCCAGGGCCGCGGCCAAGTTGATGGCGGTCGTGGTCTTTCCGACGCCGCCCTTCTGGTTTGCAATCGCTATGACGATCACGAAGGCCCTCCCTGTCACGAGGGGAAACGGCAGACAGGGGCATCTTAGAGAAAACCGCAACAAGCGGTCAAGGACAAAAACAAGCTATTGGGGGTGGGCGGTGGCCCGGGCCTACATCTTGTACTTGCCGAGCTCGTCCTCGGACAGGTTCTCAAGCCACTTTTGCAGGCGGCCGACGTCCATCGACTCCTTGCTCATCTCCACGCTGCGCGCGCTCTGGATGACCGACTCCTCCACGAAGATCTTGGAGTGGGTGCGCAGAGCCAGGGCGATCGCGTCCGAAGGGCGGGCGTCGACGGTCACCAGGCCACTGCCAGCTCGGATGTGGATGGCTGCGTAGAACGTGTTTTCCTTGAGTTCACAGACCACGATTCGCTCGACTTGTCCTGCTAAGTCGTCGATCACGTTCTTCAGCAGGTCGTGCGTCATGGGGCGGGGGGTCTGTACGTTCTCGATTTGCAGGGCGATGGCGTTCGCCTCAAACACGCCCACCCAGATCGGCAGGATCCGCTGACCCTCTCGGTCGCGGAGGACGATGATGGGCATGTTGGTGATGGGGTCAATCATGAGCCCCTTTATGGTC
>Ga0210399_10000780_pt1 | contig 25016 bp, 24 predicted proteins | sample IncBWC14MmetaG_FD_150865 | JGI IMG/M metagenome (GOLD analysis project Ga0210399, IMG submission 150865) | Forest soil microbial communities from Barre Woods Harvard Forest LTER site, Petersham, Massachusetts, United States - Inc-BW-C-14-M | ecosystem: Environmental > Terrestrial > Soil >... | reverse complement strand
CCGGCGCCCAAGTGGGTTTGTTCCTCCGCGAACCGGGCGAGGCCTTCGCGGGCGCCGTCCACCTCCGGGGCACGGGCGACCCCCTCCAGTCCGACAACACCCCCTCCGCCCTCCGGGCCCGGAACTTCCTGCAGAACCGCACCGACCAAGTGCTGGAGTTGGGGGCGGAGGCGGGGGGTCCGCTACGGGAAGGCCGCCTCTGGCTCTGGGGGGCGGTCTCCTGGAACAGCCTCCGCCAGCAGACCTTCACCGAGCATTCCGAGACGCTCCGCGTGGGATCCGTCTCCACCAAGGCCCGGCTGCGCCTGGGAGGGGGGACGCTTTCGCTCCTCGGCCTGAGGAGCGAGAAAACCGACGAGGACCGCGACACCGGCTTCGATGCCGCGCCCGCCGCCCGCTGGAAACAATCGGGACCAGCGACCCTGGTGGCCCTGGAGGATCAGCGTAGTGTGGGCGGGGTGTCCCTCCTGGCCCGGGCCTCTTACATGGCGGCAGGCCTGCGCCTGGACCCCCAGGGTGGCACCGCCCGCAACGCCTACGAGGACCTCCAGGGAGTGGCCCAAGGGTCCTACTACACGCTCCGCACCGACCGGCCTCGATTCCAGGCGGGCATAGAGGCCTCCGCCCGCCACCCGCTCTTCGGCCGAGACCACGACCTCCTCCTGGGCCTGGGATACCAGCGGACGCCGGTCACGACCGTCGAAGCCTGGCCCGGCAACAGCGTGCTCGGACTCGAGCGGCAGAGCGTTTTCTTCCGCACCTTCCAGCTGACCGGCTTCGCCCAACCCATCCGCGACCTCTCTGCGAGCTCTGTCCAGGACCAGCTCGATGCCTACTTTCAAGACACCGTCCGCTGGGGGCGGCTGAGCCTCATCCTGGGGGCACGGCTCGACCGCCTGGCCGGCCACAACCGTCCCTCGTCCGTACCCGCCAACCCCGTCTTCCCCGACTTGCTGCCGGGCGTCGACTATCCCGGCGGGGAGAGCCGATTCCGCTGGCTGGATCTACTGCCGCGGGCGGGTTTGGCCTGGGAAGTGGACGCCCGCGGCACCCTGGTGGCCCGGATGAGCTACTCCGCCTACGCCGCGGCCCTCGGCACCGCGGACGTGACCTTCGACAACCCGATCGGGCGGGAGTTCGGGGTTCTCAGCTACTACTGGATCGACCGCAATGGCGACAACGTCGTCCAGCCGGGGGAACTGGACGCCGTGCACGGGTTGCTCGGGGCCGCGGGGTTGAACCCGCAGGACCCCGCCTCCACCCGGAGCCCGAATCGCATAGACCCCAACTTGCGTTCCCCGCGCACGCACGAGGTGGCGGCCTCGCTCGAGAAGCTCTTCGGCCCCGCCCTGCAAGCGGGGGCCCATGTATCCTTCCGCCGCCTCCTGCGACCGCTCTGGCAACCGCTCCTCGGGCTCACCCTCGCCGACTACATTCTGCGGGGTGGGGTCAGCGGGCAGCTCTTCGGCCAGCCCTATAACGTGGCCTACTTTGCCCCCGTCTCGGAATCGCAGATCGTGCCCGGGAGCGGGCGCCTGCTCACGAACCGCGACGGCTACTCCCAGGACACGATCACGCTCGAGGTCACGGCGGGCGGCCGGGCAGGCGCGCATCTCGAGTGGCAGGCCTGGGGATCCTTCATCGATTGGCGCGAGCGCTTCCCCGACCGCAACCTCGCGGTCCAGGATCCGACCCCCCTCGACACCGGCCCCCAACAGGATCTCGGGGTCTTGGCCGTGCAGCCGGGCGGGTTGGGGCGAGAGGACATATTCGTCAACGCCCGCTGGACCGCCGGGGCCACCCTGCGCGGCCACCTGCCCGGACGCGTGGAGGCGACGGCCCGGGTCTGGGCCCGGGACGGCTTCCCCATCCCCTACTTTCAAGTCGCCAACACGGGGGATCCCACGGGCGGGGCCAAGAACGTCTTGATCGCGCCCCAGCTCGACAGCTACCGGCTGCCGAGCCTCGCTCTGGTCGACGCCCGGATCAGCCATGGCTTCCCCCTGGGCCGGGGCACCCTTACCGCCAGCGTCGACGCCTTCAACCTGTTCAACAGCGCTCCCGTCCTCCAGGTCGTCCGCGACATCGAGCTACCGAACTTCAACCGCCCGCGCGAGATCGCGCGCCCGCGCATCATCCGCTTCGGCCTCGAATATCGCTTCTGAGCGGTGGCCGCAGTCCGGCGGGTCGCTCTGGGCCGGCGGGACTTGCCCGGTGGTCGATAGGATAGGCGGGCCTAGACCCCCGTCTCCGCGGGCAGGGAGGGGTCGGCGCTCCACTCGCTCCAGGAACCCGCGTACAAGCTCCCCCGGAGCCCCGCCAAGTGCAGGGCCAGCAGATCGTGGCAAGCGGTGACGCCGGAACCGCAGTAGACGATGGCCTCCTGACGATCGGCGCCCAGGGCCGCGTATCGCGCGCGCAATGCGGCGGGAGGAAGGAAGAGGGGAACCGGATCGGACGTGAGGTTCGCGCGATAGGGCGCGTTCCGGGCGCCCGGTATGTGGCCGGGGCGGGGATCGATGGGCTCTAGCTCTCCGGAGAACCGCTCGGGGGCGCGGGCGTCCAGAACCAGGCCGGCCCCCCGCCGCGCGGCCATCTCCGCCTTATCGACCACGAAACCGGGAAGCCGTCGCGCGGGAAAGACGGCGGGGCTCGGCGAAGGTAAGTCCGTCTCCGTGGGTCCGCCCTCCGCCTGCCACTTCCCCAGCCCTCCGTCGAGAACCGCGACCTCGTCGTGACCGTGCGCGCGGAGCAGGTACCAAAGGCGGGCCGCCACCGCTCCCGACTGGTCATCGTAGGCCACGACGCGCGTGGAGGCGCCGATACCGGCCTCCCCCATCACACGCGCCACCTGTTGCTCGGGAGGCCAGGGGTGGCGGCCCGAAGGCCGGCCCCTGCCCCCGCCGGGCGCGGAGAGGTCGACCTCCATGTCCATGAACACCGCCCCCGGAATGTGGCCGGCCTCGTAGGCAGCACGTCCCTTGCGTGCCGGATCCAGGTACCAGCGGACGTCGGCCACCCGCAGGTCGCGATCACGGAGGTGGGCGGCCAGCCAAGCCGAGGTGACGAGGGCGTCCAGGCTACTTCTTCCCGGCGGCCATCCGCGCGAAGGGCGATTCCACCTTGGTGTAGCCGGCGGGGATCGCGAAGACCGAAGGGTCGATGGGCCCTTTCTTGACTTCGGTGGCTTCGCGGGAGGTCTCGCCCCCTACGCCGGGGAGCCCCTTGATGGTGGTCGTCTCCCCGAGGGGGAACCCCTTGATCTTCTTCATCTCGTCGGCCATGCGGGCGAAGTTCTTCAGCATGGGGTTGCCGGCAAACGAGGCCTTCTGGGCGTCGAAGAGGGTCAAGGGCATCTGCAGGTCTTGCGTGACCCATTTCTCGATCTTGATCGTGTCGCCCATGGAGATGAGGTACTGCTCGCAGTCGTAGCCCGCGATCTTCTTCGTCCCCGTGCCCTTCTGGACCGTGATCGAAGCCCCCGGCGCCCCCGTCGCCCCTGCCATCTTCTCGCGCACGGCCGGGGGCAGGTTGGCGAACTGCTCCTGCATCTTCTTCATCTGCTCTTCCACCTGCCGGAAGCCAGCTTCGCGTTCCTCTGCGCTCGACTCCCAATACTCCTTCTTCTGGGGGTCGATCACGGCCATCTTGCCGCTGGCCCCGTCGTAGATGGTGTCGTGACGGGGGTCGGAGAGCCGAATCTTGGTCGCCGAGATGTACAGAGTCGAAGTGGTGCCCCCCCGCGAGCTAGTCTCCTTGGAAACGACGGTCAGTTCTTCGGCGGCGGTGGTCCGGGCGGCGATCAGTACGGAGAGGCCAGCGACGGCGACGACGACGGCTTTGAGAGCGCTCATGATAGGAGACTCCTCCTCCCCTGGGATTGCGACGTGGCCCGACCCGCTGGGCCTCGGAGGTCCAGAATATCACGAGGTGTATACTCGCCTAGAGCCATGCCCCGACCCGAGCGTCAGGTCCTCGTCTGCGTGAACACGCGTCCCCCCGGTAATCCTAAGGGTTCTTGTGGCGAGAAAGGGTCGGAGGGCCTTTTCGATCGGCTCAAGGCCAGGGTCAAGGAATGCGGTCTAGGCACGCGCGTGATCGTGAGCCGCACGAGCTGTCTTAAGCACTGCAGCCGGGGGATCACCATGGCCGTGTATCCCGAGAACGTCTGGTACGGGGGGGTAGCGCCGGAGGACCTCGAGGAGATCGTCGCCTCCCACTTGGAGGGGGGCCGGCCCCTTCCGCGCCTCTTCATGCCCGACATCCCCTGGGAGTGAGCGCGCGTCAGCTTCGGCGCCGGGGAGAACGCGCCGCCCGGCGCATCCCGGGATGGAGCCGCGACAGCTCACGCAGGAAGGATTCCGGGGCGATCTTGCCGTCGCGCAGGAACTGGCTCACCTCACGCGCGAGTTCCGTCACGATCTCCGGCCGGTTTGAAGGTTCCTTGTGGACAACGGTGCGACGGTGGATGCGCCCATCGCCGATCAGACCCTTCACCAGGCTGACCCGCGACGCGCTCCATAGCCGGTAGCCGTTGCGGTTGCGCGGTGGCTCCGGGACCTTACCCGTGTAAAGCCAGTTGAGCAGAGTCTGTTTGCTGACCTTGAGCTCGTGCGCGACCTCGATGGTCGTGAGGTACTTCATGCAGGGGAGGACGCCTCGCTGGCGATCCGGCCCGATTCTACCCGCTCCCCACCCTCAGTCAACGACGCCCCGCCTCGTGGCACAATGAGCAGGTCATGACCGATGACCTCGGGCGCGTCCGCCACCCGGAGAGCTCGTCGGACTCCCCGCGCTGGACTTGGGGCCCCCGGCGGGGACTGCGGCGGACTTTGCTCCTGGCCGCGTCTCTGACTCTCCTCGTGCTCTGGGGACGGGGAGCCGCTCCCTTCCTGGCCTGGGAGCTGGCCCGCGATCACGGCCGCTGTTTCGCCAAGGGGCAACTGCCCGCAAAGATCTGGACCAGCGAGCCGACCGAGGCCACCGCTTGGTTCGAGGCTCAAGGGACGCCCTTCCCCGTCATCCCCTCGGGGGCGGGGGGCCTGGAGCTGGTGGGGGGTCGCTACTGCTCGCTCGGGGACCGTCTGGCCGCGCACCTCTACTATTCCGGGGACCAACACCACCTGTCGCTCTACGTGATCTCGGGCCCGGCCCGGTTTGCGGACTCTGTCGAGGTTATGAGCGGAGGAAAGACCGTGCGCCTGCTGCGCACGGCCGGCACCACGGTCGCCCTCGTGGCGGAGCGGGCCGAAGACGTGGAGGCCTTCCAAAACACGTTCACCACCTCGATTGCGCAGGGGGCGCGGAAGGAGCCGGATCCCGCCCACTATTGACCCCGTGTTGAGGAGTTGGTACGATTTAGGTTCCTCGGTGGGGCTGTGGCGCAGCTGGGAGCGCGCGTGAATGGCATTCACGAGGTCATGGGTTCGATCCCCATCAGCTCCACCAATTCCAGCAACAAGTTAGCGAAGCGACCCGCGGGCTAAGGGCGTTTCGTGTCTTGTTTGTGTCTTCTCTGGACGGAGATGGTCCGCCTCCGGCTATGGTCGGATCGCCCAGGCCAAGCCGTCCGGCTCGCCGCCAACGTCGATGTGGCCCGTGACCTCCAGGGTCTTCAGGTCCAGTACCGCGACGTAGTTATCGGGCCCACAGGCGATGAAGGCACGATTGCCATCCCGGTCCATCAGAATGCCCGCCGCTCCGTGGCCAATCTTCACGCGCTTGGATTCCTTACGCGCCGCCGCATCGTAGATGACGAGATCGCCATCGCGCAGGCTCGAGATCAGCACGAGCCTTCCATCCGGAGTGAACTTCAGCCGGTTGGCGCCGAACGTCCTCGCGTCCAACGTAGCCGCCACGGTCCGGGTCGTGAGGTCGACCACCGAGAGGGTGCCGTCCTGTGCATTCGCCGTCCAGAGCTCACCCCCATCCGGCGATACGTCGAATCCTTCGTCGCCTTTGCCGACCGGAATGACGGTCTCGTTCCAATCCGTGCGGATGGGAGTTCCCCCCGGTGGAGGCGGCGGAGGAAGCGCGCCCTGAGGCGGCCGCATTCCCGGAGGAGGTCCCATCGGGGGAAGAGCGATTTTCTCCAGGATGCTGACCGTCGCCGAGCTCACGTTGGTCGTGTAGATCTGCTTCTCGTCCAGGGTGACGTAGATCATGTGCGTCCGGTTTTGATCGGTGCCCATGATCCAATCGATCCTGGCGGATGCGGGATCGTACGTGGCGACGGCTTTGGCGCCTTCGGCCGTGAACCAGACCTTTCCTCCAACGAAGGCGAGTCCGTGTGGGCCGTTCAAGGCTCCGGTATCGATGTCGGGCAGCGCTTTGTGCCCGACCAGGTCGATGACCGAGAGTGCATGGTAGCGGCCGCCGCCGTAGATCGAGACATACGCCGTCTTCCCGTCGGAAGATGCAATCACCTCGTGGGGATCCGGACCCACGGGAGCGCGTGCGACGACCTGCAGCGTGTTCGGGTCCACGATGGCGAGTGTGTGGTCGTGTTTCGAGAGCGCCAGCAGGGACCGAGTCGGTGGCGACTGAGCGACAACTCCCGTCGCGGTCGAGAGGGACATTGCCAACGCGGCTACGGCAAACAGCACTCTGGGAGTTCTCGATCGCATCATTTCTCCTTGCTCACGCTGGTAAGAGCACCCTGCCCACTGCCGCTGGCCGCGTAGAGGTCAGCGCTATGAACCGTTCCTTTACTTGTGCGTTCCGAAGCCGGTCGTATGCTCGAGACCGGGCTTGACCAGGCCGATGTTGTCGATGTGGGTGATCCTGCCCTGTTCGACCTTGAAGACCTCGGAAACGTACATCACCTGATCGGGGAACATCAGTAGCGTCATCCCGTTCACGATCCCGTGCTCGACGTCGATCACCGGGAAGCGCTGCTCCAGCGCGGGACCCCAGGGTTTGTTCCCGGCGTTGCTGGTCACACAGGTGCGGGCACCCTCACCCTCGACCATGTTGCGGCTGACGTTCGTGATCTGGTTGCCGCTGTGAAAGCGATTGCAGTGGGCCTCGTCGTAGTCGGCCGCGACCGGCTTGTGGTCGGTCAGCGTCTGGAAGTACCGGTGAGCCAGGGCGTCGAGTGCCTCGCGGGTCATGCGCTCACCTTCAGGCACGGTGGCCGTCAGGACCGGAGGCAGATTCCAGACGTAGGCGGGATTGGCGCGGGCGAGATCCGAGCTCAGCTCGACTTCCGTGATCGTGCCGGCCTCGACCTTCAGGCGGGTGGAGATGTAGGCGGCCTTGCCGTCGCTCATCTCCACGCCGTCGCGAGAGACGACGTTGCCGGTCAGGGCATCCGAGATCACTGCGCTCGACTTGACGGCCTTGACATCCTTCCAGGCCGACTTCTCGACCGTCGTGAGTTCCATGTTCTCGCGGACTTCGGCGGTTGCTGTGAGTCGAACCGGTCTCTTGGCAAGGACGCTCGCCTTGAACTCGGCCATCAACTCGACCAGACACGCCTGGGAGCAGGGCTCAGTCTTTCCCGCCCCTTCCCGCGCCGGCATCGCCGCGGAGGCCCCGGGGCGAATTCCGATCAGCAGCGCAAAGAGGGTCACGGTCACGACTGCGGGCAGGCTTGTTGCCTTCATGGTGCGGTTCTTGCCTCCTGTATTCAGTAGGCGACGCCAAAGCGCCGGCCCACGTGCCGCGGGCGCTCGAGCTCGTCGAGGACGGCGACGGCATAATCCTCGAACGTAATGATGCTTTTGCCGGACGCATCGACCAGGAACTGATCGCCCGTCGTCCGGTAGCGTCCCGTCCGCTCGCCCGGCGCGATCTCGGCCGCTGGACTGAGGAACGTCCAGTCGAGTCCCCTCGCCTCCGTGCGCCAGACCTGGAGCGCCTCGCGTCCTTCCAGGGCTTCGGCCCGGTGGGCCGCCGGGAATCCGGGCTGATCGACGAGCTGTTGTCCGGGCGCGACCTCGAGGCTGCCTGCGCCTCCGACGAAGAGGACGCGCTTCACTCCCGCGCGCCGGAGGCCGGCGATGATGGCGCGCGCGTTCTCGACAAGAGACGGTGCCCCCAGGCCGCGCGCGTTCGGCCGCGGCGAGATGGCGCTCACGACCGCGTCCGCCCCACGCACCAGCTCGGCAACGCTGTCCGCCTTCGTGGCGTCACCCCCCACCAGCGGGACGCGCGAGTCGGGCGCCGCGACCGCCGCCGGGTCTCGAACGACTCCGACGACCTCGTGACCACGACTCAGCGCCTCGGCGGCCACGCGCCTCCCGACGTTACCCGTCGCACCGAACAGCACGATTCTCATGACGTCACCTCCAACCATGGATCAGGACCAGGGTCATGTAACCGATGAGATTACAACAGTGGCCAAAGGGGGGCTCAGGCACCACGGCGGGCCCGGGCCGACGTGTCGAGCTGCCGCACGACCTGTTCCAGCGTGATCCTTGCGAGCTTGGTGTACATCGCACTCTCGGCTTCGGCGAAGATCTCGCTGAGCGTCTGCTCTATCCGCGCACCGACCGGGCACTTCGGGTTGGGACGAGGATGAACAGAGAAGAGGCTCGCTTCGTCCTCGACCGCTCGAAAGACCTCCAGTAGGGTCACCTCGGAGAGCGGTCGCGCCAGCCAGGTGCCAGCGACGCCCTGCCGGGTCCGGACGAGCCCCGCTCGCCTCAGCATCCCCGTGACGTTCCGTACGACCACGGGGTTGACGCCAATGCTTCCAGCCATCCACTCCGACGTGTGCTCCGCGTCTCGCAGCGCACCGAGCAGCGAGAGGATGTGGACGCCGATCGAGAACCTATTGGCAATACGCACGCTTCTGTGACCTGTATTTATGGCAGTTACAAGTTGACTGGCTGTCAAGGGTGAACTCAGGATCCGGCGCCTCGTGGGGGGTCATAGTGTCGTGGCGCAGCCCGGAGGCCTCAGTGATGGCATTCACGTGGTCATGGGGTCGATCCCCATCAGCTCCACCAACTCCGGCAACAAGCTAGCGAGATGGCCATGATACCCAGGCCGTTTCGTGTCTTGTTTGTGTCTTGTTTGGAGCATCGTCGGCCGCCGCAGGCTCGTAACCGGCGGACAGGGGCAGCCTGCTTCCCTGGTTCAGGTCATCCGCGCCCGGATGCGACCTAGGAAGTCGGCACGGTTCCCCCGTCGATGACGTACTCGGTGCCTGTGATCGAGGCAGCCTGAGGCGATACCAGGAAGGCGATCAGGTCGGCTACCTCTCCCGGCTTCGCCGGCCGTCCGATGGGGATTCCCCCGAGCGATTGCATCAAGCCTTGACGGGCCGCCCCGTAGTCGACGCCATCCTTGCGCGCAAGCTCCTGTACGAGGCTCACTGCCGCTTCCGTCTCGACCCAGCCGGGCGAAACACGCACCACGCGGACTCCCTTGGGCCCGACCTCCTTCGAGAGGCCCTTGCTGTAGTTCGAGAGCGCGGCTTTCGCAGCGGCGTACGCGAGGGTCGCGTCGTGCAGCGGCAACTGGCTCTGGATGGACGTCACGTGAACGATGACGCCGGAACCGCGAGCGAGCATTATGGGCAGGAGCGCGCGATCCAGCCGCACGGCCGGGAACAGGTTGAAGTCGAGCGCACGCCACCACTCGTCGTCGTCGAGGGCCGCGAATCCGCCCGCGGGCGCCGACGATCCGCCGACCACGTGGACGACGATGTCCACTTCGCCCAGGCGGTCGCGGGTGGCGGCCGCCACGGTCGCACAACCCTCGGCGGTGGTCACGTCGGCGGCTACGAAGAGGACACCGTCCACGGCTTCGGCAGGAGCCGTGCGCGCGGTTGCGAGAACCAGGGCTCCCGCTTGTTGCAGCCGCGCCGACACAGCCGCGCCGATGCCCTTGGTCCCACCCGTCACCAGGGCCTTACGGCCCCGGAGGTCGCGGGCGCTGCTCACCGAATCTCCAGCGAGGCGATCTTCCCGCCCTCAACCGCGAAAACATGCTGAAGATCCAGCGGGCTGTTCGGGAATGTCCCCGCAACGCGTGCCGTCACGACCGTCAGGCCGTCGCGATGGGAGACCGCGAGCGGCTGGACCGTGTGGTGGTACTTGGCCTTGGCCTCTTTCATCCAGCGCTTGATGGCGTCGGGGCCCTCGATGGTCCGGCCCTCGTCTCGGACGGTTGCGTGCTCACTGAAACAGCGGATGAGGGCCTCGACGTCCTGGGTTCTCTCGGCCTCGAAGAAGGCCGACACCGGGCCGGTCAGGGCGATCGTCATGTTCATGCTCCCTCCTGGGTTCCTGCTCCGAAGAAACGCTGCCGCATCGTCTTGCGAAAGGCCTCGTCGCCCAGCTCCAGGCGCGTCGCATAGGTCGCCTTGGCGTCCGCGCCGGCGACGTAGCGGAGCTGATCTTTCCCGTCGGTCGCCGCCTCGTAGACGACCTCGGCAATCTGTTCGGGCGTGGAGTACGTCTCCATTTGCTTCGGATCCCTCACCGTGCTCATCACCTTCTCGACGAGTGCGTCATAGGCGGGGTGACGGCCGGCGTCGAAGGATCGGGTGAAGAAGTCGGTCTTCATTCCGCCCGGCGAAACCGTCTTCATGCCGATCCCGAGTTGGTTCAGCTCGAAGGCCATGCTCTCGCTCCAGCCCTCGAGAGCCCACTTGGTCGCGTGATAGATCGAGTTGTAAGGGACCGTGATCAGGCCGCCGATCGAGGTCGTGTTGATGAACAGCCCCGATCGCTTCTCGCGAAAGTGAGGAATGAATGCCTTCGTGGTTCGGATGGCTCCCATCAGGTTGGTATTCACGATGCGGAGGATCTGTTCGTCGCTCACCCCCTCGAGCGGCCCCGCCATCCCGTAGCCGGCATTGTTGAAGACCACGTCGACGCCGCCGCTGCTGATGGCAGTGGCGGCCGCGCGTTCGATCTGCGCCGGCTGGGTGATGTCCAAGGGAAGCAGCACGACTCCTCCCAAGTTGGCGAGCTCCTGTTCCTTCTCGAGGTTTCGCATGGTGGCAAGCACCTTCCATCCCCGAGCGGCAAACAGCTTGGCCGCGGCGCGTCCAAGGCCCGACGAGCTGCCGGTGATGAAGACCGCTCTCTGTGTCATCGATCGCTCCTTCTCACTCCCAAGCCGCAGGCAGCGGGATCATCGGCGCGGGCTTGCGGCCCTTGGCGGCAACTCGGGGCTTGCGCCTTGGCTTCGGCTTTCGCTTTCGGCTCGGCCGGTCGCCGCGCTTCATACCACCAATATCGCGCGGCGAGACCAATGCGTCCAGGACATCTTTAGTATTGAAGCGATGCTCGTATGATATCGGTATGGAACTACGGCACCTGCGCTACTTCGTTGCGGTTGGAGAGGAGCAACACTACGGACGCGCCGCCGAGCGGCTGCGTGTGGCCCAACCCGCCCTGTCCCGCCAGATCCAGGACCTCGAGGGCGAGGTCGGGTTCCAACTGTTCGATCGCCTTCCCCGGGGCGTCCGGCTGAGCGCCGCGGGGAAGACCTTCCTGGAAGAGGCCCGGCTGATTCTTCAGCAGGTAAACGAGGCGACGATCCGCGCCGGGCGCGTGGCGCGCGGCCTCGCCGGGACGCTGCGGGTGGGATTCACGGAGAGCGCGTCGTGGCACGGCGTCGTTCCCGCCTCATTCTTGCGGTTCCGCCGGGGGCAACCCGACGCTGAGCTGCAGCTCAGTCCGCTGAGCTCCCTGGAGCAGGTCGACGCCGTTCGCTCTGGCCGGCTCGATGCGGGTTTCGTCTTCAACATGCCGAAGACCGACCCGGAACTCGACCAAATCCAGGTGGCCTCGCAGAGGCTCGTACTGGCTGCGCCCAAGCGGCATCCTTTGGCGAAGCCGAAGACCCTCCGCCTGCGCGACCTGACCGATGCCGTCTTCGTCTGGTTTCCGCGGCGCCAAAGCCCCGCTTACTACGACCGTCTCATGCAGGCGTGTTCCCGCGGCGGCCTGAAGGCCCCACGCATCGTGCAAGAGGCCGTGGATCAGGCCACCTTGCTGAGCCTCGTTGCCTGCGGTCTCGGAGTCGCGTTCGTCAGCGACGCGACGCGCTGGCGGTGTCCGAAGGACGTCGCGCTGCGACCGGTCGTGGACATGCACCTGCCGATCGCCTTCTCTCTCGTCTGGCGGAAGGACAGTGCGTCACCGTTGCTGGCGAGATTCGTGGCTGAGGTGCGGCAACTGCCGGAGGTGCGGGCTCTAGAGAGAAGCGCTGAGTAGCACGGAGCGCATCCCGCTGGAGCGCTTCGGCCGGCCTAGCGCAGCGGGGGCTCTCTGGCTCGCGGCACAGCGCGGAACCCAAGAGAATGGCATTCACGAGGTCATGGGTTCGATCCCCATCAGCTCCACCAGTTCCAGCAACAAGCAGGATGCCGAATCCGCTGAAGGGCGGACTTGTCTATTTCTTGTCTATTTTGGCGGGGACCAATGACATGCCTACGCCGGGCACGCGAGCGCTGCCAGCACCCGAAGGACGCGTGCTTGTATGCGGGGCCAATAGCCTGGAGATGCGCCGGTGAGGAAGCCTGCTGGGCGTGGGCGCCCAACGAGCCTCATGGCGCGTCCTTAGTGACCAGCACCATGCGGAAGCGCGCCTGTCCCCGGATCATTCGCGCATACGCATCGGCCGCGCGCTCGAGAGGAGCCGCCTCGACCATCGGACGGATGTTTTCCAGGACGCTGAAGGCCAGCGTGTCTTCCTCGTCGATGGCCGTGCCGGTCAGCGTCCCGTAGATCGCGCGTCCGCCGAAGACCAACGGGACTGCGCTCACCTGGATCGGGTCCTGCGGTACGCCCACGACGATGAGCTTGCCGCCGGCAGCGAGAGCCGATACGAGTGGCCCCATGGCCTGACCACTCGGAGAGGTCGCGATGATCGCTCGGGCGCCCCCCATGCCCTGCAGGACGGCGACCGCGTCATCGACGGCGCTGTCGATGTAAACCTGGGCGCCCAGTTGCCGGGCCAGCTCTCGCTTGTCGCCTCCCTTCCCGATGGCAACGGTACGGAATCCCATGCGCCGCGCGAACTGGATGCCAAGATGCCCGAGGCCGCCGATGCCCTGGACGGCGACGAGGTCTCCACCGCGCAGGCCGGCATTGCGAACAGCGTTGTAGGTCGTCACGCCCGCACACAGAAGAGGCGCGGCTTCCACGGACCCGAGCTCGTTGGGGATGGCTGCGATGCCGCGCGCTTCCGCGATCACCATCTCGGCATATCCCCCATCCACTGTGATGCCCGGAATGACAGGGTTCTGGCAATTCACCATGTTTCCGCGGCGGCACGGCTCGCAGACTCCATCCTCGCCGCCGAAGAAGCCGACGCCGACTCGTTGACCGACCTTCCAGCGGGACACCCCGCTGCCCAAGGCGTGGATGCGGCCCACGATTTCGTGCCCGGGAACGCGCGGAAGCGTCAAGCCGGGGTACATCCCGGTCACCGTCGCCGCATCACTGTGACAGACTCCGCAGGCTTCGACGCGGATCCTGACCTGGCCCGCTCCCGGCTCACGGATCGGCCGCTCCACGACTCGAAGCACGCCCGGTGCGGAAACTTCGACTGCCTGGTATGTGTCAGCCATTTCTCTGTGCCTCTCGTCTTGACGCGGAAGGTGCACCATCCTGAGCTTGGCCTGATCGGACTAACGGTCTTGACAGTCAATACGGACGTACGTATTGTATCGACATGTCACCACACAAGGCAACGTTGCTCTCAGGGGCCCGTCCTCTGGGCAAACCCACACCGAGACCTTGCGCGATTGTGAGTCAAAGGCAGGTTCCACGATGACGACTCTCTCCGAGAACAAGGCCCTTGTCCTCGAGGCGTTTGATACGCTTTTCAATAAACGAGATTACGAGACCGCCGCGGGGTTCTGGTCCCCAAGGTACATCCAACACAGCGCGCATATCGCTCCGGGGAGAGAGGGACTATTCAACCTCGTAAGAGCGGCACCACCCGAACTGCGGTACGAGAACGCTGTGGCCGTCGCTGACGCCGAATATGTCCTGCTTCACGGACGCTTTACCGGCAGCGGGAGGCCGCGCGCATGGATCGCCGCGGACATCGTCAGAGTTGAGAACGGCGTTCTTGCCGAGCACTGGGATGTGCTGCAAGACGAAGCAAGCCGGGAGGAGTCGAAGAGCGGGCTGCCGATGTTTGGAGACCGCTTCCCGGCCGCAAGCGCCGCGGCAGCGCAATCAGAGTTGACGGTGGAGGTGGCGGAAAGAATCGTCGGTCCGCTCTACGATGCCCTGAACCAGCCCCAGAAGAAGGACGTCGCCGCCCTTCTCGCCCAAGCCTGCCATGCGGACTACAAGTCCTATTCGACCAATGAACAATGGCTTACGCGCGATCAACTTGCCGACGTCTTCAAAACGCTCGGCGCGAGCATTCCCGACCTGAGCTGGAGCATCAAGGACATTTGGACCTCTGGCGATCGCATCGTCGTGCGAGGGCAGGCGACAGGAACTCCCGTGGCCGAGTTCTTCGGTGCTCGCCCCACCGGCCGAAGCTTCACGACGATGGCCCTCGATGTGTTTACCGTGAGAGGTGACAAGCTCGCATCTGCATACCACGTCGAGAACTGGGCCGACGCGATGCGGCAGATCCGGTAGCGTCGACGATTCCAAGTCGCAGGTCGCGGAGGTACCCCGCCTACCTTGCCGACTCGGGCCCTCGCGCTCCCACGCCGCCGGAGTCATCCGCACGTGCTCGTCGACGCTGGCTAGAGCTGTCGGATCGCCGTATTCGACTGAGTGAGAGGGGGCGCGGTCACTCGCCTTGACAACCACTACCGACGTGCGCGTTGATGGGGACATGTCACGTCCCTCGAACAAGGGCAAGTTGCTCACAGACGGGCTGCGATTGGTGCACCAGCGCGGGTTTGGGGCGTCCAGCGTGCGCGACATCGCCCAGGCTGCCGGCGTGCCGCAGGGGTCGTTCACGAACCATTTCGCTTCGAAGGAAGCATTTGGACTCGAGATCCTTGAGCGCTATCGAGAGATGACGAGCGCCGCGGTCAGGGCGACGCTGCGAAACGACCGGCTGCCGCCACTTCGTCGGTTGCGAGCCTGGATCGATGGGCAGCTCGAGTACCTCCGCAAGGAAGACATGCGTCGAGGGTGTCTGTACGGAAACCTCAGTGCGGAGGCGAGCGAGGCAAGCGACGCGATTCGCTTTCGTGTCGCCTCAGTCTTCGCGGAGAACCAGGCATCGGTGGCCTACTGCCTGGAAGCAGCAATCGAGGCAGGCGAGCTGGCGCCCAAAACCGACGTACAGGAGCTCGCCGGCTTCATCGTCAGCTCGCTGCAAGGCGCCATTCTCGTGGCGAAGTCGCAGCGTAGTCCCATCCCGGTGGAACGCTTCACGCGCGTCCTCTTTCAGCACCTCCTTCCCCAGCGCGACCCGGCATCGAAGCGCCGTGGCCGCCGGGTTGCTCGCTGAATCGATCTCTCGTCGTCGAGCCGGCTTGGGTTGACGCTTGCAGCGACTGGGAAGGGGGTCACGCGCGGGACTCGGCCGCCCTGCCCTTGATCACCGTGTAGTCAATCGCGCGAACAGGGAGATGCACTCGTGAGCAAGCACGTAGCCATCAGCCCGAACGAAGGCGCCGATCGCCTCGCGATCCGGGAGCTCGACTCCTCCATCAACGCTGGGAGAAGGAACTTCTGGAGCGCCTTCACTGAGGTGATCCCGGGGGAGGGTGGCGCCTCATCAAGCCACGCTTCTTCTTCACACCCCGGTCTTGTTGCAGATCTGTTCGTCGCCACTTATCTACCTAGCGACGGGCCGCCGCACGAGGGGCGCGGGTCCGGCACCACAACAGCTGACCTGGCCGGTCGGGCCAGAACCACTGGAGGAGGAGCACATGAACGCGAGGAGCCTGCCCGCCGCCATCGGTCTGACTCTGCTGTCGTGCCAGCTCTACGCTGCGGAGCCGATGAAGACCGAGAGCCTCGATTTCCAGTTCGACGGCAAGCGGCTGAGCGGTACCCTGGATCAGCCGGCGGATCGCCCTCCCTCGGCGATCGTGGTCTTTGTACTGGGCCACGGCAAGACGGACGTGGTCGCCGGGAGGTGGTACTACGACCTGCGCTCCCGCTTCGTGGAGGCCGGCCTGGGTTGCTACCTGTGGGACAAGTCGGGTTGCGGCAAGAGCGAGGGTGAGTATGACCGCGATCAAACGGTTCAGAGTAGCGCGCAAGAGACGTTGGCGGCCATCGCCGAGTTGAAGCGTCGCGGCATCGCTGGGTCCGACCGCATCGGCCTGTGGGGCATCAGCCGCGCCGGCTGGATCTGTCCGCTCGTGATCGAGCAGCTCCCCGACGTCGCCTTCTGGATCTCTGTCAGCGGAACGGACGACAAGGAGAGCTTCGGCTACATGCTCGAGACCAATCTCCGGATCGAAGGCCGCAGCGAGTCCGTCGTCCGGTCGCTGATCACGGAGTGGCGGCGCGGCAACGAGATCTTCCAAGAGGGCGGTTCGTTCGAGGAAAATCAGCGGGCGACCGAGAACCTGCGACAGGACCCCTTCTTCAAGTCCTTCTTCGGCGAGGAGAAGACCAAGGCGGCCTATCTGCTGGAGCAGAAGACGTTCATCGCCGCGCATCATTCGTTCGACGAGGCGTCGGGCCTGATGGTCTACGTGCCGGGTTTCCGACAGATCCTCAAGGAAATCCGGTGTCCGGTTCTAGCACTCTTCGGTGAGAAGGACTCCGTCGTCGACTGGCGCAGCACGATGGCGTTGTACAAAGAGACGATCGGCAGAGGTGTGGACGCGGATCTGGCCATCAAGACGTTCCCGAGCTGCAACCACAACATGCTGCAGTGCCGGACCTGTGGAGTCCGCGAGGACCGGGAGACTACCGGCCCGCGTCAGCCCTGCGACGGCTACCAGGGCGCGATCATCACCTGGGTCAAGGAGAAGGGCTCCTTTCGGCCGCGCCGCCTGTAACCGGCAGCGCGTTCGGACCCTGCCGCCAGCGGGGCGGGGCGAGTGGCTGGCCCCTAACTAGACCAACTCCATGGGCGGATACGGAGCCTCGCAGCGCCGCGACTCGTCGGTACCAATCGATCACCACCCCCCAGGACGGAAGCGCGCTGTGTCTATTCTTGGACTCGCCGCTCCAACAATTCTAAGATCAGGCCGCCAAGAGTGGTCGTCGTCCCGGCGTCGGAGCGCTTTAGCCCGTCTTTACCCCAGTCCACGCCGCCCATCCACGCGCACTGGTGCGTGATGCCGCGGTTGGGGAGTTCCCTGTCTCCAGCACCGATTGTCGACCCACGCTTGCCCATCGTGTCGGAGGGACTCGATTGCGTGGCCGGGAGGCCACGACACCGCCTTAGGCAGAGACCCCCACGTTTTCCCAAACGACCTGCCAACATCGCGAATTGGCTCACATCCTGGTCTCAACCGTCTGGCATGCGCTGTGCACAGCGGCTCCATCGATGATCCAGCAAGAAACACGATCCGGCCCCGAGTTTTCTTGCTTTGTTGTTGAGCCATGGGACCACGTCCTGCGCAGGGTGATTGAGAATCGCGCAGCCTCTCTTGTTTCCCTCTCGGTTATGAAGACCCCCATCGCCATGAGCGACGAGGCCACATCTCTACTGGCGTCGGCATCTTGTGCCACCTGCGAAAGTGTCACACGCACTCGGCTGGCTGAGCGCTTTGCGGAGATGCTCAGGTGGATGAAAGCGAGCGAAGGCAAGGAAGAGCCACTTTTCCGCGCCTCGCGACTTGTTGGGTCACGGCTGTACCGTCTGGTGGAATCCCGAACGTAGCAATACCGGAAAGGAGCGATCCCATGCTGAATGTCTCGAGTCCCGACGTTTCCAGCAAGGTCTATGCGCCCGAACAGCCCGAGCTTTTTCCTCAGGCAGAAAGGCACGTCGAGAGCGGCGGGCACCCTCGGGGTAGGGTCGCGGACCATTACCCCGCTCTCGGGGGCTTGGGAGCCCACGCCCGACCGGGCTTGCGACTTAGCACCCTGGCCTGCTTCGGGTTACCCCTACTCGCGCTCGCGTTGACGATAGTGCTGGCAAGGCTTCGCCTGCCAATGGGAATCGTCGGGCTGGTGGGGATAGGAGGAGTGGTTCTCTTTGGTTTCTGCATCCTAGTCGCGTTGTTAAGAGCAACGCGTGGTGTTGTTGACCTGATGCATCCAATCCATGAGCGGACCCCGGTCGAGACCCGCAATGCGATCGCTGCCATTCTCGGCAATTTCTTCATGGCCGGCCTTGGCATGTTCGTCGCTTATTTCGCGACCGCGGGATTTTCTCGAGGGCGTCAACTGAGACGCTACGGCCGAGTGTTACTCCCTGGTCTCCGCTCGAGCTCCGAGTGGACGACATCCATGGTCGTGGTGGATGGCCTGGAAGGCCTGCCGACTGGGGTTGCCGATCAGTGGCGGGAGAACGGGAAGACAGAGCATGCCTCGGTGGCAGCATTCGCAAGGCTCACCTTGGACCTGATGGCCCTCGGGGCACCTCCGACCCTGATCGCGGCAGCCAATCAAGACGCCCTTGACGAGATCCGCCATACCGAGTTGTGCTTTTCTCTGGCCTGCGAACTCGACAAGAAGAGCGTAAGCCCCGGTCCCTTCCCCCAGGCGCAACGTGTCAGGACCCTGCCGCGTTCGCGAAAGCTCGCCTTGGCGAAACTGGCCGTCGACTCCCTCGTAGACGGTGCCCTCCACGAAGGCGTTTCGGCCCGCATCATCGCTAAGTTGGCCCGACGCTGCGACGTTCCCGGTATTAGTGCTGTTCTCAAGGAGATCGCGGCTGATGAAGGGCGTCACAGCGCACACGGCTGGGCGGTCGTGGGATGGTGCCTTCAGGAGGGGGGCAGGCCAGTGCAGGACGCACTGCTCGGTGCGGTCCGCGCTTTGCCAAAGCAGATGAACTCCCCGCTCCCGAAGCCGGCGGCCGAGGGTCGGTGGGAGCGATGGGGGATCCACGGACACGCCCTCGAGGCAGTCGAGCATGACGCTGCCCTGGCAAACTTGATCCGACGAGTGCATGCCATGGTAGCCGTACCATCGACCGAGGTCGCCTGACGACGCTCGGCTTATGGCGCCCGCGCATGTAACCTGCATCCCAGCCGTCGATGTGTCCGTTACGCTTTACTTGCCGGGGATGCCGGAGAGTGCGCTCTTTGTCCACAAGAACCCCCAAGGTCCCCCGCCGGAGCAGTTTGTCACCGCTCGTCGGGCACCAGACTCCTGCGCCATCCGGCGTGGTCGACAGCGGCGCCAGGCCGCTTCGCCTCGACGGCTAGGGCGGGTCGGGCGCGAGGCGACTCGTAGTGTCTCGCGGGGGCAGATGCGAGACCAGGAAATGGCGTTCACTCGGTTGGCGGCTCGATCCCTGTCAGTTCCGCCAATCCTGACAACAACTTAGGGAGTCCCCGGCAACCGGCAACCCGCCGCAAATGCAGAAGTAAATTCTTGAGGGGCGGGCGTCTGATGTCGATTCGGCCGATGGCGATTCGTGTAGGGGGTGAGGGCCCGGCAAGAGGGCCGGCCCCACCTCGGAAAGGAACCACGAATGCGCAAGATCGTCGCCACCATCAGTCTGACGCTCGACGGCGTGATGCAGGCCCCGGGGCAGGCCGACGAGGATCCGCGGGGCGGCTTCCAGCACGGCGGCTGGGCCCGGGCCTACAACGACCCGGTCATGATGAAGGCCATGGGCGAGGGTATGAGCCAGGGCGGGCCGCTGCTGTTCGGGCGACGCACATACGAGAACTTCGCCGCCGTGTGGCCGGGACGCAAGGACAACCCGTTCACGGAGGTGCTCGACAACGCCCAGAAGTACGTGGCATCGAGGACACTCCGGGAGCCGTTGCCGTGGCGGAACTCGACGCTGCTCTCCGGAGACGCGGCGGAAACGGTGGCCCGCCTGAAGGAGGAGCCGGGCAAGGACATAGTGGTTCTGGGCAGCGGGGACTTGCTGCAGACGCTGATGCGGCACCGCCTCGTGGATCGCTACGTGCTGCTGATCCACCCTCTGGCGCTGGGGCGAGGCCGCCGGCTATTCAATGACGACGCCCCTGCCTCGGTGCTCCGGCTGCTGAATAGCGTGACCACGAGCACCGGAGTGATAATCGCGACCTACCAGCCATCCTGACCATGGCCGCAGCGACCCAAAGGAGGGACCCAGAATGACGCAGTACATGCTCACCATCCACCAGCCCGATGGTCCGGCCCCGCCCGCGGAGTTCCTGGAGTCGGTTGGGCGCGAGCTGCACGCGTTGAACCAGGACATCAAGGCGGCCGGAGGATGGGTCTTCAGTCGAGGGCTTCATCCCCCGAGCACGGCCACGGTCGTTCGGGTCCGCGATCGGGACCTCATGATCACGGACGGCCCCTACGTCGAGGGCAAGGAGCACATCGGCGGCTTCTGGATCGTCGAGGCACCCGATCTCGATGCCGCACTGGGCTGGGCGGGCCGAGCGGCCCGCGCGACGACGCTGCCGATCGAGGTGCGTCCGTTCCAGGACGTCCCCGAGTACTGACCCCGGTTGGATTCCTCGGGGGCGTCCGAGATCGAGCGCGTTTTCCGCGCGGAGCACGGCCGTGCGGTGGCCGTCCTGGTCCGCGCCTTCGGCGACATCGACATCGCCGAGGAAGCGGTGGCGGATGCATTCACCGTGGCCGTGCAACGATGGCTGACGGACGGGCTGCCGCCGAGCCCAGCGGGCTGGATCATCACCACTGCCCGCAACCGGGCGATCGACCGGCTGCGCCGGGAGGCGTCCCGCTCCGACCGGCACGCGCAGGCGGCCCTGCTGCACGTCCAGGACGAACCGATGGAGGAGGGGCCGGTGCACGACGAGCGGCTGCGGTTGATCTTTACCTGCTGCCACCCCGCGCTCAGCCGCAGCGCACAGGTCGCCCTCACCTTGCGGCTGCTGGGCGGGCTCACCACCGCGGAGATCGCGCGGGCATTTCTGATGCCGGAGCCGACCATGGCCCAGCGGCTGGTCCGGGCCAAGAGCAAGATCCGCGACGCGAAGATCCCCTACCGAGTGCCCACGTCCGCCGAGCTCCCCGGCCGGCTACAGTCCGTACTGGCTGTGGTTTATCTCGTCTTCAACGAGGGTTACGCGGCCAGCGCGGGAGAGAAGCTGATCCGCGCCGACTTGTGCGCCGAAGCCCTCCGTCTCGGCCGACTCCTCGCCGAGCTCATGCCCGACGAGCCGGAGGTCCTGGGTCTGCTCGCACTGATGCTGCTCGTAGAGTCGCATCGGGCGGCGCGGACGACCGCCAGCGGCGGCCTGGTGCCCCTCCCCGACCAGGATCGGGAACGCTGGGACCGCGACCTCATCGCCGAGGGCCAGGCGATCGTCCGTGACTGCCTGCGGCGCAACCACCCGGGCGCTTACCAGATCCAGGCCGCAATCAATGCCGTGCACAGCGACGCGCGCTCCGCGGCGACCACCGACTGGTCGCAGATCGTGCGCCTCTACGACCAGCTGCTCGCCTACGACCCGAGCCCGGTCGTGGCCTTGAACCGCGCCGTCGCGGTGGCCGAGATCGACGGGCCGGCGACCGCGCTCGCCCTCGTCGACGCGCTGGACCTTGGCACCTATCACATTTTCCATGCCATCCGCGCCGACCTGTTGCGCCGCCTGGGCCGTGACGTCGAGGCAGCGATGGCCTACGAGACCGCGATCAGGCTCACCGACAACGCCGCCGAGCGCGACTTCCTGCGCCGCCGTCGGCAGTCGCTCACCGAGTAGCCACCGTGTGTCGGTATGAACGGCGCGCGTCCCCTCGGGTGGCCCCACGCGGCGGAGACCTTTGCCTCGAGATCGGCCCCATAGGCGCTCAAGTCCCGCGGTGGGTACTCGACTCCGGCCCGCCTCTGGACCACAATCGTGCATGTGCCGAAACATCCGAACCTTGTTCAATTTCGCGCCCCCCGCGACCGACGAGGAGGTCCGCGCAGCTTCGCTCCAGTTCGTTCGCAAGGTAAGCGGCTTCAATGCGCCCTCGCGCGCCAACGAGGCCGCCTTCAACCGCGCGGTGGCGGAGGTCACGCGGGTGGCACGGCGACTGGTGGATGAGCTAGTGACGACGTCTCCCCCGCGGAACCGCGAGGAGGTCGCGGCCGCTGCTCGCGCCCGCTACGCGCAGCGCTTCGGCAGCAGCTCCTGAGGCACGGTTCCTCGGGGAGGGCATCTGCTCCCGGCGGACCCTGCAGAGACCGAGGTCCGGCGCCATCCCCTCCCGCCCCTCACCTCCTTGGGGGCCGCGGGGGTAGTGGCCCGAGCCAGGGTCCCTAGGCCTGCGAAACGCTCGAGTCCGCCCGTCGCTGCCGCCGGTGCAAACATGCCCTTTGTCTATATCCTTCGTTGCCGCGATGGGTCGCTGTACACCGGAGCGGCCAAGGACATCGTCCGGCGTCTCGATGCGCACCGAGCGGGCACGGCATCAAAATTCACCCGTTCTCGCCGCCCCGTGAGCCTCGCCTGGTCTCGCCGGGTGAGAACTTGGCGCCGCGCCCTTGAGCTGGAACGGCGGATCAAGCGACTGACCCGCGCGGAAAAGCTCCTGCTCGTCACGGGCTCCGGGCCTGGACATCGGGGGCTCCCTCCTAGATGACGGGCGGGACCCTTCCCGGGACCTCGACAGCGCTCCCGAGTCACCGGGCAGCGCAGCCCTCTGAGCTGTGGGGGGCCGGGGTCAGCTATACACTAGCATCTGACATATCCATGCCTCACCTGATATGATCTCAGTGTGAAATGGGTCACCCGCAAGAGGGTTCACGTGAACCGTACGGCCACGGCCTGGCTAATCCGGCGTTTCCTTGACCCGACCGCGGAGTTACTGTTCGTGGAGCCCGGAGAGGTCGCGGCCGTCCAACAGCGGGAAGGAGCGATCGGCTTCGATGCGCCCGGAGCCCATTATCCACACAGAGACCAGCGGGGCCGCTGCTCCTTCGAGCAGCTCGTCGACGAGCGCCTGTCCGGCGACCTTAGCCTGCGCAGCCTGGCGGAGATCGTGCACGGCGCCGACTTCCCCGACGAGCCAGCGAAAACGCCGGAAGCGGCCGGACTCTGGGCCATCAGCCAGGGCTTCACGGACGTAGCGCAAGACGATGGGGAGATCGTCGCCCGGGCCGCGTTTCTCTATGACTCCCTGCTCGCCCACCTCAAGCATCGAACTGACAGGATGACCCGGGACCGCGCGTGAGCGAGCCCGCCTGGTACCTGCTGATCCACCAGATCCCGGCCAAGCCCTTGTATCTGCGGGCAAAGATCCGGAAGCGTCTGGCCAGCTTGGGGGCGGTAGCGCTCAAGGACGCCGTTTACGTCATGCCCGCCCGAAAGCCGCTGCTGCCCCGCCTGCAGCAGATCGCGGAGGAGGCGCGCTCCGGAGGAGCGGACGCGTACATCCTGCTCGCCAGCTTCGTCGACGCCGGGACCAGAGATGCGCTCATCGACGCCTTCCAGGGGCAGCGGACGGCGGACTACGAAGCGCTGGCCCAGGACGTACGCGCGTGGACCGCTGAGTTCAAGAGACGGAGCCACGTCGCTCCCCCCGAAGGGGCGTTTCGCGCCCGTCTCGCGCGGACCAAGAAGCGCCTGCGCGCGATCGGGGAGATCGATTTCTTCGCCTCCCCCGCCCGCGGGGAAGCGGAGGCCTCGCTCGCCGCCTTCGAGAGTCAGCTGCGCCCCGAGCCCGCGGCCGCGCCCGCGGCCCGCCACCAGGAGCTCGTCGGGAGAACCTGGGTGACGCGACGGGGAATCCAGGTGGATCGCATAGCGTCGGCCTGGTTCATCAGACGCTTTCTGGATCCAAAGGCGCGCCTTCGATTCATCGTTCCGGGGGTAGACGATGTGCAAGCGGAGGAGATCCGCTTCGACATGGTTGACGGGGAATTCACCCACGAGGGAGACCGCTGCACCTTCGAGACCCTCGTGCTTCGGACGGGCATCACGGACCCGGCGCTCACCCGCCTGGCGGAGGTCGTCCACGACATGGACATCAAGGATGGCAAGTTCGGCCACCCGGAGACGAGCGGCGTCCAGCAGCTTTTGCTGGGGATGCTCATGGCGAACCACGACGATGAGGCCCGCCTCGATCGAGGCTTCGCCCTCTTCGACGACCTCTACCAGTCGTTTCGCGGTCGGCTCCGATCCCCACCGCCCGGATCGGGCGTTGATGCCCCTTCTGGAAAGGGGCGTCCGTTCAAAGGAGGCCGCACATGAGGCTCCGCTTCGACTCCCTCGTCTTGCCGGGCACCGTCTTCGCGCTGCTCTCGATCGCCCGGATTGCAGGCTCGGAAGGGACCTGGGACGTCGTAGACAAGGCGCTCGGGCAGGCGGGCAAAGGGCTTCCCGGTGATGTCCAAAAGTACGCTTGGCCGCGCCGCGATCTGGAGGTGACCGTGGGGCCGGTACGCGTCGAGGCGACGCTCGCCCTTGGCTCGTGGGCCGGCTTCAAGACGATGGCCGATGGCCAGGCCATGGCCATGGGCGATCTCGTTCTGCTCGCCTCCGAGGTGAACCCGGTGATCCGGGCCCTGCAGGCAGGGGCCCTCGACGTGCTCGCGGTGCACAACCACCTGACCGGTGAGACACCGGAGATCGTGTACGTCCACTTCGGTGGCCACGGACAGCCGGGAACCTTGGCCCGGGCGCTGAGGAGTGCGCTGGAAGCGACGAAAACGCCCCTCTCCGCTCCCGGCGGAGCGCCGGCCGGACCCTCGTTGGCGGAGAGAGCGGCGCTGGATAAGATCCAGGAGGTTCTGGGTCGCAAGGGCTCCATGGCGGGGCGCGTTCTCCAGGTCGGCGTTCCGAGGGCGGCCAAGATCGAGGAGGCCGGCGTCGAGGTGCCCGCGAGCTTGGGCATGGCGATCGCGCTGAACTTCCAGGTGGTCGACGATCGAGTGGCGACGACCGGAGACTTCGTCCTCATCGCGGACGAGGTCAACCCCGTGATCCGAGAGCTCGAAGCCCACGGCCTCCAAGTCACGGCCCTGCACTCCCACATGCTGCGCGAGTCCCCCCGTCTCTTCTTCATGCACTTCTGGGGCTGCGACGATCCCGC
>Ga0210399_10000775_pt1 | contig 25075 bp, 26 predicted proteins | sample IncBWC14MmetaG_FD_150865 | JGI IMG/M metagenome (GOLD analysis project Ga0210399, IMG submission 150865) | Forest soil microbial communities from Barre Woods Harvard Forest LTER site, Petersham, Massachusetts, United States - Inc-BW-C-14-M | ecosystem: Environmental > Terrestrial > Soil >... | reverse complement strand
CCCTGCATCCTCCCTCAGGAGCATCACTCGGCTCCCTGCTGCCCGAGTGCTGGTGTGGGCATATAACTATCTGATCTTGATGGGGTTATGGTCGATCGGACGGGCGATTTTCCGGGTCGAACCAAATTTTCTCCCTGCTCTCAGGGAGGGGCGAACTGCCAGGCTGCCGTCGACGAGCCGCAACTTGGGCCGCAGGGGCACTTTCGCCGGGAGACGACGGGAAAGCCGATCACATCGCGGAGATGCGGTCGACCGAGAGGGGCGAGGCGTGCGATCGCCGGGAAACAAGCGAAATGTCGGCCACGCCCGAGCGCCTCCGGCGGTCCCTAGCGGGGGGTATGCTTGGCGAGAAACTCCTTGACGCGGGCTCTTGCCGAGGCCAGAGCCGCACCCGCCTTCCACTCCGCAATGAACCCGCAATTCGGGAGCAGCTTCGAAAGCTCCTCGGAGATCGGGTAGGGGTGCGCTTCGTCATTGCCTGCCAGCACGAGGCACGGTGTGCGCACTGTCGAGACGAAGGCGCGGTCGACGCAGTAGACAAAGCCGGGCGCGTAGAGGTTCCGGCAAAACGCGTCCAGCGCTTGCGGGGTGGCCTCCGGATGGTCCTTGAGGGTTTCCGCCCACCCATCGAAGCGGGCGGGCCGGCCCGGAGCCATCGCGCCGACGCGCCCGATCGGCTGTGCCAGCACAGCGCTCTGGACGCGCTCGGGCTGAGCCTTGATCAGGTTGAGGATGAACGACCCGCCGATGCACTGACCGTAGAGGTGGCAGCGATCGATGCGCAGGTGGTCGAGCAGCGCGATGTGGTCGGCGGTGTAGCTATCCCATCCGTCCTGCGCGGTGATCGGGGCGCGCGATTGGCCGCCGGCGTTGCGCTGATCCATCGCGATCACGCGGTAGTTCGCGGCCCATTCGGTGGTCGGGTTGATCGGCGCGGAAGGCTGGCTCCACACGGCGATCACCGACTGCAGGCCAGCGGGCGCGAAAGTCAGGATGGGGAACCCTTGGCCGAACTCCTCGTAATAGAGATCGGCGCCATGGTGTTCAAAGCTCGGCATGGCACTGTCCTTTCGATATGAAAAGCAATTCCTCTAGTCGGGGTATAACTCCTCCTCACGGCGGGAAGGATAAGAAACACTTGTCCGACGCCAGGATATAAGTCTCCATGTAATCCTGGATCACCGGACGGCGGTCGAGCCTCTCCATCGCCCCGATCAGCGCCATCCAGTTCAGCATTTCGTGCTGCCCGGCAAACTCCATCTCGGCCAGTGAGCGCTTGCGCCACGTATCGTAGTCGGCCCGGCAAACCGCGTCGAAGAGCAGCCGGTCGCCTTCGTGATCGGGCCACAGATAGCCGTTCTTTGGCGACAGAAACGCGTGCGACCAGCTCGACGAGGCGATCAGCGCCGCCCGATAGGGCGAGGCGGCGAGCACTTCGGCAACGGCGGCGCCGACCTGCATGCAGCGCCAGGGTGCGGGTGCGGGCGGGTCCTCGGCTTCGCCGGCCGGACGCGGCGGCTGGAACAGGTGGGCAAGGCCGCCCTTGGCGTGCAGCAATGTGCGGCCATAGCAGTTGACCGCCATCGGGATCGTCGGATAAGGGAAGCCCTTCCGGTCCCAGTCGAGATAAAGATAAGTGTTGGTGAAGGCGTGCGCCATCGGATGATGCAATGGCTTATAGGCATAGGCCATGTCGATGCCGCGTTCTATCAGCCCAGTGGCGAGGTGTTTCGCCGCCTCGCGATGGCCGTGCAGTTTCAGCCTCCAATCGCCCGGCTCGTCCCAGCGATTAGGCTTGCCGCCGTTGCCATTGTGCCAGGGTTGCAATTCGATATCGTCGTCGTAGCCGAGGAGGCAGAAGGCCGGGACGATGTCCTCCTTGAAGTTTTCGTACTGGTCGTCGCCCCAGACGACGACCACATCCGGGTTGAAATCGTCGAGAATCTTTCGGATCGCGCGGAAGTCATTGCCGAAGCGCTCGCCGCAGCGATTAGCCGCCGACAGCCCGTCATCATTGCCGAGCTCGGTGATGAGCTCCGCCGGCCAGCTAGCCGGATCCTTCCGCGCAGCCTCGACATTGGGGGCGCGCAAGGTTGTCTTGAAGACCCCGGTCAACCCCTCGTTTGGTGAGCACAAGGTTGGCCAATGGGTGACGCCGAGACCGAGAATTTCCGCCATCTGCCTGTTCCTTCCGTTGGATTGATCCTATTGATACACGCTAATACTGGCCGCGCGGCTCGAGGCCAAAGGCGTGCTGACCGTACATGGTCCCGACCGCGTCCCAGTTGAGGCTGACATGGCGGGCGACCGCATTGGCGTCGTCGCGCCAGGCCCGCTGTACCGGGTTGCTGAGATGCAGGCCATAGCCGCCGGTCGAAGCGTTGAGCGCCTCGACCGCCTGGACGGCGAGCTTGGTGACCCAGGCCTGGTTGCGGCGGCAGCGAATGCGGTCGGCGACGGTGATCTCCTCGCCCGCATAGAGCTTCTGCGTCATGTTGCTCATATCGGTTAAGAGGATCAGCTCGGCGCTCTCGACCGCGGCGGCCGCCTCGGCATAGCGCAGCTGGATCGTCGCGAACTCGGCCATCGCGAGTTGGCCGCCGGCGAGCGCGCCGCGGGTCTTGCGCGCCCTCGTCATCTCCAGATAGGCGTCGAGGGCGCCGCGTGCGGCACCCACCGCGGTCGAGGCCATCGAGGCGCCGTGGATCAGCAGCGGCATGCGGTAAAGCGGGTTGCGGTGATGCTTCGCGCCGGGAGCGGTGCCGGACCGTGCATCGGCGAACAGCAGGATCAGGTGCACCGGCACAAAGGCGTCGCGGACGAAGATGTCCTTGCTGCCGGTCCCTGCGAGGCCGCAGACGAACCAGTTGTCGACGATCTCGCAATCGTCGATCGGCAGCAGGAAGAAGGCACCCTCGAAGGGCGGCTTTGCGTTCGGAGGCGCGATGAAAGCCCCGAGCTTGACCCAACTCGAAGCGTCGCACCCGCTGGCGAACGACCAAGTGCCGTTCAGCACATACCCGCCATCGGCCGGAACCGCGGTGCCGGTGGGGGCAAAACAGGCGCAGGTGAACGGGTCCTCATCCTCGCCCCAGACCTCACGCTGGGCTTCGATCGGGAAGTGGGCGATCGAGCGGCCGTTGGAGACCGCACCGTTGACCGCCCAGCCGGTCGAGGCGCAGGCCGCCGAGATCGTCATCGCGATCTTGAGTGCCACCTCGCCGTCGTATTCGAAGCCGCCGAACTCCTTTGGACGGCAGGTGCGCAACAGCTCGGCATCCCTGATCTTATCGACGATGTGGGGGAGCACATTGCGATTACGCTCGGTTTCTTCGGCGAGCCCGCGGATCTCGGGCACCATGCGGCGCGCTCGGTTGATCAGCTCGTCGGGGGTCGGAATGGCGAAGCGACGTATTGCGGCAGTAGTCACTCGGGAAAACCCCTCTTGTCTTCGCGCCCCATCTCGAACATCAAAGATGCGCCTCAGCGACTATCGCGACCAACGAAAAAGCTGCGTATAGCAAGCATTGAACGCAACCGAATAGCTGCTGGCCATGACGATTGAAGCGCGTCTCACTACCGCCACCGCAGTGATCCGCGAAGCCGGGGATCTCGCGGCCGGGTATTGCGCCCGCAGGGCCGCCTTGACGCGGGAGACAAAGGGGCCGCAGGAATGCGTCAGCATCGCGGATCGCGAGGTCGAGGCGTTGATCGGACCCGCTGGCTGAAGCCTTTCCGGACGACGGTTTACTCGGGGAGGAGAGCGGCGGCGTCGAGCGCTGCTGAATTGTCGATCCGATCGACGGCACTACGGCCCGCTGCACCTGCAGCGGGTCTGCAGCGCGGACTCCTCTTCAGGTCGCGCATCCGCTCCCGCGATTTCTGCATCACCTCATCGACCATCCGCATCTGCCTCGCGCCGGCGGGGCCCACAGCTGCGGCCGACAGCCTTTACGTATTATCCTAATAAGACAATTTTATGAATGCCCGATACGCAACAAAGCATCGGGAACTGCCCCGGCACCGCAAAGGTCAGCACAAAGAGCAAGATCGGCATCAAACAAGCAGATCATATTTCGTTAAAATCTTACCAAATTTAACGAAGATTAAATTATTGAAAAATTCGAGCGAAAGTGCGAACAAATTTCCAAACCAATCACTGACAACTGGTTGACGAGATCTTGCTTAAGGTTAATTATGAACAAGATTACCGCCAGTCTTCAACAACCGTAAATCTGCATCTCGATCGGCAGGATGGGAGGAGCTGATGGACCAGGACATTGCGTTAGAAACTCGGCGTTCCGCCGAACAGCACTCTCCGCCGCGGAGGCCACCGCTGTCCGCGCGGTCGCCATCCGTGGCCGCCGCCCCGACATGCCGGGAGGGATCAGTGGTCGGGCTGTTGCTGCTATTCGGGGCCTGCGCGGCAAGCTGGGCCGACCTGCTTTCATTATCATCGTGGCCGAGGTGACGTGATCTCCCGATTTACGCTGGCCCGTGGCGGTGGCGCCAGCCTGGGAGACCCAAATGAGGGGCGGAGCAGCAGAACCAGCGGCGGCGATGCCGTTATTGCCGAATTTATCCGCACGAAGGGGATCACCCGCTGCCCGACCGCCTGCCTTCTCCCCACTCAAGGCTCGATCGATGCCGCCGATCGCGCTGCCCTGGAACAGCACGCTATGACACAGGAGAAATTGCGCCTGGCGAAGGCCGCGGCGCGAACGCGACTGTTTTGGAATGCCCCGCTCTCGACCCCGCGGGATAAATAGGCGGTCGGATAAAGCGCGTTCGGCGAAGAGCGGGCTCATCCGGTCATTCGGGCGAATTCCGGCGACACGTTCAGCGGCCGATAGGTGTCGACACCGATGCCGGTGCGGGTGCGCCGCATCCCAGGTCTCCGCTGAGCCTGAAATTCAGCGCGTAACGCTTCGTTCGCGCCATGCAAGACACCTTGCGGCGTGAACGAGAAGCCGCCCGGACGACGACCTTTGGGGTCCTCATCGGCATGGGTCAGCATCACCTCGTCCATGTCGATGTTGCGGTGATAGGATGGCAGCTCTTCGGCGCTCAGATCGGCGACGGCGATTTGCGGCAGGAAGCTCAGGATAGCGACGCCCGAGGCCTCGAATGTTACCCAGGAGGACGGGGCGAGGTGAATCCGGTCCGACATGATCGGCCGGATGTCGCGGACATTGAGCTTGAACGGAAACAGGTCGCCTTTCCAGCCGACGACATTCATCGGGTTGTTGCGATAGAAGATCGAGGTATGAGCGCCCGCGTGCTTGATCCGTAGCTCCCATTCATCCTGCTTGGGCCAGCCATAATCCGCAACGTCCGGCGCCTGCAGCACCGTCGGATCGACTGGGGTATGCCGCCCGACTTGTTCATGCTCGCACAACCGGATCGGCTGCGGCGCTTCGACAACCAAGAGGAGGCTGTCCGCATCGTCAGGCATCAGGCGAAAGGTGGTCCCCTTGGGCAGCAGGACGAAATCGCCAGGCTCGTAGGAAAGCGGGCCGAACTCGGTAGCAAAAACCCCGGAGCCGCGATGCACGAAATAGAGCAGGTCGCCGTCGATGTTGCGGTAGCAATAGGGCATGGCCTGCCGGCGGCGGCTGATCGCGATCGCGACGTCCACGTTGAACAGCAACGTAAGCGGCCCGCCGCGGGGATCGGCCGCGTCAGCCGCGACGACATCGGCGCTGTCGATCTGCCGCGGCCGATAATCGCCCTCGATCCGAACCACCTCGTTCGGCCCATCGGTGCGGTAGAGCATCGCGACCGGACCGGCAAACCCATGCCGGCTCAGATGCTCCTCTCTGAGTTCGCCGAGCCCGACCCGCGCTTGGCGCGCAAAGCGGCCACGCGTAAAATGAATCCATGAGCGTGTCATTCACGATCTCCCGAGAGAAAGACCTTCAGCTATCGGCTCGACGATCATAGCACCCAAGCGACAAGGAAGGATGCGATGGCAAAACGGCAAAGCGTGAATTTCCCCGGCTTCGCCCACCAGAACCCGATCCCGAACGCTAGCCGGATCGGGAATGTGATGATGACGAGCGTGATCAGCGGGGTGGATCCGGGAACCCGCAACCTGCCGCCGGAACTGGCAAAACAGGTCACCAATCTGTTCACCCATGTGCGTACCGCCATCGAAACCGCCGGCGGGACGCCCGACGACATCATCAAGATGACGTTCTGGATGAAGGAGCCGGGAACCGGGCGTGCGGCGCTCAACGACGAATGGGTCAAGATGTTCCCCGACCCGGCGTCCCGCCCGGCCCGGCACACGACGGCGCTCGGGTCCGAGAGCAACGCCCTGGTGACTTGCGAGTTTGTCGCGGTGTTTGGCTAGGCTCCACCGAACGAGGTGCCGTCAAACCCGTGCGGGTTGCTCACCCACGAACTCCCGCAGCTTCACGCCGTGATCAACGGCGATCATCTCCGCCGCCTTTTCGCCGATCATGATCGACGGCGCATTTGTATTCCCGCTCGTCACGTTGGGCATGACGCTGGCATCCGCTACCCGCAGCCTTCCCACCCCCAGCACCCGCAGCCGCGGATCGACGACGTCGCCGATCCGGCAGGTGCAGGTATGGTGGTACACCGTCAGCGAAAAATGCAGCGCGAGATCCTCCAAGAGCGCGTCGCTCGGCTCGGTGTCGGCCACATACCCGTGCTTTGCCGCGAGAAACGGCGGCATCATGACCGGGCCGATCTTGCGGTTTCCCGGCCAGTGCGCGGCGATATCCAGGGCCCGGCGTATCACGGCGACCATGACCCTCATGTCGTGCGGATCGTCGTAATAATTCATCCAAATCGACGGATGAACACTAGGGTCGGCGCTTTCGAGAACAATCTCGCCTTCGCTGTGCGGCAACACCGGATTGGCCAGGAGGTAGACGCTTTCCGCGTCGGGCGCCAAGCGTTTGTCGGCGTCATCGAAATAACGCGCGGTGTCGACGTTCAGGCATAATCGCACCAGCTCCTCGTTGCCTCCGGTGGGCAAAGCAGATGATCTCGGTGTCGTGACTGTGCGTGTCGCCAAGCCGGGTCGAGCAAAAGGCCACCGCATCGACCAGGGACGACGAAATCAGGCCCCGCCCGGTCGTCTGCCACTCGGCGATTCGCCGTTCCGCCTCCTGCTTCATCGCCTGGAGATCGGCCGGCAGGCTCGCATCGTCGGCGGGATCGGCCGGCAGCGGTCCGCCGGGTCCGCGCAAGGCCGCGGGACCCATCGAAAGCGCGACCTCTTTCATCGACACACCCGCCCCCGGCGCGGGAAAGAACAAAGGCACCTCCAGGTGGTCCTTCAAATGCTTACCGACATGCGGCTGATCCAGAAGGCAGGGAACCCCAACTGCTTCCAACTCCCGCCGCGGCCCGATGCCGGACAGCAGCAGTAGATGCGGCGAGCCGATAGCACCCGCGCTCAAGATCACCTCCTTCCTGGCATGCGCGGTCTCGATCTCGCCCGAGGCGCTGCGATATTCGACGCCCTTGGCTTCCAGCCGATCAAGGACCACACGCGTGGCCTGCGCGCCGGTGATGATCGTCAGGTTTGGCCGCTGCTCGGGCTCGCCTTCCAGGAAGGCCTGATATGTGCTCGACCGTTTGTCGCGGCGCGTAGTGTACTGCGTAAGCGACACCGCACCTGCCGCCCCGCCCCTCTCGCGTCCATTGTAGTCACCCAACGGGATGCCCGCAGCCGCCGCTGCCTCGACGAAGTCCTTTGCGACGGGGGCACTGGGGCGCGAACGGAGACCCCGAGCAAACCGCCGGTGTTGTGCGCCGGCTCATCAAGCGGGATGTCGCGGCTGGGTGCAAGTCCCTCGCTTTTGCGGAAGTAGGGCAGCACGTCGGCGTAGCTCCATCCGGTGGCCCCGCCTTCCGCCCAGGAATCAAAGTCGCCGGGATGGCCGCGCACATACATCATGTAGTTGATGCTGGACGAGCCGCCGAGCATCTTGCCGCGGGGCACCGGGACCCGGCGGTCATTGAGCCCGAGCCCGGCTTTGCCGGGGTCGGCCGTGTACATCCAATCGGTTTCCGGGTTCCGCTGCATGGCAGCGGGGGCGACCGGGATCGACGACACTTCGGGCGGCCGCTCGCCGGCCTCGATCAGCGCCACCCGGCAAAACGGGTCTTCGCTGAGACGGGAGGCGATCACCGCGCCGGCGGACCCGCCGCCCACGACGACAAAATCGAAATCCGCGGGCATGTCATTTCCTCCCCCGGTCTACCTGTGCCGATCGGCATGTGCGTTTCGCGCGTCACGCGAGAGTCGATCCCCTGTTCCACCTGAAATTTCAGGTGGAGATCAGGTGCCGGCCCCAACCTATGATTACCTTCCCCTGGTCTGCAAGGTGGCTCAGACGGGCGAGTGTGAGCCAGCGGCAATCCAGCCCGATCAGGTCACACCTAATTGGTTATAACATGTGCGCATTTTACCACATTATTGTGAAGATGTCAATCTCGCCACCCACGCCAGCTTGCTCTGGAGCTAAGCTAATCTGCGCCAGAGCGCTTCTTTTTCCACGCTTCGAAATCGCGTTTGGCCTCCTCCCCTGCTCCCGGGAAGAGCCCAACCAGCGAGCGGCCGCGCGCCACCTCCTCCTCGGCAATTCGTCGTAGAGGGTGGTCGCGAGAGCCTCTTCAGCGACCGCGTCGACGATATCCCACGGGATGACGACAACCCCGTCGCAGTCGCCGACGATGATGTCGCCCGGATAGACGGCCACTCCGCCGCAGGCGATCGGCAAATTGAGGTCGGCCGGCTGATGGACGATCCCGCTCGGCGGCGATGACGGGCGGCGATGATAGGCCGGCAGGCCGGTCTTGAGGATCCCTTCGGTATCGCGCAGCCCGCCATCGGTCACGATACCCGCACAACCGCGCGCCTTCAGCCGGCCGCAATAGATATCGCCGGCCGAGGCCGCCCGCGGATCGCCCCGCGCGTCGACGACGAGCACGTGACCGGGCGGGCATTGCTCCATCGCCTGCTGCTGCACCGGCCCGCGTCCGGTCGCAGTCTTGTCTTCGCGCGCTGGAATAAAGCGCATGGTGAACGCCGAGCCGACCATCCGCGGCATATCCGGTCGGATCGGCCAGACGTCTTGCAGGAACATGTTGCGCAGACCGCGCCGCGACAGAATACCGGTCAGCGTCGATGTTCCGACGCGCGACAACCCATCGCGGGTTGTCGGGGACAACTCTGTCATGCCTCCCTCCACCCTTTGGCCGATCGGCCGGCGAAACGTCTCAGGAGCGCGAGCTCTTCAGCGCCGCGGTATCATGCTTGATACGTGGTCGGCAGCAGCAAAGTAGGCCGGCGAAGGGCTGAGCGCGTGCCGGTGCAGACACGCCTCGGTGAACTTGATGACGTGTTCGTCGCCGTGGGCGATGGCGCGCTCCACCAGCTCGTCCTCGTCGGCGTCGCCCGGCTCGATGTCCGCCGCTGTCGCAGTATCCTGCCCGAAACAAGAATACAGCCCGCACCCCGCTTGCCACGCATAGCGGGCCGCCGCGCGGGCAGTGCGATCGCCGACCTGCGGCGCAATATTGCCGAGTGCGGCGGGGCTGGTGACCCCGTGAATGAAGGCGATCGTCGTTCGGATGTCGCGAGCGTTGGCGAGGTAGATTCGCGCAAACACCTCGGTCAGCTCCGCGACGAGCAGGGCGAGATCACCTTCGGTATCGAGCAACCCGACCGACGAAGCAAACTCGGGGAAGTTACCGAGCGTGGCGAGCGATGCCGTGATATTTCCGCCTTCGTTCCGGCGATCGAGCGGTACGATCGGCACTCGGACGATCGCCTGACGCGGCGCCATCCCGCCGTTCGTTTCACGATCGCTTGCGGGCAGCTCCTGATAGGTCGCCGCCCAGCTGGCCAAAGCATCGGAGAGCTCGCGCAGCCGCGGCGGCGTCTCGCTCTCGGCAAGGCTGCGCGCGGCATGCCCGACGCGGATTACCCCATGCGTCGCAGCGGCGCAGAACCCCGGCGCCAAACGTCCTGCCCAGCGATCGAGCACTTCCCGCCACGGCGCCTCGCGCAGTTCTTGGCCAAAGAACGCGCTCCAATCGGTGAACCGGCCGCGACTGCCGAGTGCGACGCGCCAGTCCTCGGCTAGAATGCGATCGCCGGCCTCGGGCCGCGGCAACAGGCGCTCGCGATAGCGCACCAACCACGGCGTCACCGCGTCAGGGCGCCCCAGCGCGCACAGCGCCTCGGCGACCATCGGCGCGTGATTGCTGTTGCCGTTGGTCAGCGCAATCCCGTAGGGCGCGAGGAGCTCGAGGGCATCATCCAGCGTCGCATAGGAGGGGGCGCGCATCACACATCCTCACCTGGGCCCTCCGATGTGGCGTCCCGGCGCGGGAATTCCAGGGAGCGGCCTGGTGCGATCGCTGTGCCAATCTAGTTCAGCCGCGCCTGTTTCTGCAGGTGAGAATCAGGCACGGACCGCGCCGGAGCCAAGGCCAATCAGCACCAAAATCGCACCTCCGGCAGATTATCGAGGATACCGGTCCTGCCAACCCTCCAGACAGCGCACCCTAACACAATAATATGATATCGTCAATAATTATAAATACAGCAACGTATTGTCAGAGCCGCGCTTCGAGGATCATGTTGAACGGCGTCTCGGCAGCGCGCCGGACATTGCGGAAGCCGCCAGCGGTTATGACCTCGCGCAATTTGGCCTCGCCCGCTTGTGCGCCCAGCGCAGTGCCAACCTCCTGGGACAGCGAGGTTGGTACGCATCCCATCGTCGAGCCCGCGTAATAGATACGGCCGACCGGGTTCAAATTGTCCTCGAGCTTGTCGCCCGCCATTGGCTCGATGACCATCCACGAACCGTCGGGCTTCAAGGATTGCCGGACGTGGGCAGCCGCGCCAGCCGGGTCGCCCATATCGTGCAGACAGTCGAAGAAAGCCACAAGATCGAAGTCCCGTTCCGGATACCCCTTTGCCGTCGCGACCTCGAAGCGCGTGTTTGCCGTGACCCCATGGTCCCGGGCATGCGCCGCCGCGTGCTCGATCGAGCTCGGATGGAAGTCGTAGCCGATGAATTCCGAATTCGGGAAAGCCTTGGCCATCAACACGGTGGACCAGCCGTGGCCGCACCCGACATCGGCCACCTTGGCACCGCGCTGCAATTTATCCACGACCCCGTCGAGTGCCGGCAGCCAGTTGCTCACCAGATTGTTGTGGTAGCCGGGGCGGAAGAACCGCGCGACCGCACAGAAGAAGCAACTGGTGTGGTCGCTCCACGGCACACCCCCGCCAGTCGGAAACACCGCCTGAACCTGATCCTTGCTCTCGGTCATCCACGTCATCAGGTCGAACGCGCCCATCATGTAGACCGGGCTGTCCTCGATCGCGAACACCATTGCCTGTTCCGGCGGCAGGGCGAATTTCTGCGTCGCCGGGTCATAGGAGAGGTAGTTCGAGGCGGCCTGATGCGACAGCCATTCGCGCAGGTAGCGCCGGTTGATCCCAGTCGCGGCAGCAAGCTCGTCCACGGTGGTCGGACCGCCCTTGTGCAAAGCCTTGTACAAGCCAAGGGCGTCGCCGATGCGCACAAGCGCCACGCTCGCCGCACCGCCGAGATCCGACAGCATTTGCCCTATGAATTGATGCAGCTTTTCCGTGTCGGCCATTTCTGAGTTCTCCCTGTGTGAGTGAGGCGATCAGCCCGGTTCGGCAGAATTATTCGGCGGCCAGCCGCGCAGTGTGAGGATGATCACACCTCGAACGAATGTTCACCGCTTGAGCACCTCACGGCCTTCTCACCGCTCCCGTCAAGGGCGCCTCGGCAAAGCTCGCTTCTACCGCCCTTAACCCGATCGTAAGGGCCTCGGCGACACGATGCACTACCCCCCAATAACGGATTAACCAATGGACAAGATAAAGGTGGTAACCGCATCGACGATGCTGAGCCTGTGGGCGCTCTCGGCCGGCGCCGTCACCGTGACCCCCGCGGATGCGATGAGCCAAGTCGGGCACGCCGCCAAGGTCTGCGGTGTGGTCGCCTCCACCGTCTACGAGGGCGGTTCCCGCGCCCGCCCGACATTTGTCACCTTGATCAGCCCCGCCCAGCCGAGTGCGAGCCAGGGATTGACCGGGGTTATCTACGGGACCGATCGCGGGAAGTTCGGCGCCAACCCCGAAGCCGTCCTGCAAGGGCAGCGTATCTGCGTGACCGGGTTCGTCAGCTTCTTCCGGCAGAGGCCGGAGATGATCCTGAGCGACCCGGCGCAGGTGAGCTACGTCTCCCCGCAGAGCATCGCCGAGCTTCATTGAAGGGCTAGGAGTAGCATTTACAACGCAGTTGCGAGGGCGAGGGTCCAGCGGTCTTCGCTCTCGTCCCTGCAGCCTTCGGCGGCTTTATACGCCGAAGGTAAAGCGGCTCCCGGTATTCCAGTCGATCAGACGGTCGGGCATTTCGGCGCGCATTCTGGCAATGAAATGACGCCCGGTGCAGTGCATCGGGATGACCACATCGGGTGCAAGTTCTTTTAATTCCGCGATTGTGTGCTCGACATAATCCGGCGGTGCCACACCCAGATGAAATCCGCCGAGCACGGCGTGCAATTTGTCGACGCCAGAGACCGCCATTGCGGTCCTGATCGCGTTGAGCACGCCGCAATGGCTGCAGGAGGAAATGACGACGAGGCCCCGCCCCTGTACGACATAACAGGTGGCATGCTCATCGGGATGCCGGTCCGGGACGAGTCGCCCGCGCCGCTCATCCGCCGTGAAGTGATCGACCGGGGTCGGCTCGATCAAAGTATTGGGCAGTACCCGCTCGAACGACTGGCGCGCGATGTTGCCGGTGGTGAAGGGGCCCTCTAGAGCGCATGCGGCGTCGCAGCAGACGGTCGCGACCCCCGCGACCTCGAGTGCCGCGCGGTCGAGCGCACCCCAGGAGCGCGGTTCCTCGTCGCGCGAGCCGACCCACTTCTCGCGAAAAGTCTCCTTGCCGCCGGCAAAGAGCTGCAGATCGTCGCGCATGCGGTCGCGATAATGCGCGACAAAGCCCGGCAACCCGCCGTAATGGTCGCGGTGCCCGTGGCTCAGAATGAGCCCGTTGAGCCGCTCGGGCTCAATGCCGAGCAGATCGAAATTCCGGACCAGCACCTCAGACGTGTAGCCGAAGTCGAGCAGGTATTGCCCGGTCTCGCCCGCATTGCGGGATTCGAGATGAAGCGACAGGCCCCATTCGCCGGCCAGGGTCGAGTTGAGATTGTGGCGAATGCGGCCGACATGCTCGATCGCAACCACCGGGTGCGTCGCCTTCGGCATGAACTGGTCGAACACCGAGTCGACGACCACCCGCACCGACAGCGATTCAACCACCGGCGCCTGGAACGGTGCGCTCGATCTCATCCGAGACTTCCTCTCATCATGGCTTTGCCGCCGTTCGCCGCGCCAAGCGTTATAGCGCCGTAGGGCGGAAAGGCGCGAGCGCCTTACGCCGGTTTTGGATCACACGCAGGCCTGATGACGGGACGCGCTGTGCGGTTGGGCAAAAAACGCCAAGCTTTGTCATTCCGGAGCGCGAGCGCAGTCCGCGAGTCCGGAACCCCATTAACACAGGACTGCGAACATACCGGAAATGCCGGTGTTCATAGGTTCCGGGCCCACCCCTGCAGGGCGTCCCGGAATGACGGATCTTGCCAATGAGCGAGTTCTTGCCAGACGCCGGCCGCTTTTCCGTCCTACACTCCCCAAGCAGCGACTGCGTTACAGCGGCGTCGCGAGCAGGGTCGGGACGGCAAAGGTATCAAGCAGAACCAGCTTGTCCCGGATCCTCAGCCGGCTCCCCGCGGACACCAGCAGGTCGCGATAAAGGCCGGTCGCGAAGAGCCGGGTTTCGCCTTCCTGATCGGTCTGGTAGACGGCAAACGGCGCCTCGGCCGTGACGCCGTCTTCAACGATGCGCGGCAGGCCGATTACATGGCGGTCGGTGTGGATATTGTACTTGTTGGCCTCGCGCAAGGCCCTGATGCGATCCTCGAGCATCGCGCGGCTGTCGCAGAAGACGAGGGCCGCGGGCAGCCCGCGGTCGAAATTCTCCCGCGGAATGATCCGGTAGCGGCACTCCTCGGCAAAGAGGTCGAGCCACTCGTCGAACTTTGCCATATCGATCAGGGCGCCGTATTCGGCGAAGTGGTCGTAAACAGCGATGTGATCGATCATCATCGCACCGCACCTGCGGGCTCTATCCCCAGAAGCTCGGCGTAATACGACCAGAAGCCGCGCAACGGCACGTCGGTCACACGGTAGTCTCGGTCGGAGATGACCCCGCCGCCGCCCAGCTCGATGACCGTGGCACGGTCCTGATCGGGCTTCGAGGCGCGATGGGCGAGCTCGATCGCCTCGCCGTCCTCCATCGAGACGAGACCGGCCGGGCCGACGAGGTTCGCCTGGCGCAGCCGGTGCAGGGTCATCTCGGGCGAATCGTCCGCATAGCCGAGCATCGTCTGGAAGATCTCGACCTCGTCGACACCGCGCGGTCTTATCTGGCGCACCGCCAGGCTGTTGCTGATCTGCACAACGACCGCGGACGGAAAGACCGAGGTAATCGCGATGTTGAGCTTGTCGTCGTGCTCCGGATGGAAGGCGACGAGCGCCGGCTCCTTCAGCGACAGGAAATCATTGCGCACCCCGGCGCCGGCGTAAGCCTGATGCGCGAATTCATCGGTGTCGCTCCCCGCCTCCGCCCAAGTGATGTTGTGCCGATGGCGCCAATCCATCGTGACGCCGCCCACCTGGGTCGAGCGGTCGAGGCCGAAGGTCACGAGAAATTCGTGCAACAGGCTCGCATGGTAATTGTCCCGGGTGTTTTCGGCGTAGAGCTTCCAGTTCCCCCGGATGCGCTGGCGATTGTAGCCGAGCACCTTGACGGGCCGGTCGAGCAGCCGCCGCAGCTGAGCCAGGATCGGCGGGCCGAGATAGTCTTCAAGCGGCTCGGCATCCGCGGACAATGTGCCGAACAGCGCCCCATTGACATTGCCGACCTGCAGCGGGCGGAGCCCGTGCGCACCCATCTCGAAGCTCGCATCGAGCCCACCCTTGCCTCTGATGCCGCGGCGGAACGGGATCGCCGTCAGGCGGCCGTCAAGCCCGTAGCACCATTGATGGTAGATGCAGATGTGATTGGCGGCGTTGCCGCAGAGCTCGCGCCGCACGAGCGCCCCGCGATGGGCGCAACGGTTGACGAAGGCCCTGACGGCGCCAGTCTCGTCGCGGTTGAAGATGATCGGCATCTCGCCGACATAGCTCGCGCGGAAATCACCAGGTTTGGGAACCTCGGCCTCGAGCCCGAGAAAGCTCCAGACCGGCCCGCCGAAGATCCGCTCCTGCTCGCGCGCATAAAGCGCAGCGTCGTGATAGAGCCGATAGGGCACCCGGCTGTAGTCGAGCGCCGGCCAAATTGCAGCGGTTACCATGGGTTTTCTCGCATTGTGGAGATTGGCCACCTCACGTCGATCGTAATTGATGAAGCTAGAGCCGACAACGCGGATGCTCGCCTAACGTACAGGCCTACGATTGACATCTCTTTGCCCGCTGCCCATCCTCTCGCCATGTCTGTCGCGCTCGCCGCCATTGATCCTTCCGCGCTTCGGCCCCACTCGGATCGCACCTCACAGTTGCTTCGCACCGAGACCTGGATACATCAACCCGTGAGGTTCCACGGCGGCGTCCCGGAAATCCGCGCGGTCTTTCTACTCCGTGCGGCGCGTGACCCGGAGAGCAACCGGCTCCTGGTGACGTCGTACACGCACTCCGGGCTCGCGTTTGAAGCCGAGGATTTCGCGGATGCGATGCGCCGCGCCGTCCAGATCGTGCCCGATTTCGCGATCGCAGCCGGCCTTGGGGCTGATGGCATCGCAATCGTGCTTGACGAGTATCCGTCGATCAACGATCTCGACTTGCGCTAAGTTGCGGTGAAGCTTTCCGAAGAGTTGCGCCGACTCTTACGCGCAGCGGGTTGCGAACCTGTGCGCCAGGGGCGTGGTGACCACGAGATTTGGCGGAGCCCAAAGACAGGCGCTCTGCTCGTTATCGATGACGGAATGAAATCGCGTCACATTGCGAACCGCGTTCTGAAGGCCGCTGGGCTACCCAAGACGTTCTGACCAGTCTCCGTCCTTGAGGCTAGAGTGCAGGACGCGCCCTAATATCGCCGCCGATCTTGCGCGGCAGAAACTGGCCGTCGCTCGGGCTCGCGAGGAAGGCGCCGTTGTCGACCACGATTTTGCCGCGCAGGATTGTCATGCTCGGCCAGGCGGCGACTTCGTGACCCTCCCACGGGGTGTAGTCGGTCTCGTGCAGATCCTCTTTGCGCAACACCCGTCGGGCGCGCGGGTCGAGCAGCACGATGTCGGCGTCGGAGCCGATCGCCAGCGCGCCTTTCCGCGGATAGAGCCCCATGATGCGTGCCGCGTTCGACGAGACGAGCCCGACGAAATCGGCGAGGCCGTAGCCGCGTTTCTCGACCATGTGGGTGTACATCAGCGACAGGCGCGGCTCGACCCCGGAATTGCCGCCGGTCGTGTCGTCGATCCGCCGGCCCTGAAGCTTTACCTGCAGCGGGCAGCAGACCTCGTCGGTGGCGATCGCCTGGATCGCGCCATGCGCTGTCGCCGCCCATAGCGCCTCCTGATCCTTGGCGAATTTGAGCGAGGGATAGGTGTGGTACATCTGGCCGCCCGGCCGCTTGTAGTCCTCGGCGTTGTAGAGCAGGTACTGGTGCAGGGTCTCGCCATAGATCGGGAAGCCCTGCGCGCGTGACCGCGCGATCGCCGCAACCCCGGTCGCAGCCGAGACATGCACCATGTAGAGTGAGGCACCCTCGACATTCTCGGCGAGCCGGATCACCCGGTTGAACGACAGATCCTCCGATAGTGTGTTGTGCACCTCGGCCATGTTCTCGAAACCGACCCGGTCCTCGCGGATCAGCTTTTCGTACATGTGCATGACGAGGTCGTTGTCCTCGGCGTGAATGGCGGCGATGCCGCCTTTGGCCGCGAGGATCTGCAACACCTCCCAGATGTCGCCGAACTGCACCATACGGCCTAGGCGGTTGGGCCTGATGTCGGTGGTGAACATCTTGACCGAGGCATGGCCGTCGGCAATCGCCTCGGGGAGTGCGCCGAGCACGCCTTGCGACAGCTTGCCGTGCAGCAGTAGGTGAAAGCCGTAGTCGCAATAGCACGCGCCGGCCCATTCACGCTGGCGCAGTTCGATCGACTGCTGCAATGGCTGATCCGACGGGCATGTGGCAAAATCCAACAACGTCGTGGTGCCGCCGTGTAGGGCGGCACGGCTCACCTGTTCGGGCGGCGCGCTAAGCAAATCCTCGTTGCGGCCGGGAAACGGGATCGGCGAACTGCAATGGATGTGCGGATCGATGCCGCCCGGAATGACGATCTGATGGCTAGCGTCGACGATCCGGGATGCAGCAACGGACTGTAGACTGCCCGGTGCGCCAATAGCGGCGATCTTGCCGCCGGAGACGCCGATATCCGCGGGTTCAGCACCGCTCGGCAGGACCGCGATGCCGCCGGTGACGATCAGATCGAGCATTGCGCCCTCCCCGGCTAGCGGGTCCGATTGTATTGATAGTCTTCGCGCTCGCCACTCCCGACGCGCAGCTCCGGCCGCAGTCCGGGGCGGGTGCTGTTCAGTTTCGCATGGGTTTCGAGCGCCGCCTGATCGCTCCACCGCTCGAGCAATGCCAGCTTATCCGGGTTGAGCACGCTCTGGAAGACCTCAAATTGCTCGCAGCCCGGCTCTTTCATGCATTCCTCGCAGCGCGCCTTGTACGCTTGCGCGAGCTCGCCACCCTTGCCCGGTGCGGCAGTGATCGTGACGACCAGTCGTACCGACATTTCGGCCCCCTTAGGTGATGCTTTGCGGAGCCAAAGGAGTAGCCGTCCGCACGTCTCCGCGTCAAGCTTCGCACCTTGCGAGAATGCTTGTCTTGCGCGAGTCTCGAGGCTTAAATGCGCCGCCGCAGTGGGATAAGACGGGCGCCTATGGACAGCAGCGAGAATTTTGATTTTTCTCATAAAAGGCAGAAGCTTCTCTCGATAATTGCGGCCAGATCCCTGTTACGCGGAGAATTCCGTCTCACCTCCGGTCGCTCCAGCAATTTCTTCATCGATTTGAAGAAGACGATGCTCGACCCCGAGGGGGGCTCGCTGCTGGCCGACCTGCTGTTCGAGACGATCAGAGCCGAGGATGTCGACTGCATCGGCGGGATGGAAACCGGCGCGATCCCGCTCGTTGCCGCCCTGTGCGTGCGGAGCTGGCCGGAAAAGCCGCTAAAGGGGTTCTTTATCCGCAAGGAGGCCAAAGGTCACGGCACCGACCAGCGGATCGACGGGCTGCTCGATCGTGGATCGCGCGTCATTCTATTCGAGGACGTCACCACGACCGGCGGCTCGGCGCTGCGGGCCGTCGACCAGGCTCGCCAATATCAATGTGGGATATTAAAGGTGATCACGGTCGTCGATCGTCTCGAAGGAGCCGAGGAGAATTTCTGCAAAGCAGGAATCCCCTTCGAAGCTCTGTTCACCCGGCGTGACTTCGGTTGACCCTCGCAACCGGGCGTCTCATTGGAGGTTCTCGCGCAGCAGAAAGGCAAGGCGCACCCCTGCTTTGGCCAACTGTTCCTTGACTGCAGCGACGGCGCGCTCGCGATATCCGGCGTCGACCTGGTACAGCAGCACAGGGCCGCACGGATCCTTCTCGCCCTTTCGAGCGGGGAAGGAATACTTGCTCGCCGAGTCTTTGGGCTTGTCTTTCGCAAAACTGTAGGTCACCTCCTTCGCCACATTGTACGATTCTTGCGCCCAGTCGGCCGGCGAGCCGCCCGACCATTTCTGAATATCCGCCGGGGTGAGGCCGGCGACGATCTGGACTGCGGCCTTGGCCGGGTCCTTTCCTGCGGCCTCGACGACCAAGGTGTCATCCCAATACGCACTGAGCCGGACCGGGGTCTTTGCCGCCGGAAATATCAGCGCGACGCAGCGGCCGCCTTGATCATTCTGTTCGATTGCGAAGAGCGGGTCGTTGGCGTCACCGACAAAGTTGAGAAGGAACTGCAGGGCCGTCAGCCGCTCCCCCGCCAAAGTGGCGGGGTCGCGCAGCTCTTTGGCGAACTGCTCGATCTTGTCGACGACACAGTCGTCCTGAGCCCCGCGGCTCGCCGGCGCCATAAACGGCAGAGCAGGTTTGCCGAAGCACGCCTTCGTCAGGTCGGGGTTGGCGGCATCGAGTTTCACGTAGTGCCATTTCGCCGTCGCCGCCCGTCCTTCCGGGCTCTTTTCCAGCAGCACGTCGGCCCAGGTGGCCTCGCTGGCGATGTCGGTCTTGGTCCAAATATTGGACTTGTCGGTGGCGAGCAGTTCGGCAAGCTTTTTGTGCGCCGAGGCATCCTGGGCTTGCAGCAAGCGATCGGCAACCAGGGCTACGATCATGTGGCCTTCGGCGCTCCACCCCCGGCTCTCTCCGGTGGTCAAGAAGAGAATGGTCGGCACCAGGCAAAACATCGCGAGGCGAGAGCGAGGCACGTGCATCGCGGTCTCCGGGGCTGCGAGCGTGGTCGAGCATCCGAACTGCATGTTACCATCCTAGGAGGCACGACGGGAGGCAAGCGTGGATCAACGAGCTGACAAGCGTGGCATGCACTTCCGTTCCGATGGCTTGGCGCTGTCGCCGGCCGAATATGCAAATCTGTTGGCCCGGCTGGCCGACATCGACGGGATTGCTGTGGACGAGTTCTCGCGCGACGGTGTGGTCGCTCGGCTCGAACAGCGCATGGCGGCGCTGTTAGGGAAGGAGACGGCGCTGTTCCTCCCCAGCGGGACGTTGGCCAACCATCTGGCATTCCGCGTCCTGGCGCAGCGCGGTCGGCGGGTGTTGGTGCAGCGGGAGAGCCATATCTACAATGACTCGGGCGACTGCACGCAAGAGCTGAGCGGGCTGACCCTGATCCCGCTGGCACCCGGTCGCGCAACCTTCGATTTCGCGGAAGTGGCGGCCGAAGTTGAGCGCGCCGAGGAGGGTCGCGTATCGACCCCGGTCGGGGTGATCTCGATCGAGTCGCCGGTGCGCCGCGTGGTCGGCGAGGTCTTCGACTTCGACGAGATGCAGCGCATCGCCGCCTTTGCGTGCGAGCGCCGGATCGGGCTCCATCTCGACGGCGCCCGCTTGTTTCTGGCAGCGCCCTACACGGGAATAGCGCCGCAGACCTACGCCGCCCTGTTCGACACCGTCTACGTGTCCTTATACAAATACTTCAATGCCGCCGGCGGTGCGGTGCTCGCTGGCCCGCATGATCTGCTCGCAGAGCTCTACCACCAGCGCCGCATGTTCGGCGGCAGCCTACGCCAGGCTTGGCCGTACGCGGCGGTAGCCCTCCACTATCTCGATGGCTTTGGCGAGCGCTTCGAGCGCGCAGCGAGGATCGCCGAGACGCTGTTCAGTGCGGTCGGCGAGCACGAGCGCTGCGTTGTGCTGCGGTCCTCGGCGGCGACCAACGTTACGCGGCTGCGCGTTTACGGCGGTGATGCCGCACGGCTGCCCGAGCGGTTGCTCGCATCGGAAGTGGCGATCCGGCCCGCACTGCGCTCGACCGCCGAGGGAGCCGAATTTGAGCTGATCACCAACGAGACAATCCTGCGGCGCCCCGCGGCAGAGACGATCGAAATTTTCCTCGAGGCCCTCGCATCCACGTGATCGGCAGCAGGGATAGCCGCCTCTTTGGTTAATTGGTGGCGAGGCGATACAGATCTGCAACGGCGCCCAGATTCTGGATCTCGATGCGGAACGGCCCGGTCCATCTGGGCCACCAGCGACAGTATTCACGATCGGTGCTCGCCGTGCTGCGGCACACAAGGTGGTCGTTCTCATCGTAGACGAAGAGGTCGAGGTCGCCTGCTCCATCACCGGAGACGCCCGCTTCGGCCAGCTGTCCGCCGTTGAATACGACGCTGTATACATCCGTAGCACCAGCCTGGACCGTATCTTGATGGGTCTTGGGTTGTTCGATGGTGGCAGGGGTTCCCGTTGCAACGGTCTGGTCGATGAGGAGGTTGATAATCTTGTCGCCTTTGGCAAGGTCGCGAGCTTCGACAAGGATCGAATCGGGCGATACCGGTAGACCAGACTTCTGCGTATACCACGATGCCGCCCTTCCTTCCGGCTTGAGGTCGACCTCAGAACCGTTCAGCGCTTTCATGATCCGCGCTGCGGCGATTAGCACCAGTGGGTCTCTGGTGTCGCGCCCGAATGCAAGGAGGTCCGACGACATTTGCAGCCGTGCGATCGGCTCGTACGTCGCCGGCGCCTTTGGTCCGCTGGAGATGTTCACCCCCTTTTGCGGCGGCGGGAGCGGTGTTCCAACGGCTACCGAGCCCGCCAGCGCGGAAAACGTGAAACCCAATCCGAGAGCGAGACTTGCCATCGCGAGGAGCTTCGCCCAAGGGAGCTTGGCCAGAAAAGCCATCCGTCGATCTCCAAACCCAATCTCTGCGGTCCGGGGTCACTATTTCGCTTAATGGTTAATATTTGATCGATGCGGAGCGACGTTCACTGGGCCGATCATATTGACGGCAAGCGGCGTAAACCCTACCTAGAATTGGTTCCCATGGCACTGCTCCCGATCATCACCGCTCCAGATCCGCGGCTCAAAATCAAGGCGCGGCCCGTCGCTGCGGTCGACGCCAAGGTCCGGCGCCTGATGGACGACATGCTGGAGACGATGTATCAGGCGATCGGCATCGGGCTGGCGGCGCCGCAGGTCGGGCAGTCGACCCGCCTCATCGTTCTCGATGTCGCGCGCGAAGGCGAAAAGCCGCAGCCCCTTAGGCTCGCCAACCCGGAGATTCTCTGGCGCTCATCCGAGCTCGCGACCTTCAGCGAGGGGTGCCTGTCATTGCCGGAGCATTATGCCGACGTCAGCCGGCCGGCCGCGATCCGTCTGCGCTACCTCGACCATCAGGACGAGATCCGCGAGATGCACGCCGAGGGGCTCCTCGCCACCTGCCTGCAGCACGAGATCGAGCACCTCGACGGCATCCTCTTTGTCGACCACCTCTCGCTGGTGAAACGTGGCATGATCCTGCGCAAGCTCGCCAAAGCAAAGCGCAGCCGAGTTCCCGTCCCTGCCTAGCGCGGCGCCGGCGGTGATCGAACGATGACCGCCGCGGCCCCGAGAGAACCGCTCGACCTCGTCTTCATGGGCACGCCGGCGTTTGCGGCGACGATCCTCGAGGCGCTGATCGAAGCCGGGCACCATGTCCGCGCTGCCTACACCCAGCCGGCTCGCCCGGCCGGTCGCGGTCATCGGCCCCACCCCTCGCCCGTGCAGCTGCTAGCCATCCAGCACCGGATCAGCGTCAGATGCCCGGTCAGCCTGCGGACACAAGATGCGCAGGCAACGTTCTCGGCACTCGGCGCCGATGCGGCGGTCGTCGCCGCCTATGGCTTGATTCTGCCCCGTGCGATCCTGGCCGCGCCGCGGCTCGCTTGTCTCAACGTGCACGCCTCGCTGCTGCCGCGCTGGCGCGGCGCGGCGCCGATCCAGCACGCGCTGCTCGCCGGCGACAGCGAGACCGGGATCACGATCATGCAGGTGGAGGAAGGCCTCGACACTGGGCCGATCGTGCTGCAACAGGCGCTGCCGATCGCGCCCGGGGTGAGCGCCGCGGAGCTTTCCGAGGCACTGGCGGCGCTCGGCGCCCGGCTGATCGTCGAAGCTCTTGACGGGGTGGCTCGCGGTACCCTCGCGACCCGGCCCCAGCCGCAGGAGGGGGTCACCTACGCCCGCAAGATCAACCGCGAAGACGGCAGACTCGATTGGCGCCTGCCGGCTGCGGTCCTGGGACGGCGCGTGCGCGCACTCGACCCTTGGCCGGGCGCTTTCTTTGAAGGCCCGCGCATCAGGGACGGAGGCGAGCGCATTCGAGTGCTCGCGGCCATAGCTTTGCCGGAATCTGCCCCCGGCACACCGGGCACGGTGCTCGACGAGCAGCTGTCGATCGCCTGCGGCGACGGGATATTGCGGCCGCTGCTGGTGCAGCGCGCGGGCCGCGCCGCGGTCGAGGTTGCCGCCTTTCTGCGCGGTCACCCGATCGCCGCCGGGACAGTGCTGCCGTGCCCCGCTACAAGCTGACGATCGAATATGACGGCAGGGGGCTGGTCGGCTGGCAACGCCAAGCAAACGGCCTGTCGGTGCAGGAAGCGCTCGAAACGGCGATGGCGCGGTTTTGCGGCAGAAGGGTCACCGTTTACGGCGCGGGCCGCACCGATGCGGGCGTGCACGCGCTCGGCCAGTGCGCTCATTTCGATTTGCCGAGGACCGTCGAGGCCGGCGTATTGCGCAGCGCGCTCAACCATCATCTTCGCCCGGCCGCAATCAGTGTGCTGGCCGCCGAACCCACGCCCGAGGATTTCGATGCGCGGTTCTCCGCCATCGGCCGGATTTATCTCTACCGGATCCTGAATCGGCGGGCACCGCCGGCGCTGGAGCGCGGCCGGGTGTGGCACGTCGCGTCGCCTCTCGATCTGGCAGCGATGCAGGAAGGTGCACGGCATTTCGTCGGCCATCACGACTTCACGACCTTCCGCGACTCGCGGTGCCAAGCGAAGTCGCCGCTGAAAACCCTCGACGTGCTGGAGTTGCACCGAACCGGCGATGAGATCCATATCGAAGCGCGCGCGCGCTCGTTCCTGCACCACCAAGTGCGCAACATGGCGGGCACCCTGAAGCTGGTGGGGTTAGGACGCTGGCATCCCGACGACGTCGCCCGCGCGCTTGCCGCGCGCGACCGCCGTGCCGGCGGCCCGACCGCACCGGCGGAGGGCCTCTGCCTGGTCGAGGTACGCTATCCGTAACGAAGGGTCGGCGCAAAGGCTCACACTTCCAGATTACCGGTGAAGCGTGGGCTCGTGTTGCTGCCGCGGACACGTCCGTGCCCAGGGGTAAAAGAGTCCGATGCTCTGATTCCAGAAAATGATGGGCCTGTGACGGCCTACGTCTGGTCTTAACCTTAATTGATCGTGCCAGAGTGTTTCGGGTTTGCGGCAGCCAGCTTTTCGGACGTTTTGAGAACCTTCTCCCAAGACGCGAGGGTTGTTTTGTCACCGGCCTTGTTCAATTCGGCACACCGGGGAACGGCCATATGAACCGCATCGTGCCGGTACGTCAGAAAAAAATGCGGACTGTCTCCTCGGCCACGTCTGATTCGGGTAGGCGTTTGCGCACCATGTCAGGTCGATTTAAAAGAGGCCCATACCCGGAAGTATCTACTCAAAAAATTCTTCGTCAACTTTCTTGATGTCCAGTGACTCCTCGACCCGACACCCCACGTTGTAGCGTATCATCAGCTTGGTAAGTTGTTCTCCATCTATGAGTACGATCCTCTTACTTAGAAATTCTGCCGTCTCCCGAGCGGATGGTGAAAAACTTGAGGTAGTCACGAACAATCCTTTTGTTGCCTTATGGCGATCTAGACTACCGAAGAAATCTCGAATGGCACCTGCTCCAATGTCGTTGCCCCGTAGTGTAGCGCTGCGACCGATCGAGAGCGCTTTCGACATCGCCGCCGCGATGAAGGTGGGCCGGGCTGGCTAGGCGCGTCAACCCATAGGAGAGATTTTGCTGCAGATTCGCTGCACATGGCGGGGCGTGAAATCATCGATGCAATTCGTGATTGCAGTCGCCGACCATCCTGCAGGCGCGGTTGCTCGCGTTCGGCCGACCCCCGGTCGCGGTGCCATTTCAGTAGAGCCCGCTGGCGGCGAGGCTGATCACGATCACGAGGATGAGGTCGACGAGAACGATAAAAACCGCGGCGGAGGCCGTGGTATCGAGTGCCACCCGGGCGATGTACCACTCGTAGACGAGGGTGGCGATCAAGGCCAGGATGTAGATGGATTCTCCGGCCCCCGCGACCGGGATCGTGCTTCCGGAACCGACGCCGACCAGCACAAAGAGCGCGCTCTGCGGGACTTGGCACCAGTTGTAGGGGACCATGAAGTCGAAGAACCGGTTGG
>Ga0210399_10000770_pt1 | contig 25121 bp, 21 predicted proteins | sample IncBWC14MmetaG_FD_150865 | JGI IMG/M metagenome (GOLD analysis project Ga0210399, IMG submission 150865) | Forest soil microbial communities from Barre Woods Harvard Forest LTER site, Petersham, Massachusetts, United States - Inc-BW-C-14-M | ecosystem: Environmental > Terrestrial > Soil >... | reverse complement strand
GACTGATTAGTAAGATCGTACATGCGTACATTCAAAGCGTGTGCCGGAGATTTGCATGGACTGGATCCCTACAATTTCCGAATTTGGCGGACCGACCTATCGACGCATTGCCGATGCCATCGAAGCCGATATCGGCTCGGGCCGGCTGGTGCGTGGACAACAGCTGCCGACGCACCGGGCGCTGGCGAGAGCACTGAGCGTCGATCTCACGACCATCACCCGAGCCTATGGAGAGGCGCGCCGGAGGGGACTGTTGGACGCGCGCGTCGGGAGTGGTTCGTTCGTGTCCGAGACGACCGCAAGGCGCGCCGTCGACATACCCCATCCCGTTGCGATCGATCTTTCGATGAACGTCCCGCCGCATCCAGTAGAAGCGCAGCTGGAGGATCGTATTCTCCACGGGCTCGAGGCACTACGGCGGAAATCCGGACTGACGGCGTTTCTGAACTATCAGCCGCCTGGCGGCAGCGAGCGCGAGCTCGAGATCGGAGCGAAATGGATGGGCTCGCGTGTGCCGCACGTTCGACCGGACCGCCTCGTGGTCTTTCCCGGCACCCAATCGATCCTATTCAACCTGCTCGCGCATTTGACGAAGCCCGGCGACCTGGTGCTCACTGAGGCGCTGACCTTTCCGGGAATAAAGGCGGCGGCGGCCCGTCTCGGGATCAAGCTTGCGGGAGTTGCGATGGACGAGGATGGTATCCTTCCCGATGCGCTGGCCAGGGCCTGTCGCGAGTTGAAACCGAAGGCCGTCTATCTCATTCCGACACTCCATAATCCAACTACCGCGACGCTTTCGCCCGAGCGACGTGATGCGATTGCGCGGACCATCGGCGCCGCCAATGTGACGCTGATCGAAGACGATGCTTATGGCTTTCTGGATCCCTCCGCTTCGCCCATCGCGAATCTTGTTCCAGAGCGCACTTATCTCTGCACGACACTTTCCAAATGCATCGCGCCGGCGCTACGCTTCGCCTTTCTCATTACACCGAACACGAGCGCGCGACACGACATGCGAGGCTATCTGCAAGCGGCGGTGCAGATGCCTGCACCACTCATGACCGCGCTCGTCACACATTGGATGGAGACCGGCATCGCCGACCGGATCATCGAGGCGATCCGGAACGAGGCCATCGGCCGCCAGCAACTCGCGCAGCGTGCCTTGAAAGGCTTTCAATTCCTGGCGAAAAGGACCGCACATCATCTGTGGTTAAGGCTGCCGGACGGATCGGGAACAACGGAAACCACCGCCAACCTCTTGCGGAACGGCCTTGCCATTGTCAGCAGCGAGGCCTTCGCGGTGGGCGGCCACGCTCCGTACGGGGCCCGGCTGTCACTCGGTGCCGCGCGCAACCGGGCTGAATTGGCCCGAGCGCTGCAGATCCTTGTCACAACGCTACGGCAGCCCGCATCAATGAAGCAAATCGTCTGACTACATTGACGATCTCGCCTTCGAACTTCGACCGGTTGCTCTGACGCGGTCGCTGCGCCCGACAAGACAGAATCCTCCCGCAGGTGATCCCCGTGGATGGCACCCGGTAATCGGGACATCGATCGACCTGGTTGCCCGGACGGCAATACTCGAAATGCGCGTTTCCAATTCGCCCGATCAACGCGCTGCGCCCATTGCCAGCCAATCAATGCGCCCAGATATCAACTGCGACTTTGGCTCAGAGGGCGAGGTACCCACGGACATGACAGACAGAGTGGACTTCAGCGAACGGCTCGCGCAGCTCATTGTCGACATGAAGTCGGATGGCCGCTACAGAACGTTCATCCAGCTCGAGCGAATTGCGGGCGAGTTTCCGACGGCCCTGTGGCACTGTCCAGACGGCCAGAGCCGCCTCGTGACGGTGTGGTGCAGCAACGACTATCTCGGCATGGGCCAGCACCCGAATGTGCTGAAGGCCATGCACCGGACAATCGACGGTTCAGGTGCCGGAACCGGCGGCACGCGCAACATCTCGGGCACCAATCGGGCGCACATCGAACTCGAGACCGAGCTTGCCGATCTGCACGAGAAGGAAGCCGCGCTGATCTTTACCTCCGGCTGGATATCAAACCTTGCCGCGCTTGGTACGCTGGGGCGGCTGATTCCGGGTTGCGCGATCTTTTCTGACGCACTCAACCACAATTCCATGATCGAGGGCATCCGCCGCTCTGGCGCAGAGCGCTTCATCTTCCGGCACAACGATGTCGCTCACCTCGACGAACTGATGAGCGGGATCGCACCTGAACGGCCGAAGATCGTCGCCTTCGAGAGCGTCTACAGCATGGACGGCGACATCGCGCCCATCGCGGCGATCTGCGACGTTGCGGATAAGCACGGCGCCATGACCTATCTCGACGAGGTTCACGCGGTCGGCCTTTACGGCCCGCATGGTGGCGGTATCGCGGAGCGCGACCGTGTGTCCCATCGCGTGACCTTGATCGAGGGAACGCTTGCCAAGGCGTTCGGCGTCATGGGCGGCTATGTCGCCGGCTCTTCGCTCATGATCGACGTGGTTCGCAGCTTCGCCAACAGCTTCATCTTCACGACCTCGCTTTGTCCCCATCTCGCCGCTGGCGCGCTGGCCGCCGTGCGGCACCTCAAGGCCCATCCGGAGCAACGTGCCCAGCAGCAGCGCAATGTGAAAAAGCTCAAGTCGATGCTGCAAGCGGCTCGGATGCCCGTTCTCGACTCGCCAAGCCATATTCTGCCGGTGATCATCGGGGATGCGCATAAATGCCGTCGTGCGAGCGAACTGCTGCTCACAGAGCACGGCATCTACATCCAGCCGATCAACTACCCGACGGTGCCGCGCGGCCTGGAACGGCTTCGCATCACGCCCACCCCCTTCCACACCGAGGCACATATGCAGCATCTGATCCACGCCCTGGTCGCCGTTCGTGCGCGGCTCGGCTGGTCGATCACGGAGGACGCGGCGTGAAACCCAACGCTGCGCTCGCAGCCCCGCTCGGACGCTGCGACTGCGAGATGAAAGAGACGATTCATGTTTGGCCTGACAGCACTTGAACTCGCCCGAATTCAGTTCGGCTTCACGATATCTTTCCACATCATCTTCCCCGCAATCACGATCGGCCTCGCGAGCTACCTGACGGTGCTGGAAGGCTTTTGGCTCTGGAAGAAAGAAAACGCCTATCTCGAACTTTATCATTTCTGGTCGCAGATATTCGCCGTGAACTTTGCGATGGGAGTCGTCTCCGGCCTCGTGATGGCCTACCAGTTTGGCACCAACTGGAGCTATTACTCGGCTTTCGCGGGGACCATCACCGGTCCGCTGCTCAGCTATGAGGTGTTGACCGCCTTCTTTCTTGAAGCCGGCTTTCTGGGGGTGATGCTGTTTGGATGGAAAAAAGTCGGCCCGGGCCTTCATTTCCTTGCAACAATCATGGTGGCGATCGGCACCCTTGTTTCAGCCACGTGGATCCTCGCCTCCAACAGCTGGATGCAAACACCACAAGGATACGAAGTCATCAATCAACGCGTGGTGCCTGTCGACTGGCTGAAGGTGATCTTCAATCCTTCGTTTCCCTATCGGCTCGCGCATATGACGGTTGCGGCCTACCTCGCCACCGCGTTGTTCGTCGGCGCGTCCGGCGCATGGCACCTGCTCAAGCGTCACGACACGCCGGCCATACGCACGATGTTCTCGATGGCCATGTGGCTGGTCCTCTTGGTTGCGCCGGTACAAATTGCGATCGGCGACGCGCATGGACTGATGACCCGCGCGTATCAGCCAGCGAAAATCGCGGCGCTCGAGGGTCACTGGGAGAACACGCCTGGCGAGAGCGTGCCGCTGATCCTGTTCGGCTGGCCCGACATGAACGCCGAGACGACGCGCTATGCGCTCCAGATACCGCATCTCGGCAGCTTGGTGCTGACCCATAGCTGGAACGGCCAAATCGCCGGACTGAAGGATTTTGCGCCCGGGGATCGTCCGGATTCCACGATCGTCTTCTGGACCTTCCGAGTCATGGCAGGGCTCGGTTTCCTGATGGTTCTCTTGGGGCTTTGGAGCGCCTGGGCGCGCTGGCGGAGCGAGTTGTTCCGGTCCAGGCTGTTTCTACGCTTCGCGGTCCTCATGGGTCCAACCGGTCTGATCGCGATTCTCGCGGGATGGCTTACGACGGAGATTGGACGCCAGCCCTGGGTCGTTTACGGCGTGATGCGGACCAAGGATGCAGTCTCGAACCATTCGGCGCTCGCACTTTCGATAACGCTGATCGTATTCATCGTCATGTACACCGGCGTGTTCGGGACCGGGATCAGCTACATGCTCAAGCTGGCAGCAAAAGGCCCGCAGCCCTACGACGACCATTCGCCCGAACCGAGCGGGCGGGCGGCGCGTCCTTTATCCGCGATCCCTGACCGCTTCGATGCGGCGATCGAATTGTCGGGCAGCAAGAAGGGATAATGCGATGGGCATCGATCTTCCCGTCATCTGGGCTCTGATCATCGCGTTTGGGCTGATGATGTACGTCGTAATGGACGGTTTCGATCTCGGGATCGGCATCCTGTTCCCGTTCATTCGCGATCGGCGCGATCGCGATACAATGGTCAACACCGTCGCACCGGTCTGGGACGGCAATGAGACCTGGCTCGCGCTAGGTGGAGCCTCCCTGATGGGGGTCTTCCCGCTCGCCTATTCCGTGCTGCTGAGCGCGCTCTATATCCCAATCTTGTCCATGCTGGCTGGCCTGATTTGGCGCGGCGTCGCGTTCGAATTTCGATTCAAGGCGGACGAAGCTGATAAGCCATTCTGGGACAAGGCTCTCGCTTCGGGCTCCTATGTGGCGACCTTTTCGCAAGGCGTTGCGCTCGGTGCCTTCATCAACGGTTTCAGCGTGACCGGCGCCTCCTACGACGGCAGCAGCTTCGATTGCCTGACGCCCTTCAGTCTCTTCACAGGCGCTGGCCTCATCATGGCCTACGCGCTGCTCGGCAGCACCTGGCTCATCATGAAGACCGAAGGCGTGCTGCAGCATCGAATCAAGTCGATCACGCGTCCAATAACGCTGATTGTCGTGGCTGCGATTGTCGTCATCAGCCTGTGGACCCCGGCGATGCATCCGAACATTGCGGCGCGGTGGTTCTCCTTTCCAAACATCCTCATCTTCTCACCGGTGCCAATGCTTGTCATCGTCACGGCGATCGCCATCCTGCAAGTGATCCAAACGGATACCCATGCCGCGCCATTCGTGCTGGCGCTGTTTCTTATGTTCCTGGGCTATAGCGGCCTGGCGATCAGCCTGTGGCCGAACATCATTCCACCGGCGGTCTCGATTCGTGAGGCCGCCGCTCCACCGGAAGCCATGGGCTTCACGCTGGTCGGTGCCCTCTTCGTCATCCCAATCATCCTCGGCTACACGTCGTTGTCCTATTACGTGTTTCGCGGCAAGGTGAAATCCGGTGAAGGATATCATTGATGGCCGGGCAGCTCGTACCGCAGACATTTCTTCGCCGCGTTGGCTGGCTCGCTCTCATCTGGGCAACGAGCGTACTCGCGCTCGCCGTCGTTGCCGGCCTGTCCAGAGGGCTCATGACTCTCGCGGGCCTAACCGTGTGATGCCGCGGCGGCGCAGGCTTGGATGGACCGCGCTCGTCATGCCGCTCTTTGGACGCGCAGCCCGCGAGCTCTGTTGCGTACGTGCAAACTTGGAAGACTGACGTCCAAACGGGCGGCATATTCGCGCGAAAGCGCTATCACCCAGCTGAATACGATGTCATTGCCCGGCAAAAGCAAAACCCCTGCGCTGAGGAATTGAACATGAAAACCGCGGCGATTCCCGTTTTCAAGCTACAGCTGCATCTACTGTCTCGGTCGGTCGCGCGCCTGCCCTATTTTGTAGAGCTGATGAAACCGCGCGTTATGACGCTCGCGGTCTTCACGGCCCTCGTCGGAATGATCGCCGCCCCGGCGCGTCTCGATGCCCTGCCTGCCGTCGTCGCAGTTATGGCGATCACGGCGGGCGCTGGCGCCGCCGGTGTGCTCAACATGTGGTGCGACGCAGACGTGGACGCCATCATGACGCGCACCGCGATGCGTCCCATTCCCCGTGGCAAGGTCTCGCAGATCGAGGCGCTGATATTCGGAACTGCACTCGCGATCTGCGCCGTCGCGGCACTCGCTTTCGCCGCCAATGTCGCGGCAGCCGCGCTATTGGCCGGCGCAATCTTCTTCTACGTCGTCGTCTATACGGCATGGCTGAAGCGGTACACGCGCCAGAACATCGTGATCGGAGGTGCCGCCGGCGCGCTGCCCCCGGTGATCGGATGGGTTGCCGTCAGCGGAGACATTTCGCCCGAGCCGCTTACTCTGTTTCTCATCATTTTCTTTTGGACACCGCCCCACTTCTGGGCACTCGCCCTCAATCGCGCCGACGAATACGCCCGTGCGGGCATACCGATGCTGCCGGTCGTTGCCGGAAGGGCTGCAACCACGCGTCAGATAATGATCTACAGCATGCTGTTGCTGCCAATTTCGGAGCTGCCATGGATGCTCGGGTTCACCGGGCGCGTCTATGGCGCGACCACGCTTGTGTGCGGAGCGATCTTCGTTGCGCTCGCCGCGCGACTGGCCCGGAGCAGCGCTGCCGACAGGGTAGCGGCTCATCGTCTTTTCGCTTTCTCGATCGCCTACCTTTTCGTGCTCTTTGCGGCTCTGCTGATCGCCGGTGGCGCCAATCGCGAGTCCCGCATCCTGTTTGCGCCTTCGGCTTGGGCAGCTTCTCCATCCTCGCAAGCCGAACATCGCTGTCGAGCCATCCAAACCATGTGCCACGCCGCCATCACCGAGCGAGAGGAGGTCTGAGATGCGATACAGTTCACCCGTCCTCCTCCTGGTGTCTGCCGCTGCGCTCAGCGGCTGCTCTGAGGGCGTCCTCGATCCCAAAGGACCCGTCGCCGCAGCCGAACGGCTGATCTTGTTTGATTCGCTTGGAATCATGTTGGCGATCGTGATCCCAACCGTGCTTGCGACATTGGCGGTCGCCTACTGGTTTCGAGCGTCGAACCGCCGCGCCGGCTACCAGCCAGAGTTCGCCTATTCGGGGCGTCTCGAGTTGCTGGTCTGGTCAATCCCGTTGATGACCGTCCTCCTCGTCGGCTCCGTCGCCTGGATCGGTGCTTATGATCTCGATCCGCCCAAGCCGATTCCCTCGTCCGCCAAGCCTGTGATGGTTCAGGTCGCCTCGCTCGACTGGAAATGGCTGTTCGTCTATCCGGAGGAAGGCGTCGCAAGTGTCAATCACCTGACAATCCCGGTTGGCACGCCGGTGAGCTTCGAGCTGACGTCATCGGGCGTCATGAACAGCTTCTTCGTGCCGCAGCTCGCCGGCCAGATCTACACCATGGCCGGAATGGTGACGCATCTGAACCTCCAGGCCGATCATTCCGGAACGTATCGCGGCATGTCGGCGAATTTCAGCGGCGAGGGCTTCGCCGACATGCACTTCAATGTCGACGCGGTCACACCCGAAGCCTTTGCGGAGTGGGTTGCTTCAACGCGCAGTTCCGGGCCCGTGCTCGACGCCCAGGCTTATGCGGCTCTGGTCAAGCCTAGCAAAGCGGTCGCGCCGTTCACTTACCGGTCGATCGCCCCCGGCCTGTTTGCCGGCATCCTGAGCGCCGGATTGCAACCAGATGACGGCCTCTGTGTCGGCTATCCAAAATCCATGAGGGCAGAACGATGAACCTCCTCGGCAAGCTCAGCTGGAGCGCTATTCCCGTTCATCAGCCGATCATCATGGGCACGGTCGCCTGCATCGGCGTTATCATTCTCGCGGCTCTGGCTTGGGTCACCGCGAAGGGATCCTGGCTGTATCTTTGGCGCGAATGGCTTACGTCCGTCGATCACAAGCGTATCGGCGTCATGTATCTTGTGCTTGCGATGCTCATGCTCGTGCGCGGCTTCGCAGACGGCATCATGATGCGAACGCAGCAGGCGGTCGCGGCCGGCGGAGCGCAGGGATATCTGCCGCCCGAGCATTTCGACCAGATCTTTTCGGCGCATGGCACCATCATGATCTTCTTCGTAGCCATGCCGCTTGTGATCGGACTGATGAACTTTGCCGTGCCGATGCAGCTCGGCGTCCGCGATGTCGCGTTCCCGACGATGAATTCGATCAGCCTTTGGCTCACCGCGTCAGGCGTGCTCCTGACGAATGTATCGCTTGCCATCGGCGAGTTCGCGAAGACCGGCTGGGTCGCCTACCCGCCGCTCAGCGAGCTCCAATTCTCGCCCGGCGTCGGCGTCGACTACTATCTCTGGTCGCTGCAAATCGCGGGCATCGGGACCTTGTTGAGCGGCGTCAATTTCGTCACCACGATCCTGAAGCTGCGGGCTCCTGGAATGGGCTATATGCGCATGCCCGTGTTCTGCTGGACCGCGCTTGCGACGAACCTGCTCATCGTCGCGGCATTTCCGGTGCTCACTGCGCTGTTCGCAATGCTGCTGCTCGATCGCTACCTCGGCTTTCACTTCTTTACCGTGAACGCCGGCGGCAACGCCATGATGTACGTGAACCTGTTCTGGATTTGGGGCCATCCCGAAGTCTATATCCTCGCGCTACCTGCATTTGGCATTTTTTCGGAGGTGAGCGCGACATTCTCCGGCAAGCCGCTGTTTGGTTATCGCTCGATGGTCGGTGCGACCATGGCGATCTGCGTGCTCTCTTACACGGTCTGGCTGCATCATTTCTTCACCATGGGTGCCAGTGCAAGCGTCAACGCCTTCTTCGGCATAACGAGCATGCTCATCGCGGTGCCAACGGGCGTCAAGATCTTCAACTGGCTGTTCACGATGTACGGCGGCCGAGTTCGATTCACGGTACCGGTGCTGTGGACCGTCGGCTTCATGGTGACGTTCGTCTTCGGCGGCTTGACCGGAGTGCTGCTGGCCTTGCCGGCGGTCGACTGGCAGGTGCACAACAGTGTCTTCCTGGTCGCTCATTTCCATCATGTCATTATCCCGAGCGTCCTGTTCGGGTGCATGGCCGGCTACAACTACTGGTTTCCCAAGGCATTCGGGTTCAAGCTGGACGAACGCTGGGGAGCCGCCTCGTTCTGGTGCTGGTTCATCGGCTTCCATCTCGCTTTCATGCCGCTCTATGTGGTTGGGCTGATGGGCATGACCCGCCGCCTGCAGCACTACGATGTTCTCTCTTGGCAGCCCTGGCTGTTGGCCGCCGAGGCAGGCGCAGTCGTCATTCTGGCCGGAATTGTCTGCCAGATCGTTCAACTCGTGGTGTCTATTCGCGCCCGTGAGCAGCTGCGCGACACGACGGGTGATCCATGGAACGGACGCACACTCGAATGGTCCACGGCGTCGCCACCTCCAGCGTGGAATTTTGCGATGCTGCCGCACGTCGGCGAAATCGACGCCTTCTGGGCAAAAAAACAGCGCGTGCACGCAAGGCAAGAACGGTCCGTGCAGCGGCGCGAGTACGAACCGATCGAAGTTCCGAAGAACAGTCCGACCGGTTTCGTTACTGCATTCTTCGCGGTGCTCACCGGTTTCGCTCTGATTTGGCACATCTGGTGGATGGCCGGCGTGGGACTGCTTGGCGCAGCCGTGACGTTGCTCTGCTTCATGTTCCGCGTGGAAGACGAAGTTGAGATCCCTGCGGAACAGGTCGCCCTCTTCGATCAGAGCCACCCGGTGGAGATATCGCTATGAACATCGCAGTCGGGGTTGATGATGTCCACGAAGGCGAACTGGTGAACACCAGCGAGGCGGGTCCAGCGCCTAAGCGAATCGTCGTCAGTTATGGGTTCTGGATTTTCCTCCTCAGTGACATCGTGATGTTCTCGGCGCTGTTTGCGGGCTATGCCGCGCTCGCAAGAGCGACTGCTGGCGGTCCAACAGGTTCTCAGTTGTTCAATCAACAGACCGTCGCGATGGAGACTGCTTTTCTTCTGCTCTCAAGCTACAGCTGTGGGCTGATGTCGTTGGCCATCAATTCGCGAGGCTATTTCGGCACCTTCCTGGGCGCCGGGGTCACATTCCTCCTGGGAGCGGCATTTCTTAGCCTCGAGCTTCGCGAGTTCGCGACCATGATTGCGATAGGGGCGACCCCGCAACGCAGCGCGTTTCTTTCCGCCTTCTTTACGCTGGTCGGTTGCCACGGGCTGCATGTGGCGGTTGGACTGAGCTGGCTGGTTCTCATGATGATTCAGCTCGCAATGAGGGGTTTCAGCCCCGTTGTGGAGCGCCGCCTGCACTGCTTCTCCCTGTTCTGGCACGCGCTCGACATCATCTGGGTCCTGATATTCACGGTTGTCTATCTGATGGGAGTCGTTCCATGACTGAAACGCGTTGGGATGTTGCACCGGGAGATAGACCAGGAATCTCGGTCTCGGAGCAAGGAACGTTTTCTGGGTTTTTCGTCTACACGATCGGCTTGCTGCTCGCTGTGATCCTGACGATCACATCCTTCTGGGTCGCAAATACCTCGGTACTCTGGACACCTGGCGTACCGGCCGGTCTCGTCGTTCTTGCCATCGCACAGATGGGCGTGCACCTGGTGTTCTTTCTCCACATCACCACCGGACCCGACAATACCAATAATATCCTGGCACTCGCGTTTGGCGTGCTCATCGTATTATTGGTCCTCGGAGGCTCGATCGTGATCATGGCCAACCTGAACGAAAATATGGCTGCACACACCGAGCCGATGAACTTGCAGATGCAGCACTGAGCGACTTCACATGCCGCGGCGCAGCCGGCTCTGCGCTCATCCGGGCCAAGGCGTTTCCCGCCCGGTTGGCTCTCGCCGGGCAGACCGCCGGTAACAACCGCTTTTGGAGATCACAATGTACGACTCATCGTTTCGTGCCCTCGCAACGGCGCTGTCAGGCAGGCTTTTGAAACCGCGTCTCAGGACCGCGGTCCTTGGCGCGCACCTTTTGCTCGCGTTTGCCCTTCCGTCACATCTGATTGCGCACGAGGCTCACCCGGCCGCGCAGCCGACGACGGCAGCTGCCACCGATGAAGCTCCGTTCTTGAAGGAGAACGACGACGCGATGGCCAAGATGATGAACGACATGGCGATCAAGCCGACCGGTGATATCGACCGCGATTTCGTGGCCATGATGTCGCCGCATCATCAAGGCGCGGTCGACATGGCGATCATCGAATTGCGCTACGGCAAGAACGAACAGCTCAGACGCATCGCGCAGGAAATCATCGTCGACCAGATGCAGGAGATTGCCGCCATGAAGCTTGCGATCGGCGAACCCGCAACCGATTCCGCACCTGCTCCGACCCAACAGCAACCGGCCTCGACTCCGGTCGAGCATCGCCACTCCGGCATGCAGATGGACATGTCATCTGGAATGAAACACTAGGAGCAAACCATGACGATCTGGAAGAGCATTCTTCTTGCAGGGACCATCCTTGCGACCAATGGCGGTGCGTGGGCAGGACAGGCGCCCGGCGCGCTATCCGCGCCCGATATCCCGATCAGCCATCACGATCGCGTTTACGCTGCGGAACAATTCTCAAACACCCTCTCGGTCACGGACCCGGTGGACAACAAACTCCTCGGCGTGATCAAGCTGGGCGACCCGCAGCCTGCCAATTTCAGCCCGCTCTACAGGGGGCAGGTTCTGGTCCATGGCCTGGGCTATTCGCCCGATCATCGGACGCTCGCAGTGGTTTCGATCGGATCGAATTCAGTGACCTTCATCGACACAGCGACGAACTCCGTCAAGCATGTGACGTATGTCGGACGCTCGCCGCATGAAGCGTTCTTTACACCGGACGGCCGCGAGGTCTGGGTCACCGTCCGTGGCGAGAACTATGTCTCCGTGATTGATGGCAAGACGTTCAGAGAGAAGACCCGCATTATGACGCCCAGCGGACCCGGCATGCAGATTTTCTCGCCCGACGGCAAATACGGCTATATCTGCTCGTCCTTCAATCCCGAGACGGACGTCGTCACCGTTTATGATCACAAGATCATTGCGAAGGTCAAGCAGGAGAGCCCGTTCTGCCCGAACATCGCGGCGACGCCGGACGGCAACCAGGTGTGGTTCACGCTCAAGGACGTCGGCAAGACGCAGGTGTTCAATGCAAAGCCGCCGTTCAATCTGATCAAGACGATCGATACCGGCCCGATCACCAACCACGTCAATTTCGCGCATACCGCCAAGGGCTCGTTCGCCTATGTCACGATTGGCGGCCTGAACCAGGTGAAGATTTTCCGCACTGATGATTTTTCCGAGGTCGCGACCATCCCGGTCGGCAATCTTCCGCACGGTGTGTGGCCGTCGGGCGATGGCAGCCGGGTCTATGTCGGGCTGGAGAATGGCGACGCGCTCGCGGCGATCGATACCGCGAGCAACACCGTGATCGCAAACATTCCGATCGGACAAGCGCCACAGGCCATCGCCTATGTTCCGAACGCCGCCCCCAATCCCGACGACCGTCAGAACCTCGAGGGGCTCGGTGTCGCAGGCCAGGTCGCGCACCTCGCGCTCGGACCGAAGGATGGGCCAAGGGACGGACAAACTCCGACCAGCGTCTCGCTGTTCGATCAGGGCCTGATTCAGGTGCTGCAGGCGTCGGTCACTGGTCTGACGCCGAAGCAAAAATACGTTCTTGCGCTGGCGGACCAGGCGAACGGAACCGGTTCCCTGCAACCGCTGGCGGCCTTCATGACCAATCCGGCAGGATCGGCCATCGTCAATGCGACCGGCCCGATCCGGCAGATCGTCAACGATCCCGCAACCCCGGAGCGCCGCTATCTTGTCATTGCCCCCGGAGACGCGACGGAATTCGGGGAGGCGGTTCAGGTGCAAAAGCGATAATGGCAGGTTGAAGCAACTCGCCGGCGGAGCGCAGCATGAGAGACCTGCTGCTGCAGGTCAAATCGCTGATAGCCGCGCTCCGCCGCCGTGCGGTGCACTTGTTGACGATTGGGGAGGCATCAGCCGCGAAAACGCTCGCGATATTCGCTGGGCCCGGTTCCGATCCGCCGCAGGAAGGCGCGCCGCATGGTGTCGGGATTGGCAAAGCCGCAATGTGACGCGACGCGCTGCAGCGGCTTGTCGGTGTCCTCGAGCATGCGACGCGCCGAATCGACGCGCGCCATCTCGACGAAGTCCGCCGGCGTCATCCCCGCCTCCTGCTGAAAGATGCGGGTAAAATTGCGCACGCTCATCGCAGCCCGCGAGGCAAGCGTCTTCACCGTCAGCTCCAGCGGCAGATGCTCGAGGATCCAGTGTTGCACCGCCTGGATTCGCCCTTCCGTTGCGACCTGAGCCGCGAGATGGGCGCTGAATTGCGACTGGCCGCCCGGCCGCTTGAGGAAGACGACCAGCCGCCGCGCGACCGAAAGCGCAACATCGCGGCCGTGATCGTCCTCGATCAGCTTCAATGCCAGGTCGATGCCGGCTGTCACGCCGGCCGAGGTCCACAGCGCGCCGTCCTGCACGAAGATCTGATCCGGCGTGACCTTGGCCGCGGGAAATTTTTCCGCCAGCTCGGCGGCGTGCTGCCAATGCGTCGTCACGTTGAATCCGTCGAGCAGCCCCGCGGCGCCAAGGAAGAATGCGCCGGTGCAAACCGACCCATGACGCCGGCTTCGCAGCGCGTGTCGCCGCAACAAAGCGTGCGCTGCCAACTCAGCAAAGGCCTGAGCGTAGTCCGGCGTACCGGCAACCAGCAGCGTGTCGATCGGCTGATCGCATTCGAAGATCGAACCGTGAGCCACGAGCGACATACCCCCGGCCGTCACCGCGCGATCCGGGCCGGCGGACAACAGACGAACTTCGTAGTTGCATCTGCCAGGAGCCTGCCGGTTGGCTTCCAGAAAGGCATCCAGAGGACCCGAAATGTCCAGCGATTGCGCGTTTTGCGGAACGACGATGGCTATGGGTGTGCTGACCACCTTCGTGTTCTCCCAGCGCCGCCATGCAACGCGAAAGGCTCGACGCTAGCTGCAAGCCGCGAGCGCTTGCATCGGCGAGGCATCCAGATTGCGTACCATCTCACGGAGAATAAAGCCGGCACCACGGATATTATGGATCATCGGTATTTCGTCCGGGCCGTCAACCTTATGGCGCAGATGGCTCATATGGACGTCGATCAGATTGGTTTCCGGAACAAACTTGTAGTTCCAGACGTCCTTAAGCAGCATCGCACGGGTCAGCAAGTGGTCGCTTCGCCGCATCATATACTCGAGCAGGCGAAACTCGCGCGGCAAGAGTTTGATCTGGCGGTTGCCGCGCCTGGCGGTCCGGTCGATGAGATCAAGCTCGAGTGCTCCGACACGCAAGATCGTTTCACTCATGTCGGAGGGCCGACGCAGCAGCGCGTCCAGCCTCGCAACGAGCTCGATCAACGCGAACGGTTTGCCGAGATAGTCGTCTCCGCCCGCACGCAGACCGCGGACGCGATCTTCAACCGCATCAAGCCCGCTCAACACCAGAACAGGCGCCGCCACGTGATCCCTACGCAAGCGCTCGATGACCTCAAGCCCGTCCAATCCGGGCAACTGGCGGTCGACGATCAAGGCGTCGGGCTTCAGTGAACGCGCCATCTCCAGACCTTCCGGCCCGTTCGGCGCCCACTCGATCTCAAAGCCGTGATCCGCGAGCCCCGCCGTTATCTCCTCGGCGAGCTCTCCGTCATCCTCGATCAGAAGTACTTTCCTCATTGGTCTACTCTCAATTGCTGGACGTTGCCTGGAGGCCCGGGCGGCTTACCGGGCCGTCTAGGTCTGCTTCTTAATCAGGTCCAATCGATTTACGCGACCGGGGCGATAAGAAGATCTGATGATACTTGGGACGACTGGAGCTTGCCGTCGGCGGCCTTGGCGAGCGCCTCGGCAACACCCTTGCCGTAAGCCGGGTCCGCCTTGGCGCAGTTTGCCACATGCCGTTCCTGGATGTGCCTGGAAGCCTGGCCAACCTGGCGCGCGGTGTTGTCGAACAACGCTTGCTTCTGCGCCGGATTCATCTTTCGGAACAAATCACCAGGCTGTTGCCAGTGATCGTCGTCCGCACGGTGATCCCAATGCGCGGCCGCGCCGGTGATCTCCAGCGGCGGTTCATTTAGCTGCGGCTGGTCCGTCCACTCGCCCAGGCTGTTTGGCCAGTAGGCCGGCGTACCGCCAAGATTGCCGTCAGTGCGCATCGCGCCGTCCCGGTGATAGCTGTGGAATGGACATTTCGGCGCGTTGATCGGGATCTGGTGGTGGTTGACGCCGAGACGGTAGCGCTGCGCGTCGCCGTAGGAAAACAGGCGGGCCTGCAACATCTTGTCGGGCGAATAGCTGATGCCGGGCACGATGTTCGCGGGTGTGAACGCCGCCTGCTCGACCTCGGCGAAGAAGTTCTCCGGGTTGCGGTTGAGCTCGAAATGGCCGACCTCAATCAGCGGATAATCCGCCTTTGGCCAGACCTTGGTCAGATCGAACGGGTTGAACGGGAAAGCCCTCGCCTGCTCGTCCGTCATCACCTGGATGAAGACAGTCCAGCGCGGGAAATCCCGGCGCTCGATGCTGGTGGACAGGTCACGTTGATGGCTCTCGCGGTCCTTGCCAACCAGCGCCTCGGCATCGGCATCGGTCAAATTCTGAATGCCCTGCTGGGTGCGGAAGTGAAATTTTACCCAGATGCGTTCACTGTTAGCGTTGATGAGGCTGTAGGTATGACTACCGAAACCGTGCTGGTGGCGGAAGCTCCTCGGGATGCCGCGCTCGCTCATGATGATGGTGACCTGGTGCAGCGCCTCGGGGAGCAGCGTCCAGAAATCCCAGTTCATATCCGCGTCCCGCATGCCTGTGCGCGGATGTCGCTTGATCGCGTGGTTCAGGTCGATGAAGCGCAGGGGATCGCGGAAGAAGAACACCGGGGTATTGTTGCCCACCACGTCCCAGTTGCCTTCATCGGTGTAGAACTTGAGCGCGAAGCCGCGGATGTCCCGCTCCGCGTCGGCCGCCCCGCGCTCGCCGGCCACGGTCGAGAAGCGCGCGAACATCGGTGTCTGCTTGCCGATCTTCGAGAAGATCCTGGCCTTGGTGTAACGGCTGATGTCGTGGGTGACGGTGAACGTGCCGTGCGCGCCCGAGCCTTTGGCATGCATTCGCCGCTCCGGGATGACTTCCCGGTGGAAATGCGCCAGCTTCTCGATCAGCCAGATGTCCTGCAGCAATGCCGGACCGCGCGGCCCTGCCGTCATGATGTTCACATTGTCCGTGACAGGCGCGCCGGAGGCGTACGTCAGGAATGGTGGTTTGATGGCCTCATTCATTGGAAACTCCTGGTTTGCTTGTATGATGCAGTACTTCAACGTCCTGGCGGCCCCCCGCGACGCGGCGCCAGGCGCAATGCGTTTGCGTTGCCGATGCGGCTACGACGGAGGGCGACGTTTCGCGCGCTCGTGGAAGATCGACCCGATGAAATCCAGGCTCGTTCTCGCGGCCAGCAGCGACGTGACCCCGGCCGGGTCGTAGGGCGGCGAAACCTCAACGAAATCGACCCCGACCACCTCGAAGCGCCGCGCGACCTCGCTCAACAGGTCCTTGGTTTCGTAGTAGGTGAAGCCACCATGGCTGATCGTTGCAGTCCCCGGTGCGATCGACGGGTCAAAACAGTCGATGTCGATCGATACGTAGACGCGCTCGCCGTCAGCAATATGGGCCAGCGCCGCCTTGGTGCCGATCGCGCGAAACTTCCGCAAGGGCACCACTTGGGTCCCGTAGGCCTTCGCCGCCTCGAAATCCTTCTTGCTGACAGCGGCCATATTATGGGGACCGAGCGTGGTGATCCCCTTCACATGTGCCATCTCCGACGCGCGCCGCATCGGGCTGCCGTGGCCCCAGCTGATGCCGTTGCGCGCGTCGATGAAGTCGAAATGGGCATCGAGATGGACGATGTGGATCGGCTTTTCTTTCGAATAGGCCGCGATCGTTGCCATCGTGATGGCGTGGTCGCCACCGAGGATGTACGGCATCGCTTTGGCATCGAGCAGCGCGCGCACCGCAAGCTCGGCGTTCGCCAGGCTACGCTTGGTATCGGCGTAGATGACGTCGCTGTCGCCGGCGTCGACGATCTTGACTTCGTCGGCAGTGAGATACGTCACCTCGTCCTCGAAATCGAACACCCCTTCTGGGCCAAAACCGTGGAACATCGACATTTCACGGATCGCGCGGGGCCCGAAACGTGTCCCGACGCGATAGCTCGAGGCGGTATCAATGGGTATGCCCAGAATGGCGACATCGGCGCCATCGAGCCTGTCCCAATCCGTGCAGGCAGGCTGGCCTGCAAAGGTGGCGAGGCCGACAAAGGGCAGATCCATTCGCTCCGGCATGTTCCGGCTTACAGGCCGCAGGTCCATCGCACTATCCTTTCTTCGAAACAGCGAAATGCTGCTCGATTGATCCGATCGTTGCGTTCAGCAGATTTCGTCGGTGACGCCCTCTCGCGCATAGGCACTGCGAACCGAAGGCAGGGCGCTGACCTTGTCGAGCAGTCTTGCGATGTTTGGCCGCGAACGAGGCGGCTTCGACATCGGCCGCGCCCAGCGGGCGAGCATCACGAGATAGAAGTCGGCAGCGCTCAGCGCCGGGCCGAGGAAAAGCGGCCCGTTTGCTTTTAGGTGCTGCTCGATGACGTCCAGATAACCTTCCGCGCGCTTCTCCGCCCCGTGCTTGATAATCTCTGATGCTGCCGCGTCGGTGCCGGCCAGGCGCTCCGGATATTGCCAGATCATCAGCTCCTCCTGCAGCGAGTTCGTGAGGAACGTCATCCACTGGTAGAACTTGGCACGCTCCGGCGTACCGATCTTGGGGGCCAAGCCAGTTTCGGGATGCTGATCGACCAGATGAAGGATGATCGCGACCGCCTCGAACAGCACCAATTCACCGTCGACCAATGCAGGAATGCGGCCGTTCGGATTGATCTTCAGATATTCCTTTGACTTCTGGGCGTTCTTTGTACGGTCCACCAAAACGAGATCGTACTTCTGACTCATCTCTTCCAGTACCATATGAGGCGCCGCGTTAGCGTTGCTCGGAAAATAGTGAAGCTGATACATGGTTTCTCTCTGAGCTCATGCTTGCACGATGCGAGAGTTAGCTGACCCAGCACGTGGCTTCAAAGCGTGAGATCCGTCGAACTCGGCCAAAAGCCCGCCGATCTTGGCCAAGATCGCTACGGCAATCTGTAAGACATCCGTCGCGCTCCCATCATGGCTCACCTGACGGCCGCGATCGGGCACACGTCACGGGAGCGGCCGTCGCCATGACATGAAGCGACGCGACCTGGATTCCATTACGTCAGACCGCTCGCAGCGGTATTTCAGATTCGCCCGACGAAAGTCCTACCTTCTGACGCCGACGGCGCGGGCCACCCGACCGCCCCTTGTGATGCGCTCGTACTCGACTCGGTTGTCTGCTCAGCAGAGAATGAAGAAGGTATCAATCCGGTTATCCCAGGGCGACCTGCGCGAGCAGTTCGGACGTGTCGCGCCAACGTAAACAGGCCGCGCCATGTTCGGGACCTACCGTAGCCATTGCCGGTACATCGTCGAGGCAGCGGTCTAACCTGATCGGACATCGGCTGTAGAACGGGCATTCCCGGCGGGGATTTATCGCGCTCGGAATCTCACCGACCACCAGGTTGCGGGGCAACCGACGGGTCGGATCAGGCGACAAGACGGCTGACATCAGGGCGCGCGTGTACGGGTGGCGCGGGTTTGCCATGATGGCCGCGGTCGGTGCTTGCTCTACGATATGGCCGAGATACATGACTGCAACGCGGTGGCTCAGATGTTCCACCGCCATGATGTCGTGCGAAATGAACAGGTATGCCACCGACATGCTGCTTTGAAGCGAGCGCAGCAGACCCAAGATTTCCTCGCGGACCGTGGGATCAAGCGTCGAGGTCGGTTCGTCAAGTACAACAAGCTTCGGGCTGGTGATCAGCGCCCGCGCAATACCTACCCGTTGCTGCTCGCTTGCCGTCAATTCGATCGGATAACGATCCAGGTATTGCGGCTCGAGACCCACTCGCTCCAGCATCTCGGTTGCGATGCCGAGCCAGGCGCGGCCCGGTGCTTCGCGCTGCAGAGCGAGCGGCTCCTCGATGGTCTGCCGTACTGTCCGGCGCGGGTTCAAGGAAGCGAACGGATCTTGGAACACCATCTGCAAACGCGACCGCAACGGCTTGAGTTCCCGTTTCGTGAGTCGCGTGATGTCGGAGCCATCGAAGCGAACACGCCCGCTCGTTGGTTCAACGAGGCGGAGCAGACACCGACCGACCGTCGTCTTGCCCGATCCGCTTTCCCCGACGAGCCCAAGAGTCTCTCCCCGCCCGATCTCAAAGCTGATCCCATTGACGGCGCCGACATAGTTTCGTCCCTCAAGGTAGAAGCGCTTGACCAGACCTTCAACGACCAACAGGGGATCTGTCATCGGACGATCTTCGGGAACGTGTTGGTTATCCCGGCCGCGCTGATGGCACGCAAGTCGGCAGCTGCAATCAGTCTATGAGTGATTGCGTGGCGAGGGGCCAACAGCACGTCTCGAACGGCCCCCGTTTCGACTATCAGACCTTCGTGCAAAACCACAACGCGGTCGCAATATTGGGCGACGATTCCGAGTTCACGAGTCGCCAGAACCTGGGCTGCACCACTTTGGCGACAAAGCTCTATCATCAGATCCAGCGCCTGTCGTTGCACGGTGACATCAAGGCCGGCCGTCGGCTCGTCGGCGATGATGAGCGGCGGGCGATGCACCAGTGCGATGGCAAGGCAGACGCGCTGCGCCATGCCGCCGCTCAATTCATGCGGATAGGCCGCGAGCCAGTGCTTCGCATCGCCGATCCCGATCGCACCCAGCATCTTCGCGGCACGTGCATGTGCCTCGCGGCGGGAACACCGGTCGTGGGCCCGGATATGCGCCACCATGAGATCGCCAACTCGCACTAGCGGATTGAGCTGGCTCTTGGCATTGGGGAGTAGAGGCAGGATCTCGTAGCCGCGAATGGCGCGCAGGGCTTCTTCATCGAGTTCGGCCAGATCCTTGCCGCGGAACAAGACATGGCCCGCTCGCCGCTGCAGACCGTGGCCGAGCAGCCTGACGATGGCGCGAACGAGGATGGACTTACCGGAACCAGGGAGGCCGACCACGCCGAGAATCTCGCCGGGCATGAGATCAAAGCTTACACCGTCGAGGATGGGAGGACGACCATAGGCCCCGATAGTGAGCCCACGAACCGAGAGTACCGCGTCCTGTCTGGAGGGTATGGCGGCTTCGGCCTGCGCTGCAGGCGCGATGCGGTCGTTCGATAAGAGATGGCGCGGGAGTATCGCTCCTTGCCCCGGCTCCATCAGCTTACCTACGATGTCGCCCATGACGGCAAACGTGAAGACAATCAGGCCCAACAAGAGCCCTGGAAACATCGCCACCCACCATTGTCCAATGGTCATAAACTTGGCGCCGCTTGCGATCATCGCCCCAAGTTCAGGCGTCGGCGGACTAACGCCGGCACCTACGAAACTCAGTCCGGCGGTCAATAGCACGGCAAAGCCGATCGTTACCGAAACCTGGACCAGGACTGTCGACCAGGCGTTCGGAAGCAGATGCTTGAAGCCGACGCCGAGCTCGGAGTTGCCGAGAGCCACCGCAGCCTCCGCATAAGGACGCTCGCGCAGGGAAAGGATTTCGGATCGCACCAGACGGAGGAACACCGGAAAATTCACGAAAGCGACAGCGAATACCACGTTGATCGGCCCGGTGCCGCGAATCGCCACCAGGACCATAGCCAAAATGAAGACCGGGAAAGCCTGAATGACGTCGAGGAGCCGAAGTGTCCCCTCCGATATCCATCGCATCGCTCGCCGATCTGCTCCTTCGAAATAACCGGCGACAACGCCAAGCGGCGCGCCGACCGCAAGCGAGAGTGTGGTGGCAATGACGGCAATCAGTACGTCGGTACGAGGAGCTGCGATGAGCCGAGACAAGACATCGATGCCATTCTCGTCTGTCCCGAAAGGATGCGTGATACTCGGAGGCGCCAGCCGCTGCAGCGGATCAGCAAACGTTGGCGGGTACGGTGCAACAAACGGGCCGATGGCTGCTATTATCAGAACGAGAACAAAGACGACCAAAACCGCCCGTTCGAAGCCACTGAGGCGCGACCACAATCTAATGAAGCTTCGGTACGCCGAATGCCTTGATACGCCTCCAGACGAGTGCTGCGGGCGTTCGCCGTCGTCAACATTACGCGCCTTCAAGAGGCCCTCGCCGAGACACGCGGATCGATCATGAACTGGAGGAGGTCGACAACCAGATACACCATCATCGTGAAGACCGCAGCGACCAGCACGAAGCCCTGTATCGGCGCATAGTCTGCCGTTGTGATCGACTGCACAGCATACTGGCCGATCCCGTTCAGATTGAAGACTGCCTCGATTAGAACCGCGCCGCCTAGCAGATATCCGGCAACAACGCCCGTGACCACAACTGCCGGCGGCGCCGCATTTCGCATCGCCCATAGCAGGACCGTGCGTCGCGGCAGGCCCAGTCCCTCGGCATAGACCGTGTAGTCGCTGCGAAGCGCCGCTTCCATGCTCGCTCGCACCATCTTGAAGATCGGGCCGCCATAGACGAAAGCAAGCGTGATGGCCGGCAGCGCGAGATGGGACAAAGCCGACCTAAGGGTGTCGAAATTCCCGGCGAGCAATGTGTCCACGACGTAGAAGCCCGTGACCCGCTCGGGCGGAAGATCGAGGATGGCGAGCCTGCCTTCCGGACCAGGCGCCCACCCCAGCACGCTGAAAAAGACGAAGATGAGGACCAGGCCGAGCCAGAAATCCGGCAAAGCTCCCGCAAGCAGGCCATAGCCGAAACTGATGCGCCGCGTCGTGCGCGCCAGCCAACCGCGGGATGGACTCGCCGAGACAAGGGCGATCGGCACGATGACCACCAGCACGATGAGCATTCCAGCGGTGATGAGCTCGAGCGTCGCTGGCGCGCGGACAAGAAGATCTTGAGCAACCGAGCTCGAATTGACCCAGGACCTGCCGAGGTCACCCTGAATGAGGCGCTGGAGGTAGGCGATGTATTGCTGCGGCAGTGGCTGGTCGAGGCGAAGCTGGTGGCGAAGCAACTCTACTCCCTCCTCCGGGGCAAGAGGGCCCAATTCCAAGCGGGCAGGATCGCCCGGCAGCATGCGCACGAGGGTGAACGTGATGATCGATATCAGGAACAGTTGCGGGATCAGAACCAGAAAGCGTCGGCAGATGTAGGTGAGCATCCGCATGGCTGTTGAACCTCCACTTTGACGCGCCCTACCTCGCAACGCCGTCCGGACGGACGACCCGGACGAATGGATTGCGAGCCGCACGATTCGCGTAAGGCGGTCCGAGATGCAGCGTCTTATTGGGCAAAGGACATCTCGCTCACTTTATAATACTGAGTGGTGAACCACTTCCAGCTCAAGAGTTTAGCGCTCATGGCGTTGACATAAGAGGGCTCTGCGATCCACCCCAGTGTTGCTGCCTCGTGGATGCGTTCTTCAACGGGGCGGTGGAAGATGTTGCGTTGGGTGGAATCGACGATCGAAGTACCCTCGTCGAGCAAGCGGTCGACTTCCTTGTCGCTGTAATTTTGGTAATTGACAGCATTGCCTGTCAGATACAGCAGCCTGAGCGCGTAGTTGGGGTCTGGCTGGATCGGGTAATCGATCCAGAGCGCAAAATCGGCTTTCTTTGACTGAACCACGTCAGAATGAGCCGCCACGGGCTGTTTGCGCAGATCGATGTTGATACCGGCCTGAGATAGCGTCGACTTCAAAAGCACGGCTATGTTCTCTTGCACCGGATCGCCGGCACTGTAGGTCAACATGGCCTGAAAGCCGTTGGCATAGCCTGCCTCGGCGAGCAGGCGCTTGGCCTCAGCCACATCATATGTGTAGGTGTTGAATTCCAAATAGCCCGGATAGACGCTGGGCATGACGCCTTCCCAGGTGACGGCTAGCCCGCGATAAATGTCCTTGACGATCTGGTCGCGCGGAAGCAGATGATTGATGGCTTGGCGAACCTGCACCTTGTCAAACGGCGCCTTGGTATTGTTCATCACCAGATAGATCGATTGGTTGCCGCGAACCGCGGCTACGCGCACATTGGACGCCGCTGCAAGGCTGACCGCTTCGTCGGGCGAAATGCCTTCGATCAAATCAACCTTGCCCTCCTTGAGGAGTGCCAGCCGGTTCGCCGACTCCGGAACGACCTGATAGATGATGTGCTTGATACTTGGCTGACCCTGCCAATAGTTCGGGTTGGCATCCATGACAACGCGGTTGCCCGCTTCCCAGCTTCGGATCACATAGGGTCCAAAGGCAACGACGCTGGTCGAAGCCCATTTGGTCGCCCATGGGTCGTCAGGCGTCGAATGCTTCTTCGCTTCCGTGCTGTCGTACCAATACCAGTAAAGGTTGGTAAGAAGCTTGCAAATGAGCGGCATCGGTTTGTCGGAGTTGATGCGCACAGTGTGGTCATCGACTTCCTGCCACTGTTTCGGGTCGGGCGCGTTCGCAGTATTCAGCATAAACGTTCCGATCGCCTTGAGTTCATGCGCGCGCTGAACCTTCCACAGCACGTCCTTGGCCGTAAATTCATTTCCTGCCGCCGATTTTACCCCTTTGCGCAGATGATAAACGGCGGTCTTGCTGTCCGCACTCAAATCGCAGTTCTCGACAATGCCAGGAACCATCTGCTGCCGTTGGAAGTCCGGGTAGGCGAATCCTGGAATCTTGGTCGGATCTGCTCCTGCGGTTGGCGCATATGGATAGGTGGTCAGTTTCCATTCTGCCCCCGATTCGATGAGCTGCGCCGCCATCGTCCACGTCTGGGGACCCGATTGGCGGTCGACGTCCACGCCTTGTGGCGTTCCAGGTACTGCGATGATGATGGTGTCTTTGGCTTGGGCTAGCGATCCACCGCTGACCAAGGCGAGCACTCCGCATCCGCAACCGAGCGCCCAGGTGGCTAGAAGCTTGCGCATCGTTTTCTTCCTGTTGCCTCAAGAATTTTTTTGAGACTTAGGGGCCGATTGTAAGCAGCCTCGTCCGCAAGTTTATCCCTGATCGACTTCCTCGATATGGCTCTTCAATCGTTTGGAAGCCTTCGCCCAAGTGCGGACGATCTTAACAAGGATATGGCTGCTTGGATACGACGGACGCCTTCAAATGGACGCTCTGACGAGCCGCCAGATCGGTGCTGCTTCCTGACTTGGACAAAGGTTTGTGAGCCCAGAAATTGTGCGGGCTCTGGCCTTCAGGTTGCGTCGAAGGCTCATCACCGCGCTGCTGCCACGGCAATTCGCATGCAATCGCCTCCTGAAAACGCGCAACGAAGTGGCCGACCAGATTTGTCGTCGCGTTATGGTTGAAATGTCGGGGCTTCCTCCAGAGCCTCCGTACCGACCCGACGGCGGCCGACATTCTTGCCAACGTTCCGTCGGCCTTTGCAAGTCTGCATCGGTTGCTGGCGATTCAGTTGTATGGATTAGAATTTGCAATCAACGCGAGATTTTGAGGTCAATCCAATGGCGAAACACAGAGTCTATGGTATTATAGAACCTTTACGATGAAGTGTCAAAGCAGCGGGCGCGATGCCTTGCGTAGCGGCTGGATCATACCGCAGTAACGTCATACAGTCGCGGCAGCCAGAGGCGGCTAAGGCTCGATCGGACTTCGCAAAGTTTGGCGATGACGCGCGCTAAGAGTAGGGAGCGCCGCGGGGTAATGCCAGCAAGAGGCTGCGGCCCATCGCTTTCGCGTGCTCATCACCGCGCTGCCATCAGACAGTTTGGCGGCCGCGACGCCCGCGTGGGGGCGAGCTCGATGGCGGAAGCTGATCTGCGACGCAAGCCAGGGACGCGAGCAACCGTTGACGCCCGAACTCGCGGTATTGGCTCGAACGCGGAGCCCGCCAAATGAACCTGCCCCTGTCACTCGGAGCTGGCGGGGTTAGTCGCCTCACGGTGTTGTCGGAGGACGGCGAACGCGTGCTCTGCCGAGGATGGCGCGATGACGGTGACGGCCACGGGACCGCCGTCCTGGCCGTGCTCTCCGCCTCGGAACACCCCGCGCCGGCCTTCGTTGA
>Ga0210399_10000769_pt1 | contig 25136 bp, 35 predicted proteins | sample IncBWC14MmetaG_FD_150865 | JGI IMG/M metagenome (GOLD analysis project Ga0210399, IMG submission 150865) | Forest soil microbial communities from Barre Woods Harvard Forest LTER site, Petersham, Massachusetts, United States - Inc-BW-C-14-M | ecosystem: Environmental > Terrestrial > Soil >... | reverse complement strand
AGGGGACATGGCCAAGGAGAAATTCGAGCGCAACAAGCCGCACTGCAACATCGGGACGATTGGTCACATTGACCATGGCAAGACCACGTTGACGGCGGCGATTACCAAGGTGTTGTCGAAGCACAACCCCAAGGTGCAGTTCCGCGCGTTTGATTCGATCGACAACGCGCCGGAAGAGCGCGAGCGCGGGATCACCATCGCGGTTTCGCACGTGGAGTATGAGACCGCGAACCGGCACTATGCGCACATGGACTGCCCGGGGCATGCGGACTACATCAAGAACATGATCACCGGGGCGGCGCAGATGGATGGCGCGATCCTGGTGGTGGCGGCGACCGATGGACCGATGCCGCAGACGCGGGAACACATTTTGCTGGCCCGGCAGGTTGGTGTGCCGGCGATTGTGGTGTTCTTGAACAAGTGCGACATGGTGGAAGACGCGGAGTTGCTCGAACTCGTTGAACTGGAAGTACGCGAGTTGCTGAAGAGCTACCAGTTTCCGGGCGACACGATTGCGATGGTGCGCGGATCGGCGCTGCAGGCGTTGAATGGTGATGCCAAGTGGGAGAAGGCCATCGACGATTTGATGGAAGCGGTGGACAAGAACGTGCCGCAGCCAGTGCGCGACATCGACAAGCCGTTCGCGATGCCGATTGAAGATATTTTCTCGATCTCGGGTCGCGGAACGGTGGTGACCGGCAGAGTCGAGCGCGGCAAAGTGAAGGTTGGCGAGGAAATCGAGATCGTGGGATTTCGTCCGACGCAGAAGAAGGTTGTGACCGGCGTGGAAATGTTCCGCAAGCTGCTGGACGAAGGCTTGGCGGGCGACAACGTTGGGTTGCTGCTGCGCGGCACGGAAAAAGAAGACGTGGAGCGCGGGCAGGTGGTGTGCAAGCCGGGATCGATCACGCCGCACACGAAGTTCAAGGCCGAAGCGTACGTATTGACGAAGGAAGAAGGCGGGCGGCACACACCGTTTTTCACCGGCTACCGGCCGCAGTTCTACTTCCGGACGACAGACGTGACCGGCGACGTGAAGCTGCCGACCGGCGTCGAGATGGTAATGCCGGGCGACAACGTGAGCTGCGAAGTGAGCTTGATCACGCCGGTGGCTCTCGAGAAGGGCTTGCGGTTCGCGATTCGCGAAGGCGGGCACACGGTTGGCGCAGGCGCGGTTACGGAAATCATCGAGTAGTCGGATTTCAGAGAGGGTTGTGAATTAATTAAATGAGACAAGGCGACAAAATTCGCATTCGTTTGAAAGCGTACGACCACCGGATTCTGGATCAATCCACGCGAGAAATCGTGGACACTGCAAAGCGGACCGGGGCCGATGTTGCGGGCCCGATTCCTCTGCCGACCACCATCAACCGCTGGACGGTATTGCGCTCTCCGCACGTGGACAAGAAATCGCGCGAGCAGTTCGAGATGCGCACCCACAAGCGGCTGATCGACATCCTGGAACCAACGCCGGACACCGTCGATGCGTTGATGAAGCTGGATTTGCCGCCAGGCGTGGACGTGGAAATCAAGGCCTTCGGGCACGCAGGAAAGTAAGTAGCACAGACACTGTTGTCTGTGCGGTTTTTGACGCAGCACGAACCAAGCAAGACGTAGCCAATGTCCGCAAATAGAGACAAGCTGCGAAAAGAGAGAAGAGGCGATGGCGGTAAACGGGATTATCGGAATCAAGCTGGGAATGACCCAAGTCTTCCAGGAAGACGGCACGCTCGTAGGTTGCACCGTTCTGCAAGCAGGTCCATGCGTGGTAGTGCAGCGCCGCACAAAAACAAAAGACGGCTACGAAGCCGCGCAACTAGGACTCGTGGAATTCGTCAAGCCGCAACGCGTGAACAAGGCCATGACCGGGCACTACAAAAAGGCCGGTGTAGCCCCGATGAAGGTGCTGCAGGAAATCCGCATCGAAGAGTCGGCGGACGAAACCAAAGTCGGCGATCGCGTGCTGGTAGAGAATTTCAAGGCTGGCGAGCTTGTTGACGTCAGCGGCGTCAGCAAGGGCAAAGGCTTTGCCGGCGGCGTAAAGCGCTGGCACTACGCCGGAGGCGACGCGACGCACGGTTCGATGTTTCACCGCGCGCCCGGCGGTATTGGCGGCAGTTCGTTCCCGTCGCGCGTGTGGAAGAACCAGCATTTTCCGGGTCACATGGGCAACGAGCAAGTCACCGCGCGAAACTTGAAAGTCGTGAAAGTGGACAACGACGAGAACCTGCTGCTGGTCAAGGGATCCGTGCCGGGACCCAGCGGAACGTACATTTTCATCAAGAAGATTCGCAAGACCATCAAGGCCAAGCAGGGCGGAAACAAGCAATAGTTTGCAGGAGCGTTCCGGGACTCCGGAACGGATTGCATCAGTGATGTTCAGATCGCGATAAGGAAACGAGATTATGCCGGTCGTAGATGTAATGAATCTGGAAGGTAAGAAGGTCGGGCAGGTGGAGCTCGCCGACGCGGTATTTGGCGCGAAGGTGAATCAAAACCTGCTGCACGAAGCGTCGCGCTGGTACATGCGGGAAATCCGCCGCGGCACGCACAAGACCAAGGACAAGAGCGAAGTCAGCGGCGCAGGCCGCAAGCTGTGGCGGCAGAAGGGCACCGGTCGCGCTCGCGTCGGGTCGATTCGTTCGCCTCTCTGGCGGCATGGCGGAACGGTTCACGGACCGAAGCCGCGCGATTATAGCTATGCGTTGCCGAAGAAAATGCTGCTGGGCGCCCTGCGCTCGGCGCTTTCGGCGAAGCTTGCCGAGCAAAAGCTAACGGTGGTAGACGAGTGGGCGCTCGAAACGCCGAAGACCAAGGCGTTGAGCATCGCGCTCGGCAAGCTCAACCACACGAAGTCCGCGTTGCTCGTCGCGTACGGCGAAAATCGCAATCTGGAACTCGCCAGCCGCAACCTGGAACGCGTGAAGTTGGTAGCGCCAAACGTTTTGCAGGCCTACGACTTGCTCAGCCACGACCTGTTGTTGCTGTCGAAAGACGCGGTCGCCCGGTTGATTCGCACTTTGGATCCGGAAGCAGCGGCGGCCGCAACTCCGCATGTCGAGACGATTGCTCCGGCACCGGCGGCTAAGAAAGATACCGCCCCGAAAGCGAAGGCCAAGCCGGTGAAGAAAGCAGCGGCGAAGAAGGCCGCGAAACCAGGAAAGAAGGGGAAGGAATAAGTCATGGCAGCCCCTCACTATCAAATTATTCGCCGGCCCATCATCACCGAAAAGGGCCTCGGCGTGAAAGAGCTGTACCACACGGTGGTTTTCGAGGTTGCGGTGGGCGCGACCAAGACGGAGATCAAGGAAGCCGTGCAGCAAATTTTCAAGGTCAAGGTCGACGATGTGCGCACCGCGCATTTCGTGGGCAAGATGCGGCGCCGCGGCCAGAGCGTTGGTTACCGCAAGGACTGGAAGAAAGCATATGTCAAGCTCGCCGAAGGCGAAAAGATGATCGAGTACGCGGAGAATCTGTAGCGCTTGATTTTTCAGAGATTGAATTTGCACGACTCGGCCCAGTGCAGTGAGCAGTGAAGTTGAGGTTGCGCGGTAATTAAAGCAAGAACGCGCAAAAAGTAAGAGGTAGAGATGGGACTGAAAAGCTTTAATCCATACACGGCGTCGCGACGGTTTATTACCGTCCTGGACAAGAGCCATATCACCAAAGAAACGCCGGAAAAGGCGTTGCTCGAGCCGAAAAAGCGCTCCGGCGGCCGCAACAATCACGGCGAAATCGTCATTTGGCATCGAGGCGGCGGTCACAAGAAGCAGTACCGCCAGGTAGACTTCCGGCGCGACAAAGTTGGCGTGCCCGCGAAGGTGGCCGCGATCGAGTACGACCCGAATCGCAGCTCGAACATCGCGCTGCTGCACTATGCCGACGGCGAGAAACGCTACATCCTGCACCCCGTGGGTCTGGAAGTCGGCGCAACCGTTTCAACCGGCGAAGGCGCCGACATTCTTCCGGGCAATGCGCTGCAGATTAAGCACATTCCTCCCGGCACCATGGTGCACAACCTGGAGCTATATCCAGGACGCGGCGGGCAGGCCGTCCGATCGGCGGGCGGCGCGGCGCAGTTGCTGAGCAAAGAGGGCGATCTTGCTCTCGTGAAGATGCCGTCGGGCGAAGTACGCAAGTTTTCCGTGGATTGCATGGCGACGGTTGGCCAGGTTGGCAACCTCGATCATGAGAATGAAACCTACGGCAAGGCCGGGCGCACGCGGTGGCACGGCGTGAAGCCAACCGTGCGCGGCGTGGCCATGAACCCCGTCGATCACCCGCACGGCGGTGGTGAAGGCAAGGTCAAGGGCAATCACCCGCAGACGCCTTGGGCCTTCCCGACGCTCGGCAAGAAGACGCGGCACAACAAGCGCACTGATCGGCAAATTGTGCAAAGACGGAAGTAAGCGGTTGGAAGCAAGAAGTTAGAAGCGAGAAACGAAGCAACAGATGCGAGAGCCGGACGGTGATGGCAGAGCGGTCCGGTGAGAGCGCAAACGATGCGAGCGACACGGACAACACGAGCAGGACGCAACGCAGGCCGCAGAACCCGGAGAGCGGCGTTGCGTCGGGTGACCAAGCGGTCGAGACGCCCCGTAAAGCGGACGCCACCGAAACGCGCGGCGGTCAAGAGCAGCAAGCCGATGCGCCCGGTAAAAGTTGTGGCGCCTCCGCCGGAGCCAGTGCTGTACAAGTTGTGCAAGACCGGATGGGGCGTGATCGTGGAACGGATTCCGAACGCGCAAGGCACGCGCTTCGTATGCCCGTTCTGTCCGAAATCGCATCGGGTACCGGGTCCGGTGCGCGGCTTCAAAAAGATGCGGCGAGCGCAATGGGTCCGCTTGCGCCGCGTGGAGGAATAAGAAATCGATGGCACGCTCACTGAAAAAGGGACCGTTTGTTGACGGCCACCTGCGCGAAAAGGTCGAAGGACTGAACACGCGGAACGAAAAGAAAGTCGTAAAGACATGGTCGCGGCGCTCCACCATAGTGCCGGACATGATTGGCCACACCATCGCCGTGCACAACGGGAAGAAATTCATTCCCGTGTATGTGACCGAGCAGATGATCGGGCACAAGTTGGGTGAGTTTTCGCCGACGCGCACCTTCAAAGGCCACGCCGTAAAGGCCGCGCTCGAGCGGGCCGCGGGCCCGGCTCCGGCGGCGGGCGCACCCGCAGGAGGCGGCGCAGCTCCGGCAGCGCCGAAGGCATAAGCCATGGCTGACGTGCAAACACAAGGTTCGATCGAAGCCCACGCACTCGCCAAGCACGTGCGGATGTCTCCGCAAAAGGCGCGGCTGGTGATCGATTTGATCCGTGGTCGGAAAGTGCAGGACGCGCTGCAGACGCTGCGGTACACGCCGAAGCGCGCAGCCAAGCACATCGAAAAAGTGCTACGCAGCGCGATCGCCAACGCCGAACGCAAGGCGGAAGACGCCGGCGCGCCGCTCGATGTGGACGAACTGTTCGTTGCGAAGTGTTTCGTGAACGAAGGCGCGCGATGGAAGCGGTTGCGGCCGGCGCCGATGGGCCGGGCCTTCCGCTACCAGAAGCGCACCGCGCATTTGTGGGTGGGCGTGGCCGAGCATCACGTGGCCGCCGCCGAACGCGTTGCGGCGATTGAGGCGGAAGCAGAAGCGCAAAAGGGCGTGCGCGGTACGGCGCGTCGTGTGCGCAAAGCCTTGACCGGCAAACAAGCGCCCCCGAAAAAGGGCAAGAAGTAGGTAAGGACAAGAAGTAAGCCGCCCGCGGCGAAAGCTGAAGTGGCTGGAAGTTGGCGGCAAAGCAGCAAAGAAGAGGACGGAATGGGACAGAAGACGCACCCGTACGGATTTCGACTCGGCTACAACAAACCGTGGAAGTCGCGCTGGTATGCCGATAAAGACTACGCCGACCTGCTTCACGAAGACGTGAAGCTGCGTCGCGAGTTGAAGGAAAAGCTCAAGAGCGCGGGCATCAGCTCGATCGACATCGAGCGCGCGGCCAACAAACTGGTCGTGCGCATTTACACCGCGCGGCCGGGCATCATCATCGGCCGCAAAGGGTCGGAGATCGACAAGTTAAAGCAGGAAGTGCAGAAGCGCACCAAGCGCGAAGTGCACATCGACATTCAGGAAGTGCACCGGCCGGAACTCGACGCCACGCTGGTGGCAGAGTCGATCGCGTTGCAGCTGGAAAAGCGCGTGGCCTTCCGCCGCGCGATGCGCAAAGCAGTGGATTCCGCTCTGCGTTTCGGTTGCAAAGGCATCAAGGTGCGCGTGGCAGGCCGCCTGAACGGCGCGGAAATCGCCCGCAAAGAGTGGTACCTACAGGGACGCTTGCCGCTGCAAACGCTGCGAGCTGACATCGATTTCGGCACCGCGGAAGCAAACACGACCTACGGTGTGATCGGTGTGAAGTGCTGGGTTTACCAGGGCGAAAACGTGCCCAAGCGTGTCTCCAAGATTCAAAAAGAGCGCGAAGGCGTAGCCGCAGTAGCGTAAATGTAAGCCGCACAGCAAAGGCAGTTTAGTGGCAGGGTAAAGAGGAAAAGAGAACACAACGATGTTGATGCCGAAGAAAGTGAAGTACAGAAAGCAGATGCGCGGCCGGCGCAACGGAAAAGCCTGGCGCGGCGGAGAATTGGCGTTCGGCGAGTACGGCCTGAAAGCCATGGAAGCCGCCTGGATCACCGACCGCCAGATCGAAGCATCGCGCGTCGCCATCACCCGCTTCATCAAGCGCGGCGGCAAACTTTGGATCCGGATTTTCCCGGACAAGCCCTTTACCAAGAAGCCTGCGGAAACCCGAATGGGCAAAGGCAAGGGTGCACCGGAAAAGTGGGTCTCGGTCGTCAAGCCGGGACGCATCATGTTTGAGATGGCGGGCGTTGACGAAGCGACCGCGAAGGAAGCCTTGGGACTCGCGGCCCACAAGCTGCCGATTCCCACGAAATTCATCACTCGTGTGGGGACTTTCTAACATGCCACGACGCATTGAAAAAATTCGCGAAGCGGGCGTGAACGAACTCGAAGCCCAGCAGAAAGAGCTGACTGAGCAGATTTTCCGGCTGCGTTTTCAGCTGACCACCGGGCAGGCGGAAGCGCTCAAGCGTCTGCGTGAGTCAAAAAAAGATCTGGCGCGCGTGAAAACATTGTTGCGCGCGAACGAATTGCAGGCTCCGGCGAAATCGGCTCAGGTTAAACCGGCTCAAACCAAGTCGAAGCCGGCAGCAGCGAGGAAGGCGTAATGGCAACCGAAACAACAGCAACGGCACCCGTTACCACCGCGCCGGAAGCGCGCCACGAACGGCAAATTCTTACCGGGCGCGTCACTAGCGCGAAGATGGAAAAGACCATCGTCGTCGAAGTATTGCGGCTGGTGCAGCACCCGAAGTACCGCCGCGTGGTGCGCATCTCCAAGAAATTCTACGCGCACGACGAGAAGCGCGAAGCCAAGCCGGGCGACACCGTGCGGATCGTTTCCGCTCGGCCGCTCTCGAAGCTCAAGCGCTGGCGGCTGAAGGAAATCCTGACGCGAAACACGTCAGCGGAATAAGCGGAACGGGAGAGCAGACCAATGATTCAGATGCGAACTTGGCTGACCGTCGCCGATAATTCCGGCGCGCGAAAGCTGATGTGCATATTACCGGTGGGCGGCGACGCGGGGCTCAAAGCGGGCCTCGGCGACGTCATCACCGCATCCGTCAAAGAAGCGACACCCGAGAGCCAGGTGAAAAAGGGCTCGGTCGTAAAGGCCGTCGTCGTACGCATGCGCAAGGAACGCCGCCGCAAGGATGGCACCTACATCCGCTTCGACGACAATGCCGCGGTTCTGATCAACGATGCGGGCGAGCCGGTGGGCACGCGCGTCTTCGGCCCGGTGGCAAGAGAGCTGCGCGAAAAGAAATTCACCAAGATTGTTTCGCTGGCTCCGGAGGTTTGGTAAGCAATGACACTGAGACACGTACGAACGGAACGCAAACCGATCCAGATTCGCAAGGGCGACCAGGTGCGCGTAATCGCCGGCCGCGACGCGGGCAAGAGCGGGCGGGTGCTGTCGATCAACGCCAAGACCAATCGCGTAGTGGTCGAGCACGTGGCGATCGTAAAGCGCCACACCCGGCCGAACCCGCAAAAGAACATCAAGGGCGGCATCGTCGAAAAAGAAGCCGCCATCAACGTCTCCAACGTCATGGTCGTCTGCGGAAGCTGCGGCAAGCACACGCGTATCGGTCACACGATTTTGCCGGACGGCACCAAGACGCGCAGCTGCAAGCGTTGCAACGCGACTCTCGATAAGTAAAGTCTCGATAGGGTAGAGCAACAAGCGAACGAGGCGAGGAAAAAAAAGCGATGAAGAAGAGCAGGTTGCAGGAAAAATATCGAAACGAGACGGTGCCGGCGCTGATGAAGCATTTCGGCTGGAAGAACGTCATGGCCGTGCCGAAGCTCAAGAAGGTCACGCTGAATATCGGTCTCGGCGAAGCCAGTCAGAACGCCAAGCTGCTGGACACCGCCGCGGTGGAACTCGGCCAGATTACCGGGCAGAAGCCCATCATCACGCGGGCCAAGAAGTCCATTGCGAACTTTAAAATCCGCAAAGGCATGCCCATCGGCTGCGCGGTTACGCTGCGCGGCGACAAGATGTACGAATTCATCGACCGCTTGTGCAATGTGGTTCTGCCGCGTGTGCGCGACTTCCGCGGTTTGCCCTCCAACGCATTCGACGGCCGCGGTAACTACACGCTGGGCCTGAAAGACCAGTTGGTATTTCCCGAAATCGATTACACGCGTGTGGACAAGATTAAGGGCATGAATATTACGTTGACGACAAGCGCCAACAACGACGAGGAAGGCCGCGAGCTGCTTAAGGGCCTGGGCTTCCCGCTACGAACTCCGGGGGTACAACAGTAAATGGCACGCACAGCAAAAATCGCCAAGTCGCTGAAAAAGCCGAAATTCAAGGTGCGCGTGCGCAACCGCTGCCGCGTTTGCGGCCGCGCCCGCGGCTACATTCGCAAGTTCCAGATGTGCAGAATCTGTTTCCGCGGTATGGCGCTCAAGGGTGAAATTCCCGGCGTCACGAAAGCGAGTTGGTAGAACCAGCCCGGTTAGGGCTGTCAGGAAAAAGTCCGGTTAGAGCTTTTAGGAGAATAGATGCAGACCGATCCCATCGCCGATTTTTTGACACGCATCCGTAACGCCGCCGCTGCCAAGCACCAGCGCGTGGATGTGCCAGTGTCCAAGCTGAAGACCGAAATCGCCCGCATCCTCAAGGAAGAGGGCTATATCTCGACCTTCAAGCTGGTGGACGAAAACAAGTCGCGCAAGCAGTTGCGCGTTTTCCTGAAGTACACGCCAGATCGCCGCAGCGTGATCACCGGCCTGAAGCGCATCTCCCGTCCCGGCGCGCGCCGCTACCTGGGCACAGCGGACATTCGCCCGGTCGTTGGCGGACTAGGCATCAGCATTATGACCACGCCAAAGGGCCTGATGAGCGGCCGTTCCGCCCGCAAAGCAAGAATCGGCGGCGAAATCCTGTGCGAGGTCTGGTAGCTGAGTCGAAGAGGTCTGGTAACTGACTTGACGGGACCCTGGTAGCTGAATTGACTTTGTAGGGGCGGGGCTTGCCCCGCCCGGCGTAAGAAATGAAGCAAGTTTGTTAAGGACGAGGAACAACGGATGTCACGCATAGGACGCAAACCAATTCCACTGCCGAGCGGCGTAAAGATCGCGCTGCAAAGCGATCGTGTCGAAGTGCAAGGACCCAAGGGCAAGCTCACGGTCCCGCTCCCGCACGGCATCACCTTCGAGCAGAAAGACGGCGTGCTGAACGCCCTCCGCGCAACGGAAGATCATCGCGCTCTGCACGGTCTGGCCCGCGCACTGGTGGCCAACGCGGTCACCGGCGTCACCACCGGCTTCAAGAAGGACCTCGACATCGTGGGTGTCGGCTACCGCGCAGAGCTCAAAGGCAAGATGGTTGCCTTCGCGCTCGGCAAGTCGCATCCCATCGAGTTTCACATTCCCGAGGGCATCCAGATCGCCGTCGAGAAGCAAACACACCTGGTCGTAAGCGGCGCAGACAAAGGTCAAGTCGGTCAGGTTGCCGCGGACATTCGCAAGCTGCGCCCACCCGACCCGTACAAGCAGAAGGGCGTGCGCATCACCGGTGAGCGGCTGAAGAAGAAGGCCGGTAAAGCAGGAGCAAAAGCCGGCGGCGCGTAATCGTCGCGCAACGTGTAGTGGCGGGTCTTTAGACCCGTCGAGTTTTAGGCCGCCAAGTGCGGCCAGGGTTTGAAGGAGAAGCAGAGTGGCAACGGCAAGAGTTCGCAACATCTCGAAAGACGCGCATCGACGCCGCGTTCACCAGCGCGTGCGCACCAGGGTCATGGGCACCACCGAGCGCCCCCGCCTCTGCGTCTATCGCTCGCTGGGACACATTTACACCCAGGTGATCGACGACCGCACCGGCCAGACCCTCGCGTCAGCCAGCTCGGTCGACAAGGAAACAAAGAAGAATCTCAAAGGCGGCGGCAACATCGCGGCGGCCAAGGTGATCGGCAAAGCAATCGCCGATCGCGCCAAAACCGCCGGCGTAACAAAAGTAGTGTTCGACCGCGGCGGGTACAAGTACCACGGCCGCGTCAAGGCGCTCGCAGACGCGGCGCGGGAAGCGGGGTTACAGTTCTAAGCCTATGTCGAAGCAAATTTTGCGAGACAGTCTAGCGGTACGGCGCCTGTTAGAGGTGAATCCGTCCGACCTGAAAGATGATGTGATTGCCATCAATCGCGTCACCAAGGTCGTTAAGGGCGGCAAGAACCTCAGCTTCTCGGCGCTGGTGGTGGTCGGAGACAATCACGGCCACGCGGGTTTCGGCATGGGCAAGGCGCGCGAAGTGCCCATGGCCATCAAGAAGGGCATCGAGCAGGCCAAAAAGAATTTGATCAAGCTGAATCTCAAGGGCACCTCGATTCCGCACCAGGTTTTGGGCAGCTACGGTTCGGCGCAGGTGCTGCTGAAGCCCGCGGCCGAAGGCACCGGCGTGATTGCCGGGGGCCCGGTTCGCAAGGTAATGCAGGTCGCCGGGATTCATAACGTTTTGACGAAGTCCCTGGGCACCTCGAACCCGCACAACGTGGTAAAAGCCACCTTCGCGGCGTTGCTCAGCTTGAAAGACATCGCTCAGGTTGCGGAAACGCGCTCGAAGACGGTCGATGAAATCCGCGGCAGGTATCCGAAAGTCGCCGCGGTTGAGAGCGGCTCATGACAGCGGAAAAGAAGACCGGAACGGGCAAGAAGGGCACCGTGAAGATCAAGCAGGTGGTCAGCTTCATCGGGTCGACCGACGACATTCGGCAAGCGGTTCGCGGGTTGGGCCTGCGAAGAATGCATCAGGTAGTCGAGCGCGAGGACACGCCCTCAATTCGTGGCATGATTCACAAAGTGCGTCACCTAGTGGAAGTGGTGGAATAGGGAAATGGCGAAAAAAGAAACCAGAAGCGGACCCCGAAGCGCGCGGACACCGCGCACGTCTTCAACCAGCAAGCGCTCGTTCAGCTTGTCGAACCTGCACCCGCCAAAGGGCTCGCGCATCAAGAAGGTTCGCGTTGGCCGTGGCATGGGCTCCAAGCTCGGCAAGACCGCTGGCGCCGGCAACAAGGGCCAGAAATCCCGCCGCGGCTATTCGCGCCGCCGGGGGTTTGAGGGCGGCCAGATGCCGTTGCATCGCCGCATGCCGAAGCGCGGTTTTCACAATCCATTTGGCATCACATATTCCGTGCTGAACCTGGAAGAACTCAACGTTTTTCCGGCCGGCGAGACGGTTACGCCCGACTTGCTTCGCGCGCATGGTTTCATCCGCCGCAAGACCGACCGCATCAAGGTTCTCGGCGACGGCGAGCTGACCACGAAGCTAGCAATCCACGCTCACGCGTTCAGCGCGTCAGCGAAGGAAAAGATTAGCAAGGCAGGCGGCACCTTCGAGGTGGTGGCGTAAGGTTTGACAAAGGGACACTAGGAAATAACGTAAGCGCATGAATCGATTCTTCGAAGCTTTCAAGAACCTCTTCCGCATCCCGGACCTGCGGAACCGCGTGCTATTCACGCTAGCCCTGCTGGCCGTGTATCGCATCGGTGCGCACATTCCCACGCCGGGCATCAACTGGCGCGTGCTGGAAACTATCTTCCAGCAGGGAGCAGGCTCGTTCCTGGGCATCTTCGATCTCTTCAGCGGCGGCAATTTGCGCCGGCTGACGATTTTCGCGCTCGGCATCATGCCGTACATCACCTCGTCGATCATCCTGCAATTGATGACCGTCGTGTTCCCATACCTTGAGAAGCTGCAAAAAGAAGGCGAACTCGGCCGCCGCAAGATTACGCAGTACACGCGCTATTTGACGATCGTGCTCAGCATCATTCAATCGACCACGATTGCCACCGCGCTGCAGAGCCAAAGCTACGGCGGCGAATCGCTCGTGTTTCACCCTGGCCCGGGCTTCATTCTGATGACCATCCTGACCCTGACCACCGGTTCGGCCTTCATCATGTGGCTGGGCGAGCAGATCAGCGAACGCGGGATCGGCAACGGCATGTCGCTGATCATTTTCGTGGGCATCGTAGTTGGCCTCCCGCGCGGCATTTTGGATTTGTACGAAAAGGCCAAGACCCAAGCGTGGGGGCCGTTCACCCCGCTGGCGCTAATCTTTCTCGTTGCACTGATGATCGCGGTGGTGGCCTTCATCGTCTATGTCGAAGGCGGGCAGCGCCGTATTCCGGTCCAATACGCCAAGCGCGTCGTCGGCCGCAGGGTCATGGGCGGGCAATCCTCGTACCTCCCGCTGCGCGTAAATTCGGGCGGCGTGATTCCGCCGATCTTTGCGAGCTCATTGCTGGCATTTCCCGCAACGGCGGCACTGATGTTCGGCACGAAGTATGCCTTCGTCAAGAGTTTTAGCCAGGTCATCGCCTTCGGCGAGCCGCTGTACAACCTGGTTTACATCGTCCTGATCATTTTGTTCGCGTTCTTCTACGTCGGCATCGTTTTCAATCCGACCGAGCTCGCCGACAACATGCGTAAGAACGGTGGCTTTATCCCAGGCATCCGGCCGGGCCGCACCACCAGCGACCACGTCAGCAGAATCTTGAAACGCCTGACGTTCATCGGCGCGATCTACCTGGCGATTGTCTGCCTGTTGCCGGAGTGGCTGATCACCGGTATTCACCTCGACCACATCGGCTGGGGAATCGGCGGATGGTTTGACCGGCACTTTCCGGTCTGGTTCCTGAAAGGTCTTGGCGTGCAATTTTATTTCGGCGGCACGTCATTGTTGATCGTAGTCGGCGTGGCGATGGACACCGTGCAGCAGCTTGAAGCACAACTCGTCATGCGCAACTACGAAGGGTTTGCTCGAAAGGGCCGGCTGCGCGGCCGGCGGTAATGAAGAACGGCGGAATCGCGGCGGATCCCCGCTCCGCTAAACCGTTGGATCGCGCCGTGATTTTTCTCGGGCCTCCGGGCGCGGGGAAAGGCACGCAAGCGAAAGAGTTGGCGCACAAGTTTGGTGTGCCGCATCTTTCGACGGGCGACATGCTTCGCGATAACATTGCGCGAGGCACGCAGCTCGGGCAGTTGGCCAAGCCCATCATGGCGCGCGGCGAGTTGGTTCCCGACTCGCTGGTGCTCAAGATGGTCGCGGAACGCATCGAGAAGCCGGACTGCTGGCACGGCTTTGTGTTCGACGGCTTTCCGCGAACGGTAGCGCAAGCCCAGTACCTCGGCGTTTTGTTAGCGCAACACGGCTACAAGCCGCCGCTGGTGATCCATCTGGCGATCGACCCAGCCCTGGTGCTGCGGCGAATCACCGGCCGGCGGACATGTAAGGTTGGCGGCGAGATTTATAATATTTTCGACCGCCCGCCAAGGATCGCGGGAATTTGCGATGCCGACGGCGGCCAGCTCGATCAGCGGCCCGACGATCGCGAAGAAATCGTAGCGCCGCGGCTGCAAGCGTACGAGAAGCAAACCGCCCCGCTGGTCGCGTATTACAAGCGGTTGGGCCGGCTGCACTCGGTGGACGCGTCGCAGAGCGTGCCGGACGTAACGCGCCGCATCAGCGAGATCGTCTGCACCGCGCTATAGGGGCCGATCTTTAGATCGGTCAAATGTAGGCGTCGGGCTTTAGCCCGGCGAACCAAGGTTTCGCCGCTGCTCCAAGCGCGGCAGAAAAAGTTGCTTCCGGCAAGGCCGGACTTAGCGAACGAAGATGGCGATTCACTTGCGCAGCGCGGACGAACTCGAAAAAATGCACCGCGCAGGCCTAATCGTTCACGAAGTCCTGACCGCGCTGCGAGCCATGGTTCGGCCAGGCCTGACGACGATGGACCTCGAGAAATTCGCCGAGGAAAAAATCGCCGGCAAGCCAGGCAAGCCGGCGTTCAAAGGCTACCGCGGGTATCCGTGCAGCCTGTGCACCTCGGTGAACAGCGAGATCGTTCACGGCATCCCGTCGCCCAAGCGGAAACTTCGCGAAGGCGACATCGTCTCCATCGATTTCGGGATGGAGGTGAACGGCTACTTCGCCGATTCGGCGGTGACTGTCCCAGTCGGCCAGATTGCCCCAGAAACAGCGAAGCTGCTCGAAGTAACCCGCGAATCGCTGGATCGCGCGATTGACAAGATGCGAGCCGGGAACCGGCTAGGCGATGTCGGCAACGCAGTTCAAAGCTGGGTCGAGCAACACGGGTATTCGGTAGTGCGGGAGTTTGTAGGGCACGGCATCGGCACCAAGATGCATGACGAGCCCAATCTCCCGAACTACGGCGACCCAGGCCGCGGCGCACGATTGCAAGAGGGCATGGTCATCGCCATCGAACCGATGGTGAACGCCGGAAAGCCTGACGTGCATATGCGGGACGAATGGGTAGCGGAAACCGCGGACGGCCAACCGTCTGCTCATTTCGAACACACGGTAGCGGTCACCGCGAACGGACCCTGGATCCTGACGCGTCCGAAAGAAGTAACCGGGCCAAGTTGGTGAAGGCGATTTTGTAGCGACCGATCTTCAGATCGGTGAAGTTCAGAGCAGGCAGGCATTTAGGAGCATATGGCGAAGCCGTTAGACGATAGCAAAAAGAAAGACGACTCGGGCAACTCGAAAGAGGACGCCATCGAAGTAATGGCCACGGTAATCGAGCCATTGCCCAACGCCATGTTCCGCGTCGAACTGGAGAACAAGCACCGGGTCTTAGCGCACGTCTCCGGCAAGATGCGCAAAAATTTCATCCGTATCCTGGCAGGCGACAAGGTTGCAGTCGAACTTTCACCCTACGACCTGACCCGCGGCCGGATCGTGTATCGTTACAAGTAGCGAGTCTGTGTAGGCGCCGGGCTTTAGCCCGGCCAGCAATAAGATGCAGCAGCACAAGGGTTTAGGGGTTTGAATCCCCAAAGCATCTAATATGTAAGGGCGGGCTTCAACCTGTCCAGGGTTGTAGTGGCCAATCTTTAGATCGGTCAGCCCAAACCGCAAGCAAAAGAATTGGGGAGCCAATGAAAGTTCGAGCATCAGTTAAAAAGATTTGCGACAAATGTAAGGTGATCCACCGTCGCGGCGTAGTCCGGGTAATCTGCGCCAACCCGAAGCACAAGCAGCGTCAGGGATAAAAGGGAGAACACATGGCACGCATAGCAGGTATAGATCTTCCGGTCCAAAAGCGCCTTTACGTAGGCCTGACGTCGATCTACGGCATCGGCCAGGAGCGCGCGCGAAAGCTAGCCGCCAAGGCCAACGTCGATCCCTTGAAGAAGATTCGCGACCTGACCGAAGACGAAGTCAACCGTCTCCGTCAGGCCATCGAACAGGAAGGCCGGGTAGAAGGCGACCTCCGCAAGGAGGTCCAGATGAACATCCGCCGCCTGATCGAAATCCAGGCCTATCGCGGAATTCGTCATCGCCGCAATCTGCCGGTGCGCGGTCAGCGCACCCACACCAACGCGCGCACCCGCAAGGGTCCACGCCGCGGCGCGGTAGCAGCCAAGAAAAAGGTAACCGGCAAGAAGGGCTAGCACTAGCATTTGTAGGGGCGCAGCACTGCTGCGCCCCAGCTTGGCAAGCAGTAAGCCGTAAAAAGGGGTTCTGTAGCCGACGGGCTTTAGCACGTCGCTAGTTTCTGAAATAAGCAGCAAGCGAGAAACGGAGCAAACGTGGCAAAAGAGCAGCAAAAAACAACGCCCGACGCCGGAGCAGCACCAGGAAAACCGGCCGCAGCGACAAAACGCAAGAAGGAATTCAAGAAAAAGCGCGAGCGCCGCGTCATTCCGCACGGCCTGGTGCACATCGCTGCGTCGTTCAACAACACGCAGATCGCCATCACCGACACCGATGGCCGCACCGTCTGCTGGTCCTCCGCAGGCGCGATCGGCTTCAAAGGTTCGCGCAAAGGCACGCCGTACGCCGCCCAGCAAGCCAGCTTGGCCGCCGCAGGCATCGCCCGCGATCAGTACGGCATGAAGAGCGTCGAAGTCCGCGTGAAAGGTCCAGGCTCCGGCCGTGAATCCGCGGTGCGCGCATTAGCCGCCGCAGGACTGCACATCGTCGTAATCCGCGACGTAACGCCGATTCCGCACAACGGCTGCCGTCCGCCAAAGCGCCGTAGAGTTTGATTCGTTCGGCCAAGATTGGCCGCGAGATTAGAGTTCCGAGAGTTTTGGGAAGGGAGAATCGAAGTTGGCAAGACACCGAGATGCAGTCTGCCGCCTGTGCCGCCGGGAAGGGCAGAAGTTATTCTTAAAAGGACTCCGTTGCTTCACCGAGAAGTGCGCCATTGAAAAGCGCAACTTCGTTCCGGGACAGCACGGCCAGTCGCGGCGCCCAAAGGTAGCCGGCTACGGCCTGCAGTTGCGCGAAAAGCAAAAGATGAAGCGCACCTACGGCCTGCTGGAGCGCCAGTTCCGCAACTACTTTGAGAAGGCTGTCCGTCTCAAGGGACCTTCGGGTGAAAACCTGATCATCATGCTCGAACGCCGCTTGGACAACGTCGTGTGGCGCGCGGGTCTAGCCTCGTCCAGAGCGCAAGCCCGCCAACTCGTCCTTCACGGCCACGTGCGCGTCAACGGGAAGAAGGTCAACATCCCGTCGTACCTCGTGGTCGTCGGCGAAGAGATCGCCATGAAGGAAAAGATGCACCAGAACGCCATGATCCTCGAAGCCCGCAACGTCGCCCAGAGCCAGAACTCCGTACCCTGGCTAGAGCAGGACCGCGAGCAATTCAAGGCCAAGGTTGTGGCCATGCCCAAGCGCGAAGACGTACAAACACCGCCGTTCAACGAGCAACTGATCGTAGAACTCTACTCGAAGTAACTGCAGGCAGTAAATGTAGGCGCCGGGCTTCAGCCCGGCGAATCCGAATGTAGTGACCGATCTTTAGATCGGTCAAAGGTCTCCGAGAAACAAGCAGTCAGCGCTGCCGAAACAATATCGACAGCCAGCCCAGCCGCCACGAGCGGCCAGGCGAAAGGAAAAAAGAATATGTGGAAGGGTTTCCAAAAGCCAAAGCGTCTAGCATCCGAACTGGAATCGCTGACCGAAAAGTACGGCCGTTTCTCCGCGCAGCCGTTTGAGCGCGGCTGGGGCACCACGGTAGGAAACGCCCTCCGTCGAGCATTGCTAAGCTCGATCGAAGGCGCAGCCATAACCGCCGTAAAAATCGAAGGCGTCCTGCACGAATTTTCATCGATTCCCGGCGTAGTCGAAGACGCCACCGACATCATCCTCAATCTCAAGCAGGTCCCCATCAAGCTCAACACCGATCTGCCCAAAACGATTTATCTCAACGTAGAAGCTCCCGGGCCGGTAACCTCCGCCCAAATCGAAGAGGACGCCGACTTCGCCGTCCTCGACAAGAGTGTCTACATCGCCACCGTAAGCGAAGGCGGCAAGCTCCAGATCGAGATGCGCGTAAAGAACGGCCGAGGCTACGTAGCCGCCGACCGCAACTACGACGAGGACCTGCCCATCGGCTACATCCCGGTAGACTCCGTCCACTCGCCAGTCCGCAAGGTCAACTACTCGGTCGAAGCCGCACGTCTCGGCCAGATGACCGACTACGAAAAGCTGATGATCGAAGTCTGGACCAACGGCGCCATCACCCCGCAAGACTCCATCGGCCTGGCCGCCAAGCTGGTAAAAGACCACATGAGCATCTTCATCAATTTCGAAGAGCCCACGGAAATGGCCGAGCTCCCGCAGGAAATCACCAACGACCCGCGCCTCGAGCATCTCGACCGCAGCGTGGAAGAACTCGAACTTTCGGTGCGTTCCTACAATTGCCTGAAGAACGCCAACATCCAGACCATCCGCGAACTCGTGCAAAAGAGCGAGAACGAAATGCTGAAGACCAAGAACTTCGGCCGCAAATCGCTCAACGAGATCAAAGATATACTAGTGAAGATGGGCCTAAGCTTGGGCATGAAGTTCGACGAACACGGCCGCATCATCTGGCCCCCGCTCCCGAGCCAAACCGCCCCGCCACCCGCGTCCGAAGACATGGCCGGCCTGTAACGTAGACATAGCGGGCCTGTAGGAGAAATTGCTTCCAATGGCCGGAGCCCTCGTCGAGGGCTCCGGCTTTCTTAAGGAATCTCTTAAAGGTGTAAGGACGTTGGATAAAGGTGTAAGGGGTCGGAGCTTCAGCTCCGACATAAATAGGATCTCTCAATGGGCTTTAGCCCCTGAGGAAACGCTCTTAGATTTTTCAAGGAACTAAAGGAACAAATAAATGCGCCACTTAAAATCAGGCTCCAAACTAGGCCGCAACCCTTGGCACCGCCGCGCCACCCTGCGCAACCTGGTCACCAATCTCTTCGAGCACGGCCGCATCACCACCACGCTAACCCGCGCCAAGGCCGCAAGGCCGGTAGCCGAAAAAATGATCACCCTAGGCAAGCGCGACACGCTGCAATCCCGCCGCCAGGCCGCGTCCTACATCATGACGCCCCAAGTAACCCAAAAACTCTTCAGCGAAATCGCCCCCAAATTCGCCGACCGCGCCGGGGGCTACACCCGCATCATCGCCGCAGGCTACCGCGTAGGCGACAACGCCAAAGTAGCCATCCTCGAGCTAGTCACCTACGAGCTAAAGAAAAAAGAAAAGAAAGAAAAGACCAAAAAAGAAGAACCCGCCGAAGAATCCAAGAGCTAACCACCGCCGAAAGGTGGAGCCCACGCCTTCAGCCGGGCCGTAAGCGTACAAAAAAATCGACACAACGAAATCGCTTGTTCCAGCGCGCCGGACAAGCGATTTGTTTTTTTCGGCTCGCTGATTTCTCAGGGGTCAACCACAAGCACCCCACCGCCATTCCGAGCGGAGCGGGTCGACTTTTTCTTCCCCCATTCGCTTCCTGCGAACGGGTCGCCCTGCGCAGAGAGGAATCTCTCTTTTTTCCGTGCCTCCGCATCTTCCATGGATCGCCACTCACCACCCCCTTTAGAATCCGCCGTTAACCTACTGGATTCAACTGGCCGGACGGTCTATTGCCGAGCGACAAGCGCACCGCTACGTTGAAAGTTCATCAGTGAAGTCAGCAACGACCGCGCGGCACCAGCCGCAGGGGGTATGCAATGAACAATCCCAGGACCCGTTTTTCTCTCGTATTGTTTGGCATTGCCCTGGCGTCGGCGTCCGTCAAGGGCCAGCAATCCAAGGCCGCCCCGTCCGGCTCCACTGCCCCATCTGGCACACCCGCGCCCAGACACATTGCTTGCTGGAAGCAGGTTGGCATCTCGCCGGCGGTGATACAGCAGCGCAAGGCCATCATGGAAGCCGCCAAGACCAAGATCCAGGGCATCTGTGGAGACGACTCGCTGACCGGGCAACAAAAGAAGGAACAGATCCACCAAATCCATCAGGAAGCCGTGCAGCAAGCCGAAGGCCTGATCCCAGCAGCCCAAATGGAAGCCGTGAAAAAATGCCAGGCTTCCTACAGCACCGGATCACACCATGCCCGGGCCACCAGCCCGTGCGGCGAGCCACTGGAACCCGCGGAACCCACCACCACGGAGCCCAACTAAAACCGCCGCGCAAGAACGGGAGTTCAGAGCTCAAAGCAGAGCACTATCTCGTAGGCCACCCTCGGCGGGTTTCGGGTGCCGCACCCTTGCTTTTCCAAGGGTGCGGGTTTTGACTGTTCCGCCCACGTTCCCCGAGGCCCCCGTCAAGGCTTCTTCCCCCCATAACCTCTTCGTTTCTAACGCTTTCGCGTTCGTTCGAATGATAACCAACAAATTAACTAACAAGTTATATATCTCCGTGATATTCTCCACTGTGTTTGCCGTCACACACCTCCGATCTTTTCCTCCTCCGCTCTGGGCGTTCCTCGTGACCTCTGTGGTGAAATCCCGCCGTCTCTTTGGCCGAGTCCAGCGTAAGGCTGACGAGGTTCCTATTATGTCCCCTAGAATCAATACTTACGAAAGTCTAACAAAACAAACAACTTTAACTACCTTCAGAATGAACACTTACGAAAAACCGATGGGGAGGGGGGCTATGGTTACCCGGGCGGCTCGGAAGGCTCAGACGCTTAGGAAAGTTCGGGAGTTGGCAGCGGCGCAGAAGGCTTGCGTAAACGGAACCAGGTGAAGAGGGCCACGAAGGCGAAGAAGGCGCCAATGGAGTCGAGCAGGGAATCGTAGGGTGAAGCGGTGCGGCTGGCGACGAACGCCTGGTGGATCTCGTCGAGGCACGAGTAGCACGCGGCGATCACCAGCGCGGTGAGTCCCCAGGACCAGTGCCAGCCTCTGCGCACGCCGCGCACGGCTCGATACAACAATAGACAGAAAATGAAGTACTCGGTGAAGTGAGCAGACTTGCGAATAATGTGGTGAATGAAATCGATTTGTTCTCCGGACAGCGATGGAACCAGCCAGTGGATCACCGGCTCGAAAAACCACGCCGTATGATCGGCCGAGAAAGTATCCGTGGACAGGAAGAAAATCAGGCAGGCCCACAGAACCGCAGGCCACCAGGTGCGCAGCCAAGTGGGGACGAGCAAGCCGCCGAGGCGAGGCTTCATTTCGGGTAGTTGAGGCGCGGGCCGCGGGTTGCGCCAGGGTTGTTCGGACACGGTTCTTGTTCTCCAAAGAAGCCGCAGCGCCGCGGATACTTCGCCCGGCGCTACGGGTTCGGCAGATCTATTTTAGCTGTTCGGTTGGAGCAAGTGTCATGAGGAAAGGGATTGTTGCTATCCCATTGTTACTATCGAGGTAGCAGAAACACCGCAGATCGGGGTAAACAAGAGTGCCTGTGCTACCTACTCCATGCGGTAGTTGGGGGCTTCACGCGTGATGATGACGTCGTGGACGTGGCTTTCACGCAGCCCTGCGGAGGTGATGCGCACGAAGCGACCGCTGGACTTGAGATCGGCTAGCGTTGGGGCGCCTACGTAGCCCATGCCGCTCTTCAGCCCGCCTACCAATTGATCGGTAAGGGCGCCCAGCGATCCCTTATAGGGCACGCGGCCTTCCACGCCTTCGGGGACGGACTTGCCGCGCTCGCGGCCGGAGTCGTCCTGCACCGTGGCATAGCGGTCGGAGCCGGCGTCCATGGCAGCCGTTGAACCCATGCCGCGGTAGGACTTGAAGGTGCGGCCCTGGTAGAGGATGGTTTCGCCGGGCGATTCTTCGGTGCCGGCAAAGAGACTGCCGATCATCACGCAGGACGCGCCCGCGGCGATAGCCTTGGTGATGTCGCCGGAAAATTTGATGCCGCCGTCGGCGATTATGGGGACGCCAGTGCCTTCGGCGGCGCGCGACGCTTCGATGATCGCGGTGAGTTGTGGAACGCCAGCGCCGGTGACCACACGCGTGGTGCAGATCGATCCGGGACCGATGCCGACCTTCAGACCGTCGATGCCGAGCGAGATCAAGTCCTTAGCGCCCTCGTAGGTGGCGACGTTGCCTGCAATGACTTGGATTTCGGGCAGGCGATGCTTGATCGCTTTGATGGCTTCCATGACGCGCTGAGAATGGCCGTGAGCAGTATCGATCGCGAGAACATCTGCCTTGGTCTTGGCCATCTCGACAGCGCGCTCCAGGAAGTCGCCGGTGGCGCCAACTGCGGCGCCCACGCGCAGTCGGCCGTGGTCGTCTTTGGCGGCGCGCGGATATTCGAGCTTTTTCTGGATGTCCTTCACGGTGATGAGGCCCTTGAGGTTGAAATCAGAATCGACGACGAGAAGTTTTTCGATGCGATGCTTCTGCAGGATGCGCTCAGCCTCATCCAGGGTGGTACCAACCGGAACGGTGATGAGATTGTCTTTCGTCATGACCGAGCTGACCAGTTGGTTGTGATTTTTCTCAAAGCGAAGATCGCGATTGGTGAGGATGCCGGTGAGGCGCGAGCCCCGCGTGACCGGAAGGCCGGAGATGCGGTACTTCTCCATGATTTCAAGGGCCTGGCGCAGGGTGATGTCGGGGGAGATGGTGACCGGATCGACGATCATCCCGCTTTCCGAGCGTTTTACGCGGTCGACCTCTTCGGCCTGGCGGTCGATTGTCATGTTGCGGTGAATGATGCCGATGCCGCCCTGGCGGGCGATGGCCATGGCCAAGTTGGACTCGGTGACGGTGTCCATGGCGGCGGAAGCCAGTGGAATATTCAGCGAGACTTTGCGCGTGAAACAGGTGCGCGTGTCCACCTCCGTCGGCAAGATCGAAGACTTGCCGGGGAGCAGCAGCACGTCGTCAAAGGTAAGGCCTTCGGGAATTGAACCGTCGATCATTCCGTCCTCTTTCGGGAGAAGTGCGCATAAAACAGCACAGCCCAGCGGGTGCCCGCTGGGCCGTAGAAGAAATTCATCGAATCGAAAAAATGCGTCACCGTGAACTTATATTGTAGGGTGCCGCGCAATTCGGGTCAAGCCTCCGAGAAACGGAGCGAAAAACAAGCGTGTGGATCTGCCTTCGCTGCTAACGACTGGTCGGAGGGGCAGAGAGCGCAGCGCCCAGTTCGTCGTACATACGTTCGGATGCGTCTGGGCCGGGCTGCTTGGCGACGATGACATTGAAAATGGGATAAAGGAAGCGGCCGTACTTTTTGAGAGTGGCGGCGTCGCGGGAGGCGATTGCGGCTTCAATGGACTCTTCCGTGGCCGGCGTGATGAGTTCGATGCGGCCGACGAAAACCCGTGACAGCTTCTCGGGAGCAGGGGTAATGGAGAGCGGAAGAATCGAGTCAACGTACGCGCGCGGGACGATGTAGATGAGCCGGCTGCCTTCTTCAAACCAGGAATCGCCCCAGGTTTCGAGCATGGCGGAGGCTTCCTCAGGAAACAGGCCTTGCGATACGAGAAGATCCTCAAGGTCGCGCCGCAGGGTGTTGACCGAACCGCTGACCGAAGGTGTCTCGAGAACAGCATGATCTTGGGGCGACGTGACCACGCGATACCCCAGTTTCTCGCCGCGGCGCTCGAAGACGATCAGCGCCGGGATGGGTTGGCCAGCCAGATTGTCGAGAAGAATTGCGCCGGAAGGAAGGGCTTTTGCGGAGAGGGGCAGTGGCATAGTAGAGACGCCGCGATAGAAAAGAAATTTTTCGTGTTGGTCGCCTGTGGGTGTTCGTATTGAAAGAGGCGTTGCGGAGGTCGCGCGCGCAGCGTAGTAGCGGTTAGCAGCTTTCTCCTGGAGAAAGTCCGCCGCGAGATTGGGTGCGACGGTGATGGAATCCCAAGCGATGCTGCCGTCGTCATGTGGTTTGTAGAGAGCATCGGAGGCGATGGGAGTGGAAGGCTGAAGACGGCTCGCGTGCGGATACCACTCGGTGATGAAACCTTTGGAAAAGGAGACGTGCACGGAGAGGGTGGTCTCTTGCGAAGAATAGAAATAAATGACAGGAGTCTCCATGCGAACCGTGCCACGCAGAACGTTCTTGGGTGAGCCGCGGAAGTGCTCGACAAAACTGGGCAACTCCGGCGGCCCGCCGAGATCAACCGGCAGCCAATCGGCCGGCTGGCCATCGCTGGCGGCGATTGCGGTGAACGTGCCCCATTCGTGGGCGGTGAGTCCCGGATCGGCGAACAGTTGCCTGCTGCGAAGCGGAGCGGCAACCGCGAGGGCGATCCCTAAGGTGGTGAGAAGCGCGATCGAAAGGAGCTTTGGCCGCCGCGCCAGTGAAGTGACTGAGGCGCATGGAGCTTTGGCCGCGGGCGTTTTCACGGCTTGGTCTCTCTGGCAGCGGCCGGCTTGGTCAGCAATTCGGCGACGGTTTCACCGCGCTCTCCGATGAAATGGCTGGAGAGATTCTGGGCGAGGAGCGGGTCGGTTTTCGCGCCCGCCATGGCTTTCTGGACGTGGTCGCGATGCTCCTCAGCGGGCCCGGAAAGGGTAAGAAGCGCGGCGGCAAATTCCATTTCGGGGTCGTTGCCGCGAAGCTGGATGGCTTGCTTGACTAGGGCGTAGCCGTCGATCCCGCGAGCAGGATTGTGCGAAGGCTCAAGCCATTGCTTGTAGGTCTCAGCGAGATAACCGACATCGAAATAGTACAGAGCGGGCGGCGCGCCAGACTGCGGAGATTTTGTTCCAGCCGTAAGCCAGTTGAGGAGATCTTTTGCGGCGGCAGGATTTTTTCGCGCGTACAGCGATGCGCGGCGTAGCGTTTCCATGTGGACCAGGACGCTAGAGTTTGCGGCGAGGATGGCGAACGTGTCCGAGGCCAGCTTGGAGGTGTCGTAGCTCTCGGTGCCAGTGAGGTTCCAATCGTGGCTGATCCAGGGCAGGGATTTCGCGGAGCCGATGTCAAACGCGTGGCAGATGAGTGGTGGTCCAGCGAAGGCGACGCCAGCCACCACGATCAGCAGTGCCAGCAAGCCCGCGGCAAAACGAGTGGGGCGAAGGGAACGGATTCTCATAGGTTTGTGCTCCCTGTAACTCTTTGCGCTACATACAAGAAGACGGCGAGGAACTTGGAAGTGTTAACGAGCTAATTCCGTTGGCCTTCGCGGCCGGTCCAGGATTGTTCCCAATGACGCCAGAGGGAAATGTCGCCGAGGTCGAACGCGTTCCACCAGGAATCGAGCATGGCGGCGTCGAGGCGAAGAATGCCTTCACGGGTCACTCCGGGCCGAGGAGCAACGAGCGCGGCGAGTCGGTCGTAGACT
>Ga0210399_10000767_pt1 | contig 25183 bp, 21 predicted proteins | sample IncBWC14MmetaG_FD_150865 | JGI IMG/M metagenome (GOLD analysis project Ga0210399, IMG submission 150865) | Forest soil microbial communities from Barre Woods Harvard Forest LTER site, Petersham, Massachusetts, United States - Inc-BW-C-14-M | ecosystem: Environmental > Terrestrial > Soil >... | reverse complement strand
AACACCGATTCGGATCGCAATGCTTACCGGTTGCTGAACACTGAGTTCGAAAACATGAAGTTGTTGAGCAACAACTACGTCGCCCTTCGCCAGTCCATGCAGTTCATCGCGCCAGACTCTATGGCGAGTGACCCGCTGAACCAGAAAATCCTCAACTGCGGGCATTCCCTAGCGGCAATGGCTGCCAACGGACAGTTTGTGGATGATGGGTCGTGTCAGTAAACCGCCCAAAATAGATTCGCTGTTCCTACTCAGGCACTGAGTTTCTGAGCTTCGCTTGGAACCGTGTCCTTAGGGGTATTCCCCTGCTTGCTCTCTATTTTGGCCGGCCCAGCCAGGAATACTGCCACGCCGCGGAGACGCTCTGATAGTTTCCACCGAAGCGAATATATGTGCCATTGCTGTAGCTGACTTTGATGGATTGGTGTTTGCTGATCGGGAATGAAACCGTGCCTCCAATGCGCGAACCGGTCTGCTTTGTCGCCAGGTTCTGTATGCCACTCAAACTGGTAATGCCGCCCCACCAGAAGTTCGCGTCCAGCGACAGCCACAAGCGCGGCTTCACGTCGTAACTCAAATGCCCTTCCAAAGCGCCGATCGGCGCTTCACTTTGCGGTTTGGTGACCGGGCCGGCGTAAAACGTCGGGTTTGTGGTGTAGAACCAGCCTCCAGCATAGCCATCGAGCACCCAATGGCCCCAGCGTTCGGAATACCCGAGTTCCGGTTTGAAAGCCCATCGATTGCCGCCCCAGTTGATCAATTTCGAACCGCTGTATTGTCCAGTGGGCGCAATCAGCTTCAGACTCACCCCCAACAGTCTCTTCTGCTTCCACTTCGCCATATCCTTCGCTTGCATCGCCGGGCCGCCCATCAGGTTCACCGATAAGCGAAAGCTGGAATCCAGCAAGCCCGAACGGTAGACCGAGGTGTGTTGCCCCAACACGTCGCCCTGAAAAGTTCCTACCCCATAAGGCAGCGCGGCCGCTATGTTCGCTGAGCGTCCAAAAAAATTCAGCGAGTGGTAGTAGCTGAAGATCGGCACGTTGTAGGTCCCCCTTGCATTGGCAACGGGTATAGTGCCGTTGAAGTTCAGGCCTCCGTCATAGAAGGACCAGATGATCGTAATTGCGTTACCATGCACTGGCGTTATCACATAGGCTCGTGGCGCGAGGTCTTGCCCCCGCGCAACGCCTAGCGCGCAGAGTTCGAGAACGACCGCTATCGCGAACTTTCGCAGGATAGGCATGGTGGCAAGCGCCAGAACATCTAAAATGCAGCAAGCTCACACTTCTCACGATATTGCTCCTACCATCCATGCGGTGTAATTGTTAAAAGTGACAAGGAAAGTGCCCGGCCAAAACGGCGTAGGCCAGGATTTCGCCGCACCCGGGCTCCGTATGGTAAACGCATTTTGGAAAATTGCACTACACCCCTCTGCGCGTCGGGCCAATCCGCCCACAGAATTTGGTTCGGAATCGCGAGCTGCGCACTTTGCATCCCGAATGCTTTTACGAGACGAAGGACCTCCGCACACGGGTTGCCACCATCTTTCCGAACTGCTATCGAACCAGAAGAGGCTTCCACTTGCGGAGTATGCAGGTTACGCTGAGCGCAGCTAAATTAGGCGCAAGAGTTGTAGCTACACATGAAAAGGAGCGTCCCGGTGGAATCAGCCTCTGCATTAATCGACGATAAAATCAAGGAACTTAGGGACTGGCGTGGGAAGACGCTCGCGAAAGTGCGCGAAATCATACACCAGGCGGACCCTGAGATCCTCGAAGAGTGGAAGTGGATGGGGACTCCCGTCTGGTCCCACGGCGGCATCGTCTGCACGGGAGAGACATACAAGAACGTCGTCAAGATGACATTTGCCAAGGGAGCTGCGTTGAAGGACCCTTCAGGTCTATTCAACTCCAGCCTCGACGGGAATGTCAGGCGCGCCATCGACATCCACGAAGGCGACAAGGTCGATGAGGCGGCCTTGAAGGATCTCATCCACGCTGCAGTGGCGCTCAATCTCAAGGGCAAGAGCAAGCCGAAGCCCCGGCGAGCGAGCAGCAAGCGGGCCGACTAGCTTCATCACAGGCACGCCTGCCGGACAGGCAGGTCCCGGCCATATCTCCTCCCATGGGGGAAGAGCTTCGGCACCTGCCCCATACGCCGAGCAGTTCGGTATTGAAACGCTCAACGGTGGATCGCAAAACAATGCACCAACCACGCTCGCGGAGGCGGCCAAAATTCAATTCAGTTGAGGAATATTTAGCCTCACTGGACCCTACGAAAGAAAGTACCCTCAGGTCTGTAATTGATTTGATTCTTACCCAATTTCCGGAACTAGAGTCCAAAATTTCCTGGAACGTACCTACCATCCACCGGAATGGGAAGTATGTAGTTGGCGTTTGTGCCTACAAGCATCACCTAACATTTTCACCTTGGAGTTCTCGTGTAATTGAAGACTTTAAGGTGAGGTTGGGGAAGTTTGTCCTCTTCAAGAACTGCTTTCAGATCCCTGTCGATTGGGAAATCGATAGAGAACTAGTGAAGGATTTGGTCCGGGCCAGACTAGCCGAGCTGGATTAAGAATATCTTTGCAGGCGGCTTAAGTTTTGCCGTCGCGCGCAGCTTTAAGATCATCGATTCCAAGACCAAGCATCCCGCTTCTGAAGAGTGGGAACGCGCGTTTCAACTTTTCGATTTGTTATTGTAGATGTTCGAGCCTCCAAATCATCTTATGTTCAGCGTATATTCACCAATGTTGGAGGTCCATCATGCCGGTCATCCGTGCCTGCAGCCATTGCGGACAGAAGAACCGCATTCCAGCAAAATACCTGGCCAGCTCTGGCCGTTGCGGAAACTGCAAATTGCCCTTGCCGCCCATCGCTGAGCCGGTGGCGGTCGACATTGAATTGTTCGATGAGGTGATTCAAACCAGCCCCGTTCCTATTCTCGTGGACTTCTGGGCAGATTGGTGCGGGCCCTGCCGAATGGCGGCTCCGGAAGTAGCGAAAACCGCCTCCGACATGGCAGGTAAGGCGGTAGTGCTGAAAGTCGATACGGAACAGTACCCGCAACTGGCTGGACGGTTCAATGTCCGCGGGATACCAAACTTCGCTGTCTTTTCTGGTGGCCGTTTGGTGATGCAACAGGCCGGGCTGGTAAAACATGATCAGATGGAGCAATGGCTTAGGTCGGCCGCTCCCGTTCCCGCTTGAGAAACTCAGTGCAATACACGGATCCGTCGCTCAGAACAACGGCCCTAGCCCCCACCCCAGGACGCCCAGGCGATCGTGCAAACGAAAGAGGGTGCCATCCGGCATCAGAAAGGTGCGGTTCAATCGGAGAAGGTTGAAGGAATAATTTATCCGCAAGGGTGTGCCGACGAGCGGGAGATTCCAGCGGAGTTCGAGGCCCGTTGTCCCGTGAACCAAACCGTTGGTGGAACTGATTAAGGAAGGTCGCGTTTGCCCCAACCAGTTTGGAAGCAAGAACCCGGAACCTGCGTCGAAGAATGTTGCTCCTTCAACTCCTCGCCTGAGGGGAAAACGGTATTCCACATTCGATGCGGCTAAGAGGTTTGCCCCGCTGGGCGCTGCTGAGTAGGTTGTCGCACCCGATGGGGAGACGGTGGCAAGTATCTGGTAAGGCCCAAGCTCTCCTGGACGCAAACCCCTCACCAAATCATCGCCGGAGAAAAAGCGCGCGTACAGCGGCATATCCCCTTTATAACTGCCCGCCGCGCTAACTGTTGTGCGGAAGGCCCACGCATTATGGTGATCGAAAATCTCGTCCGGGAAGATCTGGCCGTATTCCACTTTCGATTTCAACAGGTTCTCATTGCCTCCGAGCCAGCCTCCCGAAACTGAATCGGCCACCTGTATTCTTTGCTCTCCCACGTCGTGAGTCCACCCAACTCCCAAGGAGTGGCTGGAAGTCTTGCTTCGCAGATCGGTAATTTGGGAAACAGTGGTGCTCGAGGGCTGATTGAGCACGTACTCCGTCACAGAGCGCGAGATCCCGAAGTTGATTCCGATCGCGTCAGCGTCAGACGCGGCATAACTCCATCCCAGGTTTACGCCTTCGGTCCGTGATCGCTGGAATGGCCCCTGGACGCCTGGGGTTAAACGCGGGCGAAGAAAAGTGTCAAAAACGGAGAGCGCAAGCGTACCTCGCGAGCCAAGAAACCCTTCCTTTGCGAGACCAATAGCTAACTGCAACGACTCCGGCCCGCCGTCGATTTGGGTGGAAAGAAATTCGTCCAGGCCGAGCAGGTTGAAAACGGTGTAAGCGATTCCCACGGTGCTTCCGAATTGTTGGCGTCCACCGGAGAATGTGATGCGCTGTCTGCCTTTTTCGTGAAGGTGGATGGTTACATCGGCTGTGCGGCCTGCCTCATGAGTCTCGATCTGAACGTCTTCTTTTTTGAAAGGTTGGAAATATCCCGTCCGGGCAAGGCGCGCCAAGCCTGCTACGATTGCGTAGTCGTCGAGAGGTTGGCCTTCATTTAGGGGGACGCGCCGGCGAAGGTATCTATCCGGGAAGCGCTGATTGCCGCGGAATTCGATTCGCCGCACGGTGTAAGGCGGCATGGGCTCGAAATCAAACTTCACGCACGCGATGCGCGTTGCGGAGTCGAAAGTTGGACTGGCTCGCAAGCGATAATCTCCGCCCCCTTTTCGTCGTCGCGCTGCGCGGTGGAGGTGTATTTCCCAATCGCGCCGCAGAGATTCGATGACATGTTCTGAGAACGGGCGCCCCGGTGCAACCTCCGAAGAGATTAGATCGCCTTTCTTTGCCGAGTTCAGTTGTCGCCGTAGAGGGGCGCTTATTTCTGTGGGGCCAAAGGTGTAGAAGGCACCCGCCTCGACTGGCAGGCCAACGCTCAGGCCGGTTTGCACGGGACGATAAAACCATCGCGAAGATCTGCTGGAATAGGTGTCTACGAACGAAACCTGGGGGGCGCCCACGCGGGCTTGCGGGAATCCGTGATTCTGCAAGTAGTTGAGCAGATTCACGCGATCTTCTTCACCTTTTTCCTGCGTATAAACATTCTTGTTCCGTAATCCGGAAAACCACGCATCCGGAGAAAGTTGGCGCATTTGTTTGCGCAGGAGTTTGTCAGAAATCTCTGGATGGCCTGAGAAATTTACCTGCACGACGGGCAAGCGTGGCCCGTCGCGTATTTGAAACTCTACTTTTACTCTCTGGCCAGCAAGTTTTTCTTGTTTAATGAGTGCTTGCCCTTCCGGGTGTCCTACTGCGGCGAGTTCCGATTGAATTGCAAGTGCGGCGCGATGCAGTCTAACGGGGTCGGCTGGCGCTCCCACCTGTGGTGACAGCTTTTTGTCATTGAGCAGTTTCTTGATTTGTTGCTGAGATAAAACTTTCGATCCGGTGAATGCAACTCCAGTTAGAAAGGGATACTCCCTGAGGTGGAACTGGAGTTGAAATGGCTGATGGTCAACGTCAGTTTCGGGGTTACGATCCGACTCTTCCGCTTGCACGAAAACATCCTCAAACCAACCTGCCTGGCTTAGCGCGCGAACATCTGCTGCAATCCTCGTCGAGTCGAACTCTTCGCCGGAATGAATAGAGAGCCGGGACTTTGCCGCTTCCGTTGCGATGCGATGAAGCCCGACGAACTTGATTTCGCCGATCACGGAATTGGGAGGGAAGCCATACGATGCGCCGGCGCCGTTTGCACTGCTGGGATTGCTTATCTGAGGGCTTGCAAAGGCCGGCGCGAAAACGAGCAGCCCAAGGAGTGGCACGGCTATGGGAGCAACACTGCGCATGTTTCCCAGCACCTGGAGAATGACTGAACTGATGGATGAAAGAGTCCAGCTGAAGGTTGCTTTGGGCCGCACATATAAAACGGTTCATGTTTTGGCGGCGCTTCGCTTAAGCACTACTTCGAGCCGCATCCGTACGCTACAATTTGGCCGCAACAATTTCGTCATGGGAGGCGGGGATGCTTCGTCGGGCGATGGGAATTTTGGTGCTGGGAGTTGTGTCGGTGTGCTGTGCGCATGGGCAGACGAAGCTGCCCGCGAAATGGGAAGAGCTGACGGCGGAGGAGTTTCGGCAGGCGATTGGCAAGGCGCAAGGGACATGCCTGCTGCCGTTCGGGATATTGGAGAAGCATGGGCCGCACTTGCCACTGGGAACCGACTTGCTGAACGTGCGATATGTGACGGAGCATGCCGTGCAGCAGGAGTATGCGGTGATTTTTCCGGAATATTATTTCGGGCAGATTGCGGAGGCGCGGCATGAGCCAGGGACGGTGGCGTACAACGCGGAGATGCAGATGAAGTTGCTGCAGGCGACGACGGATGAGATGGGGCGGAACGGCTGCAGGAAGGTGATCATCGTGAATGGCCACGGAGGGAATGAGAATTTGCTGCCGTACTTTGCGCAGTCGCAGCTCGACGCGCCGCACGATTATGTGGTGTACGTGCAATGGGGCCATGGGCCGACCAAGAAGGTGGGGGCAGAGAAAAATGGGCCGGACTGGCATGCGGGGGAGACGGAGACGTCGAACATGCTGGTGACGCATCCGAATCTGACGCATATGGACCGTGCGAACGATGAATCGGGTGCGGACCAGAAGCGGGTGAGGCTGCCGGAAAATGTATACACGGGAATCTGGTGGTATGCGCGATTTCCGAATCATTATTCGGGCGACGGATCCACGGCTACGAGGGAACAGGGTGAGGCGGATTTGCAGGGGTGGATCAATACGGTCGTGCGGGCAATCAAGGCGGTGAAAGCCGATGACGAGAGTCTGAAGTTACAGAATGAGTTCTATGAGAAGAGCCGGAAGCCGATGGAAACCGTGCACTGAGAATCGGAAGAATGGCCGATCTGAAGATCGGCCACTACATTGGCTTCAGCGGGGGCTTCAGCGGGCTTGGCGGAGTGCGTCGATCCAGGCGATGAGCATTTCGTTGAAGGAAGGCTCGAGGTCAAAGAACTCGATGCCCATTCCGATGCGGGGCTTGACGATGCGGACAACGACTAGCGCCTCGAGGACCTGCCCTTTTCGGACTAGTTTCATGCGCGCGCGGGCATTCATGGGCAGCGGCTTGCTTGTGCAGACGAAACATCCGCCAAGAGAAATGTCCGAGGTGACACCGTCCACCTGTTTGCCTGATTCCATGTCGATCAATTCGACATCGGCGGCAAAGGGGAAGCGGATGGCATAGCGGCGGTCGCGGACTCCCGTGACGCTGGAATTTGATCCATTGCGGTCGGCCATAGTGATGACTTTGTTCACTTAACACACCTTGATTTAGAGCGGGGCGGAAGAAACCTGATGGCGAGTCAGGCATCAACATGAGTTCAGTTTGCCGGAAGGATAGGTGATTGGAAATGATTCGGTTGCGGAATGGGGGCGAAAGGGTAAACCCGACCGGGGGAGAGCGTCCCGCTCGGTTATTAGTGGGTACGACAATGCTGGCCGCAGGGCCGGGCTGCGGAATTTTCGGCATGCTAGCCTGAAGTGTAAGCAAATTCCCCATTGAATCGAGCAATGCGAACCGAAGGAATGCGCCAGAGCGATCGAGTCACGCTGCGTTTGGAGGTGGAAGCTTCCTGGTACGGAAGCGATGGCGTAGCCGTGACGAAACCCGCAGAATCGCTGCTGGTCAGCCGGAACGGCGGGGTGATCCGGCTGCCGGAAAAGCTCTTTACCGGGCAGGAATTGACGCTGCGGCGGACGCTGGAAGGCGACGAAGTGAAATCGGTGCGGGCGCGGATTGTGGCGGAGATTGACAAGGAGGCGGAGGGATTTCTCTACGCGGTTGCGATTCTGGAGCCGCGCGCGGATTTCTGGGAGATCGAATTTCCAACGATGCAACAGGGAGAAGATGCCCTGGCGCGATTGCTGATGGAGTGCAGCTTCTGCCAGCGCCGCGAGGTGGTGTACTTGAACGAGATGGAACTGAAATCGTTTGAGGTGCGGCGGTGCGCGGCGCGGCTTTGCAAGCATTGCGATGCGCCGTCGATCTGGGTGGAGGCGCAGTCGGACCCGAATGCGGCGGAAGTGTTGCCGTCGCGGGCGGCGGTGGAAGAGCGCGTGGTGCCGCGACGGAACCGGTTGCGGGTGAAGGCGCGGGTGCTGGCGTGCATCCGGCAACGCGGGTTTCAGGAAGAAGTGGCGGTGTGCGAGGATTTGTCGAAGGGCGGGATCAGCTTTCGGAGCAGGAATGCTTACCCAGAGGGTGCGCGGCTGGAAGTGGCGGTGCCGTATACGCCGGGAGCGGGAGCGATTTTCGTGCCGATACGGATTGTGTTTTCGCAGCCGATTGCGTCGGCGGGATTGTTCCGGCATGGAGCGGCTTATTTGCGGCAGCCGGAGTAGCGGGCCGGTTTTCTCCAAACAATTTGTGGATAGGTTCAGTTGAGGTCCTGAGCGCATCCTCGTCGGATGCGCTCAGGATGACAACGCTTGCCTATTTCTAATTTCACTTTCCAGCCAACTCTTTTCAAGTCGCGCGAATAATTCTGCAGCAGCTATTTGGCAGGGGCGGCGAGGATGGACTGCCAGTTTAGGATGGCGTTCCAGAGCATGCGCTGGTCGCCGCGATTCAGGTCGCGGTGGATTGGGTTGAAATTGAAAGTGATGATGTGGCCGTTGCCTACGGGTGAATCGAGAATTGCCGGGCGGCCGATTAAGTTCCCTTCTCCCCAAATCTGACCACTGATGAGAATGGGCGCGCGCGTGGTGTCTCCCCATTCGAGGACGACGGTGCTGGTGTCAACGGGGCCGTCGAGGCAGGTGGTGCAATAGGCCATCCGGAGCCAGCGGCGGGGCTCGGCGTACAAAGGAAAATTCTGGCGGAAGACGTAGGTGTGCGGCGAGTAGCCGTAGGCGATGGGATGTTTCGGGCGATCGAATGTGACTCGCAGGTGAGAACCCGGCGTACGTGTTGCCGCTCGTTGAGCAGCCGCGGCGGCATCGCTTCCGCCGCCTTGGGTGCTGCGCGGGACGCCCCCGGCGTCGCGGCGGACTCCGCGAACTAGTCCGGCTTCGAGCGGAAGCATGGAGCCGCTGCCGAGTGTAATCAGCAGGCCGCCGCGTTCGACGAAATCCTGAATTTGAGCAAGACCCTGATAGCCGATGCCACCGGTGATGTCGTCGGATTCAGCGGGCGTGCCGAAATTGGGAGTTTGCGGCGTTTTCTTGAAGGCCATGGGGCTCCAGCGTTTGGGGATGCCCTGGATCTGTTCGGCGAGTTCGAGATCGACGTGACCGTAGAGAAGGACCTCGATTTTGTCGTTGAGTTTGCCGGCGCGGATGTCTTCGTCGCGGAGATAGGTGTAAGGAACCTTGCGCTGGTCAAGCGAGTAGCGGATCCAGCCGATGGAATCGGTGTCTGCCCAAGGAACCCAGAGGCCGAGGCGAGGAGCTTTTGCGGCGTGATGAGCGACATCGGGAGCGGAAGCGGCGGCGGTGAAGTCGAGCCCGAGTTGATCCGAAATTTGGCGGAGAGCGTCGGACAGGCCGGGCTGCGACGGAAGAATCCAGGAGCCGGCGGGATATTCGGTGTTGGCGGAGGTGAAGGTGCGTTCGGCGATTTCAATATTGAAGTTGGAGAGACGGTAGCGGGCGGCGAGGAGGCTTTCCTGGCCGGAGTCTTTCAGGAGAAAGATAGGGCCGGTGCCGTTGACTCTGCCGTGAGGCTGAGGCGGCTCGGTGAGAAACGTGAGTGAAGCGGAGCGCACGGAAGCGTCGTCCGTGGGCAAAGCTTGCAGATGATAGTGCGCGGGAAGCTCCCAGGAGACGTCGTCATAGGGTTCGACTGCGTCTTTTGGATAATTCTGGGGCGCAAGAAGATCCACTGCGTAATTGCGATAAGGCTGATCGAGGCGAACGACGTAGGTGCCGGCGGGAAAGGCCCCCTCCTTCAGATGAAGAGACTCTTTCGCGCGGCTGACTTCGATGTGCTGGCTCATCAAGCGGGCAACGAGCTGCGCGACACGCGCGGGATCTCCCTGGTCGTCGGGAATCAGGAAAGCGGCGGGAGATTCGTCGAGGCCTTTGCGATAGGAGTGCAAGCTTTTCTCGTAGAAGTTGTGAAGGAGAGCGCGTGAATTGGTGCCGGCGTAGTCTAAAGCGGCAAGGGCGCCGGTTTCGTTGTAATTGACGTTGTCGCGCGCGGACCAGGTGACTTTTCCGATGGATGGAGGAAGCGGACGATACCATTCGCGGGAGGTTTCTTCCCCCGAGAGAAGCCAGGTGAGCGTTTCGGCGGTTCCGTTGCCGAAGGTTTCGTAACCGCGGCCGATGGAGTTGTGGTTCATCGCGACGGAATCCAGGAAAAGTTCGGCGAAACCTTCGCCGAAATTCCAGGTGGAGACGCCGGGCATGCCTAGGCCGGTGAGAGTTTGCACTTCGTGGAAGCTGAGGGCGAGAAATTCTGTGAAGGTGATGGGATCGACGTTGGGGTTGTACGGGCCGGTACCGTTCCAGGACATCAGGAACGGTTCGCCTTCGTGGAGATCATGGATGACGGTGGGGTGCCATTCGAAAAACATGCGGGCGACGGCTTTGGTGGTTTCCTGAGTGAGTTGGTGCGCGTCGCGATTGATGTCCACGAAAACGTATTTGCCCCAGTAAGGCGGGGCCTGGCGAGGGAGAGAGGCGCGATCGGTTTTGCCTTTGAGGTAGCGATAGAACCACTGAACCTGATTGTCGCGGCCGTCGGGGTTGGAGACGGGATTGATGAGGACAACGAGATTTTCGCGGATGCGGCGGATCATGGGTTGATCGGAAACGGCGAGGCGGTAGGCGAGTTCGAGGACGGATTCGGTGGAGCCGGTTTCGTCGGAGTGGAGCGCGGCGTTGAAATAGTAGATGGGGCGAGAGGTGGCGATAAGTTTTTCGGCGGTGGCGGAATCGGTTTTGCGGGGATCGGCTAGCGCGGCGGTGGCGGATTTGAGCTGGTCGAGAGAGGCAATTCCCTTTTCATCGGTGATGGCGACGAGGAGGATGTCGCGGCCTTCCTCGGATTTGCCGATGGTGAAGACGCGGACGCGGGGAGAGGCGGCGGCGAGGGCGCGGCAGTAGGCGTGCGCTTTTGCGGAGTCAACCAGTTCGCCGGGGGCTCCCATGATGCGGCCGAAGAATGCGCGCGGGGATGGGACCGTGGAGGACGCGGGCAGATAGGAGACCCAGGGGGAGAGGAAGTGGGATTCGGTAGTGGCTTTGGAGATTTCGTCGTCGGAGCCGGGTTCGGGGGTGTCGGGGGATTGTGCGGGGAGGAGAGTGGGAGAGAAGAGAAGAAAAAGAATGAAAGAAAGGAAACGGATTGACATGCGCCTCCACCCTGTTCGTGGGAGTTGCGGGGAACAAGGGCGAGAGGAGTGTACTACAGATGAAAAAGAGTGAGGCGGTTGTGGTCGGCAAGGCTGACGACGGAAAAAAAACGAAGAGCGGCCCGCCTCGAAAGACGGGTCCTACAAAGGCAGGCGGGGCCACTTGAAAGTGGCCGCGACATTTGTGTGTTCAGGATTAGTCGAGTGTGCTGACCGTGTTGCGCTCGGCGCGGCGGCGATGGAGATAGTGCATAGCGATGTTGAGGTAGATTTCGCCGCAGGGGGTTTCGATGCAGAGCACCATCGCTTCGGTGTCGGCGCTGCCGCCGAGGCCTTGCTCGCTCATGTGAATCTCCGGCGGAAAAACTTTGAAGCGGAAGCCCTGGTCGTTAAGGAGCGTTACGCTGTTGCCGATGACCATGTTGGCGAGTTCGCAGACGGTTTCGCGGATGACTTGGTCGCTTTCGGGCAGAGCGGCACCGGCAAGTTGGTTAGCAACCCGCATGGCGACGTCGGGAGCGAGATCGAGGATGACGCGACCTTCAATGTCGCCTTTGATAGCGATGAGGGCAGCGACGCCTTTGCGGCGATAGGTGTCCTCGTCCATCGAAAGGTCGGCAATTTTCGTCGGGGCCTGCAAGGCTTCGGCGAAAACTGCATCGGCGGCATTAATAAAAGGCTGGATGAGTTCCATTCTCATATTTGATGCTCCCCTGCGAGAGCAACGGGCGCGCCCGCGGCATTTGGATCGTCACCGAGAACGTAGCGAAGGATTTCATAGAGGACTTCGGGCTTAACGGGCTTCTGGACAAAATGTTTGGCGCCCTTTTGCAGCGCGGCAAGAATGTTTTCCTGGTAGCCAACGGAGGAGACCATGATGATGCGCGCGTCGGCGTGTTGCCGCACGATGCGCTCGACGGCTTCGATGCCTTCCATCTGCGGCATGGTGATGTCCATGAGGACGATGTCGGGCTTGATGCGGTTGAATTCGGCAATGGCAGTGAGACCGTCGCCAGCCTCGCCCGCGACTTCGCCGCCGAAGAGCTCGATCATTTTCATGATGTTCTTGCGAGCGAAGACGGAGTCGTCCACCACGAGGTAGCGGACCGGTTGGTGGTCCTTGCGAAGTAGAGGCGCGAACTGTGGCATAAACATCTCCTTTTGCTCCGGAGCCCCGTCAGGCCCGCGGAGTTGAAACTGGAACTTTTTCACCCTTTTCGGATTTCTCGGAACCGTCCTGCTTGTCCGCACCGCTGCGATCGGAACCGTAGTGGCTGATCAGGTGCGCGCCCAACGTATCGAGCGGCAGCACCTTCTGAACGTAACCCTTCATCATGGCAGCGCGCGGCATTCCGCCGACGACACACGTTTCCTCGCTCTGGGCAATGGTCATGCCACCGGCGGCTTTGATGGCGCCGATGCCTTCAGCGCCGTCTTCGCCCATTCCCGTCATGATGATGCCGACGGAAGTGAGGCCGAATTCCTGAGCGACGGAATGGAAGAGTACGTCTGCGGAAGGGCGATGGCCGTTGATGGGCGGCGTGTCCGACAGGACAACCATTTCACCTCGAGGCATGCGGCGAACCATCATGTGGCGATTGCCAGGGCAGATCAGCACGCGGCCGGCGATGAGCAGGTCCCCGGATTTGGCTTCGTGGACATCGAGCGCGCAGCATTCATCGAGGCGCCGGGCGAACATGTCGGTAAACCCTTCGGGCATGTGCTGAACGACGACAAAGGTGGCGGGAAAATCCGCGGGAAACTGGGTGAGCAGATATTGCAACGCGTTGGGGCCGCCGGTGGAGATGCCGATGGCGATCACGCGATTTGGCGGAATGGCCGGGCGCGAACGCTTATTCGAAGAGGGGGGAGCTTCGAGAACCGGCTTGGGAATGGACTTACGGCCGCCCGCGCGCTTGGCAACTTTAATTTTTTCGGCCAACTGGAGCGCGACCGGCTCCAGATTGCCGGCGGCAGCGTTTCTGGGCTTGGCGACAAAATCGATGGCGCCTAGGGCGAGTGCCTTGAAAGTGGAATACGCGCCTTCTTTGGAATGGGTGCTGAAGACGATTACGGGTAGCGGCGCGCCACGCATAATCGTGCGCAGAGTTTCGAGGCCGTCCATGCGCGGCATTTCGAGATCGAGGGTGACGATGTCCGGCTGGAGTTCGGCGATTTTGCGCAAGGCGAAAGCTCCATCCATGGCGGTGCCGACGACCTCGATGTCCGGATCGCGCTCGAGGATCATGGGAATCAGCTTCCGCATGAGAGCGGAATCGTCGACAACCAGGACTCGGACGCGTTCTTTCATGCGATAGCTCCGAGAGGCAGGGATCGAGAAAGCCGGGAAAGAATTGCCGGGACGTTGAGGATCAGGACGACGGTGCCGTCGCCGAGAATCGAAGCGCCGCTGACGAGATCGCTGGAAACGATTTCGCCCGGGAGGGCTTTGATCACGAGTTCTTCCTCGCCAACCATGCTATCCACTACGAGGCCGAAGCGCTTTTCACCGATCCCAATAACCACGACGAAATTTCTCTTCTTCTTCGAGGCATTCGGCGCTTCGACTGGATGAATGCGATTGAGCTGGTCGAGGCGGACGAGCGTGAGAATCTGATCGCGCAGGCGCAACACTTCGCGCTGGTCCACCTTGTGAATTTCCTGATCCTGGATCCGCGTAATTTCGACGACGGCGGAAAGCGGAACCGCAAAGAGCCGGCCGCCGACACGGAAGAGGAGCGTTTGAATGCTGGCCAGCGTGAGAGGAACACGAAGCTGGATGCTGGTGCCTTTGCTTTTGCTGGAGGTGACGTGGACCGTGCCCTTGAGGCGATCGAGGACTGTGCGGACGACGTCCATCCCGATGCCGCGCCCGGAAACTTCGGTGACTTCGCTGGCGGTGCTGAACCCGGGCTCGAAAATCAGGTTAATTACGTCCTGATCGGAGAGGCGAGTGGAGTCTTCAAGCTTGATGATGCCGTTGCGAATCGCGCTTTCGCGAATGTTGTTCAGGTCAATTCCGCGGCCGTCGTCGCGGATTTCGATGATGACTTGTGTGCCTTGATGGTAGGCGTTGAGGGAAATGGTGCCGCGCGCGGGCTTGCCGGCGCTGAGGCGTTCGTCGGCGGGCTCGATGCCGTGGTCAACGGCGTTGCGGATAACGTGAGTGAGCGGCTCGGAAAGCGCGTCGAGGATGCCCTTGTCGAGATCGGTGTGTTCGCCGGAGACTTCGAGAGCGACGTCTTTGCCGCACAGTTTGGCGATGTCGCGAACAACGCGCGGGAAGCGGCGGAAAAGCTGTTCGACAGGCACCATGCGGATTTTGAGTACGCACTTGTGAAGTTCGTCGAGTACGCGGGCCTGGAACGCGAGGGCTTCGGCGAGTTTGCCGCGGACCGGGTCGCGTGCGTGATGTACATCGAACTCGGTGAGCGTCCGGTGGAGCATGGACTTGCCGATGATGAGCTCACCGACGAGATTCATGACCGCATCAATGCGCGCGGCGTCCACGCGGAGCGAGCTTTCGGAAACGGTGGCGACCGCGGAAGAGCCGGCGCCTTGATTCGAAGGCGCTGGGCCGGGGGCTTCGGCAGTGCGAGAAGAAATCTGCGCCGCCTGCGCTTCGAGAAGATCACCGAGGAGTTCGTGTTCGGAAGACTCCGCATGCTCCGCGGCTACAATGCGGACTTCGGAGACGACCGCAGGAATCTGGCAACGATGGGAAATGTGTTCGATGGGATGCTTGCTGGAAATGGAGGCTTCGACGATTTCGACCGACGCAGCGGCGAGATTGTCTTCGGGCCGCAGAGCGATGACCGTGCCGCAGGTGTGGAGAACATTGCGAATCAACTGGAAGGCGGCGGCGCGCATGGAGCTGTTGGGATCGACGCGCAGGGCGATGTTGAATACGTTGTCGCCGCGAAGGAGCGCCTCGGAAATCATCAAGCGCTCGTACTCGCTCCAGTCAAAACGCGCGGAAATCGAGCCCGTGGCAGATTTGGTTGAGGGCTGGGGGCCCTGGGAAGACTGCAGGAGTTGCTGGATTAGCGTGCGCAAGGGCGCGGGAGTCGGCGGCTCGGCGTGCTTTTGATACGCGCTGAGCATGCTTTCGAACGTATCCACGGCAGAGAGAACGACTTCGGCGAGTTTCTGGCCGTGGGACAACCCAATTTGCGGAGAGAGAATATCTTCGAGTTCATGGGCGATTTCGCTGAGTTTCGAAAATCCGCAGGCGGCAGAATCTCCCTTGAGCGTGTGGACGGCGCGGCGGACGCTGCGAATGAGTTCCTCGTCCGCGGGACGCTTCTCGAGCTGCAGACCGGCATCGTTGATGGTCTGGAGAAGCTCGCCGGCACTCTCAAAGAAGAGCGCGCGAAGCTCCGCACCCCGCTCGTCAGGAAGGAAACTCAAGAATTCACCTCGAGACGTTTGTAGGCTGTGCCGTTGTTTTCGTGGAACATGCGGAATTTCTGCGTGAGGCCGAAAAGGCTTTCGGCGTGGCCGACGAAAAGGAAACCGCCGGGATTCAGGCAGTGCCAGAACTTTTCGATGAGGCGCTTCTGCTCGGCTTCGTCGAAATAGATCATGACGTTGCGGCAGAGAATGATGTCGTTGCGGCGGGGCAGGAATTCGGTTTTGAGATTGTGAAAGTCGAACTGGACGAGTTCTTTTAGTTGGGGCTTGACGGAGTATTTGTCGCTGGACTTTTCGAAATAGCGGAGACGGGTGGTGTAATCCACGGGCTCCATCTGGAGTTCGTTGTAGATGCCTTCCTGTGCGGAGCGGAGGCTGGCGTAGCTGATATCCGAAGCGACGATTTCGAGTTTCCACGGAGGAGGAATCAGTGGCTTCGGAGAAGGCATTTCGAACGGCAACGGATTGCGCAGGTAGTAGTAGGCGAGCGCGTCGCAAATGAGAATGGCGACGGAATAGGCTTCCTGGCCGGCGGAGCAACCGGCGCTCCAGACACGGAGGTTCCAATCGCGCCGCTCCTGCTTGTGGCGAAGAATTTCTTCGAGAACGGATTTTTGGAGCAGATCAAGCTGCGGGCGGTTGCGAAAAAAACTGGTTTCGTTGACGGTTAGGTTTTCGAGGAGTAGCGCAAGCTCGGCGCGGCCTTCGCGGCTGGTGAGCAGGCGGTAGTACGCGTAAAAAGAATCGAGCTGGCAAGCCTTCAGACGGCGCTGCAGGCGGTCTTTCAGGAAATGCGAGCGGCGTTCATCGAAAAACATGCCGCATTCCTGGTAGACGAGCGTCTGAAGCAGCTTGAGTTCGGCTTCGGTGAGCTGAATTTGCGCTGTGATCGTGCCCATATTGCGTGATGCGGAAATCCGTGGCGGCGGCAACGCGGCGGCGCGTTACCTTAAAGTCGCGACGGGTTCCACGGCCTCCTCGAGCTTCCGGTATTCGGGCTGGCGCAGAAGGCGGGCAATGTCCAGGAGGATAATGAGGCGCCCCTTGAGTTTGCCGACTCCCGTCACATAGTTGGATTCGCTGTCCGCAAAAACCGAGCCTGGGGCTTCGATTTCGGAAGGCGGAATTTTCAGCACTTCCGAGGCGGAGCTGACGATCAACCCGATGAGCTTGTTCTCGAGTTCGACAACGAGAATGCGATTCTTTTTGTCGGGTTGCGTCGGAGCGCTGCCGAAGCGCTTGCGCAGATCCATCACCGGAATAATTTTCCCGCGAAGGTTTATCACGCCCTCGATGAGGTCCGGGGCGCTGGGCACGGCGGTAATTTCCGGAACGCGGACAATTTCCCGGACGGATGCAATACGAACACCATAAGTCTCAGTGCCGATTCGAAAGCCGACGATTTGGAGCTCTTTCTCCATGAAGGTTTCTCCGCCTCAGGACCGCGTCAGTTCGGCATATTCGAGTTCGCCGGATTCACGGGATGCCGCAGGACGCCGGTTTGGCGGCGTGTCGCGGCGAAAGCGCGGCTGGGTAGCGCGATCGATGACGAAACGATCCATCGTGTCGAGTAGGTTGCGGGAAAGCTTGAGCATCTGCTCCGCGGCGGCGGAAAGCTCGGTGGAGCTGGAAGCCGACTGCTGAACGAGCTCGCGCATCTTGTCCATGGCGCGTACCACAGCTTGCGCGCCGGAAGCCTGTTCCTCGACGGCGGAGCTGATCTCCTGAGTGATTTCCGTGAGGCGGTTGGTGGCCTTGGCGATCTGCGAGGAGCCAACGGATTGTTCGTTGGTGGCCGCACCGATCTCTTGCGAGAACTTGTAGACTTCTGTGACGACGTCGGAAATTTTGTGGAGGGCGCTGCCCAAATCGTTGCCGAGGCTGAGACCCTCTTCGACGATGCGGGTGCTGTGCTCCATGTTTTCGACGGCCTGGCGCGCTTCACGCTGAATGCTTTGAATCAGGTCGGCGATTTCCTTGGTGGATTGCGTGGACTTTTCGGCCAGCTTGCGGACTTCGTCAGCAACGACCGCAAAACCGAGGCCATGCTCGCCTGCGCGTGCGGCCTCGATGGCGGCATTCAAAGCTAGCAGGTTGGTCTGTTCGGCGAGGTCGTCAATGACTTCGATGATCTTGCCGATGTCGTCGGCGCGATGGCCGAGAATGTTGATGATTTCCGCGGAGGACTGGATGGCGCGGTTGGTGCGGTTGAGACCATCCGTGGTCTTCTCCATCGTCTGGATGCCGGTGATGACTTCCTCACGCGAGCGGTTGGCGATGTCGAGAAGAACCTTGGCGGTGTCGGCGACACGCTGGATTGACGTGACCATCTGATCGATGGAGGCGGAAGTTTCCGCCACGCTGGAAGCCTGCACCTGGGTGTTCTTGACGACGTTCTGCACGTTGATGCTCATCTCGTGCATGGTGCTGGTGACTTCCTCGATAGCGGAAGAGGCCTGGACGCTGACCTTGGCGGATTCATCGGCCGCGCCCGCAACTTGATTGGAGCCGGCGGAAACCTGAGAAGCGCTGTCGCGCGTGGAGCGAACGATTTCCTGCAGGCCGTGAGACATGCGCACAAAGGCGTTGCCAAGCGTGTCGCGCTTGGAACGAGGAGTGACTTCGACGGCGAGATCGCCCTCGGCGACTGCCATGGAGACGCTAGCCATTTCCTTCAGGTACGCGACCATGTTGTTGAAGGTGGTGGCGAGTGTGCCGATTTCATCGTTGCGATGAATGTCAATGTTCTGGTCGAGGTCGCCGGAGTTGCCGATTTCCTGGGCGACAGTGATGAGGTGCTGGAGCGGTTCGGTGATGGATTTGGCAGTGCGCACGGCCTGCCAAATTCCGAAGCCGATAGCGGATAAGGTGCCAAGGATAATAACGATGAAGCTCGCTATGCTAGCGCGAGAAGCCATGGTTTCGGATTCCGTTAGTGTTTTGCCGATGTCGGTGTTGGCCTGATCCAGCACGGCGGACGACTTGGTGAGCCAAGATGCAGGATCCTTCTGCAAGTAGAAAATCTGCAGGTCGGACACGGTGGCATCGCCGGAATCGACCTGATGGCGCTTAGCAAGGAGGGGTTTGGCGAAGTTATCGGCCCAACTGACTTCCGTGCTTTCCACCTGAATGAGGGCGGTGCGGAGAATCTCGTTGCTCTGCGACTGTCCGCGCTTGGCGGTATCTGCCAGGTCGGTAAAGCCCTTGTTGACCTTGTCTTCGTCGCGCGGGTCGCCGCTGAGCAGGAAATTGTTGAGATTCAGGCGATTCTGCATAATCTGAAGGCGGACGGATTCGATAGTGCGCACACTATCCAGAGTGCTGGAAGCTTGGTTGCGTGCGGCGGTCGCAATCCAGATTGAGCCGATGTCCACAATCAGTAGACCCACAAGGATTGCGAGAATCGTCCCGAAACTTTTGTAAAGTTGCTGCTTGATGGTCATTGCGTCACTTCCTCCACACCCCAAATCAAAACCAGATTGCGAAATGCCGAGCGAAAAGAGCGGCCAAACGGGGCCGCGCTACTGCTTGAAGTCGAATTCAACCATCTGCGTCGTCTCTTCCGGCGCGGGTTCGAATTTCCATTCCTTGATTGCGTCCAGGCAGGACTGGACAAGAACCGGATGTCCGCCGACGGCCCGCGATGACTTCACGCGACCATCGGGGGCGATGACGACTTCAATCTTGACCTTGCCGGTGATGTTCATCCGGCGAGCGAGCTCCGGAACAGACGGCGTGACTTTTGTTTTAACCTTGCGCTTGCCTTCTTCAACAGTTGTCTGTGCGAACGCCAGCGAGACGGCGAACAGAGCCGCGGCGGCGACGACGAGCAGTTTCTTGCTCCAAGTGAATGCCATTGAGCCACACCCTCCTAAGGTGGGAAAGTACCCCACGAGGGAGAAGGCAAGTCCGATGCCATGATGATTGGAGAAATGGAGATGCGAGAATGTTTGCGTTGAGCGGGGTTAACTACTTTTGATTTAGAAGATTAGAGGGAGAGAAGGAATTTGAGCGAGTTTGCCGGAATGGCTGAAATGTCTCATTGGGCCTGAGGAATCAAGCGTTGGGTCTCACGCTGAGACGCGGGCGAGAGAACGCGGGCTGGGCGAGGTGACGAATGCGTGTCAGCTGGAGGAAGTCCCATTGACTCAGAATGAGATGACTGAGTAGCGTGGAAGCGCGTGGTTTCTTAATTTGAGACTCGCAAAGCCCTTAAGCCCTTTATGCCTGAACGGAAGAGTATCTCTGCGCGCCGCCCTGCGGCTGCTTCTGGCCGGAAAACCCCCGGAGGGCCGAAGCACGACTATTCCAAAGAATTGATGGAACTGGTGGTGGAAGCCGCAAATTCGCGCGTGCTGCCGGAATTTCTGCGTGGTTTTGCCGAGCGCACCTCGGAGATGTTGGACGCGGAGTGGGCCGGCGTGGGCGAGATTGTGGGAAACCGCGTGGAGATTTACGCGCGGAGACCGGGTTATCCGGCAGACGAAAAAGAACGGGAGTGGCTGGCGCAGGGGCTGCGGCAGCGGCGCCCAGGGCTCGAAGTACTTCCACTTAAGCGCACAGGCCAGCACATTGCGTTCTATCCGATCTATGCGAGCGACGGGGAGTTGATGGGAACGCTCTGCATGACTCGGAAAGCGGCGGGATTTTCGCGGGCAGAGGAAAAGCTGTTGGCGGCGCTGGCAAGCCACGCGGCGCTCTCGATGGAGAAGGTGCGGCGGTTTTCGCAACTGGAGCGGTCGAAGAAGCAGTGGGTCGAAGATATCGACGCCATCAGCGACTACATCGCGGTGCACGATCAGGCGTGGAAGATTGTGCGTACGAACCGGTCGCTGGCAACGGAGCTTGGCATTCCTCCGGCGGCGCTGGTGGGCGAGCCGATCAGCAGCCTGCGGCATATCGCCGAAACGGGCAGCGCTCTGCCCTGCCCTTTCTGCCGCGACACCCGCGAGGCGCGGGAAGAATACATTGCGACGAGCGCGGGGCGGACGTTTCTGGTTTCGACGTCGCGCACGCGGGGGGCAACCGAGGAAGAATCGCGCACGATTCACGTCTTGAAAGATATTACCGACCGGCGGGAAGCGGAGAGAAGGTATCGCGAGTTGTTCGACAGCATCCAGGAAGGATTGTTTTTTGCGACGCCGGAGGGACAGTTTCTGGACGTAAATGATGCGCTGGTGCGGATGCTGGGCTATGAGTCCGCGGAAGAGTTGCTGCGGGCGGACGTCAGCGCGCATCTTTATCCCACGCCGGCGGCGAAGGCGCGGCTGGTGAGCGCGATCGCGGAGCGCGGGGCGCTGCGGAATTACGAAGAGACGCTGCGAAAGAAGGACGGCGGGCTGCTGCACACGATGCAGAACATCAGCGCGGTGCGCGACGCGCTGGGGCACGTGGTGCAGATCCGCGGATTGATGCTGGATGTGACGGAGCAGAAGATGTTCCAGTCGCAATTGCAGCGCGAGCGCGATTTCAACCAGAAGATTCTGAATACCACGCAAAGTATGATCCTGGTGCTGGATACGGCGGGGCTGATCAGCTACGCGAACCGGCGGTGCTATGAAGCGGGTTATCGCAAGGACGAGTTGATTGGGCACCGGCTGGTGGAGTGGGTGGAAGGTTCGCACCAGAAGGATTTTGAGGGCGCGCTACAGACGACGGCTCATGGGCAGCAGGTGGACAACCTGGAATTGCGGGCGCGCCGGGCCGATGGGTCACTGGGGCATTTCTCGATCAGCTTGAGCCCGATGCGCGACGAAGCGAATCAGGTGAACAACGTGGTGGTGGTGATGACGGACATCACGGATGCGGCGCTGTTGCAGGCGAAATTGGCGCATGCGGAGAAGATGGCGACGATCGGACGGCTGGTGTCGGGGGTGGCGCACGAGGTGAACAATCCGCTGGCGGCGATCCTGGGATTCACGGACCTGTTGCTGGAAAACCCGGAGATACCGGCTGCCGCGCGCGAAGATTTGCAGATTATTTTGCAGGAAACGCAGCGGACGAAGGAGATCGTGCAGGATTTGCTTAGCTTTGCGCGGCAACGGCCGACACAGAAGGAGCCTGTAAACGTCAACGGCGTGCTGCGGCAGACGATCAAGCTGCGGAGCTACGATTTTTCGAGCCATGGCGTGGAAGTGACCGAGGAGTTCGAAGCGAACCTGAGCCCCACGCTGGGAGATGCGCAGCAGTTACAGCAGGTTTTCCTGAACATTCTGAACAATGCGTACGACGCCATTCAGGAGTCCGGGAATCACGGGCGTATCCGGATTCGCACGCGGCGCGCGGAAGATGACGTGGAAGTGGCGTTCATGGACAACGGGACGGGAGTCGTGGACCCCGAACGAATTTTCGATCCGTTCTTTACGACGAAGCAGGCCGGGAAAGGCACGGGGCTTGGGTTGAGCATCTGCTATGGAATTGTGCGCGCGCACGGCGGAGAGATTCTCTGCTGGAACAATGAGGGCGAGAGCGGAAGCACGTTTGTGGTACGACTGCCGGCGGCGACGGAGACATCTTTGGCAGCGGCCGTGAAAGAGGCGGGGCGATGACGGCAACCGCGATGCCGCGCCCGGCCGCCGTGATCCTGGTGATCGAGGACGAGCCGTCGGTGAGTGCCTTCGTGCGCGCGGCGCTGGAACGCCGGGGATACAAGGTTGTGCAAGCGTCTTCGGGAGCAGCGGGACTGCAGCAACTGGACGCGGGAACTTTTGCGGGAGTGATATCGGACATAAGGATGCCCGGAAGCGTTAACGGAGCGGATGTGCACGAATGGATCCGCAAGAACAGGCCACAGATGGCGAGCCGGATTATTCTGATCAGTGGGGACACAGCGAACAACGAGACACAAAAATTGCTGACTGCCAGCCAGACTCCTTGCCTGGAGAAACCATTTCGGGTTCAGAAATTGATTTCGATGGTGGAGAAAACCTTCGGGAAACCATGAGCGACGATCTGAAGATTAAAATATTGGTGGTTGACGACGAGCAGAGCATCCGGCGGTTGTGCATGACAATCGGCGGTTCGCTGGGATTTTTGTGCCAGGAAGCGGAGAGCGCCGAAGCGGCGGCGACGCGGCTGGAAACGGATCCGCCGGACCTAGTGCTGACGGACCTGAAGCTGCCGAACCTTACCGGCGTGGAGCTTTTGAAACAGATCAAGGCGCTGCTGCCGCGGACGGAAGTGGCGATCATGACGGGGCACGGTTCGATCGAATCCGCGGTGGATGCGATGAAGCTGGGGGCTTACGACTACATAGAAAAGCCGTTTCGCGTGGAAAAGATGCGGCTGCTCCTGCAGCGCATGGCCGACAAGGTACGGCTTGTGAATGAGAATGCGTTCCTGCGCGAGCGCGTAAAGACGGAAGAGAACATGGACGGGATTATCGGGAGCTCGGCGGGGATGCAGGACGTGCTGCGGATGATCTCCCGGCTGAAGGATACGCGGACACCAGTCCTGATTTCGGGGGAAAGCGGCACGGGGAAAGAACTGGTGGCGAGGGCGATTCATTTTCGGGGAGCGTTGGCACAGATGCCGTTCGTGGCCGTGGATTGCGGCGCGCTGGTGCCGACGCTGATGGAAAGTGAAATGTTCGGCTACGAGAAGGGTGCGTTTACGGGGGCGACGAAAACCAAGGCTGGACTGTTTCAGGCGGCCAATGGGGGAACGATTTTCCTGGATGAAATCGGCGAATTGCCGCTGGAAATGCAAGCCAAACTGCTGCGCGTGCTGCAGGAGAAGGAAGTGCGGCCGGTCGGCAGCAATGACCGGATCAACGTGGATGTGCGGGTGATGGCGGCGACGAACCGCGACCTGGAATCGGCTTACCGCGCGGGGACTTTCCGGAAGGACCTTTATTTCCGGCTGAACGTGGTGACGGTGCATATTCCCCCACTCCGCGAGCGGCGCTCGGACATTCCGATGCTGGTCCACCACCTCCTGAACCGCCATGCGCCGAACGGCCATTTGCAAGTGACTGCGGCGGCGATGAAGAGCCTGCTGCAATATGACTGGCCTGGAAACGTGCGCGAGCTGGAAAACTGCATCGCCCGGGCGGTGACACTGGGCGACCACGAAGTTATGGACGTAAAGGACCTGCCGCCAGCGATTCGAACGGAGCAGCCGGCGAGCGGCGATGCGGTGGAAGGCTCGGATGCCGCTTCCCTTTCCACGACGGCGCTGTCGGAGATGGAGCGGATGACGATCCTGCGCGTCTTTGAGCAAGCACACGGCGACAAGGCGCTGGCGGGAAAAATGTTGGGCATCAGCCGCGCGACACTTTACCGGAAGCTGAAACGCTACAACATCGGACTGCGCGGAGACGAAAAAGAGGAAGAGATGGGAGCCGCTGCAGGCGAGATGTAGCGGTGACGAGTCTCAATCCGAACGGTGGGTCGATACGAAAAGCTGAGACGAGAACGTTTCAGCGTGAGACGTCGGGTGGGGCCCAGGGAATCGGGAAAATTTTAAGCCTTCTCCTTTCTTGAAGTTGCAAATCAGAAAAGTCTGAATGTTTTTGGCGCTCGGCGTGCAATTCCCCGCTTGGGACATTGTGTCCACGTTCGCCTTACGTGTGTATCCGCGCGCGAGGTGAACGCAGCGGAGATGAGAACCAGCCGAAGTAACGGGGGCAGAAGCACGCAATGGCGTTGACTATAGACGAACAGGGATGCGCGGAGCAGTTGGCACGATTTTTTCCAAACCTTCCTGGCGTGCGAATCCCGGTGCGGGTTGCGCCTCTGAGGGCTGGAAGCTCTCCGGCGCGGGTGCAGGAAGCCGCGGTGGTGGAATACGGATCGGAAGAGTACGCAATTTTCTTGAGCACATTACCGCTGGAGTTTGCGGATCGGGTGCGCATTTCGGGTAACGGAGGGGGGCGTTCAGCAGAGGCCACCGTGATTGCGCTGCAATATCACGAAGGGCGCAAAGCGGTCGCAGTGCGGTTTGTGGAAGGCCGCTGCGAATGGATGAGGCAATCGTGAATAAAACGATAACGACATTGAATTTGCCGGCTCCATCAAAGGCGGATGGGGCAAAGCAGGCGCAGTGGGAGGAATTGCGCTCGGTCTTCCCGATTTACGTGGCGCTTGCGAAGCAACTGCAACTGGAAATTCCGATTCCGCAAAACAAGCGAATTTTGCCGGAGAAGGTCGATCCGAATCTCTTCAGCCAGATTCAGAAGTGGCTGGAAGTGATGGATCAGCAGGTGATGGTGCACCAGTTGCGTCATTTGCTGCAGATGACGACGCTGAACGCGAGCGAAAGCGGGCTGCGCGCCCTGATCATGCGGCACTTGCGGAAACCGTCGAAGACCACCACAGACCGCGACAAAGCCGACTTTCTGCTGGTGCAATACTTCGCGCTGACTGCGCCGCCAAAGATTTATCACAAGCAGATCGAGCTTTCGGACGTAGCGAACGTGCTGCGGCCGGTGTTTGGCGAAGTGGATTCGACGCCT
>Ga0210399_10000766_pt1 | contig 25190 bp, 22 predicted proteins | sample IncBWC14MmetaG_FD_150865 | JGI IMG/M metagenome (GOLD analysis project Ga0210399, IMG submission 150865) | Forest soil microbial communities from Barre Woods Harvard Forest LTER site, Petersham, Massachusetts, United States - Inc-BW-C-14-M | ecosystem: Environmental > Terrestrial > Soil >... | reverse complement strand
TAAGCGGGCGCGCCTGTCTTCCGGCACGCAGGTATTCGGCGTAAGATGGGGGACAACTCCAAAGTAATCACCGAACCTCGCAAGAAACGAGCCCAGGAGTAAAAGCAATGAAAGCAAAATGTTTGCTGGCCGCAATTCTTCTTCTGCTGCTGCTCGCCGCCAGTTGTGGCGGAAACTCAGGCATGAATCCTCCGCCTGTCGCGTCGTGTACGCCCTCGTCCAAACCGGAATTTGTGTACGTCTTAAATGATTTGCCCAATACTGTGTCGATGTACACCGCTGACTCCTGCACCGGCGACTTGTCGCCGACCACTCCGGCTACGGTCGCGACCGGGTCCAACTCCTTCGGGGCCGAAGGTCTGGCCGTGGATCCTTCCGGCAGGTTCGCTTATGTCGCGAATCTCATGTCAAACGCGACCGACCTCGCCACCATCTCGATGTTCACCATCAACCCCAGTACCGGAGTCTTGACGCCGACCACTCCAGCTACAGTTCCTACTGGATTTTTTCCGCAGGGGATCGCCATCGATCCTTCCGGTAAATTCGTCTACACGGCGAATAGCGACGACAACACGGTTTCGATGTTCACCATCAACTCCAGCACTGGAGTCTTGACGCCAACCACCCCACCTGCCGTCGCAGCCGGATTAAGCCCCGGCTTCGTAACCGTGGATCCATCGGGCAGGTTCGCCTACGTGTCGAACGGAGACGATGGCACGATCTCGATGTATAACATCAATTCCAGCACTGGAGTGTTGACGCCGATGACGCCGGCCACAGTGTCAGGCGGCGGCTTTGCGGTCACGATCGATCCCGCTGGCAAGTTCGCTTACGTACCCTCTCCGAATTTTAATTGGGTATTACAGTTCACCATCGATTCCGTAACCGGAGTCTTGACCCCGAACACGCCGGGCGTAGTGCCAGCGGGAAACGGTCCCGCATGGCTCGCGGTTGACCCTTCCAGCAAGTTCGCTTATGTGACGAATCGCCTCGATAATACGGTTTCAATGTTTACCATCGACCCGAGCACGGGCAATCTGACTGCGAACACTCCGGCTTCCATTGATGCGGGAACGCAGCCCTGGCCGATTGTCGTCGACCCATCCGGCAAGTTTGCCTACGTGGGAAATGAAGACAGCGCGACGGTCTCGACCTACCGCCTGAATAACGACGGCACCTTGACCTCCACCGGGAGCGCCGCAACTCTAGACGGCGCGTTCTCGGTGGGAGTGACCAAAACCAAATAGTAGACGAGCCCAAGAAGCCGTGGGCGGCGGATCTCAGGCGGCCATCGACCTGGCTGAAACCAGACTCCGATACAACTGCAGGCAATCGTCGATCATGCGCTTGGTGGTGAAGCGCTCGCGGGCGCGGGTATAGGCCAACTCGGCATAGGCGCGGCGCATGGAACGGTCGGCATTGAGCATGCTTATACTTTCGGCCAGGCTCGCGGCATCGTTGGTGCGGAAGTAGAGAGCCGCGTCTCCCCAGATCTCGCGGAAGCTGGGAATATCGTTGGCCACGATGGCGCATCGCGAGAACGCGGCCTCGAGCGCAGGCATGCCCAGCGGCTCGTAGCGCGCGGTGGCGGCGTAGATGGAGGCGCGGCTGTAAAGCGCCCGCAATTGCGCTTCAGTCTGCGGACCCCGGATCGCCACTGACGTCTGCTCGGTCGCAAGCTTCACGTCCGCACGAATCGGAATGCGCGGCTGCGGCACCGTATGTTCGGCGCCGACGATGCAGACCGGGACGGAATGCGGCTGCTGGGTCAAAAGAAAAACCTGCTTGCTCGCATCCACAAGCCGGCCAACCGCCAGCACGCAATCATCTTTGCTGACATAGGGATTGAAGAAAATGGGATTGCGTCCGGGATAGATCACTTCGCCACGCCGCGGGCGCCCATAACATGCGGAAATGCGATCGAGCATCCAGGCCGAAGGCGCGACCACCGCATCCGCGCCAGCCAGGCCACGCTCAACCGTGTCGCGATACCAGGTCAGCGAGCGTTCCGGCCGCGGGGCGTGATTGTGAACTGCATAGTTCCAGGTGACCAGATCGCCGTGCGCCATCACGATGCGCGGTACATCGACCGGCAGGTTCCCGTAGCAAAACTGGTTCAGATGCAAAATGTCGGGGCGCAGTTCGCGCACCAGCGCGGCCAGGAACGCTGACGACTCGGGCAAATCTTCTTCTGCTTCCTGCATCCACTCCAGGTGGAACGCCGTGGGCCGGTAATCGAGGCCGTGGAGGTGATCCATCCACGCGGTCTGCTCGGGGAGCGGAATCTCGCCAAAGCTGACCAGCGTCACGCGTACGCCGCGCGTGACCAGGCCAGTCACGAGCTCGCGGGTATAGGTCCATAATCCGGAGAGCGAGGATCCTGAGAGCGAGTCGGCGGTGACGAGGACGTGCACAGAACCTCCGGGAAGTTTGCGGGATGCCGTGTGGGACACGGGATTCCGCTTACCAAGTGCGACCATTCTAGAGGGAACCAGCCCTGGCGGAAAGCGATTTCGGCGGGCTGCAAAATCTTGCACAGCGGTTGCAGCGAGTCCTCAACATCCGACTCGCCCGCGGAATACCGAAGATGAGGAGATTCAGGATCAAGCGCCCTGGTCTGGAGTGTGCGTTCGAAACTCAGCCCTTCTGCTCAATGGCTCGCTTCAGCGTAGCGAGTTGATCGCGAAACCTGGCCCGGTTGGAGCGCAGCACCCATGGCAGCGCCAACCACATCAAGCCATGCAGATGAAGGTCGCAGGTAAAGATGACCGTGGTTCCGCATTGATCGGGTTCAAGGATGTATTCGAACACGCCGGTGACGCCGGAGCGTGTGTTGCGCTGGCCAACCCGGTGCGGCGGTTCGTAGCACCACACTTCCGACTCCCCTTGCACCGTCTTCCCCAGGACGTCCATCGTCATCAAGAGCTTTGAGCCCTGCTGCACCGGGCCGCCGCCAACCACTTCTATGCGGCGCACCATGTTGCGCCAGCGCGAGGCCGTGCTGAAGTCCATCATGAAATCGAAAACTTCTTGCTGCGGCCGCTCGATGCGTTGGACATAGCGAAATGCACGCATTAGTCCTTGTCCTCCAGTTCGAAGATGTCGTCTACTTTTTTTTCGAATACTCGCGCGATCTTCATGGCCAGGGGAAGGCCGGGATCGTATCTGTCGGTTTCAATCGCGTTGATCGCTTGGCGGGTAACTCCGACACGCATGCCCAGCTCAGCCTGGGACCAGTTTTGCTCCGCCCTTAGCACCCGTAGCCGGTTCTTCATCGCTTGTAATACCATTCCGCACCGATGAGCGCGAGCCACCAAGTGCAGAGCATCACCACCCAAACGGTCCTCAGCCGGATGTAGTCAACGAAGCCCGCCCGCTGCAACAGGTCGGCGGTAAAGATGAAAAGTCCCGTGACCGCAAAGGCAATGGCAAAAGCGATCAGATGGATGCGGCGGGTGAACTCATCATGCAAGCCAATCAGCCTTGCCGTCGCGAGTTGCCAGACTACGAAGGCGATGACTCCGATCACCACCGCTGCTGCTCGGTATTTGGCGCTCGCCGGATAGTGATGGAGCATCCCTGACGCAATCGCATAAGAAATCGCCCACACCGCCAAGGCACCAAACATGAGGGCTAGGATACGTAGGCCGGAATCGCGTCTGTCGTCTTTAGGCATTCGGGATGACCCCTACAGACGACATAATGTAATGTATAGATTACTTTTTGTAAAGCATAGATTACATCACGGAAGACAGTTTTTCTTCAGACGATCGGTTCTCGCGCCAGTTGCCAACTGGATCAGTTCACCTGCAGCCGAAGTCGTAGTTCCCGCGCAAGGTTATCGATGGTGCGGATCTTTTCTGCAGCGGGGTGGGGAACGTCGGGCACTGACATGGCAAGTTCACAGGATAAGAGCATGGCGGTGAGGGTTTCCCGCATTTCACTGTGCATCTGTTCGGCCACCGCACGGCGAGCCACACCTTCCTCACGCTTGCGGCGATGCAGGGCGGCGCGCACCTCGCGCACCAGGCGCTCCATTCCAGTGACCCCGAAGTTCACGTAGACCGGGAAGGCGGTGCCCATATGTTCGATCATCTGATCGCTTTCCTCGGGGTCGGTTTCAAGCAGGAACTGATCGATCACGGCGGCGGAATAGGTTTGTTCGCGCAGTCGGGTGGCGGCCGCCTGCAGGGTCGGGGCCAAATGCGTTTCCTGTCCCGTAGCAACGCCTAAGGACTCGGCGCACTGTGGGCCACTGGCTGACGATGTAATGAGTAGGATCATGCCCTTTCCTATAGCATTTCTGCCACCACACTGCGCTTGATGAAAACACAACGCTTAACATCGCGAGCGGGAGAGCGACTTCCCTTTGCGGTACTCCCCGCCCCGGAACAAGTTCGAGATCGGGCGGCTCAAGACTGAAACTCATGAGCCGCATAGTCCTTGAGCTTGCGATAAAGGGTGGTTTTGCCGATGCCTAACAGCCGGGCCGCTTGCAGCTTGTCGCCATTCAGTTCTGTGATCGCGTTTAGAATTGTGTTCTTCTCCAGTTCTGCGATGGGAATGATCTTGCCGTGCCCGTTGCCATTTCCTGCAACACTCGACGTGTCCGCCAGCGGCAGATTGGCCACCTCGCGAGGCAGGTCTGTGGTGTGAATCAGCGGACCGCTGGTAAAAGCGTAGGTGCGTTCCAGACAATTCTCCAGCTCGCGCACGTTCCCCGGCCAGTCATAGGCCAGCATGGCCTTGAGGGCTTCGTCGCTCAACATTTTTTCCTGTCCGGAAGTTCGTGTCATCCGGTCGAGGAAGTACCCGATCAATAGCGGAATGTCTTGCCGTCGCTCGCGCAGCGCGGGGATGCGCAGGCTGAGCACGTTGAGACGAAAATACAGGTCGCGGCGAAACTCACCCTGGGCCACGGCTTGATCCAGATCGCGGTTGGTGGCCGCCAGGATGCGCACATTGATGGGCACGCGGCGCGTGCTGCCGACGGGACGAATCTCCTTTTCCTGAATCGCCCGCAGCATTTTTGCCTGCAGATCGACCGGAAGCTCTCCCACCTCGTCGAGGAAAATAGTTCCTCCTTCGGCGATGGCCATGAGCCCGTCCTTGGACTGGTTGACCCCGGTAAATGCGCCCTTCACGTAACCGAAGAGCTCACTCTCAATCAGTGTGGGCACCAGCGATCCGCAGTCGACGGGGATAAACGCCTTGTCGCGAAAAGGACCGGAATAATGAATGGAACGCGCGACCATCTCTTTGCCGGTGCCGCTTTCGCCCAGAATCAATACCGGGTGCACACTGTTGGCGGCCTTGGCGATGATGCGGTAGAGCTTCTCCATTTCAGGAGCACGGCCCACGATGCCGCCGAATCCCTGTTTCGACTTCACCTTCTCGCGCAGCAGGCGGTTCTCCGACTTCAGCCTCAAGTGGCTGGCCACGCGCTCCAGCAGCATCTTCAGTTCGTCGACGCTGAATGGCTTGGTGACGTAATCATAGGCGCCATTCTTCATGGCCTGCACCGCCGATTGCACGGTGCCGTAGCCGGTCACGACGATGACCACGGCCTCGGGGCGGCGTTCCTTGATGCGCCGGAGCGCATCCAGCCCGCCGGCGCCGGGCAAGCGCAGGTCGAGCAGCACCGAGTCGAAGGGCTGGGTTTCGAGCAGACGATAGGCGTGCTCAGCGGAATCGGCCACATACGCCGTGTATCCCAGCGACTGCGCCACTTCACGGCACGCTTCGCGGATCGAGCGCTCATCATCCACGATCAAGAGGTTAAGAAAATTGGCGGGTTCGATTTGCGGAGTGGCAGGCATCGGACTCAAGGCTATTGACGTCATGGCGTTCATTCCTCTTCCTTTATCGTTTGGGTGTAAGTTCTTCCGGGTTGCTTCCGGGTTTGAGAATCGAGGGCGTCGGGGGAGTTCAGAAGGGATTGCGGGACCAGCGGCAGAAGCACGCTCACGCGGGTACCGCGCGCCGGCGCGCTCTCCACATGAATCAGGCCGCCGTTGCTGCTCACGATGTCGTTGACCGTGGCCAATCCAAGGCCCGTGCCCGTCCCGGCCTTGGTCGTGAAGAAGGCTTCGAACAGATGAGCGCGGGTAGCCGCATCCATGCCGGTCCCGTTGTCGGCCACTACGAATAGAGCGCAGGGGAGCGAGGCGGTGTTGCCTGCTCCAGAGGCCGGCTCCGTGAGCACCTGCACTTTGCAGTTGCTGGTCTCGACCGTGATCTGGCCGCCGCCGGGCATGGCGTCGCGCGCGTTGAGCACCAGGTTGAGCAGAATCTGCTGGGACTGGGTGGGGTCCATCTTGACCAGGCCGAGATTCGAATCGAGTTGGAATTTCAACTCGATGTTCTCCCCGATCAGCCGAACCAGAAGGTTCCGCATGCCTTCGGCGATCTCGTTGAGCGAAAGCAAGCGCGCCTCTGAGTTCGTTGGCCGAGCCACTGCGAGCAACTGCCGGACCAGCCCCGTAGCCTGCAGGCCTGCGTTGCGGATTTCCAGCGCGTACTTGCGCACCCGATGGCAGGGCTCAAGGTGGGCCATGAGCAGGTCGCAGTACAACAACACCCCGGTCAGAAGATTGTTGAAATCGTGAGCCACGCCGCCGGCCAGGCGGCCCACCGCTTCCAGCTTCTCGGCCTGCCGTAGACGCAGCTCGGCTTCGCGGTTGCGGTGAACGTCTTCTGCCAGGGCCAGCACCGCATCGGAATTGCCGTTCGTACCGGGCACGCGCCACGCGGTCCAACGTACGCGCCGGTGGTTCGCGTCCGTGGTCTCGGAATCGATCTGAAAGCTCTCGCGGCGGCGCTCAAACACTTCCCCCAGCAACTGTTCGGCCTCGGCGCGATCTTGCGGGTGGAGCAGATCCGCAAAACGCAGAGATCGCGCGACCCGCGGCCTGTCGCCGAGCATCCGCTGCAAGGCCGGGTTCAGCGCGGCGATCGTTCCCTCACGCCGGCATTCCACCACGCCGAGTGGGGCGTTCTCAAAAAGCGGAAGCAGTTCGGTTTTCGAATCCTGGGGAGTCCACGGAATTTCAGCAGCAGCGCTCATACACCTACTCTGCGCGGGAAGATCCCTAAAAGGAACCGCTTACCGCGCCGCCCAAGACCTTGGTTTTCCTGAAATGGGAATCTGGATCGGGTTGCGGCCAGATCAAGATCAAATCCCGTTTCGACCCCAACTATAGGGAACCAGACCTGTGCCTGCTAAGGGCAGATGTCACCAAAACGAGAAATCTTTCTGTGGAAAACTCGGCCCAAATAGGGAAAGAGGGGTTAGTGATCGGCTGGCGTCCGTTGGCTGGCTGCAACATAAGCGGGTTCGGTTAGGCGGAAGGTGAGGCGGCGGCCTTTTTCGAGCCGAATTTGTGGCATTTCTGCTTGGCCGGCCGCGTTGTCGCCCGAGTTCCCGCGCACGAAGAGGCTGGAGGTCTGAATCCGCAGATCTGCACCGGCGAGGTGGATCGAATCGAGCGCCAGTCGGACGGAACCACGATTCCGCCTGACATTGGAGGCCTGGGCGGACTCCACCCGACCCGTGACGGTAGCGCCACGTGGAACCAGCTTGTTGCCCTCGATCACCACGGGTTCATCGACGACAGCCTCGAACCGGGAATTCGCGCCGGGATTGTCGGCCGATATCGGGTTCTGCAATCGAACAGTCAGCAGAGTACCGGCTGGCAGGTTCTGGGAATCGTGAAAAGGAAGACCGGTTTCAGGCTGAGCAGATGCGGTCTCAGCGGGCCGAACGGCGGTTGTCCCATCCCCGTCATGGAAAGGAACCTGATGCGGGTCGGCGTGAGTGGAAGCATCGCCGGTTTGAGGCCCGGCGGCGGGACGGGCACAGCCCGGCCCCCAAAGCAGGCACAGCGACAACAACCCAATCGTCAGACCCTGGGGTCTGCGGAACCGACTCATCAGAATCATCCTCGCCCGCGTTTTCTTCGACAAGGAACTGGCAACCCGAATACCAGACACAGTCTCATCAAATCAACGACTTGGCGATGGCACTTTAGTGGAGGGGGATGTAGATTGTTCCTCCCGCGGAGTTTGTTGCAGTTTGGCGACTCATCGAAGTCAGCCTTCTGGCCAGAAAAAAGCGGAGGGCGTTGAAGCGCCCTCCGCGTCACGTTCTTCTGGCTCTCGATCTTCTTAATTACGGCTTAGTCGCCGGCTTCTTCACCGGCTTCTTTGCCGCTGGCTTAGCGGTTGTCTTCCTGGCAGCTTCGCGGCCTCCGATCAAAGTCAAAGCATCGGTTGAGTTGAAGGGGAACACCCGAGTCGACGATTGGCCAGTTGTGCTCAAAGTGACGTCAACCCGGCGATTGCTCGCCATCCTGACGACATCGATGTTCTTGAGGATGCGCGCCCGCTCCTCAGTGCTTAGGTCGGAGTTGCCCGCCACAGACTCCTTCACTTGATCAGTGGTCAGGTTTTGATCCACGCCGAACGCTTTCACGTCGATGTTCGCCGCAGGAACGCCATGCTCGACCAGGAAGTTCTTGACAGTGTCCACACGACGCTGGGAGAGCGCCATATTGTATGCCGGAGCACCGCGGTGATCCGCGTGTCCTCCGAGAATCAAGTGGGCATCCGGCTTGTTTTCCAGATACGTCTTGAAGTCAGCCGCCAGCGCCGTCAACGTCTTCTGTTGAGTGGGCAGTAGCCCGCCTTTGAGATCGTTCGGCGTCGGATGGTTAACCACAAAGTAAATGCTGTGCAGAGCGAGCCGGGCTTCCAGTTTTACAACCTCGGGATTGACCGGCGGTGGGGGCGGGTTCTCCAAGGTGACTTGCGCCGAGGCTTGTCCCGTCAGACCCCGCGAGTCGGTGCAGGTCGCCGTGACCGTCACCGGACCTGTGGGTGCTCCAGCCGTGCTCAGAGTTGCCGAGCTGCCGCTGCCCGAGACTGTACCGGCAGTGGAGGTCCAGTTGGCGACCGAGACCGGAACGCTGTCCGGGCTGGTGCAAGTGGCCGACAAGTTGACGTTTCCACCAGTGACCAGATCCGTCGGACTGGCCGACAGCGACATAGTTGGAGGATTCTTCGGCGGCAACGCCTTGACCGTGTAGTTCGCCGTGCAACTCGCTTCATTGTTCTTGTTGGCTTTCGGGTCGGTCACATGCGCTGTAACCGCATAGCTGCCTGGAGCCGCGCCCGTCGTATCAATAGTGGCAGTCGTGTCTTTTCCCGTCACCTGGCCGCCATTGGTGCTCCAGCTGTAGGCCACGGTGTGCTTGGGATTGAAATTGCTCGCCGTGACGGTGGCCGTGATGGGCTCGCCCACCAGCACCTCAGTCGGCTGCACTGAGCAGGCAGCGGCTGGAACTGGCGCCGGCGCCCCACCCCAGTTCAGCACAATGCCGGTGCGCAATCTTTCGCCCTGAAACGAAGGACGCCGCAAAGACGGGAATTCCGGGGCGGCAAAGGCTGCAAAGTTGTGCTGCGCCCATACGTAGTCGGCCCCGAACACGCGCCAGGAAATCATCTTCGTTAGAGTAAGATCCATGCCGCCGCCCAGGATCACACCAATACCGTTGTGCGTGGCGAACCCGGCGTCGTACGTCGCCCGGTTGAATGTCGCCAAGGCATGTATGAAAAATGCGGTCGTTTCCTGACGAACGATAAACCTGGGTCCGCCTCCTACCGTCCACTCCGAAGATGCCGAACTCGTGTCCCGGTTGTACCCGGCGTCACCTTCCAGGCCCCAATGCGGATCGAAGTTATAAGTCACGGCGCCGCCAATGCCTTTCGACATTCCTGGAAGCTTGAACGGCGTAGGATTTGTGGGATCGCCCACTGTCGGAACCGTGCCGCCAGGATTCAGGTATTGATACCCGGCAAAGACATCCACCTTCGGCGGAGCATCGCTCTGCGCGAACGCGGAACTGGAAATCAAAACACCTGCGATAAATGCGCACGCACCAGACACTACTAAGCGGCGAGCGCGTGTAATCCGGCTCAATGTCATGGAGTCCTCCAAGAGAATGTGACTGCTCGCCGAGTGCCTGGGCATCCGGCGTCCTAGAAATGAGATATGGCAAACCGGTAGAAGATGGGGACCTTACCTGGGAACGAAAGATTCTACCGCACCACTTAGTTAAAGCGAAAGTGTAGACTCTGAATATTGCCTGTCCACGGGCGAACCCGGCAGGACGGCTTTCGTCTCAAATTGGAATTCCGTGCGTGCGGATCGCTGCCCCCGGCCTATCCAGACCTTGCCGGGCAGGAAGGTGGCCGCGTATCGTGGGGATTCGATCCGATAGCGGTTCCGGTTCAGAATTGCATTGAAGAGAGCGCGGCAGCGAACAAACCGAGCAAGAACAAGCCGATGAGTCACGAAAAAATATTGATTGTCGAGGATGAGGAAAACGAACGGTCCGGGTTGGCCGAGCTTGTCTCTTCATGGGGATTCCGGGTTGAGACGGCCCGCGATGGCGCCGAGGGATTGGACAAGGCGACGCAGTGGTCACCCTCGATTGTGATCACCGATCTCAAAATGCCGCGCATGGGCGGGCTCGAACTGCTGGGTCAGCTTGCCGAACAGGCCACCACGATCGCCGTCATCCTGGTCACCGCCCAGGGAACCATCGACAGTGCGGTACAAGCGATGCGGATGGGCGCGTACGACTACCTCACCAAGCCCATCGACACCAATCGTCTGCGGACCATGCTGGGCAACGCCGCCGCCCTGCTGGGCACGCGCGCCGAGCTTGAGGCCACGCGGCGCCGGTTGCGGGATGCGGGATCTCTCGGGCGTCTCAATGGTGCTTCGCGCAAGATGCAGGAGATCTTCCGGCTGATCGAGATGGTCGCGCCCAGTACTGCCTCAGTGCTGATCACCGGCGCCAGCGGCACGGGCAAGGAACTGGTGGCGCGCACCATCCATGAACTCAGTCCGCGGAAGGATCGGCCTTTTGTCGCGATCAACTGCGCCGCCATTCCCGAGACCCTGATGGAAAGCGAAATCTTCGGCCACGAAAAGGGTTCGTTCACCGGCGCGCTGGAACGCCGTACCGGCTGCTTCGAGCTCGCGGAAGGCGGAACGCTTCTGCTGGATGAAATCGGCGAAATGCCGGTCGGAACGCAAGCCAAGTTGCTGCGCGTTCTGGAAGACCGCAAACTGCGGCGCCTGGGCAGCAAGGTCGAAACGTCGGTGGACGTGCGTGTGCTCGCGGCCACGAACAAGGTCCCGGACGAAGCTGTAGCCCGCGGCGAGTTGCGCAGCGATCTCTATTACCGGCTCAACGTGTTCAACATCCACATGCCTCCGCTGCGCGAGCACAAAGAGGACATTCCCAGCCTGGTGCAACTATTGCTGGCCGAGATGAGCAGCAAGCACGGCCGCAAAGTGGCTGCCGTGAGTGAGGCTGTGCTGAACCAGTTCAACAACTACGCCTGGCCGGGCAACGTGCGGGAGTTGCGCAACACGCTCGAACGGGCGGTGATCGTTTGCGACGCTGGCGTAGTCGAGACCAAACATCTGCCGCCAGGGTTTGGGCAGGCTCCGCTGCGGACCGCGGCCAACGATCCCGATGCGGTTCGCCTGGGCGTGGGCACCACCGTGGAAGAAGCGGAGAAAATGCTGATTCTGAAGACTCTGGAAGCGACCAGCAACAACAAAACGCGGGCCGCTGAGATTCTCGGCATCAGCCTGAAAACGCTACACAACAAATTGAAGGAATACGGCAGCGCCGGCGCAGAGGCAGTCCCCGGCAAGGAGGAAGTTCCCAGTAGCTGAAACCCTCTCCGCGGTTCTTAAGCAAGCTTGTTGAGCGAGCCACTTCCCTTCATGCTGCGACGAAAGACCATCATCGTGCTGGTCATCACTCTTATGGTGACGGCGATGGTGACCGCATTTTCGTACCTGTACATCTCTCAGATCCTTCGCTTGCGCATCGCCAACGCCAACGAAACTGCAACCAGCCTGACCCACCAGTTGGCGTATGCCGTGTCCAACGCCGTGCCTGATTTCAGCAGTACATCCGTAGATACCAGCAACGGGCCCGCCGTGCGCCGCGCACTTACCGATTACGTCCAAACCGACGTCGCCCTGAACAACCTGCTGCAGTCCGATCCCGGAGACTGGAGATTCATCTACGATGTGACCATCGTTGACGTCACGGGCAAGGCCTTGCTGCATACCAACGCCAGTATGGTGGGCAAACTCGTTCCTTCACGTCCGAACTTTCGGAAGGTTGTAGGCGCTCCCTTCCTTGAACAGTTGCGTCTGGTCTTCAGCCCGGCCGCGGTTTATGACGTGACTTATCCGCTGGAGTTGAACGGCGAGCCTTTCGGCAACATCCGCATCGGCGTGCAAACCATTTTCTTGAAGAGCGAGGTGCAGGCCCGGCTGATGCGGGCGGGGTATATTTCCATTGCGTTGATCTTTGGCTCCCTGTTTCTCGCTGCGGCAATCTCCAACCTGGCGCTGGGCCCGTTGAAGAGAATCAGCCTCAATCTCGATAGTGTCAGCGCGGGGGACGCTGATGCACTTTCCGGCAACGAGTCCGAGCACGATGAGTACGGCCTGGTCACTCTGAAAATTGCCAACCTGGGCCGCCAGATTCGCGACAGCCGGGAAATTTTCTCGGCCCTCAAAGACAACGTCGATCAGCTGATGACCAACCTGCAGGATGGCCTGATGCTGTTCTCCCGCGACTCGCGCGTGGTGCTGGTGAGCGCGCCGGTGGAAGGTTTTCTGGGCCGGCCTCGCGCGGAACTTTTGGGTCACACGGTGCAGGAGGTTTTCGACCGTGATTCCGTTCTGGGCGCGGCGCTGCTCGAGGCTTTCGAGCGCCGGCGTCCGCTGTCACAGCGGGAGTTCGAAGCCGCGGGAGGAAAGCGCGTCCAGTTGTCACTCGACTTCGTGCAGGAAAAGAATTCGCAGATCGGCGCTCTCCTGATCATGCGTGACACGGAATCGGTGCGGCGCATTGGAGATGAAATTGAGATGTCCCGCCGCCTCTCCGCCAGCGGACGCCTTACCCGCGGCGTGGCCCACGAAGTGAAGAATCCCATCAACGCCATCGTGCTCCACTTGCAACTACTGCGCAACAAACTCGCCAACCAGGAACCCGATACGCGGCGTCACATGGATATTATCGACAGCGAAATCCGGCGCCTCGATCGCGTGGTGCAGACGCTGGTGGATTTTACCCGGCCGCGCGATCTTCGCCTGGAGGAAGTCGACCTGCGCCGCCTGATGGAAGACGTGGCCCAGCTCGCCGCTCCAGATGCCGAGCAGCACGGCGTCACCATCGAGCGTCACATGCCGGAGCAGCGGCTGCCCATCAAGGTCGACGTCGACCTGATGAAGCAGGCCATTCTCAACGTCGTGCTCAACGGAGTGCAGGCCATGCCCCAGGGAGGCCTGCTGACCATCTCCGCTCGGCGCGACAGCAACGCCGTTGTCGCCGAGGTTCGCGACCAGGGCGGCGGAATTCCCAAGGATATGCACGACAAGATTTTCGAACTCTATTTCACCACCAAGAAAGACGGCAGCGGCATCGGACTGGCGCAAACTTATCAAGTGTTGCAGTGGCACTATGGCTCGGTGGATTTCGAATCGGTCGAGGGGACGGGAACGATCTTCCGCTTTCACATTCCGGCCGTCGGAGCCGCGATGGAAACTCGTCCGGAGTATTCCGCTGACGCGACGGCGGCGCAGGCACAGGCGCAACGCGGCGATTGATTCGTTCGCTGCCTTAGCGAGGCAAGATTCGAGTGTCTCTCGCGGCGCGCGTTCCGAGGGGGTAGAATCAGGTTTCGACGTGGGATCACTTGGGGCTCGGGAATGACTCTGGCGGCCATGCTTTTGGTCAGCTTGTTCTGCGCATCTTCGGCGCTGCCGGAGGTGAGGCCTCAGAGTGTCCAGCAGACGGCCCCGGCGGCCAAGCCTGAGGCTGCGACGACGCAAGATCAGGGAACCGCACCGCCGACCCAAAATCCGGTGACGCAGAATCCACCGGCGCCAGCACCGCCTGCAGCAACCACTCCGGCGCAGAAGCCCTCCGGCAAGACCCAGCCCACGACCGCCAAGCGGCCCGTGCACCACAAGAAGAGAGTCATTCCGGTAAACTGCAACAGCACGCCTGCGGCCGCTTCCGGGTCAAGCCAGGCGCCAGCAGATCCCGCTGGCACAGCGACGCCTCCAGCGCCCGGAACTTCGAGTGCTTCCACGAACTGTCCTCCGCCCAAAGTGATCGTGCGGCAGGGAGGAACCTCAGAGCCCAGCATTCAGTTGGCGGGGGGCGCGGCTGGCCAGACGTCCCCCGAACGAGACACCGCCAACCAAATGCTGGGGACCACGGAAGCGAACCTCAAGAAGGTAGCTGGACGCCAGCTCACCCCTAACGAGCAGGACATGGTCAATCAAGCTCGCCAGTTCATGGAGCAAGCGAAGGCCGCCGTTGCGGCCGGTGATCTCGAACGCGCCCGCACTTTGGCGTGGAAGGCACAGCTGCTCTCCGAGGAACTGGTCAAGCCGGAAGAATAAAGAACTTCACCACAGGGGACACAGAGTACACACAGAGGAATACCGTGTGATTCTCTGTGTCCCTCTGTGTCCTCTGTGGTTAAGATCTGCGGCTGAGCCTATTTCCCTTTTGCCCGCGCGGCATTCACTTTCGTCAGCAAATCCTGCGACATCGCCTGCCATGGACTCTGCATCTTCACCGCCTCGGTGAGCACCTCGCGCGCCTCGGTGAGCTTATTCAATTTGCCGTAAGCGAAACCGAGACCGTACAGAGCGCGGGCGTATTGCGCTTCATCCTGTCCCTTGAGCAGGGCCGCTGCAGACTTAAGTTCAGGAATCGCGGCCATGGTCTTTTCCTGTTTGAGGTAGACGAACCCCAGCGTGTTGTGACCCACTCCCGCATAGATTTTCCGCGCCTTGTCGGCGTCAGGAGCGTCCGCCTTCGCCGCTTCGATCAATTTCTGCGAATAGCCGATCGCCTTGGCGGCGCCGCCAGCCTTATTGTCGTCGCCATAAAAATTCGCCAGCAGCAGCAAGGCCGGCTGCGAGGTGGGATTGGCAGCCAGAGTTTTCTCCGCGTACGCCACCAGGCGCGCGTTGTCCTTCAACTGGCTCAGCGCATCGAGGGCGTAGTTCGACACCTGGTCTTGAAACTTCGAGTCGGGAAAGGCGGCGGTGAACTTTTCGATGTCGGCCATGCGGCTCTTGGGATCGGTTTCGCTGGCAATCGCATTGAAGCCGGACGCCTCGAGAAAATCGCAACTGCCCTGCGCAGACTCCTTTTCCTCCTTCATCTTGCTGGCAAACTCCTCGTCGCTCATGCCCTCGGGCTTGGCTTGCTTGGCGATCGAGAGGCAAACCTCACCGCCTTTTGCGGCGTAGTCCATCAGCTTGGCGTTATTCTTCGCCGCCTGCGCCACGCCCGCGACCGATACCAGGATATCGAGGTTGCGGGGAGACCCAGCCAGCGCCTTGTCCCCATAGTCAAGCGCCTTTTGCAGGTCTCCTGTCGCCTGGTAGGCCTGCTCGAGTTGCCAATTACCATAAGCCACGGCCGCCGGGTTCGAGGAGAAGTTCTGCACGAACTCGACGAACATGGCGAGTTTTTTTGGGGCATCCTGCTCGGCGGTGATGGCTTGCAGCGCGCGATCCTCATCCGTGCCGGCCGCAATTAGGATGTGATCGACCTGGGCGCTGGCGTGAGGGATGAAGACCGCGAAAGAGAGGGACAACACAACCAGCAATATCGAACCGCTGCAGCGTCTCATAGACCCCTCCGGTGTACGCGAGAATTAGCACATCTAACTTCCGAGCAGCAGGCGAATCCTAGCGCCGAACGCGGCCGCACGCAAGGGCCGGGATCACCGAGAGTGCCTCAGCTTGGGCTTTACTCCTTTGCGGCGTCATCCCGAAGGCCCGCGTTTTTACCAGCGGGCCGAGGGATCTCGCGTGGGGTGAGCCGCACTAGATCCGCCCAGATCCCTCGCTCCGCCTGAAGGGCGACTCCGCTCGGAATGACGCCTCCAAAACTCGAACTCCATCGTGATCGCCGCCACGAATCGCCTTTGCTAAAGTAGAAAGATGCGTGGCATCCTCGGCCAGCGTCCGTTGCGCTTCGTCTTTGCGGCCAACCTGGTTTCCATGTTGGGCAGCGGGATGAACTCGGCCGCCGTCGCCTGGTACATCCTACAGGCCACGCACTCCGAACAAGCCCTGGGAACGCTGGTTGTTCTGCAGACCATTCCCGCCATGCTCATGCTGCCCTTCACCGGCGTCATCATTGACCGCGAAGATCGCCGGCGGCTGGTCATGTGGCTCGACGCCGTGCGCGCCGTCATCATCGTGACGGTGGCCATCCTCGCGTTCCGGCATCGCGTGCAAGTCTGGCAGCTTTATTTGATGAACACCTTGGTCGCCGCCGGCTTCTGGATGTTCTGGCCGACCATTACCGCGCTCGTTCAGGAACTGACGCCCGAGGACCGGTTCGTGCACTCGAATACATTCCTGCTGGCCGGGGTGCAGGGCGGATGGCTCATCGCCGGATCCATGGTCGGCTTTATGTACAACCACATCGGCCTGGGCGGAGTGCTGCTGGTCGACGTTTCGACGTACGTGGTCTCGTTTCTCTGCTACTTCGCGGTGCGCAAGGGACGCCACGTCGTGCTGCGCCCGCAGGAATTGCGGGCCGACCTGCTGGCCGCAGAAAGTCAACTGCAGCGCTTCTGGCACGACATGCGCGAGGGGCTGCACTTCCTGCGCGATCACCGCGCGGCCGTGATGCTCGGCATCAGCTGGGCTTTGTTTCTCGGCGCCATGATGACGGGAGGCGTAGTCACTCCTTCGCTTAGCGAGCGCGTCTTTCATGCCGGGCCCGTGGGCTACGGCTGGCTCAGTGCGGGGTGGGGCACCGGAGCCTTCATCAGCACGTTGTATGCCCCGCAGGCGATTGCCCGCCTGGGTGGCCGCCGCGCGGTTGCGTTCTCCATGGCACTGCTCTCGGTCGCGATGATTTGTGCGCCGGCCTCCCGGTTTCTGATTCTGGCCATGACCGCCTACTTCGTCATGGGCTCGGCGCGCGGCGTGGGCGGCGTCGCCATGAACACCAGCCTGATGGAGATGGTCCCAAAACATTTAATGGGACGAGTGCAGAACACCTACTATTTTGCCGGGACCTTCCTGCAAATCGCGCTCGCCATCAGCGTAGGGGCGGTCGCGCACAAAGTAAGCCTGGTGGGCGGATTCGCGATCCTAGCCGTTGTCTACGGCCTGTCGTTCGTAGCGGCCAGCTGGCCGGTGGGAACGCGCGTCGCAGAAGAAGTTGCCGCCGAGTAACAGTGCCGGGGGTGCCCCATCCTTCTTTTCGCGTTCTTTGCGAAAAGAGAGCCTGCCCTGAGCGTAGTCGAAGGGGTGGGGATTTTGACTGGCGATGACGTGAGCGTAAGGCGGCGCGCCCAGTAGTGGTGCAGTTTGAGAAGAACGATTCGTATCAGGGCTTCGCTTCAGCGATGCCGCCAGAGTGAATAAGGGGCTAAACGGCTTCAGCCGCTGGCTTTGGCCGCCGCAGCCGCTAAAGCGGGTTTGCTTGACAGCTCTGTGGCGCGGATCAAGGCATGCCCTGATGCGAATCGCCGCCCTCAAACTGCACCACTACCCGCGCCTCCCGTCTCCGTGGTCAAGCACCGCCTCCGGCTGTTATTCTTTCCCCTTCCGAAGGAGCGACAATGTCCGCTGACTTGCAAGGCCGCAACGCCGTGGTTTTTGGAGTCGCCAACAAGCGCTCGATCGCGTGGTCCATCGCTCAGGGATTGCACGCCGCCGGCATGAAGCTCGCCATTACCTATCAAAATGAACGCTTGGAGCAGGAGGCGCGCGACCTGATCCTCTCGCTGCCCGGTGCCGAAGCCTACATGTGCGACGTCTCCAGGAACGAGGAAATTGACCGTCTCTTTGCCACGCTCAAGGAGCGCCACGGCAAGCTGCACACGCTGGTGCACTCCGTCGCCTACGCCCCCGCCGACGAGTTGAAGGGCGACTTCATCAACACCACGCGCGAAGGCTTTCGTGTGGCGATGGATGTAAGCGTGTATTCGCTGGTCGCCGTGGCCCGCGCCGCCGCGCCGCTCATGGAAGACGGCGGTTCGATCATGACCATGACTTACTACGCATCGGAGAAAGTTGTCCCCCGCTACAACGTGATGGCCGTGGCCAAGGCCGCCCTCGAATGCTCGGTGCGCTATCTCGCCTACGAACTGGGCAAGAAAAAGATTCGGGTGAACGCAATTTCTGCCGGCCCGATCAAGACCCTGGCCGCGCGCGGCATCGCCGGCTTCGGCGAAATGCTCAAGGGCCACGAGGAACGCGCCCCACTGGGCCGCCGCGTAGAAGTCGAAGAAGTCGGCAGCACCGGGGTGTTCCTGGCCTCCGACGCAAGTTCGGGCATCACCGGCGAAGTGATTTTTGTCGACTGCGGATTCAACATCATGGGATTTTAGAAGACAGTTCTCAACTGCACCACCCCAGCGTCACTCCGAGCGTGGCCGTCTTTCAGTCGGAGCAAGGAATCTCGCGCGCAGCGGATCCAATCCTGGGAAGAAATACAAGACAGCAGGACGGAAGTAAGTAGGCAAAGTACAGGCTCAGCCAAGAAGGGATCAGCGGAGATGTTCTCACCAGAGGTAGAGGGCGAAGGGGGATTTCGTTTGATGGGGCCGCCCGCTTTTCCTCGGTCCATCTTCATTGAGTCCGACCGGATTGACGCTTGTATGGATTACGCCGCGCGAAATCATCAGGGGCGCATTGCAATTTCGGCGCTCCAGAGGTTTAGGTTACCGGACATTTCATTCCTCGCTCGCTTTCCATGGGTTGAGTACTTAACGATCTTGGATTCCGAAATGATCGATACTTCCGCAGTTTCTTCCCTAGGAAGGCTTCTTCGTCTCCACATCTCTGGAGCAACAAAACAGCCGCTTGATCTGGCGGCGTTTCCTTTGCTGAGGGAACTTTCTGTTCGATGGTGGCCGAAACTGAGATTCGGAGACACCTTGCCCTCGCTACGAGTGCTCGGTCTGAGTCACTATGCTCCGGTGAGCGGGAATCTTTCAAGTCTGCCACAAATCCCGCTGTTGGAGGAGCTGGGTCTTGTCCAAGCGCGCAACTTGACGCTTTCAGGTATCGATCGTTTTCCGGGCCTTACGCGGCTGACGGTTGACTACCTCCCAAGGCTGGTCGATCTTTCTCCGCTAACTGCCTTCACGGATGGGGTCTTATGGACCCTAGAATTCGGGAACTGTCCGAAGATCGAGCATCATGATCAGGTGAGGGTCATTCGGTCCCTCAGACGGTTGGCATTCAACAAGTGCGGAGAAATTCCTTCACTGAGTTTTTTGGACGACCTGCCGGCGCTAGAGAGCTTCTCCTTTGTGGGCACCAATATCGCCGACGGAAGTTTGGCACCATGCCTGAGGCTTCGGTTTGCAGGATTCTTAGACAAGGGTCACTACTCTCATCGGAGATCTGACTTTCCATCCGCAGGCACCCATGTGAAACCGCGTTCGGTCTGAATGGGTCTTGGGGCCCATCCTAACCGCGCTTTTGTGGTTGGGTCGGATTCACCACCCCCCTCCCAAGAGTTTTCCACAGAACATTATTTTCCAATTGTGACGAACAACCTTTACTGAGGATTTCAGTTCGTGCAATCTGGCGAATGTAGGGCCCGGATGCAACGACGCGCCAGTCCTAGGAAACTCGCGACCCCCGCAACCTCCCCACGTGAGTGAGGGACAGCCAGGGACATCCGAAAGCCAGGGTGCAGACAGCAAACCCGAATTGCTCGGGATCTGGCACCCGCTGTGGGAGTGATCACTCCTGACGTTTTTTGGCAGTGGCAAGTGAAGGCGGTGACAGGAGAAGTCGGCAACTGAACAGCAGCCGCATAGCGGCGAAAGAATGCAGCCCACCCCGTAAGGGGTGGGTAAGCAGCGAGTGAGGAACAAGCCCCGAAGGGGCACGAGAAAAACAGACAGCCTTCAAAGAACCCGGCAAGAACTCGGCGTTACCCGCCGAGGCCCTCCCTCATACTCGTCGGGGAGAACCCGCCGTGGGATAATACTGTCCATGCGCGCCCGGAGCCTCGCCTTCGCCTTCTTCGCCGCCGCCATCCTGTTTTCGATGATGCGGGAATGGAGCGCCCCGGCCGCCTGCGCACGAGCCGGAATCGAGCGGACCCACCTCGTCAGACGCGGTCAATGAGTGCTATGGGGATTTTTCAATAACCATGATGGCTACGACGGGCATACCACCAATCCGGTTCTGCATCGAACTAGATTGCCTGCGTTCAATTCCCCACCGGAGCGAGTAAATGCGAAAATCTCTCGTGTTGGTTTTTCTTGCAAGTCTTCTCACGCTTCCAATGTCGGCGCAGGATAACCCCAAATTCGAAGTGTTCGGCGGCTATCAATACCTGCATGCTGGCAATGTCGACGGCCAAGGGGATGGCGTTAACGCCAACGGCTTCAACGCCTCCGCGACGTTCAACCTTAGCCAGCACCTGGGCATTGCTGCGGATTTTAGCGGCAGCTACAAAACTGACACCATACAGAACTATTTTGCCCACGTTCATGCCTACACTTACACGTTCGGGCCGGTTGCTTCTTGGCGCTCTGGCAAGAATTTAAAGCTATTCACGCACGCTCTGTTCGGCGGGGCCCACTTGACCCCGACTTTATGTCTCTTCGGCGGCGACCCCAGTCAGTGCCGCGGAGACCTGTCATTTAGCGGTTTCGCCATGATGCTTGGTGGCGGCGCGGATACAAGGATTGACAGGCACGTTGGGTTCCGAATCTTTCAAGCCGACTGGGTTTACCTTCCTACTCAGGCGGGCGGGCATGCCAAAAATGTAAGACTCTCGACGGGCCTGGTTTTCCGCTTCTAGGGGAACTGCGGGAATGAAGCGCCCCGGTCGCCTGCGAGCGAATCGTAAGCGACCGGACACACCTCCCCAGACGCGGTCAGTGAGAGTGTCGAGATTTTGCGACGGTTGAATCCTCGAATGATCGTCTTGGAGAAGAATCTATGATGCGAATCGCAGTTTTAGCATTGATGATCGGCGCGCTATGCAGCACCGCGATGTCCCAGCAGGCTGCAGAGTTCCGCAGCTATTACTCTGGCAATCGTTACGACTTCCGTCTCACCCACAAGCAACTGCTGAATACTCCGGCGTGGCTTGAAGGTGAACCCAATCCTCCCCTGTCCCCTCGGACCGCGCAGAGCGGCGCCGTGAGTTACTTGAGAACGTTGTTCGACAATGCGAGCGCATGGAGACTTGAAGAGATCAAGCTGGTTCCGCTGAGTGAGCGATGGGTCTACGTAGTGTCTCTTACCCCACCGCCGCCACCCAACTGCTACGACTGCATGGCCAGCCCCTTCAGCATTGTTGTCACGATGGACGGCAACGCCGTAACCGCAGTTGTATCGCCATGGAAGCCGACATCACCCTCTGCTCAATAAGCGTAGTCGAGAGATTTTACGCTACCTACGTGGCCTATAATCTTCTACGCCCTAACGATTAAACTCAGAGCCCGCCAGGAAACAACCTCCAGAGCTATCCTCTTACCGTGATGCGCCGGTTGTGCTCGCCCTCCCGCTCCAGCGCAATCTCCACATCGCGCTCTCGCACCAGCCGCGGAAATTTCTCTCCCCACTCGATCAGCAGAATGCTGTTGTCCGACCGCAGGTCATCCAGTCCGAGCGTTTCCAACTGGCGTGGCGTGTCGATGCGGTACAGGTCGATGTGGTAGAGATTGGCTCGCGGCCCGCGATATTCGTGCACCAGCGTGAAGGTGGGGCTGGTCACGTTTTCTTCGGAAGCCGCACCGAAGGCCGCCGCGATTCCCTTGACCAGCGTGGTCTTGCCTGCCCCGAGATCGCCGCGCAGCAGCACCAGCTTTGGCGGCGCGAGCAATTCGGCCAGCGCTCGCCCGAAGGCGATCGTCTCCTCAGAAGAGTGCGTGGTGATTTCCCGCAGGATATTTTTCGTCTCGGCGTCCACGCGACCAGTATAAGTGGAAGAGCGGCGCTTCAGCGCCGCGAAGAAGGCCTACAAATCGTAGGCTTTAGCCCCTGAGGGCCTGCTCGCTGGACAGCCGGAGCGGCTCTCCCTACATTCCTAATATGTGGAGAAGGCGTTGACCTTCATACCCAGCAGTTTCCGGTCAACGACGTGATCGAGCGAAGTGCGCAGGCGGCGATGGTCGTCATCCTCAAGCGCGACGAAGCGGAACGGTTGCAATACGCCGTCGTCCATTTTCTGCGTGGGACTGAGGACTTCTGCCATTCCATGCACCGGCCCGGCCTGCGTCTGAAAGGCAACTTCTACAAAGTCGCCTTGCGCCAGCGATTGGGCCAACTGAAGCAGGCCGCCGGTAATGGAAATGGTTTGGAGTTTAGCTTTGGTGCGGCGGCCGTCTTCTAAACGGATCGCAGCCAGGACGGAATCTCCTAGCTGGACCCGGGCTGCGCGCCGCGAGGGGTGCGGTTGGGGGAAGTGGGTCATAAGCTATTTCCAATATCGCACCAGCGGCTGTTACGTAATAGATTACTGAAGCCCCTCGTCCGGATTCCGCTCTGGGAGCCGGAAGTGGAGGCACCGAGGCCCTTACGTATGAAGCAGTTAGGGTGTATTTACTACTTGATTAATGTCCTGTAGGACAGGCTGGGTATCTGCGAATAGGATTCTTCGTCCTGCGCCGTCCGGACCGATTTACTATGTCTGATTGCTGCATCGGTTGCTGGTTTGTTTACCAAGATCTAACTGCACTCCCGGAGGAGCGTCATGATCCGCATTGTCTCTCTTTTCTTCCTATCGACATTGCTGGCCGTCACTCTGTCGGCTGGCCAAGCTGCACCTGCGCCATCGCACCCGCCGCTCCGCGTCGGCATCGTCGGTCTGGTCCACGGACATGTACACGGATTCCTCGGCGCATCCCTGCACAGCCCGGAGATTCAGATCGTGGGCGTGGCGGAACCCGACCCGCGTTTGCTTTCGCAGGCTGGCACTCGATATGGCTTTGACCGCTCTTTGCTGTTTGCGGATCTCGAAGACATGATTGCCAAGGCCCATCCGCAAGCCGTGCTGGTCTACACCAACACCTACGATCACCGGCGCGTCGTGGAGATCTGCGCCCGGCACGGGGTTCAGGTCATGATGGAAAAACCGCTCGCGGTGAGTCTCGAAGACGCGCTGGCCATGGAAAAGGCGGCTCACGCCGGCAAAATCCAGGTGCTGGTCAATTATGAGACTTCGTGGTACCGCAGCAATCACGCCGCCTATGACCTGGTGCATGAGGGAGCGTTGGGTGATGTCCGCAAGGTGGTGATTCATGACGGACACAACGGCCCGAAAGAAATCGGCGTCGAGCCGGAATTCCTCGGCTGGCTCACCGATCCCAAACTCAACGGCGGCGGCGCTCTGTTCGACTTCGGCTGTTACGGCGCCGACCTGATGACCTGGCTGATGGATGGCCAACGCCCGCAGACGGTCACCGCGGTCACTCAGCAGATCAAGCCAGAAATCTATTCGCGAGTCGATGACGAAGCCACGATCATCCTGACGTATCCCAAGGCACAGGCCATTGTGCAGGCGTCGTGGAACTGGCCCTTCGGACGCAAAGACATGGAAGTGTACGGCAGAACGGGATACGCCATCACGGTTCAGGGCAACGAAATTCGCGTACGCCGCGGCGGGGAGAACAGCCACGAAGAGCAACTGGCCGCCAAGCCCGTGCCCGCGCCGTACGACAATGAGCTCTCGTACCTGCGAGCGGTCATCCTCGAAGACGCCAAACCGGACGCCTTGTCGTCCCTTGATACGAACGTGATAGTGACGGAAATCCTCGACGCCGCACGGCGGTCAGCGCAGTCGGGAAGAACAGTTCCTCTGCCGGCCTCGCGCTAAAATGTCATCCTGAGCGCAGACAACACTTCGCGAAGCGAAGTGTTGGCGGAGTCGAAGGACCCCTATACGGACGAGACTCTCGCGAATGTCGCAGGGAATTCTCTCGATGCCGCCGGAGTAATAGGCCCTACCGAGAACTGCTCGCCGGGGCCATTGCCGCGAGAGGGCGGGCACGAGGTCCCCTTCGACAGGCTCAGGGCAGGCTTTCGACTGCGTGTGGCCTGCGCTTCCGCGCAGGCCGCACTCCGCTCAGGATGACACCGCTTGGGTGGTTACGCGTTCCAAGTTAGCCGTTCCAGCCCACGAACTTCTCCCGCGCGGTTTTCTGGGCATGCAAGAAAGCTTCCGGCAGCCCGCGCAACAAATCCGTCGCAACCATCGAATGCTCACCCACACTCTCGCGCATGACGTCGCCCGCAAGGCCGTGCAGATGCACAGCGGCACACACCGCCAGCAGCACGTCTTTAGGATTCTGCGCGATCATGGCTGCAACCATGCCGGTCAGAATGTCGCCCGTCCCGCCGGTCGACATTCCGGGATTCCCCGTGGTGTTGACCCATGCTTCGCCATCCGGCTGAACTACCAGCGTCCGGTTCCCTTTCAGCACGACAATCAATTCATGCTGACGCGCGAACGTTCGGGCCACACCCAGTCGGTCTTTCTGTACGTCGGCGGTAGAACAGCGGGCAAGGCGCCCCATTTCTCCCGGATGCGGAGTGATGACCAGCACCCGGCCCTTGCCGCTCAATTCATTCGTCTGTCCCTCGAAGGCGTTCAGCCCGTCGGCGTCGAGCACGGTAGGAATATTGGTCTTGCCCACTAGAGTTCGAACCAGTTCAGCCGTCTCCGGGTATCGCGATATTCCTGGTCCGATCGCGAGCACGGTCTTCCCTTGGACCAGCACGTCCAGCCGCGCTTCCGCGCCCGCTGAAATCGTGCCCGCGCGCGTTTCTGTCAGGGGCTCGGTCATCAGCTCGGGATAGAATCCGGCAACCGTGGGCAGCACAGACTTCGGCGTCGCCACCGTCGCCAGTCCTGCTCCGGCTCGTAGCGCGGACATACCGGCCATGGCCACCGATCCAGCCTTGCCGACCGAGCCACCTACGACGAGCACGTGCCCGTACTTCCCTTTGTTCGAATGCGCCGGACGCGGCCCGATCAGCGACGCGAAGTCACGGGCAGTGATCACGTTCAGCAGCAACGACGAAACAATGGCCTCGTTCGGCGAACCGATCTCTGCTGTGTACG
>Ga0210399_10000765_pt1 | contig 25197 bp, 18 predicted proteins | sample IncBWC14MmetaG_FD_150865 | JGI IMG/M metagenome (GOLD analysis project Ga0210399, IMG submission 150865) | Forest soil microbial communities from Barre Woods Harvard Forest LTER site, Petersham, Massachusetts, United States - Inc-BW-C-14-M | ecosystem: Environmental > Terrestrial > Soil >... | reverse complement strand
CTCGTCGATGATCTCGGGCCGGCCGGTGCGGACCAGCAGACGCCCAGCCAGCGCTTCGACCTCGAGCACATTGTTGCGGCCGCCCAGCGCGGCCAGTATTTGCGATGCATCGCGAGACGCATCGCGAGACGCAGCGGCGATGCTCGGCGCCGGCGGAGCGGCGGCCGGAACATCCGCGCGCAGCGCTTCGCGGATTTCCCCGGCGACCTGGTCTGCGATGGGGCCGAGCACCACCTGCAGGCCCTGCGTGGCCGAGCGCAGAATGCCGCGCGCGCCCAAGCGCTTGAGCGCGCCCTCGTCGATCGCGGCGTTGTCGCTCAACACCAGACGCAGGCGCGTGGTGCATGCCGCGACTTCCGCAAGATTGCCGGCGCCGCCGAGCGCCATCACGAAGGCCCTGGCGCGGGTGGCCGCGGCCATGGGGACGGCCGGCGCCGCATCCGCATCCTCCGCATCGCGTCCCGGCGTCGCCAGGTTCCAGCGTACGATGCACACACGAAACACCGTGTAGTACAGCCCGAAGTACACCGCGCCGATCGGCAGCAGCAGCAGCGGGCGCTGCGCGCGGCTGAAATTCAGAATGTAGTCGAATAGCCCCGCCGAGAAACTGAATCCGAGGCGCACACCGAAGAGATGCATGACCACCATGGACAGCCCGGTCGCGATGGCATGCAGTGCATACAGCACCGGGGCAAGAAACATGAAGGTGAATTCAACCGGCTCGGTGACTCCGGTCAGGAATGAGGTCAGCCCCAGGGACAGAAGCAGGCCTGCGACGCCCGCACGGCGCTTGGGTTCTGCCGTGTGGTACATGGCGAGGCAGGCCCCCGGCAGGCCGAACATCATCACGGGAAAGAAACCCGACATGAATGCCCCCGCGGTCGGATCGCCGGCGAAGAAGCGCTTCAAATCGCCGGTGGCTCCATGGTAATCCCCAAGAATGAACCAGGCGAAATTATTGAGAATGTGATGCAGTCCGGTCACGATCAAAATGCGATTCAAGACGCCATAGGCGAACAGGCCGAGCGAACCCGCGCCCAGGATGGCTTGACTGGTGGCGTCCATGCCGCGTTCCAGGTATGGCCAGGCATAGCCCACCAGCGCCGCCAGCAGCAATCCCGCAACTCCACTGACGATCGGCACGAAGCGCCGGCCGCCGAAAAAACTCAGGTAGCTCGGCAATGTGATGTTGCTGTAGCGGTTGTAAGCGACACCCGCGATGACGCCCGACAGCAATCCCACCGGAATGCTGAGCTTGGCGAGGGAGCCCGGGGCCGCGTGCAGCATGGTTTCGACCGCGCGAATGGTGACCAGGTAGCCGACCACGGCGGCGAGACCTGCGGCCCCGTGGTTCTCGCGCGCGAGACCAACGCCCACGCCCACCGCAAACAACAGCCCGAGGTTCGAGAAGATCGCATCTCCGGCGGCGGCCATTGCCGCCCAGTTCAACAAGTCGGGTTGGCCCACGCGCAACAGGAGACCCGCAATGGGCAGCACGGCGATGGGCAGCATCAGCGCGCGTCCCAGTTGTTGCAGGCCTGCAAACCGTAGTTTCATGTTGGTTCTCCCACATTGGCGATCGTCTTCTCGACCAGGGCGCGCACGTCGCCTGCAGAGGCGAGATCGAGGCAGCGCATCGCGAGTTCGCGGCACTCGGGAATCCGCAAGCCGCGGATTTGACGCTTGAGCGCAGGGATGGCCGACGGTATCACCGACAATTCGCGCACCCCCAGGCCCAGCAGAATCGGCACCGCCTGCGCGTCGGCGGCCACTCCGCCGCACACCGCAACCAGCTTTCCTGCCGCGACCCCGGCACTCGCGGCCGACGCGATGAGCTTGAGCACCGCGGGATGCAGCGCATCGGTACGGCGCGCAAGCTCCGCATGGCCGCGATCCATCGCCAGCGTGTACTGGGTCAGATCGTTGCTGCCGATCGACAAGAAATCGACTTCGCGGCCGATGAGCGCCGCCGTCAGTGCGGCTGCCGGCGTCTCGATCATCGCACCCAGTTCGATGCGGCCCTGCCGCTGAAGTTCGCGCGTGATCTCATCGACGATGCCGCGCACGGCGCGGATTTCCGCGGCGTCCGTGATCATGGGTATCAGCAGCCGCACCTTGCCGAATGGAACGACGCGCAGCGCCGCGCGCAGCTGGGTGCGCAGCAAGTCGGGACGCGACAGGGCGGTGCGCACGCCGCGCATGCCGAGCGCCGGGTTCTCCTCGTGCGGCAGCGGCAGGTAGCGCAGGGGTTTGTCGCCGCCGACGTCCATCAGCCTCAAGATCACCGGTACATCGCCGAGCGCATTCGCGATGCCTTGGTACGCGGCGAGCTGTTCGTCCTCGGCGGGCGCAGTCTCGCGGCCTAAGAACAGGAATTCGGTTCGCAGCAACCCACAACCTTCGGCGCCGTTCAGCGCGGCGGCTGCCGCGTCGGCACTGTTGCCCAGATTGGCGAACACCTCGACGCGAACGCCGTCGAGCGCGCGGCACTCGGTCCGCGCAGCGGCGCGCAGCGCGATCCGCGCCAGGCGGCGCGATTCAACCGTGGCGCGCGCCTGCTCGATTTCCTGGGGCCCGGGCTTGATGTGCAGCAGGCCGGCGTCGGCATCGACGATCAAAGTCGAGCCGTCGGCGATCTCCCGCAGTCCGGCGCCGAGGCCGATCAGCATGGGAACTTCCATCGCCGCAGCCAGAATGGCCACATGCGAGGTCGTGCCGCCGGCGCTGAGGCAGATGGCGGCGAGCCGCTGGCGATCGAGCGCGGTGATCTCCGACGGCAGCAGATCATCGGCGATCAGTATCGCCTGCTCCGGCAACGGCATGATCAATGGCCGCGCCTCGCCGGCCAGCGCCAACAGCACGTGCGCTTCGACGTCGAGCAGATCGTCGGCGCGCTCCCGCATGCGCACATCGTCAAGCGCCTCGAGCGCCGCGATCGATTGCCGCACGGCGCTGCGCCAGGCAAAAGCGGCGCTTTTACCCGCGGCAATGAGTTCATGCGCGGCGTCCTGAAGCGTGGAGTCGCGCAGGAATTCGAGATGCGCTTCGATGATTTCGCGGCGTGTTGCCCCGCCCGTGGCGGCCACGCGCTGCAGCCGCAAGCGAACGTTGGCCAGCGCGCGATCGAGTTCGGCGACCTCCTCGGCGGAATTTGCGCCGTGCTCGACCACGTCGATCTGGCGGCGTTCGATCCGGGTCGCCCTTCCCACCTCGAATCCGCCGACGGCCTTGATGCCATTGAGTACACCCGCATGAGTGCTCAGCGCCGGCGCTGCTGCGCCCGGAGCCGGCTGCGCAGCGCCATGACCCGCCGCCGCATCCATGGCCATCGCTTCCTCGATTCCGGCCAGCACGCCAGCAACGGCCTGCGGCGCATCGGCGCCGGTCGCCTTTATGGTCACAGCATCGCCGTGGCGCACGCCGAGGGCCATGATTGCCACGACGCTGCGTGCATTGGCGCTACGGCCATGCGCATCAAGGGAAACCTGGGCCGCGAACAGTCTGGCGCGATTTGCCAATAGTGCGGCCGGCCGCGCGTGCAGTCCCTGCCGCAACGAGATTGAGACGGTTTCACTGAACATGGGTTGCGCGTCCGATGGCGCGGGCGAGCGGGACAGGCTATCCGCATGCTCCGGGAGCGGGCCGATCTCGAACAGCAGCTCACCCGCGGCTACCGGTCCCGCGGCGCGGCGCTGGCTGATGGTCACGCCGTCCACGGGTGCGATGACGATGGGCGTCATCAGACTCTTGGCGCCCCGCGCCACGACATCGAGGTCGAATCGAATGAGTTCATCGCCGGCGCGCACCATGGCGCCCGGCTGCACACGCGGCTCGAATCCGCGCCCGTGCAGCTCGACCGTGTCGATGCCGATGTGAATCAATACATCGATGCCCTGCGCCGTGCGTATCGATACCGCATGTCCGCTGGCCGGCAGTGTTACGACCTGCCCCGAGCAGGGCGCGACCACGATACCGGTCGTGGGATCAATGGCGAGGCCGTCTCCGAGCATGCGCCCCGCAAATACTTGATCGGGTACCTCGTCGAGACGCGCACACCAACCGGTCAGCGGCGCCATGATCTTCAGAGTGGACAAGCTATTCCCCGATCTCGATCCAATTGAGCGCCCACATGGGATCGAGGCGCGGGCGCGCGAATCGCAGGCAGAGGTCGTGCCGGCCTGGGAGCGGCGGCAGGCGCTGCGCCGGCAGAGTCGTCAGCGCGTTGCTCGCGGCCGCCGGCGCCAGGGGCAGCGTGGCAATCGCCGGCGCATCGCAGCTGTCGGCATGGATTTCAAGTTCACCTTCGGGCGTTCGCGTATTTCCCACCGGGATGGCCGCGGCATCGGCGCCGAGTTCGTAGTTGAAGGGCAGCGGAGCGACCGAGACCATGATGCGAGGCCCGCTCATAAGATCGATGCCGCGATCAATCCAGCACGGGTTCATGATGTCGACCGCAAGCGGCGCACCGGCACTCGCTGGCGCGCCGGCGGGTTCCAGAAGAAGTCCAATCCGATTGCTGCAGAGATCGAGATCGTGGCTGTCGCGCAGCCGTCCGGTGCCGGCGTCGAGATGTTTCTGCAAGGTGCGCGAGACCTGCTGCGCGCCGACGAAGGTGGCCGCGCGAATCTCCGTGCCTGAGGCCAACGTGAGCGGCGCTGTGTATAAGGTGGAACTTGCCGTGGGCTCGCTGCGGTCGAGCGTATAGCGTATCGCCCCAAGTCCGGCATCCTTGAGCTCTGCTTGATTCGACAGCGCAAGCGTGATGCCGGCCGAAGTGCGCTCAAGTTCTGCGTCGATGCCGAAGATGCTGTCGGCGTAGGAGAGCCCAAACGCGCGATAGCGCGCGAACATCGGCACCAGCCGGGCGACAAAGTCCGGCCAGCGACGTTGCTGCGACCAGCCGACTTCAGCGAGTGCCGCCGCGCGCGGGAGCGCCATCCATTCGACGCGCTGGTCCGTTGCAATGTGCTCGGTCCAGATATTGGCCTGCACACCGAGCACATGCCGCCGCTGTGCCGCGTTTAACGTGAGGTCATTGAGATCGAAGCGATACACATCTTCGAGCGATGCGACTTCGAGCCGCCCCGGCGGCTCATCGGCGAGGGTGCTTTGCCGACGGTCGAAATACAGCGTCGGCTGCGGGCTGAGAACGGTGTCATTGCCGGCCAGCGCCGCCTCGTGGGCGCCGGCAACTCCGCGCCACGACATGACGACGGCATCCCTTGGCAGGCCCGGGCTCAAAATCTCGTCCCAACCCACCAGCCGCCGGCCATGCTTGGTAAGGTAGCGGCCGATTCTTTGAGTGAAATACGACTGCAGCGCCGCGGCGTTTTTGATGCCGAGTTCATGGGTGCGCGCCTGAACTTGAGCAGATGCATTCCATTCGTCCTTGACCGCCTCGTCGCCGCCGACGTGCACAAAACGCGAGGGGAACATCTGCATGACTTCGTCGAGCACATCCTCGAGAAACCTGAAGGTTTGCGGCTCCAGGTTGAACAGATGCGTATGCACCCCCCAGTTCGACGACACCTTGAGCGGCCGGTCGCCCGAACCCAGCGCGGGGTACGCGGCAATTGCGGCTTGCGCATGTCCCGGCATTTCGATTTCGGGAACCACCTGCACATGACGCCTGGCGGCGTGCGCGACGATGTCGCGCACCTCGTCCTGGGTGTAGAAGCCGCCATGGTCCGACCGCCACGCGCCTATCGATGTCAGCCGCGGATATTTTTTGATCTGAATGCGCCAACCCTGATCATCGGTCAAATGCCAGTGCAGCACGTTCAACTTGTGCCACGCCATCCAGTCGATCATGGAGTGGATGAACGCCGGCGATTGAAAATGCCGCGCGGAATCCAGCATGAGTCCGCGCCAGGCGTAGCGCGGTGCATCGACGATGGTTTGCGCGGGAATGCGGCGCGCTCCGGGTTCGGGCGGCAGCAGCTGCCACAGGCTCACGGCGCCGTAAAAAAGGCCGGCGTCGGTGGTTGCCGATACCGTGATGCGATGCGGCCGCACCTCCAGCCTGTACTCCTCGAGCCCGAATCCCTGCCCGCGCCGGAACACTATCGTCGATTCAGTTGCGGCGGCGGGAGCCGCTGCGGCTGCCGACACCGGCAACATCAGCGCATTGGAGCGCTGCCACAATTCGACCAGGTAGGCGGCGGCGTTTTCGGCCTGGGCGTCGCCGTGGGGCACCTTGACTGCGGTCGCAGAGTCGATCTCGAAGGAACCATCGCCCGGCACGATCTTGGCGGGAAGGGGAATGATGCCGCCGTGCGCCGGCGCATGCAGCGCCAGGATAAGGACCAGGGCGGCATACGCCGCCCTGGGTTTTGTCACTGTCATCGCCCCATACCGCACGTTCAACACTCTACCCCATTGCCACGCGCGGCGGCCGATTCGCGCTTTACATCTTGAAGCGAACGCTCAGGTAGTACTGCGTGCCGTTCACATAGAACGCGCGCGGTTGTTGCTGGTTCAAGGCGTAGTACTTGAGCGTCGGGTTGTTGAGGTTCTGGCCTTCCAGCGACACCGAGAAGTTATCGGTGATGATGTAGTTGAGCGACGCCGACAAGCTACCGATGTTGTACTGCGTGAACGCCGTATTGCGATCGAGACCGCTGTAGAACGACGAGCGGTAGGTGTAGGCGACGCGCCCGCTGAAGTGCTTGTTCTCGTAGTAGGCTTGCAGGTTGTACGTGTTCTTCGAGGTGCCCACCAGCCGATCGTCGCCGTTGATGGTGACGTTCGAGGTCTGCTTGCCGTCGGCGTAGGTGTAATTGCCGATGAAGCCGATGTTCTCGGTGAACGCCTGTTGGTAGGCGAACTCGCTGCCGTAGACCCGGCCCTGCGCATTGATCGGTACGGTCAACAAGTAGGGTAGATAGGCGCCATTGGGGAACACCGTGCTGTAGGTGAAGTAGTTCCTCGTGACCGATCCGTACGCAACGTAGTTGCGCAAGTCCATGAAGAAAGCGGTCGCCGACAGCAGCGACTTCGGCGCGAAGTACCAGTCGAGTCCCGCATCGAGATTGGTGGACAGAATCGGTTTCAAATCCGGATTGCCGCCGGAACCCGTTCCGACCTCGTTGACCGCCCCTGGCGGCGTCAGGCTCACGAAGCCCGCCAGTGACGAGTAGTCGGCGCGGGTCATGGTCTCGGAGGCCGCAAATCGCGCCACCAGATCATGGGTCAGATCGATTTTCAGATTGGCGCTCGGCAGCACGTCGTTGTAAGTGTTGTTGGTGGGCACGCCGATGTAGGTGCCAAAATCCGAGTAGCGCGAGCCGGGAGTGAGCGGGCTCACGCCCGCGTAGGTCACGACGTCCTCGACCGTCTTGACGAAACGCACGCCGACGTTCGCCGCCCAGTTGTCGCCCTTGAAATCGGCCTGCACGTACGCGGCGGTGTCGATCTCGTGCACCTCGAACATGGAGTTCCAATCGGTGCGCGTCGCCGGATTGCGATTGACGTTGGCGGGGCTGTTGTAGGCCGCGAGTTGCTCCGGAGTCCAATACCAGATGCCGGTCGGCATGCCGCCGCCGAAAGTGTTGAAGTTCGAGGGGTAGTTCGAGAAGCCCACCGGGTAGTTGGCGGGGTTTTGGCCGGCGGCCGTCGGCCCCTGACCGATCACGTTCGCCGAGACGCGGCCGTGGTGCTCGTAGCGCACGCCGAATTTCAGGTCCTTCCAGAAATCGTTGTCGATCTTGAAAGCGCCGTCGATCTTTCCGTATGCCTCGGTGTCCTGCACATCGACGTTCTGGTCACCGAAGATCCAGCCGAATGCCACCGGGACGCCGCCCGGGGCCGGTGTCGTGTTATTGGTCGCGCCAAGATTGTAACCAGGTCCCGTGCCGAGGCCCTGCAACGTCCACGCGGCGCCGTTGCCGATGCCGGGATTGGTTTCGGAGACATTCTGGTAGGGCGTCTTGCCGTCGCCCCACGAGTAGCCCACCTGGCCGAAGAACGAGAGCCTATCGCTGGCATCCCATTTGGAATCCAGATTGACGAAATTGGCGGTGGCGACTTCATCCGGCCGGGATATCTGGTCATAGACGCCATAGGCGGTGCCGGCCACCGGCGCGAAGGTTGCCGACGTCAGGGTGTTCTCGGAAATTGTGTAGCCGGGCAGCGGCGCCTGGCCTGCACCCGACGCGAGAAAGTGTGTCGGCCACAACAGGTAATTGCGGTTGAAGTTGCTCGCCGTCAACTTGGATGAAAATCCCGACAGGTCCAGGGTGAGTGAATCGATGGGCTTGAACTCGATGTCGGCCATGCCGCCGTTGCGCTCGCGCTTTTGCGTGAAGTACGCCGCGCCGATGAGGGCCGGATACTGCACGCCGGAGAGGTTCGGATTCGACGTGGCGACCGCGCTGCCCGGCGCAATTGTGTCGTAGCCCAGCACCTCGGTACCGTCGCGCCGCAGGTAGCGTTCCTCCGAGAACAGCTGCACCATGATGCCGAAGTTGTTGGCGTCGTTCTTCCAGTTGCCGAGCGCGCTGAACTGCCCGGCGCCGCGCGAGGGCAGGGTCGAATAGACATCGCCCGCCGACGCATAAATGGTCAACGGCTGCGAGAAGTCGAGCGGCTTGCGGGTGATGATGTCCACCGAGCCCGCGACGCCGCCCTCGACCAACGAGGCGCTGGAACTTTTTTGCACCACCACCTGGCTGACGATTTCGGAGGGCAGCAGCGTGTAGCTCACGCTGCGTCCGACTTGCGTAACCTGGTCGAGCACGAACCAGTCTCCGGCCGCGATGTTGTGGCCATTGATCAGGGTTTGCGTGAGGCTGGGGTTGGTGCCGCGCATGCTGACCCGGTCGTTTTCATCGAAGCCGCCTTCGTTGGCGCCGGCCGAGCTGGTGGTGATGCCGGGCACGCGCGCCAGCGAATCGGCCACGTTCTTGTCGGGCATCTTGCCGATGTCCTCGGCCGTGATGACGTCGATGATGTCGGTCGAGGCGCGCTGCAATTTCAGCGACTCCTCCACCGACTGGCGGATGCCGGTGACGACGATCTCTTCGAGCGGGGTGTCCGCCGCAGTGTCAGCCAGGGCGAGGGTGGGAGGCACGAGGATCACCAATCCCAATGCCGACTTGACCGCCAACGCGATCCGATTCATATAGATATCCCCAGTCCGATTCATATCAATGCCCCCTGTCCGGTCAGTTTTAGATTTGCCGCATCCCGCGTGGTCGTTTGATGCCACACCAATTAAGGCCCAATATAATACCAATTTAGAATATCTGCTAGTGCCACGTAATACCTGCATCCGGGATTTTATTTTCCCATCAAATATAATGGGTTATGAGACAACAAGGGAATTGTTGTTCTACAAGTGGTATGTGTTTGGTATTATTTTGAATGTCCACAGTTCAACGGATCTGACGTTCGACCCATGGCATCACTTGCGAAGATAGTCGGTCCGCTTGATGGACAGGGCAACCTGCCCCTGTATCAGGAATTGCAGCGGGCGCTGCGCAAGGCCATCGACAGCCGCGTTTTGGGGCCCGACGACGCCCTGCCGTCGGAGCGGGATCTGGCGGCGGATTTTGGAATCTCGCGCATCACGGTGAGAAAGGCCCTCGACGGACTCGTGTCCGACGGATTGTTGGTAAGACGCCAGGGGTCGGGCAATTTCGTCTCGGCGCGCGTCGATAAGAACTTCGCGATGCTCACCTCGTTCTCCGAGGACATGCGCGCACGCGGCCGCACGCCGCACAGCGTTTGGTTGAAGCGCGCCGCGGGTACCGTGACTCCCGAAGAAGCGCTGGCGCTGCGCCTGAGTCCGGGCACGCCGGTATTTCGCTTCAATCGGATTCGCTACGCCGACGATGCGCCCATGGCGCTGGAATTCGCCACGGTGGTCGCGACCGCATTGCCGTCGCTCGAAGCGGTCGACGCCTCGCTTTACGAGGCATTGGAGCGTACCGGTCAGCGCCCGGTGCGCGCGCTGCAGCGCCTGCGCGCGGTGCTCCTGACCGGCGATCAAGCCGAACTGTTGAAGGCCAAGCCCGGCGATGCGGGGCTTCTGGTCGAGCGCTTGGGATCATTGCCGGACGGTCGGGCGATCGAGTTTTCGCAATCCTTCTACCGCGGCGACACCTACGACTTCGTCGCCGAACTCTCTGCATGAGCATGATGTTTGAGGAGGCCGCCGGCGCATCGGACGCTGTGAGGGCGCAGCTCGAGCAGGAAGCCGCGATCGCGGCCATTGGCGCCGAGGTGCGCCGGCTCGCGCCGCGCGCGGTGATCACGTGCGCGCGCGGCAGTTCCGATCATGCCGCGACCTATGCGAAGTATCTGATCGAGACACGCACGCGGGTATTGACCGCGTCCGCGGCACCCTCGATCAGCTCGGTGTATGGCGTGACTCAGGATCTTCGCGGCTGTTTGTTCATCGCCATCTCGCAGTCGGGCCGCAGTCCCGATTTGCTGGCGGCGGTGGCCGCGGCAAAGGTTTCCGGCGCCACGATTCTCGCATTGTGCAACAGCCCCGGCGCGCCGTTGATCGCCGCCGCGGATCTCGTCATCGAATTGCGCGCAGGTTCCGAAACCAGCATCGCCGCCACCAAATCCTTCCTCGCGACGCTGGCCGCGCTGGCCGCCTTGGTAGCGGCGTGGACCCGCGACGCGGCGCTCGGCTCCGCACTGCGGACGCTGCCCTCGTTGATGGACGCAAGCTGGGCGCTCGACTGGTCGGGCGCGCTGCCCGTGCTCGGGCCTTCGGGAAATTTGTATGTCATCGGCCGGGGTCTGGGGTTGGGTGCCGCGCAGGAAATCGCCCTGAAGTGCAAGGAGACCTGCCGCCTGCATGCCGAGGCGTTCAGCAGCGCCGAATTGCGCCATGGACCCTACACGTTGCTGGGGCCGACATTTCCTGCGCTGTTGTTGGCGCAGAACGATGCCTCGCAGGCGGGGGTGGCCGCCCTTGCCGCGGAGCTTACGCAACGCGGCGTCCCGGTGTTGCTCGCCGGCGCCCGCGCCGCGGGCGCGACCGCGCTGCCGACAATCGACGCCGTGCCCGAGCTGTCACCGATCCTCTTGGTGCAGAGCGCTTACCGAATGATCGACGCGCTGGCGGCACGCCGCGGTCTCGATCCGGACCGCCCGCCGCACCTGCGCAAGATTACGGAGACCGTGTAGTGCGCAGCGCGCTGGTGAACGGCCGGATTCTCACCGGCGACGGGTTGGTGAGAGGATCTGCGGTGCTGATTTCGGGAACGCGCATCGAAGCGGTCACTGACCTTAACGATGCGCGCTGCCGCGACGCCGTCGTGGTGGATCTTCAGGGGCGGCTGTTGTTGCCGGGATTCATCGATGTGCAGGTGAACGGCGGCGGCGGCGTGCTGTTCAACGACGACCCCAGTCTCGCCTCGATACGCGCGATCGGCGCCGCGCATCGCCGCTTCGGCACCACCGGATTCATGCCCACCCTCATCAGCGACGATCTGGACACGATTGCCCAGGCGATCGCGGCGGTGCAGAGCGCGCTCGATTCCGGCGTCCCCGGCGTGCTCGGAATTCACATCGAGGGGCCATTCCTCAACTGGGCGCGCCGCGGCGTGCACGACGAGAAACATCTGCGCCTGCTCGAGACCGGCTTGGTATCGCTGCTGTGCGGGCTCAAGTCGGGGCGGACACTGCTGACCTTGGCGCCGGAGATGACCACCACGGACATGATCGCCGCGCTGACGAAGGGCGGCGTGTTGGTATCGGCGGGGCACAGCAATGCGACCTACGCGGAAACCGTCGCAGCGATCGCGCATGGCGTGCGCGGCTTCACGCACCTGTTCAATGCGATGGCGCGCCTCGAGCCCCGACAGCCGGGAATCGTCGGTGCCGCGCTATACGATACCGGTACCTGGTGCGGAATCATCGTCGACGGTCATCATGTGGATCCGGTCATGCTCAAGCTGGCGCTGCGCTGCAAGCGCCATGACCGCTTCATGCTGATCACCGATGCCATGCCGCCGGTGGGATCGGACCTGGCGATCTTCGTACTGCAGGGCAAGACGATCAGCGTTGCAGGCGGTATATGCAGCGATGAGAGCGGGACCCTGGCGGGAACTGCGCTCGACATGGCCTCTGCCGTACGCAACGCGGTTTCGCTGCTGGATCTCGACATTGCCGAAGCCGCACGCATGGCCAGCGAATATCCGGCGGAATTTCTCGGCTTAGGGCAAGAGCTCGGACGCATAGCCCCGGGATATCGCGCGAATCTGGCGCTGCTCGACGATGATCTTTACGTGCAGCGCACGTGGATCGAGGGCCTGGCGTCGGACTAGTTGCCGGCCTTCGGGAGTTTCACCGTGCCCAGCGCCTCGAACAGACTGCGCTCCGGACGCTTGGCGCATTCCGCCAGCAGCGCCGATGGAAACGCCTCGTAGGCGCCCGGATCGTAAAGATGGCTGCCGGAAGTGCCGACTGCAAAACCAAACAACCACATCATGATGGTTTTCGCGCCCTCGGCATCCTTGCCGGCGAGGTCCACGTGGCGCTTGGAGAATGTGGCACAGTCGAGCGACGACAGATCCATCGGATTCTTGCTGCTGGGTTTCACCACGGCAAGCGCATCCAGCAGGCTCTCGGAAGGATTGTTCTTGCACTCCGCGTCGAGGGCGAATCCGAATCCCGCCAAGGCCTCTCCGTACATGTAGTGCGAGCCGGACTTCGCGACGGAATATCCAAACAACCACATGACGATGTTGATCGGATCCGGCGTGGGAGTCGGAGCGGCGGGCCCGACGATCTCGTTCTGGTACTTCGAGCACGAGGTCGTGACGAGATTGATTTCGGCGGCGCGGCACATGCCGGCCCAAAGGCAGAGAAACAACACACAGCCGCCAAGCAGTTTCATCGCTGGACCTCGTTCAGTCAGGTATCAAATGCGGGACGGCAGCAGCCGCGCCACCCTTGGAAAGAACCGCGCGGATAATACCCAAGAAGCCGCCGCTTCGATATCCGGCGCGAAATAGCGGTCGGCCGCATAAAACGGCACATCCTTGCGGATCGCGGCGTGAACTTCCTCGAGCGCAGCCGACGAGGTCGCCGGCCTGTGAAAATCGATGCCCTGCGCCGCCGCCAGCAATTCAATGCCGACCACCGCCGCCGCATTGTCCACCATGGGACGCAGGCGCCGCGCGGCATGGGTTGCCATGCTGACATGATCTTCCTGATTGGCCGAGGTCGGGATCGAATCGACGCTGGCGGGAGTCGCCAGGGTCTTGTTCTCCGCGACCAGCGCCGCGGCAGTCACCTGCGCGATCATGAAACCGGAATTGAGGCCGCTGTTCTCCACCAAAAAGGGTGGCAGGCCGCTCATCTTGGGATCCACCAGCACCGCGGTGCGCCGCTCCGACAGGCTGCCGATTTCCGCAATCGCCAGCGCCAGAGTGTCGGCGGCGAATGCCACGGGCTCGGCATGAAAGTTTCCGCCCGACAGCACGTCGCCCTCCTCGGTGAACAGCAGCGGGTTGTCCGTCACGGCATTGGCTTCCAGTCCCAAGGTCGCGGCGCAGTTGCGGATCAAATCGAGGCAGGCGCCCATCACCTGCGGCTGACAGCGGAAGGAATAAGGATCCTGGACGCGCGCGCAATCGAGGTGCGAGGCTCGAATCTCGCTGCCGGCGATCAATTCGCGATACTCGCGCGCGACCGCAATCTGCCCCGGCTGCCCGCGCACCTGATGAATGCGTGGATCGAAGGGCGAGTCGCTGCCCTTCAGGGCATCGACGGACATGGCGCCGGCGATGACCGCCGCGGCAAACACATCTTCGGCGCCGAACAGCCCCGCCAGCGCCAGCGCGGTGGAGACCTGGGTGCCGTTGATCAGCGCCAGCCCTTCCTTGGCATGCAGCTTGATGGGTTTGAGTCCGGCCACGGCGAGTCCGTCGGCCGCGCTCATCAGGGTCCCGCGCACCCGCACCGATCCCAAGCCGAGCAGCGCCGCGCTCATGTGCGCCAACGGCGCGAGATCCCCGGATGCGCCCACCGATCCCTGCGAGGGGATCACCGGGTAAACGCCGTGCTCGAGCAGCGCGAGCAGCGCATCCATGAGGCCGGAGGTGATGCCGGAATGGCCGCGCGCCAGCGAGTTGATCTTGAGTGCCAGTATCAGGCGCACGACGGCGTCCGGCAGCGCATCGCCCACGCCGGCGGCGTGCGACAGCAGCAGATTTCGTTGCAGCAGCTCGAGTTGCTCGGCGGGTATGCGGGTCTGCGCAAGCAGACCAAATCCCGTGTTGATGCCGTAGGCCGCCTCTCCGGTGGCGACGATCTTCTCGACCAAGGCGCTCGCGAGCTGGATGCGAGCGCGATCATGTGCCGACAATCTCACCACCGTCGGGTGGGCGTAGATCTGCCTCAGGCAGGCCAGCGACAAAGTACCGGCGCGCATCTCCAGCGTGTTGTTCAAGGTCGTTCCATCATCGGCAGATTCAGTCGCTGCTCGCGCGCGCATTCGATGGCGGTCTCATAGCCGGCATCCGCATGGCGCATGACTCCCGTTGCCGGGTCGTTCCACAGCACGCGTCGAATGCGCCGCCCCGCCGCTTCGCTGCCGTCGCAGACGATCACCACGCCGGCGTGCTGCGAGAAGCCCATGCCGACGCCGCCGCCGTGATGAATGGAGACCCAGGTTGCGCCGGAGGCCGTGTTGAGCAGCGCGTTCAGCAACGGCCAGTCGGAAACCGCGTCGGAGCCGTCCCGCATCGCTTCGGTTTCGCGATTCGGACTCGCGACCGAGCCCGAGTCCAGATGGTCGCGGCCGATCACGATGGGCGCGGACAGCTCGCCGCTCCTGACCATTTCGTTGAACGCCAACCCGAGGCGGTGGCGCTGTCCCAGTCCCACCCAGCAAATGCGCGCCGGCAAGCCTTGAAATTGAATTCGCGAGCGCGCCATGTCCAGCCAATGATGCAGATGCGGGTCATCCGGGATCAGTTCCTTCACCTTGGCATCGGTTTTGTAAATGTCCTCGGGATCGCCCGAGAGCGCCACCCAGCGAAAGGGTCCGACGCCGCGGCAGAACAACGGCCGGATGTATTCGGGCACGAACCCGGGAATATCGAAGGCCTGCGCGACGCCGGCATCGAAAGCCACCTGCCGCAAATTGTTGCCATAGTCGAACACCGGCAGACCCATGCGCTTGAAGCGCAGCAGATACTCGACATGCTTGGCCATGGACTTGGCCGCCGCCGCGGCGGTGCCGTCGGGGTCGCCGACGCGCCGCTCGTCCCACTGTTCCACCGACCACCCCTGCGGCAAGTAGCCGTTGACCGGGTCGTGAGCGGAGGTTTGATCCGTCAACGCATCGGGTTTTATTCCGCGTTCGAGCAGTGCCTGCAGCACATCGACGATATTGCCGAGCAGGGCGACTGAAATCGGCTTGCCGCTCTTCTTCGCCGTCCCGATCATTGCCAGCGCTTCGTCCAGGGTGCGCGCTTGCGCGTCGACGTAGCCGGTCTCAACCCGCTTGGTAATGCGGCTTTGGCGGCATTCCACCGCCAGCAGGCTGGCGCCGGCCATGGTGGCTGCGAGCGGCTGCGCGCCGCCCATGCCGCCGAGGCCGGCCGTGAGAATCCAACAACCTAAGAGGTTGCCGCCGAAGTGGTGCCGGCCCATCTCGACAAATGTCTCGTACGTGCCCTGCACGATGCCCTGGCTGCCGATATAAATCCACGAGCCGGCGGTCATCTGACCGTACATCATGAGTCCCTTGCGATCGAGTTCGTGAAAGTGCTCCCACGTCGCCCAGTGCGGTACCAAATTGGAATTGGCGATGAGAACCCGCGGCGCATCCGCATGGGTGGGGAATACGCCCACCGGTTTGCCGGACTGCACCAGCAGGGTTTCCTCCTCCGTCAGGGTCTTGAGCGTCTCGACGATGCGATCGAAGCAATTCCAGTCGCGCGCGGCGCGGCCAATGCCGCCGTACACCACGAGCTCCGCGGGATTTTCCGCCACCTCGGGATCGAGATTGTTCATGAGCATGCGCAGCGGCGCTTCCGTCATCCAGGTGCGCGCACTCAAGCTATTGCCGCGCGGCGCACGGATGACTCGGGGATTCACGGGGGCAAGCATGGCATTCCTTTAAGGGCGAAAACGCCCGGACATTTCGTAACGGGAACCCGGGTAGTACAGGCGCGCTACCGAGGCGATTTGACCGGCGGTCCAGGTCCGTCGAATGACGACCAGGCAGGGTTCGTCGTGGCGCATGGCCAGCAGCTCGCGGGTGCGATCATTCGGCATCTCAGCACGCAGCAGGTGCTCGGCTTCCTGCAGCGGCGCGACTTTGACCAGGTAGTCGTGCGGAGTGGTCCGCGCGAAGTCCACGTTCATGTAATCAGGCGCGAGCCTGGGCAGAACATACCGATCCTCGAGCTGAATGGGTCGCTCATTCTCGAAGTGCACGATCAGCGAGCAAAACAATTCGCTGCCTTCGCCCACGCAAAAATCATCCGCAAGTTCTGCGGGCGCCAAAACCCGCTGCAGCGAAACGATTTCCGAGCGGTGCACGTGGCCTCTGGCGCGAATCTCATCCGCGATGCCGCGAATCTCGAGAGGATGCGCGCGCGCGTGGCCGTCGGCCACAAAGCTGCCGACCCCGGCGATGCGCACCAGGATGCCTTCATCGCGCAGTTCGCGCAGCGCGCGGTTGGCGGTCATGCGTGAAACGCCGAACGATTTCACGATGTCGTTCTCGGATGGCACGCGGGCCGACGCTCGCCAATTGCCGGAACCGATGTTCTCCAAGATGTGCCGCTTGACCTGCAGATACAGGGGCTGCTGCGAGTCGTTAGTCCTGTTCATGGTGACAATTTAAGCTGTATAGACAGGTACAGTCAACTAATTCGTTCCATGGGAATCAGGGCCGGAATTCACACCAACGGCGCAGCGCCCAGGCGCTGCACCGATTCGGCGAACTGGCGGGCCACGTCGTCTTCGAGACGGTGGCGGCGATTTTTTATCACCCAGCGGCCCGCGACCATGACGTCGCGGATCGCTGCATCGCCTCCGGCGAACAGCAGGTGATCCAACGCAGTGCCGGCTGCCGCGCCCACCATGGATGGATGCGCCGCATCGAGCACCAGCCAGTCCGCGCGGCGACCCGGAGCAATTGCGCCGGCCGGCTGGCCAATGGCCTGCGCGCCGTTCGCCGCGGCGCTGTGCCACAAACGGGTGCCCACATGCTGCTCATCGCGGGTCGCGAGCACGCTGCGCTGCTTCTTGCGCAGCCGCTGTTGGTATTCCAACCAGCGCAGTTCTTCCGCCGGGCTTACCGTCGATTGGCTGTCGGAGCCGATGCAAAGATGTCCGCCTGATTTGAGGAAGCGCGCGGAGTCGAACGAGCCATCGCCGAGATTCGCCTCGGTGCTGATCGATACGCATACGGTTGCGTTGCTGGCCGCGATGCCTTTGAGTTCCGCCGCGGAGGCGTGGGTGGCGTGGACCAGACACCAGTGCTGCGTCAGCAGCGCTTGATCGAGCAGCAACTCGATGGGGCGCCGACCGGTCGCCGCCTCACAGGCGCGCACCTCGCGCAATTGCTCGGCGACGTGGATGTGCAGCGGCATGGCGGCGTCGACGCTGCGCAGCGCCTGGGCTGCTTCCCGCAAGACCTCGATCGGAACCGCGCGCAAGCTGTGAAATGCCGCGCCGGTGCGGATGTTGCGCGAACCCCCGCGGCGGTCCGCGTTGACCTGATCCGCGACCGACCTTATGAATACATCGGTGTCCAACGCGAAGCGCGCCTGCTCGGGCTTCAACGCTGCCGCGCCAAAGTCGCTGTACTGGTACAGGGTCGGCAAAAAAGTCAGGCCGATGCCGGCCGCCGCCGCGGCATCGGCGATCGCCTGCCACAACGGATTCGCATGCTGGTACTGCGCGCCGCTGGTTTGCCTGTGCAGGTAGTGGAATTCCGCCACCGAGGTATAGCCCGCCTTGAGCATTTCAATGAACAGCTGGGTCGCGACGATTTGCAGGTCGTAGGGCGCAATGCGATTCGCCAGCCCGTACATAGCTTGCCGCCAGGTCCAAAAACTATCGCGCGCCGAGCGCCGAAATTCGGCATTGCCCGCCATGGCACGCTGAAAGGCGTGGCTGTGCGCGTTGGGCATCCCGGGCACGACGACGCCGTCGATGCGCTCGACGTCGGCCGCGGGGGCAGGCGGCGCCGACGCGGCCGCAGCGTTGATCTCGCTGATGAATCCCTCCGCCGAGACGGTGACGTACACGTCATGAGTCACCCCCTGCGGCAGATACGCGGACTTCAAACGGTAGATTGGCATCCTGCCTGTATCATACTTACTGCGGCAATCAGCGGGCGATCCAGTGCAAGAAACGTGGGAGAACGATTGGGACGAAGTTTGGATAGGCGCGAGCCTGGCGACGATGGCGGCGGGCGCCGGCGGCTATGGCAGTATCGAAGACGCCGCGCTGGCGCTGCGCGGTGAACGCATTGCCTGGATCGGCAGCGCCGCCGAAGGACGGCGCCGGGCCGCCGCGAAAAGTTTCACGGTTCGGGAATGCCGTGGGCTGTGGATTACTCCGGGGCTGATCGATTGCCACACGCACCTGGTCTACGGCGGAAATCGGGTCGCGGAATTCGAGAAACGCTTGTGCGGCGTGTCCTACGAAGACATTGCCCGGGCCGGCGGCGGAATCCTCGGCACGGTGCGGGCCACCCGCGCGGCGAGCACCGCAGAGCTTTACGATTCAGCCCTGGTGAGACTCAAGCGCTTGATGGCCGAAGGCGTCACGACCATCGAGATCAAGTCGGGATATGGGCTCAATTTGGACGCAGAACGGAGATGCCTGGAAGTGGCGCGCGATCTCGGCGAGCATCAGCCGGTCTCCGTCGAAAAGACATATCTCGGTCTGCATTCCCTGGCGCCGGAATATTCCGCGGATCGCAAGGGATTCGTGAATGAGGTCGCGGGACCGTGGCTCGAGTCTCTGGCCGCGGCGGGTTTGGTGAACGCGGTCGACGCCTTCTGCGAAAACATCGCATTCACCGCGGCGGAAACCGAACAACTGCTCAAGGCGGCCAGGAATCTCGGGCTGCGCGCACACGTGCACGCGGGCCAGTTGAGCGACATGGGCGCCGCGCAATTGGCCGCGAAATTTTCCGCCCTGTCGGCGGACCATCTTGAATTCTTGAGTGCGGAAGGCGCGGCTGCGCTGGCGGCCGCGGGCACCGTTGCGGTCATGCTGCCCACCGCGTATTTCACCTTGCGGCAGACTCATCCGCCGCCGGTTGCGCTGCTGCGCGAGGCTCAGGTGCCGCTCGCGGTTGCCACCGACTGCAATCCGGGAACCTCGCCCTGTACCTCCATCCTGATCGCGATGAACATGGCGTGCACGCTGTTTGGCTTGACGCCCGAGGAAGCGCTGGCCGGCGTGACGCGTGAGGCAGCGCGCGCGCTCGGCGTGCTTGACGATGTCGGCACCATTGAAGTGGGCAAGCGGGCGGATCTGGCGCTGTGGCGCATCGAACGGCCCGCCGAGCTTTGTTATGCGCTGGGCGCAAACCCGTGCGTCGCGGTGGCGCATCGGGGAAAAGTCCGCGGGCCCGTGTAGTCCGCCGCGAATCAGTCGCTGGATTCGTTCCGCAACTCGACCGGCATGCCGTGCGGCGTGTGTCGATAGGCTTCCGCCCAGGCTTCCTTTTGTTTCGACAGCGCTTCGCAACTCGATAAATTCTTCGACACCACGAGGCGCTCAAGAGCTGCGAGCCAGCAGTGGTAGTACCGCGAGCCATCATCCGGTTCACCGCGCGCCGCATCCATCTTCAATTCATCGGCGAGCACCGCTGCCCATTCGCTCCATGTGAAGTGGCCGAGCTCCGAGAGCCGCACGGCGAGCGCAAATACTTCAGCCTGCCACGGCTCGGCAAACACCGGCCCATCCTCATCTTGGGGCAGACGCGGCAGCGCCTTCACGGTTTCACCATTCAAGGCCGAATCAATTGGGTTCAATCTAGGCCTCCCACTTGAAGAAGATTACAGCAAATGCTGGCCGTGGGGGCCGGAGCCTGAGGGGGAGGGAAAATGCCCCTGCGAGAGAATAAGATGCGCCATGGCCAGCCGATCTCGCCGCGGGCGACCGCCACACGATGACGTGCTCACGCCGGCGGAATGGCGGACCGTGCACGCCGTCAAGCATGGCATGACCAGCCGTCAGATCGCGCAGCGGCGCGGCATCAGCATCGATGCGGTGAAGTATCACGTCGCCAACGCCGTGGCGAAACTGGGTGTGGCCAATCGGCGGGAATTGCGGCAGTGGCATGTCGCGCCGAAGAACAGTGCTCTCAACGAGGTCAGTATGGATACGCCAATGAAACTCGGACCCCTCGCGCAGATTGCAAGATCGGTACGCGACATAAAACAATCGCAGGACTGGTACGGCAAGGTGCTTGGGCTGCCGCACCTCTATACCTTCGGCAATCTTGCTTTTTTCGATTGCGGCGGAGTGCGGCTGATGTTGAGTCAGGAAGCGGCAGGATCATCCGCGGAATCGATTCTGTACCTGCGGGTCGCCGATATCACCGCCGTTCATGAAACGCTGAAATCCCGCGGCGTTGAATTCATCAATGCTCCGCACATGATACACAGGCATGCCGACAGGACCGAAGAATGGCTGGCGATGTTCAAGGATCCCGAAGGCCGGCCATTGGGGATCATGTCGCAAGCGCGGCCGTCGTAGCCAAATTCGATTGCGGACATTGACCCGGCCGCAGGCCGCGATTCCTCTGTAATATCCGAAGGATGCGCACTGCGGCAGTGAATCTCGTTGCGGCGACAATGTTTGCCGGATGCCTGGCGTCGATCACCAGCCGCGCCGACCAAACATCGCCGCAAGCAATAGAGGAACTGGTGGTGACGAGCGAACGCGCGGGGCCCGGCATGTGGCACGTGCATCGCGGCGCCGCCAATGTATGGATCCTCGGCAGCATCGCGCCCCTGCCCCGGGACATCACCTGGCGATCGAAGCAGGTGGAAACGGTTCTCGAAAGCACCAGCCAGGTGCTGGTGCAAAGGCCGCTCGAGATCAGCATCCCGAGGATTCTGTGGATGCTGATCGCCGATCGGTCGCAGCTCTTCGTGCGCGGCGGCAAGAGACTCAAGGATGTCCTGCCGCCGGATCTGCATGCCCGATTCGCCGCACAGCGCGGCAAGGTCACCGATGATGCCGGCAAATGGGAACGCTACCGCCCGATCATCGCGGCCGCGTTCTTGCAGCAAGCGGCCTTCCATCAGGTGAACCTGTCCATGCGCCTGGACCTCGGCGCGGCGCTGCGAATCCTTGCCAAAAAACATGGCGTGCGCGTCGAGGAGGTCAAGGTTGCAGGGGTGAGCGACATGCTGGATGCGCTGAAGACCATGAGCCCGCCAACGGAGCGCACCTGCGTGGAAGCGTCGCTGACCCTCGTCGAGAGCGGCCTGCCGCGGCTCATCGACCGCGCCCAGGCGTGGGCCGGCGGCAATGTCGAGCGACTGGAAAACCTGCCGGAACTCAAGGAAGTGGATGCATGTCGCGCCGCGCTCGACGCGGGCCGCGGCGCGTCGGACGTGATCGCGCGCATCCGTCAGACCTGGCTCAACGTCATCGAAAAATATCTGCAGAACGCCGGGACCACGATCGCGGTCGTGAATCTGGATCTGCTGCTCGAACGCGGCGGGTTGCTCGATGAGCTTCGCGCCAAGGGCTATGACTATGAAGCGCCCTGAGGTCAGAAAGAGCAGTCTCAAAAATAAGCGCCAACGCCGGCATTTATGCTTGCTGCGCCGCAATATTTACCTTGACACTCGGACGGCTGGTTCCTACAATCGCCGGCCTTTGTCTTTAAGGGCTTAAGGCCGGGCGTAAACGCCCGTAAATCTAAGGAATTGCAGCAACCGATCGCTTGCCACGGGGGAGCGGTCTCTAAAGGTATTTATGGCGACGACCACCCAATTAATTCGAACCGGCCGCAACGAGCCCGCCTGGAAGTCCAAGGTTCCGGCGCTGGCGTCTTCGCCGCAGAAGCGCGGCGTGTGCACTCGCGTGTACACGACCACGCCGAAAAAGCCCAACTCGGCGCTGCGCAAAGTGTGCCGCGTGCGCCTGACCAACGGCTACGAAGTTTCGAGTTATATCGGCGGTGAAGGCCACAACCTGCAAGAACACTCGGTGGTATTGATCCGCGGCGGCCGCGTCAAGGATCTGCCCGGAGTGCGTTATCACACGGTGCGCGGTGCACTGGATTGCGCCGGCGTCAGCGATCGTCGCCAAGGCCGCTCCAAGTACGGCGCCAAACGTCCCAAGAAATAGCCTCCAGGCCAAAGGTTTTCCATGTCCCGCAGAGCAGCAGCCCCCCACCGCACCATTCTTCCGGATCCCAAATTCGGCAACGACATGTTGGCCAAATTCATCAACATGGTGATGGAACGCGGCAAGAAATCCGCCGCCGAGAAGATCGTCTATGGCGCGATTGATCGCATCGGCGACAAGAGCGGCAAACCGGGCGGCGAAGCGATTGCTGTGTTGCAACAGGCTCTGGACAACGTCAAGCCCGTGGTCGAGGTCAAATCCCGCCGCGTCGGCGGCGCCACCTACCAGGTGCCCGTCGAAGTGCGCGCCAACCGCCGTCAGACCCTCGCGATGCGCTGGGTGATCGAAGCGGCAACGGCCCGCAGCGAAAAATCAATGGCGCATCGGCTGGCGGCGGAATTGATGGAGGCCGCGGAAAATCGCGGCGCCGCCGTGCGCAAGCGTGAGGACACTCACCGCATGGCCGATGCCAACAAGGCGTTTGCGCACTACCGCTGGTAGCGAGCGCGGCGGGCAACCGCTTAAGTGGAAATACTCCGGTCCGGCCTTATATAGAGAGTCTCGGACGGGGTCGCTTCGACCCCGTGAAAAGTTGGCGCGCTAGCGCCTGAACAAGGCGCGCAGCGCCTAGGAAGATCTGATCGTGGCACGCACTACGCCCATAGAGCGCTACCGAAACATCGGTATCTCCGCTCATATCGACGCGGGGAAGACCACCGCGACGGAGCGTATTTTGTTTTACACCGGCGTGTCCCACAAGATCGGCGAAGTCCATGACGGCGCAGCCGTCATGGATTACATGGAACAGGAGCAGGAGCGCGGCATCACCATCACGGCGGCAGCGACCACGTGCTTTTGGAAGGGAATGGACAAGGGATTTCCCGAACATCGCATCAACATCATCGATACCCCGGGGCACGTTGACTTCACCATCGAAGTGGAGCGCAGCTTGCGGGTGCTGGATTCCGCGGTTGCCGTTTACTGCGCGGTCTCCGGTGTGCAGCCGCAGTCCGAGACCGTGTGGCGCCAGATGAACAAGTACGGCGTGCCGCGAGTGGCTTTCGTGAACAAGATGGACCGCGCCGGCGCAAATTTTCTGCGCTGCGTCGAGCAGATCCGCACGCGTCTGCGCGGCAACCCGGTGCCCATTCAATTGCCCATCGGCGCCGAGGACGGTTTTGTCGGCGTGGTCGACCTCGTCAAGATGAAGGCGATCTGGTGGGATGACGAGACCCAGGGGATGAAGTTCGAGTACCGCGAGATTCCGGCCGACATGCGCAAGGACTGCGAGACATGGCGCGCCAAGATGATCGAGGCGGCGGCGGAGGGCGACGAGACCCTGCTCACCAAGTACCTGGAGACCGGCTCCCTGAGCGACATCGAGATCAAAAAGGGCCTGCGCGCGCGCGCGCTGAAGAACGAGATCTGCCTGGTGACCTGCGGTTCGGCCTTCAAGAACAAGGGCGTGCAGGCCGTGCTCGATGCCATCGTCGAATACATGCCCTCGCCGACGGAAGTGCCGTCCGTCAAGGGCCAGAGCGAGAGCGGCGAACCCATGACCCGCAAGGCCGATGATGCCGAACCGTTCGCGGCGCTGGCGTTCAAGATATTGAACGATCCGTTCGTGGGCAATCTCACGTTCTTCCGGGTCTATTCGGGCACGCTCAATTCAGGCGATCAAGTGTTCGTTCCCAGTCGCAATCGCAATGAGCGTATCGGCCGCCTGCTGCAGATGCATGCCAGCGATCGCTCGGAAATCAAAGAAGTGCACGCCGGCGACATCGCCGCCGCCGTGGGTTTGAAGGACGTCACCACCGGCGACACTCTTTCGGATCTGAACAAGGTCATCATTTTGGAAAAGATGGAGTTCCCGGAGCCCGTGATCTCCGTGGCCGTGGAACCGAAAACCAAGGTCGACCAGGAAAAAATGGGTTTCGCCCTGCAGCGTCTGGCGAAGGAGGATCCATCCTTTCGCGTGCACACCGATCCTGAGTCCGGGCAGACCATCATCGAAGGCATGGGCGAGCTGCATCTGGAAATCATCGTCGACCGCATGAAGCGCGAGTTCAAGGTGGAAGCGAATGTCGGCAAGCCGCAGGTCGCGTATCGCGAAACCATTCGCAGCACCGTGGAGTCGGAGGGTAAATTCGTGCGCCAATCGGGCGGCCGCGGTCAATACGGCCACGTGTGGCTAAAAATAGAACCGCTGCCCTCGGGCAAGGGCTACGAGTTCGTCAACGGCATCGTCGGCGGCGCGATTCCACGCGAATTCATTCCGGCCGTCGACAAGGGCATCCAGGAAGCGGTGCAAACCGGCGTGATCGCGGGTTATCCCATCGTCGATGTGAAAGTGACGGTTTTCGACGGCTCCTATCACGATGTGGACTCGAACGAGATGGCCTTCAAGATAGCGGGCTCGATAGGCTTCAAGGAAGGCTTCCGCAAGGCCAAGCCGGTGTTGCTCGAGCCCATCATGAAGGTCGAAGTGGTGACGCCGGAGGATTATTACGGCGACATCGTCGGCGATCTGAATCGCCGCCGCGGCCAGATCGTCGGTATGGAGGAATCGCCATCCGGAAAAGTCGTCACCGCCGAGGTGCCGCTCGCCGAAATGTTCCAGTATTCGACCTCGATGCGCTCCATGAGCCAGGGTCGCGCGAACTACACGATGGAGTTCGCGAAGTACATGGAAGTCCCGACCAATGTCGCGGACGTCGTCATGAAGAAAGCGTCTTAAGATCCCAAACGCATTTTAATTTTACGAGGTACTTGCCGTGTCGAAGGGGAAGTTTGAGCGAACGAAGCCGCACGTGAACGTGGGGACGATTGGGCATGTGGATCATGGCAAGACGACCTTGACGGCGGCCTTGACGAAGGTGATGG
>Ga0210399_10000763_pt1 | contig 25270 bp, 24 predicted proteins | sample IncBWC14MmetaG_FD_150865 | JGI IMG/M metagenome (GOLD analysis project Ga0210399, IMG submission 150865) | Forest soil microbial communities from Barre Woods Harvard Forest LTER site, Petersham, Massachusetts, United States - Inc-BW-C-14-M | ecosystem: Environmental > Terrestrial > Soil >... | reverse complement strand
AAGGTCTCTTGTGTACGTCGGCTTTGGCAGAATGTGCGAACGGGCGACTGCTTCCAACAGCCGCCCGTCGCCAGATCTGAGCCCGTAGGTCTCCAAGGCGTGAAGCCTGTAGCGGAGCGAGGGACAGATCCGGTGTCTTCCTAAACCCGAACAGTTGCATGGGCCTTGAGCCCGCACGAGCAAGGAAGGGAGCTGGAGGATGGCACAGAACGGCACGATTGTCGGCATCGATGTTGCCAAAGGGAAGATCGATGCGGCGATACGGTTTGGCGCGGAAGCGTCTTTTGCCAACAGCGCCGAGGGGCATCGCGAGCTGCTGGCCTGGCTGAACGAGCACGGCGTTTGCAAAGCGGTGATGGAGGCCAGCGGTGGCTATGAGAAGAGCTGGGCGAGGTTGCTGCGCGGGGCCGCCGTGGAGGTGGTGATCGCCGATCCCAATCGGGTGCGCCACTTCGCCAAATCGGCGGGGCAGCTGGCCAAGAACGATCCGATCGATGCGCGCATGATCGCCTGGTTCGGCGCGGTGTTCGGCCAGGCATCCGGACAGCCTCATGACGAAGAGCGCCAGGAACTCGACCAGATAGTCACGGCGCGGCTGGGCATCGTGCGGCTGAAGGAGCAGATCGAAAGCTGGCGCGAGCATGAGCAGCCCAAGGCCGTGCAAAAGGCCCAGCAGGCGCTGCTCAAGGCCGTGGCCCTTCAACTGGCCAAGCTGGAAACCATCATTGCCGCCAAGATCGACAAGACCGAGCGCTTCGCCCAACGCGCCGAGATCATCCAGAGCGTGCCAGGCCTGGCCGGGACTGCCGCGGCAGGCCTCATCGCCTTCCTGCCAGAGCTCGGCCTCGTCGATCGCCAGGCCGCTGCGGCCTTGCTCGGAGTGGCTCCCTTCGACGCTGACAGCGGTCAGCGCCATGGTCCACGCCACATCCAGGGAGGACGGCACAAGCTGCGAAAGCTCCTGTTCATGCCAATTCTGAGCGCAGCGACCCAGCACAATCCGGTGCTCAAGGCTTGCTACCAACGCCTCATCGCCAAGGGCAAGAAAGCCAAGGTCGCCCTCATCGCCTGCATGCGCAAGCTGATCGGCATCCTCAACACCATGCTGGCGCGCGGCGCGAAATGGGATCCAGCCAAGCACGCCGTCGCCTAACTCACTGTCGGCGCCTCGCCGACAACAGTACAGTTGCTCCGCTCCGCGCTTCGCGCTCCGGTCGAGACGACGGAATAGGGTGAGGCTAATTCGTGGCTGGGCCGAGTTTGTCTCTGGCAAATGCGCTTTGCGGAATGGTTGACAGGATCGACCGACGTTCCTAATACTTAACTCAAAGGTTAAGTAATTCGATGCGGGCCCCGGCATGCTGAAAATCCTCGCCATCGTCGTCGTGGTCGTCCTGGTCGTGGTCGCGGGCATCCTGGTCTATGCTGCGACCCGGCCGGACTCCTTCCGTGTCCAGCGCTCGGTCAGTATCAAGGCGGCGCCGCAGAAAATCTTCCCGCTGATCGACGATCTCAAGGCATGGGCCGGCTGGTCGCCCTACGAAAAGAAGGACCCGGCGATGCAGCGGTCCTTCGGCCCGATCACGGTCGGCAAGGGCGCCACCTACCAATGGGAGGGCAACAAGAATGTCGGCGAGGGACGCATGGAGATCCTCGAAGCCACCCCGCCGAACAAGGTCCTGATCAAGCTCGATTTCCTCAAGCCGTTCGAGGCGCACAATATGGCCGAGTTCACCCTGGAACCCAAAGGCGACACGACGCTGGCCACCTGGGCAATCTACGGTCCGAGCACCTTCGTCACCAAGGTGATGGGTCTCTTCATCGACATGGACAGCATGATCGGCAAGGACTTCGAAGCAGGCCTCGCCGACCTCAAGGCTGCGGCCGAAAAGCAGTAACCCGATTGTTGGAGTAAGCGATGAGCGACGGGAAACGTCCCCGCATGCCGCTGCTGCTGTTGTTCCTGGCCGCGGTGCCGTTCGCCGGCCTGGCGCAATCGACGCCGCCGCCCGATCTGCCGCCGGGGGTGTACAGGGGCGAGCCCGACTACAGGCAGGCGACCGCCGGCACTTACGCGCTCGATCCCGACCATGCCGCGGTGATCGCGCGCGTGTCGCATCTCGGCTACTCCTACAGCATCTTCCGCTTCGAGCGCCTCAGCGCGAGCCTGGCCTGGGATCCCGCCAACACCGCTGGCGGCGCGCTGTCGGCCAAGGTCGAGACGGCGTCGATCACCTCCAACGTCAAAGGCTTCGGCGAGCAGCTGGCGGGCGATGAGTTCCTGAAAGCGAAGTCTTTCCCCGAAGCGACCTTCGTCTCGACGGCGTTCCGTCAAACCAGCGCGCAGAGCGGCAAGGTCGACGGCCGGCTCAGCCTGATGGGCAAGACCCGTCCGGTGACCTTCGATGTCGAGCTGGTGGGCGCCGGCAAGGGCTTCGCCGGGCAGCCGCGCATGGGCATGACCGCCCGCACCCGCATCAACCCCGTCGATTTCGGCCTGCCGCCGCTGCTGGGCGACGCGATCGAGATCGCGGTCGACGCCGAATTCCAGAGGAACCCATGAACCTTGCTGCCAAATCGGTCACCGACGAGCTCTTCCTGACCCGCGACATCGCAGCGCCTCGCGAGCGCGTATTCGCCGCCTGGACCGACGCCCGGCAGGCCTCCCGCTGGTGGGCGCCGCACGACTGCACGCCGCTGTCTTGCGAGATGGATGTGCGCCCGGGCGGCGCCTGGCGCCGCCGCATGCGCGCTCGCGACGGAACCGTCGTCACCAAGTGGGGTGTCTATCGCGAGGTCACGGCACCCGAACGACTCGTCTTCACCTATCGGACCGAGAGTGCGGGCGTCAGCGATGCCGAGACCCTGGTGACGGTGACCTTCGCCGACCTCGGGAACCGCACGCGGCTCACGCTGCGGCATACCGCCTTCGAAACCGACGCCGCGCGCCTCGACCACCAGGGAGGCTGGACCGGCGCCCTGGAGCGCCTGGCGACGTTCGTCGCGACGGAGGGAGCAGCGCCATGAGCAAGACCCAGGCGCGATCGGCGCGCCTGCACGATGCCCTAGCCGCGCACGTCTCGCAGGGCGCCATGCCCGGCCTGGTGGCGCTGGTGAGCCGGCGCGGCGAGACCCGGGTCGAGGCGATCGGCCGGCAGTCGTTCGAGGGCGACTCTCCGATGCGGCGCGACACGATCTTCCGCATTGCCTCCATGACCAAGCCGATCACGGCGGCGGCGACCCTGATCCTGGTCGAGCAGTGCAAGCTCCGGCTCGACGATCCGGTCGACGATCTTTTGCCCGAGCTCGCCAACCGCCGCGTGCTCAAGAGCCTCGAAGGGCCGGTCGACGACACGGTGCCGGCGAAGCGTCCGGTCAGCGCGCGCGATCTTCTGACCTTCACCTTCGGGCTGGGCGCGGTGATGGTCTGGCCGCCCAGGCATCCGATCCAGAAGGCGATGGCGGAGGCGGGCCTGGCGCCCGGTCCGTTTCAGCCCGATTTATCGGCCGACGACTTCATGAAGCGGCTGGGCAGCGTGCCGTTGATTTATCAGCCCGGCGAGCGCTGGCTCTATCACACCGGCGCCGACGTGTTGGGCGTGCTGATCGCACGGGCGTCGGGCCAGTCCTTCGGCGATTTCCTGCGCGACCACCTGTTCGAGCCGCTCGGCATGCGCGACACCGGCTTCCAGGTGCCGGCGGACAAGATCGGGCGGCTGGCCAGCGCCTATATGATGGACCCGCAGAAGAAGGCGCTCACCTTCTTCGACGACGCCCGCAACAGCCGCTGGAGCAAGCCGCCATCCTTTGCCGCCGGCGGCTCGGGCCTGGTCTCGACCGTCGACGACTTTTTCGCCTTCTACCGCATGTTGCTGAATAAAGGTGTCCATGGGGGTCTGCACGGGCGCGACCGCATCCTGTCGCGGCCTGCCGTCGCGCTCATGACGTCGGACCAGCTCACCGCCGAACAGCGGCAGAGCGCCGAATTGTTCTTCGGTCCCGGCGCGAGCTGGGGCATGGGCGGCGCCGTCGTCACGCGCCGCACGGATCTCTTCGCCACCCCCGGCCGTTATGGCTGGGACGGCGGTTACGGCACCTCGGGTCATCTCGATCCGGCCGAGGACATGGTCGGCATCCTGATGACCCAGCGCATGATGGAGTCGCCGCAGCCGCCGCGCGTGTTCAGCGATTTCTGGACTTCGGCCTACCAATCCATCGACGACTGACCCGGGAGACAGCCATGAACGTACAGCCTTACGTGTTCTTCGACGGCAGATGCGAGGAAGCGCTGGAATTCTACAAGGGTGCGCTGGGCGCCAAGGTCGACATGATGATGCGCTTCAGCGAAAGCCCCGAGAAGCCGCAGCCCGGCATGGTGCCGCCGGGCTCCGAGAACAAGGTGATGCACGCCGCCTTCAAGGTCGGCGACACCCAGATCATGGCGTCCGACGGCCACTGTGCGGGCAAGCCGTCCTTCCAGGGCTTCGCGCTCACCATCAACGCGGCCAACGACGCCGAGGCCGACAAGCTGTTCAACGCCGTGGGCAGGGGCGGCCAGGTCCAGATGCCGCTCGGCAAGACCTTCTTCGCCTCGCGCTTCGGCATGGTGACCGACAAGTTCGGCGTGCTGTGGATGGTGCTGGCCGGCTCTTGAGCGTCAATTACCGGGAGCCCGAATGTGGCGATGCGGTGTCCTAACCTTCGATATCGGCGGACACCAATTGAGCCTATAGCTCCCGGCATGACAAACCCATCACTGACCATCGAAGAGCTTGCGGCGTTGCGAAGCATCGACGGCAGCATCTTGCAGCGTCGCCCGTCACCGGAAATGGAAATCAGGCTACGCGGTCTCGGCCTGATCCAGCGGGACGGCATGTCGAGATTGCCGGTACGAACCGCCGAGGGTGATGCCCTCATTAAGGCCGGTCGAACACCGGTCGCCTGAAGCGAGCTCTCGTCGTCAGGCGCGATCCACGTTGGCACTGCGCAGCGGCACGCCGAATTCGCGGCGGCAGACCTCGGCCAGCACCGCGACGCCCTGCTTGATGGTCTCGGGCTCGGGATTGGCGAAGCAGAGGCGCAGCCGGCAGCGGGCATGGTCCTTGTTGGTCGACCATTCCGGCCCGGGGTTTAGCGACACGCCAGCAGCGAGCGCCGCCTGCGCGAGCTTCACCGTGTCGACGTTGTCGGGCAGCTTGATCCAGAGATAGATGCCGCCGGCCGGGTCGCCGAACTCGGCGGCGGTGCCGAACTGCTCGGCCAGCGCCTCGCGCAGGGTCCGCAGCTTGGCCGCCAGCGTCCTGGAAAGCCTGGGCACGTGCTCGGCGAAGTGCTGCTTGCAGAACTCGGCCAGCACCATCTGCTCCAGCGCGCCCGAGCCCGCGTCCTGCTTCAGCGCCAGGATGCGCGCCAGGACCTCCCACTTGGCGACGATGTAGCCGACCCGCAGCGCCGGCGCGATCGACTTGGAGAACGAGCCGATATGGATCACGCCCTCGCCGCCCGCCATGGCGTAGAGCGAGCGCGGCCGCTTGCCGTCCCAGATCAGGTCGGAATAGCACTCGTCCTCGAAGATCATGACGCCGTATGCGGCGGCGATCTTCAGGAGCTCGGCGCGGCGGGCCTCGCCCATGATGGCGCCGGTCGGATTCTGCACCGTCGGGATGGTGTAGAGGTACTTGGGCTTGATGCCCTTGTTCTTCAGCTCCTCGAGCTTCTGCTTCAGCAGGTCGAGCCGCAGCCCTTCCTCGTCGAGCGGAATGCCGATCGTGTTGATGCCGAGCTTGGCGAGCTTGGTCAGCGCCCCGGCATAGGTCTCCTGCTCGATCAGCACCGTGTCGCCCTTGGCGAGCAGCAGGCTGTTCACCAGCTCGAGGCCCTGCATCGAGCCCGAGGTGATCAGGATCTCGTCGGGCGAACAGTCGATGCCGGCATGGCCCTTGAGCTTGCCGGCCAGGAACTCGCGCAGCGGCCGGTAGCCGAGCGGCCCGCTGTTCAGCCCGTAGGTCGCAAGCGAAGCGCCCTCGCGCCTCAGCACCGCCGTGGCTGCCGCGATCAGGGCGTCGACCGGCACGTGCTTGGCGTCGTTGTGGCCGCCGATGAAATTGTATTTCGGGAAGCCGTTCCATTTGATGGCAGGCGGCGGGGTGCCGGGCGCCAGCAGCGGCGCGAAGTCGAATGGGGCGGTCATGGCGTTTCCTCGGGCGTTTCTTGGTGCCCAAACGCTGGGCCAAGAACCGCCGATCCGCAACAGGTTTAGCCGTTTCATTCCTCCCGACGAAGTGAGAGGGCCTCTGAGCGGAAGAAAAAAGTAAAGAGTGACTACGCCACCGCCCTGAACGAATGGGCGTTCGCGAGGTCCCAGGGCAGCCGCCAGCGCGGGTTGCCCGAGCCGGCCACGAGCTCGCCCTCGGCCAGCGAGGGGTACATGTCGGCGAAGGTGGCGACCTGGCTGGGCGAGATGCGGCGCGAGATGTGGATCGGCTTGAACTCGCGGGGATGATCGAAGCCCGCCGCCGCGGTCATTTCGGCCAGCTCGTGCAGGGTGGCGCGGTGGAAGTTGGCGACCCGCTCGATCTTGTCGGGCACGACCAGCGCGCGCTGGCGGGTCGGGTCCTGGGTGGCGACGCCGGTCGGGCAGCGGTCGGTGTGGCAGGATTCCGACTGGATGCAGCCCACGGCGAACATGAAGCCGCGCGCCGCGTTGCACCAGTCGGCGCCCAGCGCCATGGCGCGGATGATGTCGAAGGCGGTGATGACCTTGCCGGCGACGCCGAGCTTGATGCGCCCGCGCGCGCCGATGCCGACCAGGGCGTTGTGCACGAAGTAGAGGCCCTGGCGCATCGGCTTGCCGATATGGTCGATGAATTCCATCGGTGCGGCGCCGGTGCCGCCCTCCTTGCCGTCGACGACGATGAAGTCGGGATAGAGGCCGGTCTCCAGCATCGCCTTGCAGATCGCCAGGAACTCCCACTCGTGGCCGATGCAGAGCTTGAAGCCGGCCGGCTTGCCGCCTGAGAGACGGCGCATCTCGGCGATGAAGCGCATCATCTCGACCGGCGTCGTGAAGGCCGAATGGTGCGACGGCGAGATGCAATCCTCGCCCATCGGCACGCCGCGCGTCAGCGCGATCTCGCGGCTGACCTTGGGCGCCGGCAGCACGCCGCCATGGCCCGGCTTGGCGCCCTGGCTGAGCTTCAGCTCGACCATCTTGACCTGCGGATTGGTGGCGCCCGCGGCGAACTTCTCGGGCGAGAAGGTGCCGTCGGGATTGCGCGCGCCGAAGTAGCCCGAGCCGAGCTCCCAGATGATGTCGCCGCCATTCTCGCGATGGTGGGGGCTGTAGCCGCCTTCGCCGGTGTCGTGCGCGAAGCCGCCCTTCCTGGCGCCACCGTTCAGCGCCCGGATGGCGTTGGCGCTGAGCGCGCCGAAGCTCATCGCCGAGATGTTGAGCACCGAGGCCGAGTAGGGCTGAGTGCACTCGGTATCGCCGATCATGATGCGGAACGGTTCCTTGGCGACCGGCCGCGGCGCGATCGAATGGGCCATCCACTCGTAGCCGTCGCTGTAGACGTCGTAGTGGGTGCCGAACGGTCGCACGTCGAGCGCCATCTTGGCGCGCTGATAGGCCACCGCACGGCGGTCGCGGCTGAACGGCATGCCGTCCTTGTCGCCCTCGAAGAAGTACTGGCGGAGCTCCGGACGGATGCCTTCGAAGATGAAGCGGAAGTGCGCCAGGATCGGGTAGTTGCGCAGGACCGAGTGGGATTTCTGGAAGAGGTCGATCGTGCCGACGATAGCGAGGAAGAGGGCGACGCTGAAGCCGATCGCCAGCAGGATCGACTGCTGATCGACCGCCAGGGCGACGGCGAAACCCACCGTCGACAGCATCGCCAGGGTGTACGCGATGAAGCGCGGGGTGAGGGGCAGCAGCAGGGGCGACATCACATCCTCACTTTGGTCGAACCGACCCCGACGGTGCCTGGTACCAGTTCACGGGTGTCACGATCATGACGCCGTGGGTTCACCCTGGCGGACCTCCCCGACCCGCCGAGGATAGCGCGTTATTTCCTCCGTCCGCTGCGGGAAATCGCCTGCAGTGCCTTCAGGTGGGAGGCGGTGGCCGACAGCGCCTTGCGCTCGATGGCGCGGTAATGGCGGATCAGCTCGAGGCCGCGCGGCGTCAGCACCGCGCCGCCGCCGGTCTTGCCACCGGTCTGCGCCGAGACCAGAGGCTCGGTGAAGCTCTGGTTGATCTCCGCCACCAGCTCCCAGGCGCGCTTGTAGGACATGTTCATCGAACGTCCGGCGGCCGAGATCGACCCTTCGCTGGCGATGCGTTCGAGCAGCGCCACCTTGCCCGGGCCGAGCCGGCCCTCCTGGTCGAAATCGATGCGGATGCTAAGACGCGGCATCGCGGGTCTCCCAAGGTACGCTCTGTTGCGACAAACGCGCCTCCTCAGGGTGAGGCTGTGCGCTTAGGGATGTTCGGGCCATGGTCTAGCTACGCTCGAACGAAACGCTCTTGATCACCGCATAGACCGGCCGTCCCGGCGCCAGCGCCAGGCGCTGCACCGACTTGGCGGTGAGCCGCGCCGTCAGGTTGGCGCCGTTGCAATCGAGGCGAACGTCGGCCTGCGCGCCGCCGGCGCTGGGCGTGATCGACACGATGCGGCCCGCCAGGACGTTCAGCGCGCTGATCTGCTCGGGCGGCTTGAGCGACAGCATCACGTCGCGGCCGCGGATATAGGCGCGGACGGCGCTGCCTGGCGGGGCGCTGAGCTGCGGCACCTGCAGCTCGCCCGCGGCCGTGGCCAGCACCGAGAGCTGGAAGGCCGCGTCGTGGCGCGCCACCGTTGCGGCGAGCACGCTGCCGCCCTCGCCGGCCTCGGCTTGCGAGAGGATGTCGGCCACCGGCCCGACGGCCGTCACCTGGCCTTCGCTCAGGATCACGACCGTGGTCGCCAGGCGCGCCACCTCGGCCACCGAATGGCTGACATAGAGGATCGGCACGCCCGCTTCATCGCGCAGCCGTTCGATGTAGGGCAGGATCTCCGCCCGCCGCGCCTCGTCGAGCGAGGCCAGCGGCTCGTCCATCAGCAAGGCCCGCGGCTGGGCGAGCAGGGCGCGGCCGATGGCGACCCGCTGCGTCTCGCCGCCGGACAGCGAGTCGGGACGCCGCTCGAGCAGGCGGCCGATGCCCAGCAGGTCGACGACCGAGGCAAGGTTGGCCGCCGCTCCGCCGCCGCCCGCGAACCAGCGTCCGTAGAGCAGGTTGCTGCGCACACTGAGATGCGGGAAGAGGCGGCTGTCCTGGAAGACGTAGCCGATGCGGCGCCGATGCTTGGGCACGAAGACGCCGCGCGCGGTGTCGACCAACACCTGGCCGTCGATGGCGATGCGGCCGCGATCGGGCCGGATCAGCCCGCCCACGATGTCGACCAGGGTGGTCTTGCCCGAGCCCGAGCGGCCGAACAGCGCCGTCAGTCCGGGGACTGCCGAGAATCGTGCGCTGAGATGGAAGCTCTCGCGCGCATGGTCGACATCGACCTCCAGGCTCATGCCGCCATCTGCCGGACGCCGATGCGCCGCGCCAGAAGCTCCGAGCCGAGCAGCGCCACCATCGAGAGGGCGATCGACACCAGGGTGAGCCGCATCGCGCCGGCATCGCCGCCGGGGACCTGCGTCAGGGTGTAGATCAGCGACGGCAGGGTCTGTGTCTCGCCCGGGATGTTGGACACGAAGGTGATGGTGGCGCCGAATTCGCCCATCGACTTGGCGAAGCACAGGATGGCGCCGGCGATCACGCCGGGCAGGCAGAGCGGCAGGGTGATGGTGGCGAACACCAGGAACGGATGGGCGCCCAGGGTGCCCGCCGCCGATTCGAGGCGCGTGTCGACCGCCTCGATCGACAGACGAATGGCGCGCACCAGCAGCGGAAAGCCCATCACCGCGCAGGCGAGCGCCGCGCCGGTCCAGCGGAAGGAGAAGACGATGCCGAACTGCTCGTCGAGGAAGGCGCCGATCGGCCCGCGCTTGCCGAACGAGATCAGCAGCAGGTAGCCGGTCACCACCGGCGGCAGGATGAGCGGCAGGTGGACCAGCGTGTCCAAAAGGCTCTTGCCCCAGAATCGTCGGCGCGCCAGCAGCCAGGCGACGGCAATGCCGAACGGCAGGCTGGCCAGGGTCGCCGTGGTGGCGACCAGCAGGCTCAGCCGGACCGCCGTCCATTCCTCGGGCGTCATGTCCCGGTGGCGGACTTCACCAGAACCGTGAAGCCCTGCTTCTCGAACGCCGTGCGCGCCTTGGCGCTGCGCAGGAAGTCGAGGAACGCCGTGGCGTCGACGTTCTTGGAATCCTTGACCAGCGCCGCGGGATAGATGATCGGCGGATGCGAGTCCTCGGGGAAGGCGGCCACGATCTTGACGTTGGGCTCGGCGGCCGCGTCGGTGCTGTAGACGATGCCGAGCGGCGCCTCGCCGCGCGCCACCAGCAGGAGCGCGGCGCGCACGTTCTCGGCCTGCGCCAGGTGATCCTTCACGTCGTTCCAGGCGCCGAGCTTCTCGAGCGCCGCCTTGCCGTACTTGCCGACCGGCACCGAATCGACATTGGCCATGGAAAGCCGGCCGCCGTTCAGCGCCTTGGCGAGATCGGCGCCCTTGATGTCGACGTGCGTGATCTTGGAATCCCTGGGCGCGATCAGCACGATCTTGTTGCCCAGAAGGTTGAAGCGGGTGTCGGCCTTGATCAGGTTCTTGCCAGCCAGGTAGTCCATCCAGTCGAGGTCGGCGGAAATGAACAGGTCGGCCGGTGCACCCTGCTCGATCTGCTTGGCGAGCGCCGAGCTCGCGGCATAGGAGATCTTGGGCGCGGGCTTGCCGGTGTCCGTGGACCAGCCGGTCGCGATCTCGTCGAGGGCGTTCTTCAGGCTGGCCGCGGCGAACACCACCATGTCGTTCTGCGCCTGGGCGATGCCCGGCAGCAACGACAAGGCAAGCGCCAAGCCGAGCCAACTCCGTCTCTTCAACATACCAGCCTCCGTTTCAGGGAGCCGGTATAGTCGACTGCATATAACGTCGCGTCCAGAGCTTGTTTGCAGCGAGGCTGAGCCGGCGGATCGCCACCAATAGCATGACCAGCAGCGAGGCGATCAGCACCTTGTGGGCGGGCCTGAGCCCGATGTCGAAGTCGATGGTGAGATTGGCCATCAGTACGCGGGCCGGATCGATGCCGTTCACCAGCCCGTACCAGGCGGTTTCGAACAGCACGGCGGCCAGGGTGGCGCTGATCGCCAGCACGGCAAGGCCGGTGTAGCGCGTGCGCAGTTTCGCCGGCATCACGCGCCACAGCATCAGCCAGGTAAACAGGCCGGCGGTGAAGGCGGGCTCGCCGATCTTGACCTTGGACTGAATGAAGAAGTGGATGATGGCGATGAAGGCGGCCGGATAGATCAGCCAGTGCAGGCGCTTCCAGTTGCGCCTGAGCCGCTTCTGCCAGCCGTCGGTCGAGGTGACGGCCAGCGCCACCAGCGCCAGCAGCGCCACGAAGCCGATGGTGAGATAGAAGCGCTTGGCGATCTCCGTGGCGACCACGATCAGGTTCCATTTCTGGTCGAGCACGTAGATCAGGAAGTGCGCCCCGGCATAGCACGCGGCCGCCACGCCGATGCGCCGGCGGATGTGGATCAGCGGCATCCAGTCGAACAGCGCGCGCGCCGGCGTCATGGCCAGCGACAGCATCAGGAAGATGACGGCCCAGTCGCCGGTGGCATGGGTCGCCGCGGTTACGGGCCGCGGCTCCAGCCCACCCGTGTACCAGCGCCAGGCGAGCTCCACCGCCGGCAGGCAAAGCCCGATCAGCGTGGCGAGACGCAGCCAGAAGATTTTTTGTCTTGCGGTCACGGCGCCAAGCTACGCGAACCGCCGATCAACGGAAGGTCAAACTTGCGTCATCCAGGCGCGGCGTCCCGTCTCATTGGACGCGGCGTGCCCATTCCAAGCCCATCTGTCATCCTGAGCGAAGCGAAGGATCTCATGCCCGTGGCAAGCGACGATGAGGTCCTTCGCTGCGCTCAGGACGACAATGGCGCCTCATCTCTGATTGCCGAACAGCAGCCGGTACGTGCCGATGGTCGGCGCCACCGAAACGCCGAAAGTCTTCAGGTTCGCCAGGGTGAACGTCACCCGGGCCGCCGCGCCCACGGCGCCGGCCTCGCCGCCCTCCAGCAGCACGACCCATTCGGCTTCGTCGGCCTTGGGATGATCCATGCTCTTGTCCTGCAGCGGCGCATTGGCGACCTCGGGGTCGTTCTCGCCCGCTGCAGCGCCCACCACGCCGGGCCGCGCGATGGCCTTGGGTAGGGCGGTCTCCTTCAGCCAGGCCATCAGCGCCCGGCGCTTGTGCGGATCAGGTGCGAATTTCACGGCAGCGATGGCACCGCCTATGCCGTGCGTCAGGTCGACCTGCATGCGCAGGGTCATGCGGTTGAACTGGGTGAAACGGGCCATCACCGCCTGCGTCCATGGCGTCTGGTTGGCCAGCAAGGCGAGATAGCCCGGCCTGGCGAGATCGCCGACCGTGTCGCATTCGTAGGTCGCGAGATATTTCGGCGTGCCGCGCACCGCGACGTAGCGGCGGGCGCGGCGGAATCCCGGCAGGTTGACCCTCTCGTCGATGTGCTCGCGATTGTACCATTCGTTGAAATCGCGTTCGTCGCGCGCCTTCACCTCGTTGAAGACGATCAGCATTCCCTTGCCGTGCAGAGGCATGGTTCCTTCCTTCTCCCTGGTCGGTCCATCATACGACAACTGGACCGGCGCTTTGACAGCACTGCTGGCATTGCGATGGCAAGCCCCCCAACGGGTGGTAGGTTGTGGCGTATTCCGGCCAAGGAGAGGAAACACCATGAAAATCGCCAAGATAGAGGATCTGCATTGCAACGCTGGCTGGCGCGACTTCTCGTTTGTGAAGATCACCACCGACGACGGGCTGGTCGGCTGGTCGGAATACAATGAAGGCTACGGCAGCGCCGGCCTCACCGCCGTCATCCGCCGCATGGCCCAGAGCCTGATCGGCCAGGATCCGCGGCCGATCGAGCGCATCATGACGACCTTCTATGCCGTCACGCGTCAGGCGCCGGGCGGCATGAACCAGCAGGCCATGGCCGCCATCGAGAACGCGCTGGTGGACGTCAAGGCCAAGGCGCTGGGCGTGCCGGTCCATGAATTGTTCGGCGGCCCGGTGCGCGATCGCCTGCCGCTCTACTGGTCGCATTGCGGCTCCTACCGCTTCAGCAACGCCCAGGTGATGGGCGTCGAGCCGGTGCGCTCGCTCGACGACCTGGTGAAGCTGGGCAAGCACGTGAAGGAGCGCGGCTTCAAGGCGCTCAAGACCAACATCTTCCGCTTCGACCAGAAGCCGCCCTACATGCACCAGCCGGGCTTCGCGCGCGGCCCGGGCTATCCCGAGCTCAATCCCGACGGCGCGGTGCTGGGGGCGATCTCCGACGGGCTGGCGGCGTTCCGCGACGGCGCCGGCCACGACATGGGCATCCTGCTCGATTCGAACTTCAACTTCAAAACCGAGGGCTACATCAAGGTCGCGCGCGTCTGCGAGCCCTACAATCTTTTCTGGCTGGAGATCGATTCCTACGATCCCGAGGGCCTGCGCCTGATCCGCGACCGCGCCTCGATGCCGATCGCCTCCTGCGAATCGCTGTTCGGCCGCCGCCAGTTCCGGCCGTTCTTCGAGAACCGCTCGATCGACGTGTCGATCATCGACGTGCCGTGGAACGGCCTGATGGAATCGCTCAAGATCGCCGCCATGGCCGAGGCCTACGAGATCAACTGCGCGCCGCACAATTTCTACGGCCACATGTCGACCCTGATGAGCGCCAACCTGTGCGCCGCCATGCCCAACTTCCGCATCATGGAAATCGATATCGACGACGTGCCGTGGAAGGACGATCTGGTCACGCATCCACCGGTCATCCAGAATGGCGAGCTGATCGTGCCGACCCGGCCCGGTTGGGGCGCCGACATCAACGAGGAAGCGGTGCGGGCACATCCGCCCAAGAATCCGCATCCCTGAGCATTTCCTGAAATCGGAGGAGACAACATGGTCTACGAGCTTCGCTGCTATACCCTGGCGCCCGGCAAGATGCCGGACTATCTCAAGGCCGCCGAGACGATCGGCCGGCCCGCGCGGGGCCAGAACTTCGGCGTCAACCACGGCTACTGGACGGCCGAGTTCGGCGCGCTCAACCAGATCTGGCACCTGTGGAAGTACGACAGCTACGAAGAACGCTCGCGGCTGCGGGGCGAGCTCGCCAAGAACAAGGCGTGGACCGAGGGCTACGTGCCCGTGATTCGCCCGTTGATCCAGCGTCAGGACTTGCGGCTCATGAACCCGGTCGTCGACATCCTTCCCGACGACGGCACCACCGGCAACGTCTACGAGCTGCGCATCTACCGCACCGTCCTGGGCGGCGCCCAGCAATACGGCGAGAACTTCAAGAAGGTCCGGGCTGCCCGCGACAAGTACTCGAAGATCTGGGGCGCCTGGACCGGCGAGTTCCCGCAGCCCAACGAGTGGATCCATCTGTGGCGCTACAAGAACCTCGAGGAGCGCTTCAAGGCGCGCGGCGATGCGATGAAGGATCCCGATTGGCAGGCCTATCTCGCCAAGGGCCCGCCGCTCTTGGCCGAGATGCATTCGACCCTGCTGATGCCGACGAACTATTCGCCGCTGAAGTAGGCGTCGCTCTGAGGAGGCGCACAAAGCGCGCTTCTCGCTCATGCTCCTCTCCCCCTTGGGGGAGAGGCTGGGTGAGGGGGTGATGCGGGAGACAGCCTTCGGTTACCCCCTCACCTAACCTCCCCCCAAGGGGGAGGAATATGAAGGGCGTGGATCGGCCGCCTGTGTGTGCGTGTGTTGCTTGCGGAGGTAGTTGATGGACGCGTTCGACGACACCAGCCTCGCCTTGATGAAATTCGGTGTCGGCCAGCCGGTGCCGCGCAAGGAAGACCCGACGCTGTTGCGCGGGCAGGGGCGCTACACCGATGACATCAATCTGCCCGGCCAGGCCTATGCCGTGATGGTGCGCAGTCGAATCGCGCACGGCGTCCTGAAAGGCATCGATGCCCAGGCGGCGTCGGCCCTGCCGGGCGTGCTGGCGATCCTGACCCATGCCGATCTCGATGCGGCAGGCTTCGGGCCGCTCAAATGCCCGATGAACATCCCACAGCGCGACGGCTCGCCGATGAAGACGCCGCCTCGGCCGTCTCTCGCCAAGGGCAAGGTGCGCTTCGTCGGCGAAGCGGTGGCCTGCGTCGTGGCCGAGACGGCGGTGCAGGCCAAGGACGCCGCCGAGGCCGTCGAGCTCGACATCGAGGAGCTGCCCGCGGTCACCTCGCCGGCCGCGGCGCTGAAAGAGGGCGCGCCGCAGCTCCATGCCGAGGCGCCGGGCAACCTGGCGCTCGACTTCCACTACGGCGACGCCGAAGCGGTGAAGAAGGCCTTCGCCGAGGCCGCCCACGTCACCCGGCTCGAGATCGTCTCCAACCGCATCATCGTCAATCCCATGGAGCCGCGTTCGGCGATCGGCGCCTACGATTCCAAGACCGGGCGCTTTCCCCTGCGGGTCGGCTGCCAGGGCGTGATGGGCATGCGCGGCGGCCTGGCCCGGGACGTGCTCGGGCTGCCGCCCGACAGGGTGCGCGTGCTGACCGGCAATGTCGGCGGCTCGTTCGGCATGAAGTCGCAGGTCTATCCCGAGTACGGCCCGCTCTTGCTGGCGAGCAAGACCCTCGGCCGGCCAGTGAAATGGACCGACGAGCGCTCCGAGAGCTTTTTGAGCGACCATCACGGCCGCGATCACCAGCGCGTGGCCGAGCTGGCGCTCGACAAGGACGGCAAGTTCCTGGCCGTGCGGCTCACCGGCACCGGCAACGCCGGCGCCTACATCTATCCGCCGATGCCCGCGACCACCAACGCGGTGAAGAACGTCATCGACGTCTACCGCACGCCCGCGATGGAGGTGAACTCCAAGGTCGTGTTCACCAACACCACGCCGATCGGCGCCTATCGCGGCGCCGGCCGGCCCGAGGGCAACTATTACATGGAGCGCCTGATCGACACGGCGGCGCGCGAGATGGGCATCGACCGGGTCGAGCTGCGGCGGCGCAACCACATCGCGCCCGGGCAGATGCCCTACAAGGCGCCGTCGGGCATGAACTACGATTCGGGCGAGTTCACCACCGTGCTCGACAAGGCGCTTTTGGCCGCCGACTGGCAGGGCTTCGACAAGCGCAGGAAAGAGAGCGCGGCCCGCAACAAGCTGCGCGGCCGCGGCATCGGCTCCTATCTCGAGGTGACGGGACCGCCGGCCAAGGAGTATGGCGGCATCCGCTTCGAGGCAGACGGCAAGATCACCATGCTGAGCGGCACGCTCGATTACGGGCAAGGCCACGCCACGCCCTTCGCCCAGGTGCTGAGCGACAAGCTCGGCATCCCGTTCGAGCGCTTCCAGTTGCTGCAGGGCGATTCCGACCAGCTCAAGGTGGGCGGCGGCACAGGCGGCTCGAAGTCGGCGCTGGTCGCCAGCCAGGCCTTCCTCGAGGCCGGCGACAAGCTGATCGAGCAGGGCAAGCAGATCGCGGCCCATGTGCTGGAGGCTTCGGCCGTCGACATCGAGTTCGCGCGCGGCCGCTTCACCATCGCCGGCACCGACCGCGGCGTCAGCATCCTCGAGCTCGCCGACAAGCTGCGCTCGGGCCTCAGCCTGCCGGCCGACGTGCCGCCGTCGCTCGACGTCAGCCACATCTCCGACAATCCACCCTTCTCGTTCCCCAATGGCTGCCATGTCGCCGAGGTCGAGATCGATCGCGACACCGGGCAGATCGAGGTGGTGCGCTATTTCATGGTCAACGACTTCGGCACGGTCATCAATCCGATGCTGACCGCGGGCCAGGCGCATGGCGGCGTCATCCAGGGCATCGGCCAGGCGCTGATGGAGCGCACCGTCTACGATCCGCAGGGCCAGCCGGTCACCGGCTCCTACATGGACTACGCCCTGCCGCGCGCCTCGGACGCGCCGGACTTCTCGATCGAGAACCATTCCGTGCCGTGCAAGACCAACCTCCTGGGCGTCAAGGGCTGCGGCGAGGCGGGCTGCGCCGGCGCGCTGCCCTCGGTGATGAACGCCGTGGTCGACGCCTTGAGCGAGGTCGGAGTCACCCACATCGACATGCCGGTGACGCCGGAGAAGGTGTGGCGGGTGTTGAACGGCTCGTAGCTGGGGGCGCGCGACTCTAGTCGCGCGTCTTTGTCGATATCAGCGAAGATCGCGCCACTGGAGTGGCGCGCCCCCAGCTTACGCCGGCAGCTCGTAACCGATCTTCGATTCGATCTCGATGGTCTTCTTCACCGCGGGCCGCGCCATCATGCGCGTGTAGTGGGCCTCGATGTTGGGGAATTCGCCGGGCGCGGGATTGAGCGAATTGCGGAAGCGCCAGTAGAGCCGGAACAGGTGGATGTCGGCGATCGAGTAGCGGCCGCCCACGGCCCAGTCGTTCTTGCCCAGCCGTTTGTCGGCCAGCGCATAGATCATGCGGGCATGCTCCAGCCCCTGGCGCCGCGCCGGATGGATCGAGGAGGCGATGAACGACATCCAGGAAACGACTTGCGCCTCGGCCTCGATGTCGCCGTCCGGCAGCAGGCCGGCGGCGGGGAAGCGCTTGGCGAGATAGAACAGGATGCCCGCTACTTCGGTCAGCACCCGGCCGTCGATCAGCATCGTCGGCACCTTGCCTTCGGGATTGATGGCCAGAAAGGCGGGCTGGCGCATATCCTTCTTCTTGAACGACATCGGCTTGCCCTCGAACGGCGCCCCGACCTCATGCAGGGCGATATGCGGCGCCATCGAGCTGGCTCCGGGGGCAAAATACAAAGTGAGCATTGCGGTCCTCCCTCGGGATGATCATGAATCAACCATCTGGCCAAAAGATACCCTCGATTCTGCGGGATTCCTTGGCTTGCGGCGGTGAATCGGTCGATCCCCCATCGCCATCGTCCATGGCATGGGACTTGCGTCGATTTTCACCTAGTCCGCGTTTCAGTGGAGGGCGAGGCGTGGCGCACCAGAAGCAACGTCGGATGATGCATCTCGGGGCCTTCGTGCACGAGACCGGTCAGCATGTCGCCGCCTGGCGCCATCCCAAGGCGCATGCCCATTCGGGCGTGAGCTTTGCGCAGGCCGTCGAGGTGGCGCAGACCGCCGAGCGCGGCAAGTTCGACCTCCTCTTCCTGGCCGACAGCGCTTCGGCCAATCTTTCGGCCAATCCCGCCGCGCGCGGTCGCATGGGCAAGGTCGTGCGATTCGAGCCCATGACCATCCTGTCGGCGCTGGCCGCCGTGACCAGGAATCTCGGCCTCGTCGCCACGTCGACCACGACATTCAACGAGCCATACACGCTCGCCCGCCAGTTCGCCTCGCTCGACCAGATCAGCGGCGGGCGCGCCGGCTGGAACCTCGTCACCTCCAACAACGAAGGCGATGCGCTCAACTACAGCCGCGAGGAGCACCTGTCGCATTCCGATCGCTACGAGCGGGCGATCGAGTTCGCCGAGGTCGTGAACGGCCTGTGGGACAGCTGGGACGAAGACGCCTTCGTTCGCGACAAGGAAGCGGGCGTCTTCTTCGATCCGTCGAAGGTCCATGTGCTGAACCACAAGGGCAAGCATTTCCAGGTGCGCGGCCCGCTCAATGTCGCGCGCTCGCCGCAGGGCCGGCCGGTGCTGGTCCAGGCCGGCGCGTCGGGCACCGGCCGCGATGTCGCCGCGCGGCTCGCCGAACTGGCCTTCACCGCGCAGACCACTTTCGAGCAGGCCAGGGAATTCTATGCCGACGTCATGGCGCGTCTGCCGAAGTTCGGCCGCACGCCCGATCAGATGAAGGTGATGCCGGGCTTCTATCCCGTGGTCGCGCCGACGGAATCCGAGGCCAAGGAGAAGTTCGACTACCTTCAATCGCTGATCCAGCCCAGCGTCGGCCTTTCGATCCTCGAGCATACGATCGGCGTGCGCGGCCTCGACAAGTTCCCCCTCGATGGGCCGGTGCCGGAAATGGCCGACACCAACGGCCCGCTCAGCCGTCAGCACCTGCTGCTGGAAGCGGCGCGACGCGACAAGCTCACGCTGTGGGAGCTCTGCCTGCTGAATGCCGGGCCGCGCGGGCATGCCCTCGTCGTCGGCACGCCCGAGCATGTCGCCGACGTGATGGAACACTGGTTCCTGAACGGCGCGGCCGACGGCTTCAACGTCATGCCGGCGTGGCTGCCGGGCTCCCTCGACGATTTCGTCGACATGGTGATCCCGGAACTGCAGCGACGCGGCCTCTTCAGAACGGAGTACGAAGCCATGACCTTGCGCGAGAATCTCGGCCTGCCGGTGCCGGCCAGCCGCTTCCACGCCGCCCCTACGACCGAGGCCGCACAATGAGCGGGCGCGGTCGCGTGCTCCGTCGCCGCGAGATCGGCACCCTGGCGGCGGGCGCCGTTGCCGTCGGCGCCTTGCCGGCGCTGCGCATTCCGTCGGCCAGCGCCGCCGACGCCTCGACGTTCGTGAGCGGCTTCGGCCTGCCGCTCAATCTCGATCCGCACCAGGTCTACGACGTGCCGATGCAGTCGATGATGCTGAACGCCTACGACAATCTCTATCGCTACCAGGGCGATCCGCCGAAGATCGTGCCGTGGCTGGCCGAGAGTCACACCGTGTCCGACGACGGCCTCGACTGGGAATTCAAGCTGCGGCCCGGCCTGAAATTCCACGACGGCAGCCCGCTCACCGCCGAGGACGTGGTCTACAGTTTCCGCCGCGTGCTGGCGCTGGCGCTGGCGCCGGCCGGCGCCTTCCTGAAGATCCTGAAGCCCGAGAACGTGACCGCGCCCGACCCGCTGGTGGTGCGCTTCAAGCTCGAGACGAGCTACGCGCCGTTCTTTGCGGCGATCCCCAGCATCAGCATCGTCAATCCGAGGGTGATCAAGGCCAACGAGAAGGACGGCGACTGGGGCAAGACCTTTCTGGCCTCCGACGGCGCGGGCTCGGGCGCCTATCGCATCGTTCCCGCGGGCTATCGGCCGCTCGAATATCTCGACATGGAGATCAACGAAAGCCATTTCCTGGGCTGGAAGGACAACCCCAAGCCGGTGCGCAAGATCGCCTATCGGCCGACCAAGGAGAGCTCGACCCGCCTGCTGGCCTTGTTGAACGGCTCGCTCGACTGCACCGACACCAACCTGCCGGCCGATCAGGTGGCGCAGATCAACGAGTCGAAGATCGCCTATGTCCAGAAGGACGTGGTCATGCGGACCTTCGTCATCCGCATGAACAACACCAAGCCGCCGTTCGACAACCTCAATGCCCGCCGCTGCTTCGCCCATGCCTTCAACTACATGGGCTTCATCACCGACATCCTGGGCGGCTACGCCACGCGCGATCCCTACCCCATGCCGGAGGATCTGTGGGGCATCCCCAAGGACGCCAAGGGCTACGACTACGACCTCAAGAAGGCCAAGGAGTACATGGCCAAGGCCATCGCCGAAGGCGCGCCGATGAAGCGGCCGATCGAGCTGCATGTGCAGTCGGAGAACGAGCAGAGCGTGCAGGGCGCACAATTGTTCCAGAGCGACCTGGCGCAGATCGGCATCAACCTCAAGGTCGTCGGCAGCATCTGGTCGACCTTGACGACCGCTGCCGCCAAGCCGGACACCACGCCCGACATGTGGGTCCACTGGGTCAGCACCTACTTCGTCGATCCGGAGAACTGGGTCGGCCAGATGTACGACAGCCAGTTCCACGGCACCTGGAAGGCGTCGGCCTACTACAAGAACCCCGAGGTCGATACGCTGCTGCGCAAGGCCCGGGCGCTGGTCAAGCAGGAGGAGCGCGCGCCGCTCTACCAGGAGGCGATCCGCAAGATCATGGCCGATTCGCCCGACATCTGGATCTACAACTCCATGCAGCTCCAGGGTCTCAACAAGCGGGTCAAGGGCCGCCGGTTCTGCACCGTCGGCCAGGGCGCCGAGATGCGCTGGATCACCCTCGACGGCTGAGATGCTGCGCTTCGTCCTCCGGCGCTGCGCCCTGGTGGTGCCCTCGCTGCTGGGCTTGCTGGTCGTCACCTTCCTGCTGATCCACGCCGTGCCGTCGGATCCCGCCGTGGCCATGGCGGGCGACGCGGCCACGCCCGAGCAGATCGAGCGCCTGCGCCAGCAATACGGCCTCGACCGGCCGATCTGGGAGCAGTTCGCCGTCTATGTCGGCAGGGTCGCGCAACTCGACCTGGGCGAAAGCGCGTTTTCGCACAGGCCGGTGATGATCGACATCGCCCAGCGCCTGCCGGCGACGCTCGAGCTCACCTTCTGCGCGCTGGCGATCTCGGTGTTCCTCGGCGTGCCGCTGGGCGTCGTCTCGGCGCTGAACCACAACGCCTGGCCGGATTACGTGCTGCGCATCTTCTCGGTGATGGGCATCGCCCTGGCGGCGTTCTGGGTCGCCATCATGCTGCAGCTCTTGTTTTCCATGCAGCTCGGCTGGCTGCCGCTGCGCGGCGATCTCACCTCGACCCTGCCGCGACCCGACCGGGTGACCGGCTTCCTGACGGTCGACTGCCTGATCGCCGGCCGCTGGGACGCTTTCGCCGATGCGCTGAGACATCTGGCGCTGCCGGCCCTCACACTCTCGCTGGGCGGGCTCGCCACAATCGTGCGCTTCACGCGCGCCGGCACGCTCGACACCTTGCAGCAGGACTTCGTGTTCTACGAACGCGCCATGGGCTACCGCTGGCTGCGGCTGGTCTGGATCTTCGTGCTGCGCAACTCGGTCACCGCCACCGTGACCCAGATCGGCCTGCTGTTCGGCGGCCTGATCGCCGGCGGCGTGGTCGTCGAGGCGATCTTCGACTGGCCGGGCATCGGCAGCTACACCGTGCAGGCGATCCTGACCGGCGACCGCCAGGTCATGCTGGCGGTGACCCTGCTGGTCGGCACCGTCTATGCCGCCGTGAACATCCTGGTCGATGTCGTGCACGGCCTGCTCGACCCGCGCCTGATGGAGCGCGGATGAGAGCGATCCTGCGCAAGCTCACGCGCGACCTGCCGGCGATGCTGGGCCTTGGCATCGTGCTCGTCGTGCTGCTGATCGCGATCCTGGGTCCGCTGCTGGCGCCCTACCCGGGAGATGCCGCCGCCTCGCATCTTGCCCGCCGCCTGAAACCGCCCAGCGCGGATTTTCTCTTCGGCACCGACAATCTCGGCCGCGACATCTTTTCGCGCGTCATCCTCGGGGCCCGCGGGGCGCTCGCCATCGCGCTCACCGTGGTCTCGGTCGCCATGCTGATCGGCGTGCCGCTCGGCCTGATCGCCGGTTTCCGCGGCGGCTGGCTGTCGGAGACGATCATGCGGGTCACCGACGTCGTGCTGGCCATCCCCCAGCTCGTGCTGGCGCTCGCTTTGGCGCAGCTCATGTCGCCCTCGCTCGAAAGCGCGATGCTGGCGCTGTCGCTGACCTACTGGCCGTTCTTCACCCGCATCGTCTATGCCGAGACGCGCCGGCTCTCGTCGTCGCTGTTCGTCGACGCGCTGCGCGGCGTGGGCGCCGGCTCCGGCCGCATCGTCTTCCTGCACATCCTGCCCAACGCCCTCTCGCCGGTAATCGTGCGCGCCACCATCGGGCTCGGCTTCACCATCCTGGTCGCGGCCGTCCTGGGCTTTCTCGGCATGGGCGCGACGCCGCCGGCGCCCGACTGGGGCCTCACTATCGCCGAGAGCCGCACCTACCTGCCGCGCGCCTGGTGGTACGCGACCTTCCCCGGCCTTGCCATCCTGATCACCGTCATGGGCTTCAACCTGTTGGGCGATGGCCTGCGCGACCTGGCCGATCCGCGCATTCGGCGGTCCAGATGAGGTGGGCACGATGACGCCGTTGCTCTCCGTGCGCGGCCTGAAAGTGTCGATCCGGACCGACGAGGGCATCGCACAGGTGCTCGACGATGTCGGGCTCGAGCTCGAGCGTGGCCGCATCCTGGGCGTCGTGGGCGAATCGGGCTGCGGCAAGTCCACGCTCATCCGCGCCATCATGGGCATCCTGCCTAGGGGCGCGCGGGTCGAGAAGGGCGAGATCTGGTTCGAAGGCGAGAACCTACTGGTCTTCAGCGAGGACGAACTCAATCGCGATGTGCGCTCCAGCCGCATCGGCTTCATCCCGCAGGATCCGCTGCTCGCCCTCAATCCCGTGTTCAAGGTCGGCGCGCAGCTCCTGGAGGTCATGCGCTGGCACGCGCCCGATGACGGCGCCCGCGGCGCCGAGCGGCGGAAGCGGCATGTCGGCCGCCTGGTCGAGCTGCTGCGGCGCATGCAGGTGCCGGATCCCGAGACGGCGCTGGAGCGCTATCCGCATCAATTCTCGGGCGGTCAGCGCCAGCGCCTGCTGATCGCGGCCGCGCTCGCCTGCGGGCCGCGCCTGGTGATCGCCGACGAGCCGACCACGGCGCTCGATGTCACGACCCAGCACCAGATCCTGCTGCTGTTGCGCGAGCTGGTCGGCGAGTTCGGCATCTCGCTCCTGTTCGTGACTCACGATTTCGGCGTCGTCGCCGAGCTCTGCGACGATCTCTGCGTGATCTATGCCGGCCAGACGGTCGAGGCGGGCGCGGTGCTGCCGATCCTCGACGCACCGGCGCATCCCTACACGCGGGCGCTGCTCGCCTGCCATCCCGACCGCGCCACCTCGTTCGCCGGCATTCCGGGTTCGGTGCCCTCGCCGCTCACACCGCCAACCGGCTGCCGCTTCGCGCCGCGTTGCGGCGATGCCCGTGCCGTTTGCAGCGCCGGACAGCCGCCGCAGGGCCGCTCGGGCAGCGGCGCCGAAGTGCGCTGCGTGCAATACGCATGAGCGCCCCACCGATCCTGATGGTCCGCGAGGTCTCCGTGCGGCTGGGCGGCCGCAGGGGCTTTCTGCGCAAGACGGTGCCGCCCGTGCAGGCGGTGCGGAAGGTCAGCCTCGACCTGCGGGAAGGCGAGATCCTCTCCCTGGTGGGCGAGTCGGGCTGCGGCAAGACCACCTTGGGCCGCACCATCCTCGGCCTGCAGCGCGAGAGCGCCGGCGAGATCCTGCTCGACGGCCGTCCCGTGGGCGGCCTGGCGCCGGAAGCGGCGCGCCGCGCGCGCAAGGTGATCCAGTACGTTCACCAGGATGCCGGCGCGGCGCTCGATCCTTGGTGGAGCATCGGCCGCACCCTGGAAGAAGGCCTCAAAATCCACGGCGTCGGCGATCGGGACGAGCGGCGCGAGCGGGTGGCGGCGATGCTGTCGGCGGTCGGTCTCGAGCCGGCCTGGAGTCGCCGCTACCCGCACGAATTCTCCGGCGGCCAGCTCCGGCGCGTGGCGCTCGCCCGCATCCTCCTGCTGCAGCCGCGCATCGTCGTCCTCGACGAGCCGACTTCCGGCCTCGACATGTCGGTGCAGGCCACGGTCCTCAATTTACTGCTGGATTTGCGGGAACGATTTTCCCTGACCTACCTGTTCATTTCCCACGACCTGTCCGTCGTCGAACGGCTCTCCGACCGGGTGGCGATCATGTATCTCGGACGCATCGTCGAGACCGGGCCGGCCAAGGCCGTGTTCGCCGCGCCCACGCATCCTTACACGCGCGCGCTGCTGGCGGCGGCACCGCGCCTGAAGGGCCGGCGGGTGACCGAGCACGGGGCGGTGCGCGGCGATCCGCCGAGTGCTGCCTTGGTGTCTCCGGGCTGTGCCTTCGTCGATCGCTGTCCCATCGCCAAAGCGGTCTGCTCGACCGAGATTCCGCAGCTGGCCTCGGTCGCGGCCGGCCACGAGGTCGCCTGCCTTCGCGCATCTGTCGAGCAGACTGCCTCCATGCGGGCAAGACGCCGCGCCTGACACCGAAGTGTCGCTTACCTCCTCCACGGTGCGCACTTATTTCGGGAGCGTTTTTCGTACGGGTTGGCGCTATCGCATATGACCAAAAACGCCGCCATCTCGATCGTTAGTAATACTAAACTAAGAGTTGACTAACACTCAATAAGACACTACATAACTCCGACAATCGTGGATCGGCCTTCAGCACTTGGGCGGTATGGAAATGGGATCTCTGGTCGAAGCAAAAATGGCCGGCGGAAAGGGCGGGAAGGGCGGAAACCTCTCCTCCCAAAACTCGCCCGCTGGATTCGTCAACGATATCAGGCGCCTGAGGC
>Ga0210399_10000762_pt1 | contig 25300 bp, 31 predicted proteins | sample IncBWC14MmetaG_FD_150865 | JGI IMG/M metagenome (GOLD analysis project Ga0210399, IMG submission 150865) | Forest soil microbial communities from Barre Woods Harvard Forest LTER site, Petersham, Massachusetts, United States - Inc-BW-C-14-M | ecosystem: Environmental > Terrestrial > Soil >... | reverse complement strand
TACAAGCGGCTCTGGAGTCACTAGCAACTCACCGGGAAGACGAAGAGAAGACGACGAAAATCTCGCCTACTGTTTGCGCGAAGACCCCGGAGGAATTGGGCAGGGTCACAACACAACTTACGCACTTCGAAGCAACGAACGGAACACCTCGCAAGGACCTGGGAACTATGTCGCTCGAAGCACCACAGAAAGTTGCTACAAACGGCATGACGAAGATACCGATACCATCGTCATCCAAGACGTGCGCGGCCAGCGCGATAAAAAGCAAAACGGAATCGGCATCGACAGCGGAGGGCCAAGCTACACCCTCGACAAAACAAGTCAGCACGCCGTCGCTTTCAGGGAGCGAGTCGGAACACTCCACGCCGGCCATCAACAAGGCGGATGGTCCCCAAGTGCCGAAGAAGCGGGCGATAGAGCGCTTGTCGGTGCGACGTCTGACCCCAACAGAGTGCGAGACTTTGCAGGGCTTCCCGAAGGGTTGGACAGTGCCAGATACCGAGCATTGGGCAACGCGGTCACGGTCCAAGTCGCGCGATGGATTGCGCGAAGAATCGTAGCGGTCACTTGAACCGAGTCATCCTCAACGCGATTTTCCCCGGCGAGCCGCAGGCGTACAAGCGCGTCGAGCGGCGAGGTCCGCGCTCCTTCGTCCCGAAAGTGATGAAAGTCGCGCAGAAAAATCTTCGCCGCGGACTGGAGCAAATCGCGCCGAACCTCAAGCCGTCGAATCGCTATTTCGGCGTGCAGCAAGTTTTCTACATCGCACCGTGCGCGCCGACTGCGGTCCCTGATGGCGACAACTTGGAGAAGCTGCTTTGGGATGCGATGAACGGGAAAATCTGGCTCGACGATTCGCAAATCATCGAATGGTCGGGAAGGAAGGTGCTAGGCTCCTTGGAGCCTCGGACACACTTGATTGTCTATTTGATTGAGGGGGAAACATGACGCAGGAACAGAGGCAGCAACTCTACGACGCACTGATGCACAACTCGCCCGAAGACACCGAAGCGCTCGTGATCCTCGAGGACGTCGTGACGCACGATCTCGATTTAATGGAGCCGATCATCGACGGCTTCATCGCGGCGGCAAAGCGCGGGGCCACACCGACGGACTGGAAGGTGACGGAACTCGGCATCGACGTTGTGCCCGACGGGACCGAGTGCATCCTTCACGTGCGAATCAGCGACCGCGTTTTCAACGTGGCCATCGACCGCACGCGGCTCAAGAGCACTTGCGAATTTCTGATTGCGCAGAGCGGTGTGTGATGAGTAGCCTCGAAACGCCGTTGATGAAGTTTTGCAGCGATTGCTACGACCTCGGCCTGCCCGACGTGAAGTCGCACCGCATCATCGGGAAGCGCGGATGCTGCGAGGAGCACTACCGGCAACGTATGGGAATCCCGCAACGGTCGCCCGAAGCGCTGTCCATCGTCGAACGCTGGAAACAGTTGCCGCAGAGAGTCGCGATCGAAATCAAGCCAGAGGCGGAACAGGAGCCGCCAGCCATGCCAGCAAAGCTCAAAGTCGATTGGGATAAAGTGCAAGCCGACCGCGCCAGCGGAACTTTCTCACTGGACGAACTCGCGGAGAAATACGGAATAAGTCGCGGGTCAATCTTTCTTCACACTCGCGCGAAATCGAACGGCGCGGCGCCAGCGGTCAAAGAGGCGCAGCAACATTCCCGCAAGCACGAGGAATCAGCGCCCGCCGGCAACAAAAATCTCGTGGAGATTCTGAACGAATTAAAGGCCGAGCGCATCGAGATCGACGTTGCGATTCGCGTCATCGAAAGGCTCCTGAGTCGATGAGCCTCTTCTCCAGTCGTCGCGGCGCATGGAGCGGCCACAGGAATGCGCCGCCGATGTCGCGTCCCACTCGCCGTTCCCAGATAAACGAGATGCCGCAATGCGCCTTCTGCTCGAAGCCGTCGGTCACGCGCTGCGAGTATCCGGGTTGCGACGTTCCTGTCTGCGCGCGTTGTCGAGTCCGCAAGGGCGGCGGAAACCTCTGCCGGCGACACCGAGGCGCCCATCTCGAGCAAGTGCCCGGGCTGCCGATGGTGGCCGATGTCGCGGTGCGCGGGCTTCCATCGAAACGATTCCGCGCGAAAGGACCGGCGGTGCCACATGCTGAATGACACGCAGATTGATTTTGTGCTGCAAATCGAATGCCTGTTCGATGAAACCGACGAAGGGCGCCTCGGTGATGATTATCTCGCGCAGATTTTCAGAGCGACCGCAGCGAACGACGACCTCGAAGTCGCGCGTCTTTGTGCGATGATGCTGCTCGCTCTGATGCAGCGAACAAAGATTCTCATCGTCCCGCTATCGCAGAAATGGTGCGAGCTTTTCGGTCCCATGTTTGCCGAAGCGGTATGAGTCCGAAACACGACACTTGACGCAACTCCTAGATTCGGCTTACTCTCTTCTCGTTTTCCAGGATCGCGCACCCCGCGAAGTTGGCGGGGTCTTTGGCCGCGTAATGCCGAGGACCGACTCTTTCCGCTTGCGAAAGGTCTATGCGGCTAAAACTTCGCTCTGACGGTTTGAGCATTCCACTGTTCAACGCATTCGGCATGGAAGTCGGAAAGATTCCCCTCGAAAAAGCTCTCGCGCTGCACGGCTCGCAGTTGGAAGTCCGCGCGAAGGGCACCGGCAGGAAGCGGCGATTCACGTCGGCTAAACTTTTCCCGGTAGTCTCGCAACTCTGGATCCCGAAAGAATCTGGCGGCTTCATCGTGCTTCAACTCATCACCACTTGAAAAAGGAGATTTTATGCAATCGCTTCGCAACCTGTTTTCCCGCAACACGCGCACCGAGAAGCACGTTCCCGCGGCTCGCGCCGCTCTCGTCAGTAATACCAACGTGCCGATGGCCGATGGGCAGGTCGGGCCGTCGTTCGCGCAGGGCGCGCAAGGCTCCGTCGGCTTGCAATGCGTCGATGTCGTGCTCTCGAGCGCGCAGATCCTCGCCTTGCTCGGTACGCCTGTCACGCTCGTTCCGGCGCCACCGACCGGCTACATGATCGTGCCCTTCTTCATCAAAATCATTTTCTTCGGCGGCTCGATCGCGTACACCAACGCCGCCGGCGCGGTCAACGTGAAAGTCGGCGCGACGCTCCTGCAGGCGCTCACCGAGCAATTCACCACCACCGTTTCGCCGAATCGCACGGTCGGGTGGATCGCCTTCGCTGGCGCGGCCGAGCTTCAAACGAGCGCCGCGAATCCGCCGGATGCTGACGGCGCCGCGATGACCATCAACAAAATCACGAACAACTACGCGGCGGGCAATGGCACGGCCAAAATCACCGTGTACTACTCGATCGAGCCGACGACCTAAGCGAGCTTCTTCGCCAAACCCCGACTGGCAGAGCGCGACACTCCGACCGCCGCGCTCTGCTTTTCTTTCTCTCGAGGAGATTCATCGATGCCAACTTATGCGGCGCAATCCCCTACAAATCCGATGCGCGGACTGTTCCGCGGCGACACTGGCTACTCGTTCGGTGCCATCGGTGTAGGGCGAGGAATTTCTACTCTTTCGCGTGCGGCAAATGGAATAGTTACGCTTGTGACTCAAGCAAATCCTTCCAATTTTGCCCCCGGCGAAATCTGCACTCTCCAAGACGGAGGGCCGACAACGAATTTTTCAATCGTCGCGGCCGGCGGAACGCGTTTCGGCGGGAATTACGCGATTCTGACGGTATCAGGAGCCACTCACACACTAGCCCCGCTTGATGACATTCTTCTGCATCAACCAGTAGATACTGCGGTAAACGGTCGGGCCTTCTCTCCCCAATTTGAATTCCCCGCGTCCGGCACCGCTGGCCAAGCCTTCGCGCTCGCCAGTCTCGGCGATATGTCTACCGTCCCTTGGGGCTTCTTCGTCGACGGCATCTTCCAAGCCGCTCCCACTTTCGAGATTGACGTGCAGGTCGCCGCCGTCGATTCCCCCACGCAGTATCAGACCATCCTCAACGGCGTCATCAACACTGTGGACGGCACCAATTTCACCTTCCACTTCGACGCTTCGCAGACCGGAGCGAAATTCGTGCGCCTGTTCATGCGGACAAATACCGGAAGTCTTGGCGTGATCGCGAGGATACGAGGATGACGGCGATGAGAAAAGTGTTTGCAACGCTCGCGCTTTTGCTGGCACTTCCGTTTGTTGCCTTCGGGCAGGCAGGAGCGGGGGCGAGTCCGGGGAGTGGCAGTAATTCCGGCGGCGGGGTTGTCGGTGGAACTTTCGGCGGGAGTCCTTCCAGCGGATACACCTTCACGAGCACACCAATCACAACAGCGCCATTCAGCGGTAATCTGTTGGTTGGCGCGAATATGGAGCAACTCGGTACGGGCGTGTACACCGCTGGTGCCGGTTGGACTCTGGCTGCCACGCCAACAATCGTTGAAGCGATGGAGTACCAAGTAGCAGGTTCGGCCAGTTCTTACTCTGCCGCGTTCACCTATTCAGTCAATTCAGGCAACTGGGGAGGGGCGATTGCCGCATTCTCTTGCCCGAGTCCTGTTCTTGTTCAAGGCTCGTCGGCGAGCGCGGCCAATACGCTGGCATTCGGTTCTAACAATAGCGCTGGGCACCTGCTTGTAGCGGCGATTAGATACAACAGCGGAGCAGATGGTGGCCCGATAACATCGGTCACAGACACCCGGGGTAATACATGGGTACTAGCTGGACGACGGGTACCTGAAGGTTACGCCAAAGGCGTTAGTGATACCAACTTCTTAGAGATTTGGTACACCCCGAACAGTGCCGCTGGAACGAACACGATCACGCCGAACAACTTAACTGGTCCGGCTGGTATCTATATGTCGGTTGCTGAGTTCTCTGGCTGTGCCACGTCCGCGCCGTTGGTGGACTACAACTTCACCGGGTCAACGACCAGCGTCCAAAGCATCCCAGGAGCAACGACAAACTCGCAGTACACCATCAATGCCATCAACAATAAGACTGGAGTGATAGACTTCACTGGTAGAGATTCTGGAGCAGTTTTTCGCGCCGCGACTAACACCATTGCTAATACTCCAGGATTGTTGTTTTTCAAGAACGGCATCTACCCCGGTCAAACAGCACTTCAAGAAAACACAGGTGGCCAAACTAATTGGTATATTTGGTCACTCCCTGCTCCCGCCGCAGGCAACGAAGGTGCATGGCATGTTGTGTGCGAGAGTTTTACTCAAATCCTTGAAACTTCCCTGCAAACAAATGGTTGCATCCATCAAGTGATGCCGTCTGCCTATGCTGGGCCTGCGCCGTCCGGTAATACCTTGTCGGGCTTTTGGCAGCGTCCCTCCACTGGAACTTTTGGCCCCGCTGACTTTTTCGTAAACAATACGGTTCGCATCCCTGACAATCAAGCCTCCCCGTCCAATTCCTACGATACCTTCATGTCCATTTATTCATCCCACATCGGAACGGTCGCGGACCAAGGTATTTTAATGCTAGACCAATCTTGTTCCGGTCTCGCTGTCCCGCCATCTGGTGTTAATGGTTTCCGCAGCAATCAATCGCAAACAGACGAGACGTATTTTGAAAACACTTGGGCGATAGGTTTCGACACTCCGTACAATGTTCTCTCTAATCATCCCATCGGCATAAACATGCACTCTTTTTGCAACAATAACGCTGGGACGTTCACTTCTATCAGCAACACTTACGGCGGATTTTTGCTTCACTTTCAAGATATTCACAACCGCAATGGGTTGGTGTTTAATTGTGGTTTTCCCGGCATGAGATTTGATTCCCTGAACCAAGTTACAGAACCTGTACTTTCTGGCTTATTCACGCGTCTTGGCGGGGCGTCCGAGGGCACTCCCGGAAATTGCGTCGGAACAATTACTAATTCAACTTATGCAGCTGGTAACGTCCCTACATATTTCATTGCTGGTAGCGGCGCTCGTTTTAGCGTGGCCGAGGGTACTAAACTATTTCAGGCAGGATTGATTGCCTCCAGCTTTACCTCCGCAGCAACGACGGGAACAACGAAGCAAACACTAGCAACATTCACCATGCCCATCAATGTTCTAGGAGGACAGGTAGCTGGAATTTTCCTAAACAATCCCGGCGCGGTGGTGCGAATTAAGGCATGGGGCATCGCTGCGAACAACGTCAACAGTAAAGTGTTTGAGATTGACTTTGGCGGGACGGCTGTCGCCACCATCACCGCTACTCCAAGCGTTGCAGATTCCATTAAGTGCGAAGTGGAGATAATTGTCAGTTCTGTTGCGAACACGCAGGAAGTGGTAGGCTCCTGCGACGATGGGACAGCGCGAACGGTAACACGCTCTGCTCCTGGCATCACTGGGAACGCAAACATTGTCTTAAATGCGGCTGCGACTACTGCCGGGGCCGCTGGAGATTTTACTTTCAAGGGCTGGACTATTGAATACCTTGGTGGCAACTAGGAGTTTCAGGTTCAGGATCAGGATGAAGGCAGGAAGTCGTGTCGAAGAAAAAGGCGAAGCTCACGCCCAAGCAGGCGAAATTCGCGAAGGGGATTGCCGAAGGTAAAACGCAGACCGATGCGGCGCTCGAGGCGGGCTACTCGCCGCTGCGACCTGATCAATCCGGCTATCAGGCGATGCAGGCATTGCAACGACGCATGCCGGAACTCTGCGACGAGCTCGGCCTGACCGACCGCGCGATTATTGAGAAGTATCTAGTCCCGCTGCTCGAGGCGCAGGAGACAAAGTTCTTCCCGTACCGCAAGCAAATCGTCAAGAAACAGCGGAAAACAAAGGCGAATCCGAACCCCGAGCCGGTCGTCGAGACGACGCAGGTGATTGACAGAGAACAAGTCGAGGCGCTCGGCATTCGCGCCACTGGACTCGACATCCTCTGCAGGATCAAAGGCACCTACGCGCCGCGGCAAGTAGACTTCGATCCGACAGGCGCGCCGCCTCGAACAATCAACACCAATGCTATCCCCCCTCACGGCTGAGGTTCGAGACTATCTCGACCTCGAGATCGGGGATTACTATCAGCCAGACCACGGCGAGCCCGAGGGACCGCAGCGGCGCTTCCATTCCTCGAACGCCAAGTACCCGCTTATGGAAGGCGGGCGCGGCGGCGGCAAAACGACTGGGCTGCTTTGGGAAGCAATCCGCGAGTGCCTCGAAGTCCCCGGCTGCAACTGCCTGCTCTTGCGGCGCACGCTGACTGCGATAGAGAAGGGCGGCATCGAGGATCACTTCACGAAGTATGTGCCGCGCAAGTTTTATAAGCGGTATAACGCCAGCAAGCACATCGTCACGTTCTGGAATAACTCGAAGCTCTTTTTCGGGCACATCCGCAGCGACCGCGATTTACTGCAGTACCAGGGCGCCGAGTTTCTCTTCATCGGATGGGAAGAACTCACGCAGTTCAGCTTCTCGCAATGGGAATATCTCAAAGGCTCAAATCGCTGCCCGGTCCCGTTCGACATTTACGGACGCAAACCCAGGCCGCGCATGGCTGGCGGCACGAACCCGAACGGCAAGGGCTCGCAATGGGTCAAGGCGCTCTGGATCACGAAGAAGCCGCCAGCCGGCTCCATGTCCGCGAACTACAACGCAGCGGACTACGAGCCGATTCACTCGACTTATGCGGACAATGCGACCTACCGCAACGATGCCGAGTACATCGCGTCGCTGGCGTCGATCTCTGACCCGTACCTGCGCGCGGCGTGGATACCGGGCGACTGGAACATCCTCGCCGGCCAGTTCTTCTCGAATTGGGAAGCGTGGTTTGAGGAGAAGAAAAACCGCTACGTCGGGCGGCACATTAAGACCCGCAAGGACATCGTTTTCCACGATTGGGAAGATCGCTGGATCTCGATCGATTGGGGCTTCGAGCATCATTGCGTGATTCTGTGGTTCGCGCGCGTCACGGTGCGCGATCCGCTTGCCGACGTCGAGCGCAAGGGCACAAAAGAACGCAGCATCGTCATCTGCTACCGCGAACTCGTGCTGCGCAAGATGAACGGGTATCTGGTCGGCGAGAAGATTGCCGCCGCGAACTGGACAACCGCCGAGGACTTCGACCCGATCAAGAGCGTGTACCTTTCGCCCGATCGCTTCGGCAAAGACCTCGAGCACTCCATCGCCAACGAAATCGGCGACATCCTGCACGAGAATAAACTCCCGCGTCCCGAGCGGGCCAACAACGACCGCGTGGACGGCTGGCGGCTCGTGTATACAATGCTGGACACCGGCGAGTTTGCGGTGCTAGATTCCTGCACGGACTTGATCGAGTCCATTCCGAAACTCATGCGCTCGGAGAAAGACCCCGAGGACGCGGAGAAGGAAGGGAACGACCTGTTCCTCGATGTTTGCGAGTCGTTGCGTTACGGCCTGATGAGTTACGCATCGAAGGCGCCAGTCCCCGAGGATGTTATGATTGCCGAGCGATTGGCAACCATCAAAGACCCGACGGCCCGCTACATGGAATATCTGAGGCTGACATCGCGCGCGCAAGGGCAAGGCATCGCGCTTCCCATTCCGCCGCGGCGGCCAGGATGGCAGAGATGAACGAATCGCAGCCGAAGCCGGACATCCGAGGATTGTCCATCAACAGCATGCCGTATGCGCGTTACGGAGCGCGGAGCGTGCCCATCATTGTCGATGCGTATCTGATACCGCAGACCGCAATTCTTACGGCGAACGGTGAGCTTCACGTCGGCCCGAACACCGACCTCGAAGTGCTGTTCTTCCACATGAACATGACGCCGAGAGACAAGCGACTGCTCGCGGCGATGAAGATTGGGCTGTGAGCACTCGAAGGAAAGAACGGTCGCGCAAGTCGCTGAAAACGCGCGCGATGGCGAAACGCAAAGGTAAGAGGGTAAGTCCCTACGTTCGCCAACTGCTCGAAGAGAATCGTTTCTTCCGCAAGCAGTTCGCCTTCATGCAGGGCAAAATCGAGCGCCTCGAACTCGCGGCGATGACACAGACCCCGCAAGGCCGCGATTACGTTGCGCGCACCGAGCAGGCGCAGATGCCGCCGATGTCCGAAGTGAAGGGCAAGCTCACACACGCGGAAATCAGTAAGCGATGGGGCGAATTGAGCGCCGAAGAGCAAGAGAAGTACATGCTCGAAGGCGGCTGGAATCCCGAAGAAGAGAAACCGAAAGCGAGGGCAAACTAATGCGCGGAGCAACTTCACACGACGGGAAACTTTCAGGGAATCGGCAGACGGTTGACGCATACGACCGCGACAAAGGGCGCGGGGCACAACGTCCCGGCAATCGCGGCGGCGCATCTGGCGGCGTCCACGAAGAATCCGGGCACGACGAAATCAAGCAGGTCGTCGCCGAGCACGGCAAGGCGCACAAGCACATCATCCAGCATTCGGGCGGCGGCGGTGGCATGAGCGGCGCCAGTGGAAGCGAGTCCGGCGAGAAGTATCACAGCATAACGCATCACGAGGACGGCCACGTCCACCGCGCAAATCACGAATCGCTCGACGACGCTCACGAGCATGGCCGCATGGCGATGGAAGACACCGAGCACAACGAGATGGACCGCGACAGCCAAGAGCTTGCTGGCGAGCGCGACCGCAGCGAAGCGGGCGGGCACAATACCCCCGGCGAAGAGAGCTTCCTCGACTAGATGGAACGCCCGGAAGCGCAAAAGTCCTCGCACCTGCTCGTGCAATACACCGATCACGCGAAGGACAAAGCCGAACGCTGCGCGGCCTGCCGGCACTTCATCCGGCCCGACCGCTGCGAAACCGTGAAGTCGCCAATCTCCCCCGCAGGTTGGTGCATCCGATTCGAGGCGAAACATGAATCCTAGCGTCACTGTAGCTTGGCTGACCTTTCTAAGCGCCTGCATGATCGTCGTTCCGTCGACGACGACGCTCGTGGTTGCTTATTGGGCACGGCAAGCGGCCAAAGAAGCGGCCAAAGAAAAACAGCAAAGGGACGAAGCCGCCGCCAAACTCACGGAGCACAAACTCGAAGATGTAGCGACCGCCGCGAAGCAAGTCGCCGTGGAAGCGAAGCAGGTGGCCGTCAGAGTCGCGGAAGTGGCGAAGGTGGCCGCCGACGGCGCTGACCGAGCCGACCGGAAAGCGGACGAGAATCTCGCGATCACCAAAGACGTTCATACCCTCGTGAACAGTCAGATGGGGCAGCAACTCATGCTCTTCGCGATCACCGCGCGGACGCTCGCGAACCTGACCAACAATCCAGCCCACATCAAGACCGCCGACGAAGCGGATGCGAAACTCGCCGAGCATCAAGCGCGGCAAGCCACGGTAGATGAAAGGCACGCAAACTAATGGTCGAGGGACTGCATGGGATCGGGCGAATTCCTGTTAATCATCGATGTTCTAATCGTCATGGGCGTCATGCTTTTTCTGATCAACAAACCGATGACCGAGCAAATGCGCAAGACGCTCACTTGGTTCATCGTTCTCGGCGTGATCATGTGGCTGGTACACGTCATCTACCAATTCATCACGATTAAGTCGGCGACACCATGAAAGAGGCCGACTGGCGCATCTCGCGCATCGCGCTCTTGATGGGACTCATCGCCGGCGCCGCTTGGCTGCTCGCGTATTCCTGCAACCGCCGCGAATGGATTTTAGGAGGAACAAAATGACAAAACACCCCGCAGCACTTGAACTCATCTTCGTCGTGCTTGCGCTCGTGCTGTTCGCCATCGCGGGCTTTGGCTGGCCTGCGCCGGTTGAGCCGTACCGCACGAAGCTGATCGCGATGGGTTTGTTCTTCTGGGTACTCTCGACATTTTTCTAGCGCCATGCCTTTCGAGTCCAAAGCGCAGCAACGCTTTCTCTACGCGCACCCGGAGAAAGTCGGCGGCAAGAAAAAGCTCGCAGAGTGGAGCGCCGCGACAAATTTCAAGACGCTGCCCGAAAAGCGTGGATTGCGGCATTCCTACGCCAGAGCGAAGGCATCCTGAGATGGGCACTGGCGCGCATTAGGCTGGCGCTGCGGAGCGAACGGTTTTGGCACGAGGTAGGGGGCTTAGAGCTTTTTGTTGATTCCACAAGACTTAGCGGCTGGCGTTAGTTTGTCGTAAACAGAGCGAAAATAGTTTGCACTAAAGTATATGGCCGACACCGAACTTCTCGATCAAGACGCGCCGCCAGAAGAACAGGACGAATCGCTCGAAGCGGAATTCGGCGAAGCGATGCCCGGAGAGTTTTGTCCGGTAGACGCGACCGACGACCGCATCGACCTCGACGATCTCAGCGACGAACAAAAGGGCGCGCTCGAGGAACTGGCGAAGGAAGCCTCGCAGCGCGATCTAACCTCGTACCGCATCGAAGTCCGCGACGCTTGGAAGCAACGGTACTTCAAGCGCGGCAATCAATACCTACTCGAAAACAAAAACGGAACGTACACGACCGCGAATCAAGTGCTCGTCGGCGGCCAGTCGTACGACGACAGCGGACAAAAAGAAACCAACATCTATCTCGCCTTCGCCGACACCATCGAGGCCGCGCTTACCGCCGGCCTGCCTTCGGTGCGCTTCGAGGCGGAAGACCCGTCGAATCCGAGCGACATCACGGCGAGTGAAAAAGCCGACACCGCCCGCAAGCTGCTCGAGCGTGCCAACGACATGCTCACGCTGCAGGCGGATCTCGTCGATTATTTGTGGACCGATGGCCGCGCACTTCTCTACACGCATCACATCATCGACGCGCAGCGCTTCGGCTGGACGACCTCGGACGCCGATCCCGCGCTGTCCTATTTCGAGGAAAACGACGCGCTCGGCGGAATTCGCGAGCCGCGGTCGCAGCAAGTCATCGAGGCGTATGGCGTCCTCGAGACAAAGCTCCCGATTCAGAAGAAGACGCTCGACGAGTGCGACTACCTGCAATTCTCGCAGGAGCACGACGTCGCGCGTCTGAAAACGAAATACCCCGACTTCGCGAAAGACATCGTAGCGTCGGCGGCGCCGACCGCGCAGAGCGATTACGTCCGGCTCGCGCGCGTGTCGGTCAACATGGGCATGCGTCCGTCGAACATGACGAACGATGCGCAGAACTATAACGCCACCGAGCAGTTGACCTGGTGCCGCCCGTCGTTTTTCGAGGCGCTCAACAAAGGCAAGGACGCCGACGACAACAAAGACGAGCTCGTCCAATGGCTCATCGACACCTTCCCGAAGGGCTGCATGATCACGATGGTCGGGACGAAGGTCGTCGAGGCCCGCAACGAGTCGATGGATGAGCACTGGACGCTGTTCCACGCGCGCCCGGGCAACGGCATGCACCGGCCATCGCTCGGCTATCCGCTCGTTTCGATTCAGCAGAAATTGAACGACTGCATGGACCTCGTGCATCAGTCGTTCATGCACCTAATCCCGCGCATCTGGGCATCGCCGAAGATTGATCTGCCCGGGCTTGAGGCCACAGCACGCGCTCCTGGCCAATACATCAAGGCACCGCCACCGCCCGAAGGTAAAGCGATTGCCGATAACTTCTGGGCCGAGCCGCAGATTCAACTCGCCGAGGGCTTGCTCGTTTACATCGAGAAACTCTTCGGCGAATTCTCGCAGTTCCTTTGCGGCGCGTTCCCTGCGCTCTTCGGCGGCGACACGAAATCGAACGACACCGCCCGCGGCATCGACGCGCAGCGCGATCAGGCGCTCGGCCGCATCGGGCTCACTTGGCGGTCGATCAAAGGCGGCTACGCGCGGATGATGCGGCAAGCCGTGATGGGCGTCGGGCAATATCAGATCGGGAAGTTTTCGGGCGAACTTGACACCGGAAACGGCAACAAGGAATATCTCGAAATCGACCCGGACGACCTCAAGGGGAATGTGAAATGCTTCTCGGAAACCGATGAGAGCATTCCTGAGTCTTGGACGATGGTGCGCGCGATGTGGACCGCGCTGCGCGCCGAAGCGACGAAGAATCCGATCATCGCCAAGATCATCGCGCTCCCGAAAAATCAACTGACGATGAAGGACAAGACGGGCACGCCGGAACTCGTCATTCCCGAAGCCTCATCCGAGCGCAAGCAACTGATTGAAATCAAGGAATTGCTGAACTCCGAGCCGATGCCGAATCCCATCGCGCAAGCGATCGCGGTGCAGTTGAAGCGCCTTGTGGCCAGCGGCGCACCGCCGCCGGTCCTGCAACTGGCGCAGCAAAGGGTGCAGGGCATTAAGCCGTTTGTTTCGAGCGTGCCCATCGGCAAGCTCGACAATCACGCCTTCGAGGTTGCCGCGATTCTTACCTTCGCGAGCGAACAGGAAGGCATGAAGATGAAGGCCGCGCCGCCCAATCCGAAGGGCTGGCAGAATCTCGAGCTTCACTACGATGAACACATGGCCGCCATCGCGCAGGCCGCGGCGAGCGCCGCGCAGAACAAGCCGCCGGGTGAGTCGATCAATTATAAAGACCTCGAATCGACCGATGCCAAAGTGCAGATGCTTGCGCAGGCTGGCATCCACATTCAGCAGGCCGATCTCGAACAGGAACTCGCGAAGCAAAAAGTGGAAGAGGATGCAAAAGCCGCACAAGCGGCCGCCGCGAAACAGGCTTCACCCGGATCAGGAACGGGTGCAAATCAGGGTACAGGAGCGACAACGTGAGCGACCTACGCAAAGAAGTGGAGCACGCAATCAATCGATGCAGCGCAGAAAACGGCTCAAATACGCCAGATTTTATCTTGGCGGAATTCTTGACCGATTGTCTCGCGGCATTCGACAAAGCATCGCGTGCCCGCGAGAAGTGGTACGGCACGTCGTTGAGCATCGGGATGAATCAGGAAGAGCCAGAACAGGAACAGGAGAAAGCAAATGGACGATGAAGGCGCAATCATAATCGAAGACGGCGCAGGTGGCGGCGGGGATGATGGCGGCGCCGGCGGCGGTGAGGAAGAGTTACACGACCAAGGCGGCGACACTGGCGACGAAACCGGCGGCGGTGAACGCGAAGGCGGTGAAGAGGAAGAGCATGGAGAACGCCGCGAGGAAGATACTGAAGGCGACCGGCGCAGGCTCCCGCTAGACGTTCGCAAGGCCGTCCGCGAAATCACATCGAAAGACCCGGACTTCGCCAAGCGCTTCCCGAAATTTGAGAAGGAAATCACTGGCGCGCTCTTCACCCGCCAAAAGGTGAACGAGATGGGCGGGCTGCAGAACATCGCAAGCACGCTCGAGACAATTGAAGCGCACGGTGGCGTCGAAGGCATCGCGCAGATGGCCGAAGACCTCGAGGCCGGCAAGCAATTTGAGCGAGGGCTCGAGCGCGGCGATCCCGCGACGATTCAGGGATGGTCGAAGGACTTCCCTGACGGCTTCAAGCGCTCCATCGTGCCGATGCTGGACACGCTCGAAAAGCTCGACGAGGAACGCTTCGAGCACGTCTCGAGTTACGTGCTCACAAAGACCCTCGAGCGCTTCGGTGTCTTTGGCGCGATGAGTCAACTCGGCAAGGCGCTCGAAGCGAAGAAGCCCGAGGATGCGGTCGAGGCATTCAACGCCGTCGCGAAGTTTCTCGGCGATGCGAAGCGGCTCGGCGCCAACGCCAAGACTGACCCGTACGCTTCGCGCTCGCATGAACTCGACGAACGCGAGCAATCGATCGAGGCCAAGAACCTTGAGACGTTCAAGAGCGGCGTGCGCGTCGACGTCAACACGCAGGTCACGAATGAAACCAACCGGCTCCTGCGTGACGAACTACGGGCCATGAAAGTGTTCAAGGTGCCAAGCGGCACCGCGAATCGCATGCGCGGCGAAATCAACCGCGAATTGAAGCGCCTCGTGGCCGCGGACCCGAACTACTCTCGGCAATATGAAGGCGTGATGAAGTCCGGGGACCGCGCGCGGGCCGTCTCGTTTGTCACGAAGGCCGCGTACAAGTATCTGCCGAAGGCCATCAAGCAGGTCGTGAAAGACTTCGGCTTGCGTCCGACGGGACGGCCTGGGGGCGGTGGCACTGGCGTTCGCCGCGACGCTGGCGGAAACAACCGCGGCGGCGGTGATGTCGTCACCACTGGCGTTCCCAAAACTTCTGATGTAGACTTCCGCCGCACAGAGATGGCGACGTTTTTGTCGAGCCGCAACGGGCACGGCGAGGCGTGGCTCAAGAACGGCAAGAAAGCGAAATGGTGAAGCGATGGTTATGTCACTCAGCTTTAGCGGCGGCGTCAGTCACAAAGACCCAATCCCTGAGGAAAAGCAAACGGAACTCGCGGGGAAAATCGCGGCACTGGTCAAGGCCGCTGTGGAGACGAACGCTTGTGGCGGAAGCGGCTCGGTGACGGTCGGAACGAAAACAGCGACTATCTCCGCGACCTCGACGTATTCCGTCTGACGTTCCACGTGAAACAATTTCTTCGTTCCGAATCGAGCAGCCGACGGTCGCGTCGTCGTTAAACCCGCGTAACCTGCTCGCCGCGAACGAGATGCAGTAAGTCATCTACGGATGACCGCTATTCCTACCATCACACGGCAGAGGCGAAGCCGGCGGACAGGACCGCAAAACCGCACGGAATAAGCTCACACAAGGGGGCAGCCTATGGCTGCACTCAACGAAAGTAGCGTCCAAGCCGTCGAGCTTGAGGAAGTCAGGGAAGAAATCCCCGATTTGATGCTGACCGAGGATACCTTCCTGACCCGAATCAAGAAAGCCGGTCGCGTGATCCCGATGTCCACGTCGACAGGCGGCGGTGCAGGCTCTACCTTCGACCCAACGGGCCGACCTTCGCTGCGCATTCCGATGCGCGTGCAAGCCGGTTCGACGCACCAGCAATTCTCTGCCGATGGCGCCGACATGGGCCGCGGCACCGGGTCGCTGTATGCGGCGCAATTCCTGACGCCCATCTCTTTCTCGGAAGCGTGCGAAATCACCGCGCAAGCGATGTGGAGCACGGAGAACAAGAAAAAGGCGCGCGTGCAGGTGAAGGCCAGCGAATTCACCCACACCCTTGAACAGTTCAAGTCGAACCTCGACGCGGACATTCAGGGGGATGGCACTGGCATCCTCGCGACGGTGACGACACCGAGCTCTGGCAGCGGTCCCGCCGGTCCCTCGTTCAGCAACATCATCGTCAACATCGCAAACACCCTTTTCGACAATCAGATGGTGCAGGTATATCCGTCGGTCGGGGGCGTCTCTCGCGGGACGTTCCAGATCAGCTACGTCGATGGCGTGATCAACACGATCTATTCGGCGAACGCGCTTCCGGCGGGCACGACCACCGGCGATCTGCTTGTCGTGAACGGAGCACCCGGCACGGCGGGCGGCTCGGTCATGGGCATCCGCGCGTATCAAGTCAATGGGAACGCTGGAACTCTCAACGGCTTGGCTCGCTCGAACTATCCCGGCCGTCTCTCGACTCCCACTGTCAACCTCAACGGCGCCGCAATCACGCAGGCAATCGGTCGCTTGCTGCTCTCGAAAGTGGCTCTCGCTCTCGGCCTTGAATCTCCCGCATTGGCCGATCCCATCTGGTACTGCAACGTCGATCAGGCTGCAGCGATCGAGAATCTTGCGGTGCAGGTGGCGATCACCAATCAGCAGGAAATCAAGGGCGACTCGTCTCAGGACATGATGAAGAAATACACGCCCGCGACGTTCTGCGGGTATGACATCGTGAAAAGCGTGCATGCGCTTCCTGGGCGCGTCGATTTGCTGTGCCTCAAGTATTGGGGCATCGGCGAATTGAAGGCCAGCGACCTCTACGACGTGAACGGGCAGACCATCTTCCCGGTCATCGGCGGGTCCGGCGGCATCGCGGCTGCGACGGTTTTTTATTTCGTCACGAGTTTTAATATATTCAATAGTAACGTGCGTGCTGGTGCATATATCAGCAACGCGCAAATCCCAAGCGGGTACTATTCGTGATAGAATCAGCCTTCCCCGGAGATTGATCGTCTTCGGGCTAACGAGTGGGGCGGGTTGCCACAGACTTCCCGCCCTTCTCCTTCTGTGGAGGAGAAATGCGATTTTGTTCACGGTGTCCGAATCCCGCGCAAGCGAATCACGCATACTGCAAACCATGCCAAGCGGCTTACTATCAAGGCCGTCGCAAAATTCCAGGCTGGCTCAAACGTCAAGCACGGAAGGCTCGCCAGTTCAGGAAAGACAATCCTGAGCGCATGAAGGCTCTTTATCGCCGCCACAACCTCAAAAACAGTTGCGGCGCAACGGTCGAGTGGTACGAGCGGCAATTCCGCAAACAGAAAGGCCGCTGCGCGATTTGCCGCGCCAAAGCGAAGCCTGTTAGAAAAGGCGGCATCCCTAGACTTTGCGGCGATCACAATCACCGCACGAAGAAGTTACGCGGCCTGCTCTGTGCGCCATGCAATTTCGCCATCTCGCGCATCGAAGAAGTTTCTCGCTGGCACCAAAAGGCGTTAAAGTACCTCTCGCATTACAGCTAATTCAGGAGAATCAGGATGGCAACGAAAGCTCTGGAAGTGAATGCAATCTCCCGCTACGTCCCGCTCGCCAACTTCGTGCTCGTCCAGCGCATCGACGAAGCCGCAGACATGAGCGCGGGCGGCATGATTATTCCCGACATCGCCAAGACAGCATCGAACAAGGGGCGCGTCATCGCGGTCGGCGAAGGTCGCATCATCGGCGGCAGAATCGAGCCGATTCCGCTGGTGGCTGGCGACATCGTGCTGTTCAGCAAATGGGGCGCGGAAGAGGTCACGCTCGACGGCGAGGAATATCTCTTGCTGCGGTACGACGAAATCAAATTGAAAGAGCGGCGCGTAATCGGATGAGCGGCTGGTATCTCGGCGAACAAGAGCGTCGCCAGTGCCCGCCGGAATACCAGGAGCACATCAACGCCATCGGCGGATTCAATCGCTTCGGCGAGCCAAACTTCCTGCTCGTCTGGGGGCAGACGCAAACCCAGACCATCTATGGCCAGATGGAAGGCGGCACGCGCGGCCGTCACGACATCCTGCAATTCGGCGGCATTCCGGCTTGGCACATCATGGAATGGAAACCGCCTGAAACTTTCGGCACGCCGTTCTCGTGGTACGGAATGACCTGGGACGAAGAGGCGCAGGTTCACGCGCTCGGCGAGTATCCCTGGCGCGGCCTGTACATCCCGGCACCGTTCAACCTCTACGTGAAGCGCATCGAGGGCGGCGGCATCTACTACGACGCGAAGGGCAACGTTGTCGAGAAACCCTCGAAGCTCATCATCGACGCCATGCCGCTCGCGCATTGGGTGCTCGACCTGATTGTCCCGAACATCCGCAAGTCGCTCGAGATGACGCACGCGCAAAAGGTGCAAATCATCCGGCAACGTGAAGAGGCCGAACTAGCCGCTTGGCGCAATCGCGTCCGCGACGCCTACATCGACGCGGCACCGGCGTGGGGCGGGGGCGCAAGCTCCAAAGAATCTAACCGCGAAGCGTGGATGCAAAGGTTGAAGGAAAAGCAGGCGGGAATGCATTTCTCTGCCGAGGACGTCAGGAAGTCTCTCGGCTCAGGACACCAGCAAATCAGGAACAGGAGATAATTCGATGCCGAACGATACACCCGCAGCAATTTTCGCAGCGCGTAATTGGGAAGCACAGCAGACTGGACCGATGACACTTGTCGATGATCCGGTCCTGCACTTCGCTCCGCGACACGTGCTGTATATCTTCAACATTGGCCCGATGGCGCACACCGTTTTCAAAGGCAGCGCGGGTCCGGTAGGCGGCTACAAAATCGAGCCGTGCGAGAAGGGCGAGCCGTATTCGAGGCCGCTGATTATCCCCTCGCTCGTTGTCGACACCTACATGGTCGAGAACGAAATCAAGACGCACAGCGTCACCGGCGAATTTATGTGCCAAGACATCGTGCATCCGATGATCGGGCGCACCTGGTCGGTCGGGCAGAACCTCGACGACTTCGGCGTGTTCTGGACGAAGAACAATCCGCCGACGCCTGCGGAACTCGACAAGGCGCGCGGGCAGATGGAAAAGACCTTTCGCGCGGCGCTCACCGAAGCGACGATGCTTGAGGCCACAAACAATCTCAAGGACATCACGCCGATCATGCGTTACGCGGCGGATTACTTCCAAGAGGACCGGCCCTGGAATCGGCTTTATCGCAAGACGGCGGAATGTCCTGCGTGCGGCGGTCCCACGCAGCCGGGGCGCGCGATTCACACCTGCGGGGCGGTGCTCGACTGGCCCGCGGCGATTCGCTTCGGACTCAAGACGAAGGCGGATGCTGCGGCGGCTGGAATTGAACTCGACGCACGCACGCCGGCGCCTCGCGACTTCCACGACGGCAGCGACAAGGCGCGCGGCATGACGGACGAAGGCTCGCAAAACGCGAAGCCGAAGCGCAAACGCTAACAATCTTCCGGGGGCGAGCGCCGACCCTGTTCGGACCATCCTGACCGATCAGAGGCGTTTCGCTCTCGGATGCAACTTAAGTTTTGCGGAACAGTTCTCGTTCGAGAAGTGCGTAGTTTTCGTGTTCGCGGTCTTTGAGTAAATCGCCAGTGAGTTTGTGGTATACGACAGCCACAACGCGCCACCCGACGGATGAGAGTGCGTTCAACTCCGAAAGGTCGCCCATGTCGAGAGGAAGTCGGATGTATTCAAAGGTTCTCATTCCGGGGATTCTAGCATGAGTCAAGCTCCCTCAGCGCAAAGCACAACTTACCCCATCGCCGACGACGTGATGCAACTCGCCCGCGCGATGGTGAACGACATGCTCCGCACGACGAGCGGGCAGATTCTCACCAACAAAGCGCCGTTCACCGTCCCTCTGCTCAATTCCGCCATCCGCCGGGTGCAGCGGTATTTCGCAAACAACGGCCTGCAGAATTACGTGAAGGACGATGTGATTCTGCCGAACATGCCGCCCGCGGCCAGCAACGACCCAAGCGTACAAGTGAACGTGAGCGTCAACGGCTACTTCGATGGCGTGCAATCCCACGCGCAGCCCGCACTCCCGACCGATCTCATCCTTCCGCTGTGCGTCTGGGAGCGGCAATCTAACGCGGGCGCAAACTTCGTCGTCGTCGATCCGGTGAAAGGCGACGGTCTGCCTTCGCGGGTGCCCGGACAGACCTTGCAAATCTGGGAATGGCGCAACGACGCGCTGAACTTCATCGGCTCGAACATCACCGAGGATCTGCGGATTCGCTACGAGGCCATGATTCCAGCGGTCGGCACAAATCAAGACCTCACCCAAGTTTCGATTCCCCTGCGGGACGCGCACGAGGCGCTCGCCGGCTGGATGATTTATTTCTACGCCTTCGCTCGCGGCTCTGTGATGCGCACCGAGTCGAAGAAAATCGCCGAGGAAGCGATGGATGAAGTCGTCAACCGCTACGTGCGCAAAGACCAACGCATCGCCTTTCGCTCGCACGGTTTCAGCGCGGGCGGGAACATCGACGGGGCTCTCAGTGGCAGCTATAAGTGAAGTTTCAACTCTCTCGACGTGATGAGCACACCGCTCAATGGGATTCGATGAAGCCTCGGGACATTTCCGCTTCCCATCGCGCAGAATGCCCCACCGAAAAACCGGGGGGGCTTTTCCCTTCGGGGCAGAGATATTTCACCGGGCCTTTGGTCAGGAAGATGGCATCGCAATGACGCCAGAGTTTCCAGAACCAAGAAACCTCGACGCGGGATGGAACGAGCAAAACACCGTTGCCGTGCAAGACGAAGCGATTTATCCAACTCTGCAGTTCTGAGAATGGTGGATTGACGAACACGGCTCCGTCCCACGGAAGAAGAAGCCCGTTGTCTTCTGGAAAGCGATATGCTCGTCGAGCGAGCGATGATTCCTGACGCTGCGACGCGCAAGGGTCAAGGTCAAATTCTCCCATCGCTTCCACGAGATGCGGGGGCGTGAGAAAGTCATCGCTGGTGTTCAGTTTCTTAATCGCAAGTTGGGCAGGCATCCTGATGAGGAGCGCATTCTAGCATGTGGAACAAAGCATGGGTATGGGGATGGGTGGCGATTCTGCTTGGCTTCGCCTTCTATGAGTTTTGGGCCGGATGGGGCACCGGAAAGCACACGCCGATGCTCACGCAGGTCACGGTCAAGTATTGCCCTTGGTACGTGACCCTCGGCTTCCTGACCTGGCTCTGGATTCACTTTGCGCTGCGCTACTTCAATTCCGGCTACGTGAAATCGCTCGACACCGGGCAACCCTACAAAGGATTCATCTAAATGGCGCAATTCCGCTTTGACGGCTCCGTTCGCAGCACGCCCGGTCCAGCCTTGCCCGGACTGACGGTCGCCGTCCTTTCGCAGCCCGCAGTCACGAGCACGCAACCCGGCTCCCCGCTCATCTCGCTCTTCGCCGCGGCAAACTCGAATGCGGCTTCGCTGTCGAGCGCGTCGTGGGTGAATGGCGTTCTGACGCTGGTATTCTCGGCGCCGCCGCCCGCCGATGTCGTCCCCGGCTCGTTCATCGCCGTCACGCTCGTCAATCCGGTCGGCTACAATGCCGTGTGGCAGGTCGTGAGCGTCACCGGAAACAACGTCGTCGTGACGACTCCGTACACGCTGGCCATCCCCGCCAACCCCGGAACCTACGTGTCCGGCGGCACTGTGGCAACCTCAGCGCTTCCAAACCCCTTCCTGACCGATAACCTCGGGAACTTCTTCTTCTACGCTCCTGCGGGCACCTACACGGTGCAAATCTATGATCCACAGGGCAGGCTCGTGAATCAGCTTGTCTTTGCCGATCAGCCGGTCGTCGCCGGCGGCGCCGGGGCTGGATCCGTGACATCTGTCGGCTTGACCATGCCTGCCGAGTTTGCCGTCGCCGGCTCGCCGATCGTCGGGGCGGGCACGCTGGCGGTCACAAAGGCGAACGTCAACGCGAACCTGCTCGCCGCCGGTCCCTCATCTGGCGGGGCGGCTCCGTGGGCATTCCGCGCCGCAGTATTGGCAGACCTTCCCGCTGGCGTGGGCACTGTGACCTCGGTCGCGATCACCATGTCGCTTCCGGCGTTCATGGCCGTCGTTATCACCGGCTCGCCGATCACAGCAGCAGGCACCATCAATCTCGCGGTCACGTTCAACAATCAAAACGCGAATCTTGTGCTCGCATCTCCGACGAGCGGCGGTGCTGGCCCAATGACGCCGCGCTCTCTTGTCGCTGCGGACCTTCCGGGCGGCTTGGGCATGTCGAGCGTCACCGTGCCTCTGACTTCGGTGAACATCCTCGCGCTCTTGGGAACGCCGATCACGCTGGTCGCGGCACCCGGCGCGGGCTTCCGCATCGTGCCCGTCATGCTCACCATCGCCTTCTTTGGCGGGTCAGTGGCTTACACCGACGCTGGCGGTGCCGTGCAGTTCAAGATCGGCGCGACATCGCTCGGTGCGCTCGCCTCGAATGCGATTTTCCTCGTGACGGCAACGCCCAACAAGCGCACGCAAACCTTCCCTTGGCCCGGAGAAACGGACACGGCCGGCAACCCCAACGATACCGACAACGCCGCGCTCACGATCGCGAAGATCACTAACAATTTTGCCGCCGGAAACGGGACGGCAAAGATCACCGTGCATTACTTGGTCGTCCCGACGACCTAAAAGGAGAAATGGCATGGCAACCGCAACTTTGAAGTTTGTTCCCACAACGATCTATGGGAGTTCATTTGGAAGCACCGACGAAGAGACTGTGACGTATTCCGGCACGCTCGCTTTCAGCGCGGCAGCGGATGTTTATCTGACCGGCGGAATCGCTCCCCTCGCGGGCTTCGCGCTCAAAAATCTCGGACCCTTCGCCGACCGCACTCCGCTGGCCGTCTTTATTTTCTCGCGAAATGGTAGCGGCTGGAACTATCAGTGGAATCTCACGACCGGCAAGCTCCAAATTTACGGCAGCGCGGCGGGTTCTGGAACCTCTGCAGACCCCGAAGTGACGAACAATACCGCCCTTAGCGGGCTCACTGGCAACGGCGGCCTGACTGTCTTCACCGATGTCATCGGCTTCCAAGCGACTTTTCCGAGGATCTAAACCATCAATAACGCGGCGTACGATCCCGTCGCCAAGATAGCAGTCGACGTCTTCGGCGGCGCCGTAACCGAGATGGCACCTTCGGATTTGCCCGAGGGTGCCTCTCCCTGGAATCAGGATGTGGACTATCTTCCTGGGAGTGTGTTCACCCGCGGCGGCCGCCAGAACATCGCGCAATTTGCGAACCTGTTTGTCGAGGACTTGGCGGGCATCGCGCTATCCGTTCCCGACGGCAACGTCCCGAACGAAACCGCGTGGATCACGCCGACGAATGCGACGCTCGGCATCCCCGGAACTTACGCCGCGGCGATTCTTAATGCAGTCGTCGGCGGTCCATCCGGCACGCAATTCGACAAGGCGGTGACGGGGACCGGGGTGGGCAACACGGCGAGCGTGAGCGGGCAGCCCACGCTTTCGCCTGAAATCGCGATTGTGTTCTCGGCTGTCTCAAACGGATCGGTCGGAACTCCCGGCGCGGGCTGGACGCAGGTCGCCGCAGAACCTATCTGGTATCAAGTCCTGAACAATGTGAATCTGCTCAATGAGAGCCAAGCCATCGCCGGCGGTCCCGCGGCGTGGGCAAGCGTTCTTGGCTTCTTCGGGAGCAACGGCACGCCGCCGGTATTCACTGGCCGCGGCAGCGGCACGCGCAGCGACCTTGTATCGCCCTTCACGATTGCAAGTTACACCCCGACGGCGGGCGACACGCTGATCGTCGCGCTCAACTTTTCCTCGAATCTCGGTTTCCTCACAAGTCCCGAGAATTGGAAGGTGAGCGATGGCGTGAACACTTGGACGCAGATCGCGAGCGCGTTCACCGGCGGCGCGCAGGGGGCGCAAGTGCTGCTCTTCATGGCGCAGAACGTAGCGGCGGCGGCAATCTCGGTCGTCGCGACGCTCGTCTCTGGCGGCACCGGCGGAAACGTCAGTCTCAACTATTACGGCATGGAAGTGACGAACCTCGCCTCGGTGAGCTCGACGCCTTCCTTCTCGCAAGAATTGAATCTGACGAACTTCGGATTCAACATCCCATTGACCGACTCTGTGACCGGCCTGCAGGTGGAAATCTTCGGGCATCAAACCACGCTATCGCCCGATGCCGTGCTCTCCCTGAATCTAGTCCTGCCAAACGGGGCGGATTCGCCAGTGACGGCGACGGCGCAACTTCCGCTCGTGGATGGTGAAATCTTGCCCGGGGCACCGACGGCTTGGAGCGTCCCGCTCTCGCCTGCGGTGCTGAATAATCCCGCCTTTGGCGTCGAGATCATCGCGCAGGCTCCGGGCGGCGAGCCTGCGAATTTCTACATCTACGGCGTGAAGTTGAAAGCGTTCCTCTCGCCGTCCCCGCCGCAAAACTTCAACTATCTCAAGACTTACGAGACGGACACCGCCGACGCGCTCACCCTCGCGCTCGATGCCGGCGGCACGCTCTGGCAGGAAGATGCCACCTTCGCGCCGGACATCTTCTCGGCCATCTCGACGGCCATCAATCCGGGGAGCTTCGCGAAATCCGTCACCTTCGACGATACCGAGTACATCGCCTTCTCGGACCTCGTGAACGGTACGGACATGCCGCGGCAATGGAATGGCGTGAACCTCGATCGCATCTCGCAGGTCGGGCCGGGGGCGCCGCCAGCATTCGCCACGACCTCGACCGGCTCGAGCGTCGTCTCGATCCTGCAGAACACGCCGTACTTGCTCACGCAAAGCGCGAACAACTGGCTGCTTGTAAGCGCAGGGCCATCCGCACACGGCACCTTCGGCACGCCTGCGACACCCGGCAACGTGATGACGATTGTCCTCAAGTCGAGCGATGTGCCGCCCGGATACTTCGTCGTCGGGGGCAACATTCAACTCTCGGGCTTCCCGTCGATCAACGGCTTCACGGTAAACAACGACCTGACCGGCGTCACCAATCCCGCTTACTACACGATAACTAGCATCGGCGCGGCGATTCCGAACGAGCAATCGTACGACTGGATCACATTTCAGGTGCCGTTTACCACTTTCTACAATCAGCACACTCCCGGCGGCTGCAACATTCAGGCGACCATCGCGACGATGACGATGGCCGCGCAGGTGCCGTATTTGCAGGTCGGGAATCAGTTCACCTTGACGGGCGTCTCGCCGGCGGGCTGGAATAACACTTTCACTGTCCAGCAAACCCCGAATGCCGCGGTGTTGGCGATCAATCAAACGAGCCTCACCGGAAACGTCGCGCAGTACGTCTACACGCTCATCTCTGGCGCGACTCCGGTCGTCGGCCAGTACATCTCGGTCAACGGCACGCTCAACGGAAACGGCATCTTCAACGTGCTCAATGCCGTCATCACGTCGGTCGCTCCGAATCAGTTCTCGGGGAGGATTCAGAGGCCGACCAT